>Ga0214919_10009809_pt1 | contig 12280 bp, 11 predicted proteins | sample LL1503_MetaG_FD_177994 | JGI IMG/M metagenome (GOLD analysis project Ga0214919, IMG submission 177994) | Freshwater microbial communities from Lake Lanier, Atlanta, Georgia, United States - LL-1503 | ecosystem: Environmental > Aquatic > Freshwater > Lake | place: USA: Georgia | collected...
GCACGCCCTGTTCAATGCATCAAACTTGGCACCGAATCGGAGGGGTTGGACTTCCCGCCCTACCCCGGCGAGCTAGGCAAACGCATCTGGCAAAGTGTGAGCAAAGAGGCCTGGGCCGCCTGGCTCAAGCACCAGACCATGCTGGTCAATGAAAACCGCCTGAACCTGGCCGATTTGCGGGCCCGCCAGTACCTGGCCCGGCAGATGGAAAACCATTTCTTCGGCGACGGCGCCGACGCCGCGCAGGGCTACGTTCCCCCCAGCGCCTAAGCCGCGCATCCATGTCCGGCACCGCGGCCCGGACGCTTCTGGATACCGCATTCGGCGATGGCGCACGGCTGACGGCGCTGCTTGATGCGCGGAACACCACCACCTGCGATTCAAAACCCTGGCTGCATTACGTGGCGCTAGTCCCGCGCGGATGGGACGGGCACAGCGGCCCTCCCGTCCTGTCGGACAGTCCGCCGGTCATTCTTGAATCCAACACCGACTTTCACCGCTGGACCTGGGACCGTGCACGCGTTCGCCTGACGCTGTGCGCTGGCGAGCTTCCCAAAGTGCTGGGCCAGTTGCACCTTCAGGCTCACGAAGTCTGGTGGGTCCATGCACTAGACGCGGACTCCGTGGGCATGTCCATCAAGGCGCTGGCCAGTCTGTGCCAACCCGGCGCAAGTGTGCATACCACTCCCAGCTGGGCGGCGCTGGCGGACTGGCACGCAGCCGGTTTCGCCCAGCTCGAGCCGTCTGCGCCTGAGCAGGCACAAGCGCTGCCAGATCATGGGCAAGTCGCTGGCCTGGCCGCCACACTGTCCCGGCTGACTTTTGCACCAGCCTGGCCTGTGCGCCGCAGCCGCCAAGCGCACCGTGTCAACGTGCATCGGCCCGCCCGTTGCGTCGTCGTAGGCGCCGGCGTGAGCGGTGCCGCAATCGCCGACGCGATGGCCCGCAGGGCTTGGGCCGTCACGGTGGTGGAAGCCGACACGCAGGCAGCCCAGGGCGGCTCCGGCGTACCCGCAGCCCTGATTGCCCCACTGCCCAGCGCCGACGACAACCCCGCCACCCGACTCACGCGTCACGGCCTGCGCTGGATGCGCCAGACGCTGCACAGCCTCAGCGCCTCTGGCCTGCTGCACCAAGGACTGGATTGGGAAGCCAGCGGCGTCACCCGTGTGCTGGAGACGGGCGAACGGCAGTGGCAGGCCGACGGCCTGTGGCTGCGGCCAGCCGCTCTGGTACGGGCCTGGTTGGCGCATCCGCAGATTCGCTTTTGCGGCGGCTACCAAGTGGCGCGGATAAGCCGCCAGGATGCATGCTGGCAGCTCGATGGCGAAGACGGGAGGCCGCTGGCGCAGGCAGAACTGGTCGTATTTGCCAATGCCTTGGGTTGCCAAAAGGTGCTATTCCCCGCCGACATGGAGCCGCGCGCGGCCAGCGCCCTGTCCATGCTGCGCGCGGCCTACGGCACCGTCAGCCTCGGACTGACAGGCGGATTGGCCCATGTGCCCGCGGCACCGGTCAACGGCGCGGGCAGCCTGATCCCCGCGCTGCCCGGACCACGGCACGCAGAAACCAGGCGCTGGCTGGTGGGGGCAGATTTTTCGGCGCAGCCGCTGCCGATCGCGCAGGCCCACGCCGCCAACCTGCACCGCATGCAGGCCCTGGCCCCGGACATGCTCGCCGCTTGGCACGACGAAGCCGCAAACCAACTCCCCGATGCGCTGGCGCACTGGCAGGGCCAGCGCTGCATCAGCCATGACCGCATGCCGCTGGTCGGGCCTCTGCTGCCTGCGCCCGATGCATCGCTGTGGGTCAGCGCGGGCATGGGTGCGCGGGGCATGGCCTGGGCCGGGGTGTGTGCTGAATGGCTGGCGTCGCGGATCAGTGGCGAACCGTGGCCTCTGGCGCGGGATCTGGCGCGCCATATGGACAGCCAGCGAAGTCGGACCTTTATACGAGATAAGACATAAGCAAATAAAAAAGCCCGCGCTTCATTCATATAAGGTCGGCCATAGGCCGTGGTTTTCATCAGAAAACGCGGTTCCAACGCAACGACTCTGGACTTTTTGGATGTACCACTACACGGCATTTGACCAACAATTCGTGCGCGCCCGCGCGGCCCAGTACCGCGACCAGCTGGAGCGCAATCTGGCAGGAAAGCTGGGCGACGATGAATTCCGCCCCCTGCGGCTGCAAAACGGCTGGTACATACAGCGCTATGCACCCATGCTGCGGGTCGCCGTGCCCTACGGCGAGCTCAACAGCGCCCAGCTGCGGGTGCTGGCCACCATCGCCCGGGACTACGACAAGCCCAACGCCGCCCTGCTGGCGCAGGCCCAGAAAACCCAGGACAAGATCGACCAGCAGGCGGGGAGCGAACCCGCGCCGCGCCTGACCACGCAATACGGCCACTTCACCACGCGCCAGAACGTGCAGTTCAACTGGATCAAGCTCGAAGACAGCGCCGACGTGATGGACCTGCTGGCCAGCGTCAACCTGCACGGCATCCAGACCAGCGGCAACTGCATCCGCAACATCACCAGCGACGAGCGTGCAGGTGTTGCGGTGGACGAAGTGGTCGACCCGCGCCCCTACGCCGAAGTGCTGCGCCAGTGGAGCACCCTGCACCCCGAGTTCGCCTACCTGCCGCGCAAATTCAAGATCGCGATCACCGGCGCTGTTGAAGACCGGGCCGCAATTTTGTGGCATGACGTGGGTTTACGCGTTCTTTCTAATGCACAGGGCGAGGTCGGGTTTCAGGTTTTCGTGGGTGGCGGCATGGGCCGCACGCCGGTGATCGGCACCGAAATCCGCGCTTTTTTACCCTGGAACCAGATCATCAATTACCTCGAAGCGGTGGTTCGGGTCTACAACGCCTGGGGCCGGCGCGACAACATGTACAAGGCCCGGATCAAGATTCTGGTCAAGGCCGAGGGCCAGCGCTATATCGACGAAGTCGAAGCCGAATACCAACGCATCCTGGCCGCAGGCGCCCAGCACACCATCCCGCAGACCGAACTCGACCGCGTACGTGCCTGTTTTGTCGCCCCGCCGGTTGACTTGGTGCCTGAGGCGGTGCAGCGCGTGGCCGAGCAACAGTTGCTGATCCAAGCGCGGGAGGACAAAGCCTTTGCCCGCTGGCTGCAGCAAAACGTGACCAGCCACCAAAACCCCGGCTTGCGGGTGGCCACCCTCTCTTTCAAACGCCTGGGCCAAGCGCCGGGCGACGCCACGGCCGATCAATTGCAGACCTCCGCCGACCTGGCCGAAGCGTTCAGCGCGGGCGAAGTCAGGGTCAACCACGACCAGAATCTGGTTCTGCCCTGGGTGCGCGTGGACCAGCTGTTTGCGCTGTGGAAAGCCGCCAGCGCAGCCGGGCTGGCGCGGGCCAATATCCACTTGCTCAGCGACATGATTGCCTGCCCCGGCGGCGACTACTGCGCCCTGGCCAACGCCCGCTCGCTGCCCATTGCCGCCGCGATTACCGAGCGCTACCAGGACCTGGACGAGTTGTTCGACCTGGGCGACATTGACCTGCACATCAGCGGCTGCATCAACTCCTGCGGCCACCACCACAGCGGCCATATCGGCATTTTGGGCGTGGACAAAGACGGCCAGGAGTGGTACCAGGTGACCCTGGGCGGCTCGGACGGCTCGGCCTTGAGCGGCGTGGCCAAACCCGGCAAAGTAGTCGGGCCCTCGTTTGCGGCTGCCGAGGTGGTGGATGTAATCGAAGCGGTCTTAGATGTCTACAAAGACCAGCGTACCAGCGGCGAGCACTTTGCCCGCACGCTGGAGCGCGTCGGTATGGAGCCCTTTAAAACCGCAGCCAATGCCGCGCGCCAGGCCACCGCCCGCGCGGCCACCGTATGAGCAACGCTATGAACCCTGCATTCCATATCCTGAGCGCCGACACCCCCTTGGGCGAGGCGCATTGGCTGGACCTGGACAACGACGCGGACGCCCATTCCGCCGAGATCGAGGCCATTGACGGCATCACCCTGCACTTCCCCAAATTCAGCGATGGCCGCGCTTTCAGCCAGGCCGTGATCTTGCGCCGGCGCGGGTTTACGGGTGACATCCGCGCAATCGGTGACGTATTGATTGACCAGCTCATGCAAATGCAGCGCTGCGGCTTCAGCAGCGCGGTCCTGCGCGCTGACCAGGACGCCACGCACGGTCGGCACCTGCTGCAGCACTACAGCAGCTTCTACCAGGGCGACATCCGCCCGACCGCCCCGCGCTTTGCGCAAACAGCGGCCTAAACCGCATCTGGCTCAGGTGTCTTTGGACACCGTGATGGTCGGAAACTTGGACGAAAAGTCTTTGTTCTTGGCCGCAATCGCCACGGCCACTTTGCGCGCCAGCGCTTTGTACATACCAGCGAACTCGCCATCCGGATCGGCCACCACCGTAGGCCTGCCGCTGTCCGCCTGCTCGCGGATGGACAAGGCCAAGGGCAGCCCGCCCAGGTAATCGGTCTCGTACTGCGCGGCAATCTGGCGGCCGCCGTCGGCACCGAAGATGTGTTCCACATGTCCGCACTGGGTGCACACGTGCACCGCCATGTTCTCGACGATGCCCAGAATCGGCACGCCCACTTTCTCGAACATCTTGATGCCTTTGCGCGCATCCAACAGGGCGATGTCCTGCGGCGTGGTGACGATGACCGCGCCCGTCATGGGAACCCGCTGGCTGAGCGTGAGCTGGATATCGCCGGTGCCCGGTGGCATATCGACCACCAGATAGTCCAGGTCTTTCCAGTTGGTCTGGCGCAGCAGCTGTTCCAAGGCCTGCGTGGCCATGGGGCCGCGCCAGATCATGGCCTGGTCCGCGTCCACCAGAAAACCAATGGACATGACCTGCACGCCGTAGTTACGCAAAGGCTCCATGGTCTTGCCATCCGAGGTGTCGGGCTTGCCGCTGAGTCCCATCATCATGGGCACGCTGGGCCCGTAAATATCGGCATCCAACAGCCCCACGGCCGCACCCTCAGCGGCCAGCGCCAGCGCGATATTGACAGCCGTGGTGCTTTTGCCCACCCCGCCCTTGCCGGATGCCACCGCAACAATGTTTTTCACGCCCGGCAGCAACTGCACGCCACGCTGCACCGCATGCGCGGAGACGTTCAGACGCGGCTGGATTTCCACATGCACGACGCCGTCCAGCGTTTGCGCCGCAGCGGCCAGGGCCTCGCAAAAGCCCTGGAGCTGGCTGGCAGCGGGATAGCCAAGCTCCAGATCAAATTCCACCGTGTCACCTGCTATGCGCAGATTTTTAATGCACCGCGACGACACAAAGTCTTTACCCGTGTTCGGGTCCACCACGGATTTAAGCGCCGCGAGGACGCTGCTGTCAGTCACTGCCACGTACATACTCCTGAGTTCGATAGCGGCCGAGTCTAGTCGCGCCGCTATCCACTTCGGAATACCCGCTACTCCAGCGGGGCCGCACTCGAGGAAGCGCTAAGCGGCCGCCAGCGCCTGCGTCAAGTCGTCGCGCAGATCGTCAATGTGCTCAATACCCACACACAAGCGCACGGTTTCTTCGCTCACACCGGAGCGGATCAACTCCTCGGGCGAGAGCTGGCGGTGGGTGGTCGACGCCGGATGGGTGGCCAAGGAGCGCACATCGCCGATGTTGACCAGGCGGGTAAAGAGTTGCAGCGCGTCCAGGAAACGTTCGCCAGCAGCCCGACCGCCCTGCACGCCGAAGGTCAGCAATCCGGAGGCACGACCGCCCATGAGCGACTGCACCAGCGCGTGGTCTGGATGCTCGGGCAGGCCGGCGTAGTTGACCCAGGTCACTTTGGGGTGCGCCTTGAGGAACTGCGCAACCGCCACGGTGTTGTCGCATATACGGTCCATCCGAAGCGGCAGGGTTTCGATGCCCTGCAGAATCAGGAACGCATTGAAGGGCGAAATCGCCGCGCCCATATTGCGCAGCGGCACCACCCGGGCGCGGCCAATGTAGGCGGCCGGGCCCAACGCTTCGGTGTAGACCACGCCGTGGTAGCTAACATCGGGCTCGTTGAGACGTTTGAACTTGTCCTTGTGCTCGGCCCAGGGGAATTTGCCCGAGTCGATGATGGCGCCGCCAATGCTGTTGCCGTGGCCGCCCAGGTATTTGGTGAGCGACTGCACCACGATGTCGGCGCCGTGTTCGATGGGACGGCACAAATAAGGACTGGGCACCGTGTTGTCCACGATCAGTGGAATGCCATGGCGATGCGCCACCTTGGCCATGGCGGCGATGTCGGTGACGTTGCCCTGCGGGTTGCCCAGTGACTCCACGTACAAGGCCTTGGTCCTGCCATCAATCAGGGGCTCAAAGCTCTCGGGCTTGCGGTAGTCGGCAAAACGGGTTTCGATGCCGTATTGGGGAAAGGTGTGCGCGAACAGGTTATAGGTTCCACCATAGAGGGCGCTGGACGAGACGATGTTGTCGCCCGCCTCGGCGATGGTCTGTATGGCGTAGGTGATGGCCGCTTGACCGGAGGCCACCGCCAGTGCCGCCAGACCGCCCTCGAGCGCGGCGACCCGCGCCTCCAGAACCGCCTGCGTGGGATTCATGATGCGGGTGTAGATGTTGCCGGCGACTTTCAGGTCAAACAGATCCGCTCCGTGCTGCGCGCTGTCAAACGCATAGGCCACGGTTTGGTAAATCGGCGTGGCAACGGCCTTGGTGGTCGGGTCGGGCGATTGGCCGGCATGGACGGCTTGCGTTTCGAACTTCATGGTGTCTCCTGGGTCTGGGGTGAAAAATGGCGCGATAGCTATTCACAGCCGGTTAGCCCAGCAGTATGGCCCCGGCACGGCCTGCAAGAACTAGGTATTTGCCATACACAGCAGGGAACCGGCACCCGCTGCATCAAAGCCCTGCTCCCAAAACCGTGCCTGGTGCCCCTGTACCCGCACGATGCTGCACGCACGGGTGCCATAGTCGGGGGTGCGGATAAAGGCGGCCGATAAAGCCCGCTCGGTTTCCAGCGGCACCCCGGTGTCGGGCAGTTGTGCGTCGCTGGCGGTTTGGGCGTCGGTCAGCAGCGGCAGCAAGTCCTGAGGTTGGACCACATCGGGCATACCGTGCTGACGCAGCGCCTGCGTCAGGCGCTGCAACTTGGGCCAAGGGGTGTTGAAGCGGGCGTTCGAGACGGCATTGACGCCCGCTGGCAGCGACACGGTGCGCGCACCCTGGCTCTCAAAACCCAGTAGGCACTCACCGTCAAACAGCAGCAGGTTAAAGGGGTTGAATGCCGTGGCCTGCGGTCTGACCTGTTGCAGGTATTCGGAGCCGCTCATGTCCCCGCGCAAGAAGTCCGCCACCAGCGCGCCACGGCTCGGGGCGTCAGCGCGGAACTGGCCCGGGTCACGCACATTGGTCAGCGCAGCCAGCCGCCCTCCCCGGCCCAGACCCAACCAGGTGCCGCCACCTTGCAGGTCTTTGCCCGCTAGCACCGACGCATCCGGCCAGCGGTGCAGGGGCAGCGTGGGGCGGGCATAGAACTCGTCACGGTTGGCCAAAAGCAGCAAGCCTTTGTCGGGTTGCCAGTTCCAAGCGATCAGACACATGGTGCGACGGTGCGGCAGGGGCAGGACATGGAACCGGTTGCGCGTGCCAGGCGTCTGCGTTCAGGAGGCGCTTGCGATCAGGCTGTCGCTGAGTTCCCATAGCCGGGTGGCGCGTTCCTGGCTACTGGCCTTGTCAGACAGGCGCTGGGCAAAGGCGGGGCGGCCAGGTTGCTGGCGGTTGCCCCAGCTCCAGTGCACGCCCGACTCCGCAAATTCCGGGTCGATGACGACCTGCGCCACCCGCTCACCGGCGAGTTGTTGCGAGACATAGCCCTTGGTGATGTTTTTCTGGAACCACGGAAAAATGGTCTGGAACAGCTGGGGCGTGTCGCGGAAAAGGGCCGTGTCGGCTACACAGCCGGGGTACAGGGTGTTGAACACTGCGCCGGTGCTGGCGTGGTAGCGGCGGTGGAACTCGCGGTTCATCATCATGTTGCACAGCTTGCTGTCTTTGTAGGCCTTGCCGGGCTTGAATGGATTGCCGTCGATCATGGCCACAGGATCACGAAAGCCCGCTTTGAGCCCGGCGAAATCACCCAAATCGGCGGGTGCCGGAATCGGGACTTTGCCGCCGAACTCTTCCGAATTGGCCGTCACCGTGCCCAGCGTGATCAGACGTGGTTGCGGCTGGCGTGATCGCAGCAGCTGCGTCAGGAGCAACTGGCTGAGCAAAAAGTGTCCGAAGTGATTCGTCGCCACGCTGATCTCAAAGCCCTCTGGCGAGCGCTGGGGCGACTTCAAACGCGGCAGATAAACCGCCGCGTTGCAGACCAGCGCGCCCAATGGCAGGCCACTGGCGGCAAATTTGGCAGCAAATGCGCGCACATGGGCCAGTGAACCCAGGTCCAGGCGCATGGGTGTCACGCGGTCGCGGGCAATGCCCAACTCCGCGCAGACCCGCTCGGCTTTGGCCAGGTCCCGGCAGGCCATGACCACATGCCAGCCGCGCGCCACCAGCGCCTGGGTGGCGTACAGGCCGACCCCCGATGAAGCACCGGTCATGATGACGGTGCAAGGATTGGTGTCAGCCATGGAAGGGTTCCATCAAAAATTGCACGACTGCCGGGAGTGCGCGTTGGGGCGATTCTTCATGCGGCAGGTGGCCCATGTGGTCGAGCTCCAACAAGGTGTTGCGCGGAATTTCACGCTGGTAATCGGCGGCGTTCGCAAAAGGGATCATTCCGTCTTGCCGGCCCCAGACCAGCAGGGTTGGAGCCTCGATGCGACGCAACAGCGGAACCGGGTCAATCAGCACGGTTTGCTGCATGCGCGCCAGTAGTGCAGCGCGGGAGCCGGGGGCCAGCATCAGCTCGTGATAGCGGGTCAACAAGTCATCGCTGAGCGTGGCTGGGTCCGCGTAGGCCAGCAATAGATTGCTGCGCAACATCCATTTCGGCAGCGTGAAGCGCATCAGGCCCATGGTGGCGGGCACCTCGGGTGCGCTGCCGTAGGCGAAGCCGGGGCTGGCAAAGCCATCAGGGGCCAGCAGCACCAGCTTGTCCACCCGCGAAGGATGCGTAGCCGCCAGGGTCCAGGCGATGCGCCCACCAATCGAGTGGCCGATGATGCTGGCGCTACGGATACCGCGCTGGTCCATGAGCGCCAGCAGCAGCGCAATGGTGCGGGTGTCGGTGTAGTCGCCTTGCGCGTCGGGGGCGCTCAGACCGCTGCCCGGCAGGTCCACACGCAGCACACGGAAATGCTGCGAAAGCGCAGCCGACCAGACATCCCAGGTGTGCAGGCTGGCACCAAACCCGTGGAGCAAGAGCAGCACCGGCAACTCCGCGCCCGCCTGCGGCGCGCTGTCGCGCACATGCAGACTGTTGCCCAGCACGCCAACCCTATCGCCGGGGGCCGCCAGGTACTTCGCGTCCAGCGCAGGGCGATCGATATCGGGCGTCCACAAGGACCACGCACCCGCGCCGACCAACCCCGTAACAAGCCATACCATAAGCATCGTTTTTGGCATGAAGACCGGGGAATTCGAACGCCTGTTCAGATCCTGACAACGATGCGCCCGCGCACCTGTCCGGCCATCAAAGCCTGGGCTTTTTCTACCGCCTGGTCGAGGCTTATCTCTTCCACCATCGATGCCAGTTTGGCACCGTCCAGATCGCGCGCCAGCCGGTCCCATGCCGTTTGGCGCAGCGCACGCGGTGCCATCACCGAATCGACGCCCAGCAGGGCGACATTGCGCAAAATAAACGGCACTACCGTCGTCGGCAAATCACGTCCCTGCGCCAGCCCGCAGGCCGCTACTGCACCACCATAACGGGTTTGCGCCAGGGCGTTGGCCAGGGTGTGCGAACCCACGCTGTCCACCACGGCGGCCCAGCGCTCGGCCTGCATGGGCTTGCCGGGTGCCGACAAGGCAACGCGGTCTATGACCTCGTGCGCGCCCAAGGCCTGCAAATACGCGGTCTCAGTCAGCTTGCCCGTACTGGCGACCACGCGATAGCCTAGACTCGATAACAGCGCCACTGCGACACTGCCCACGCCACCGCTGGCGCCGGTGACCAGCACTTCACCCTCGCCCGGCGTGACGCCGTGGCGCTCAAGCGCCATCACACACAGCATGGCGGTGTAACCGGCAGTGCCGATCGCCATGGCCTGGCGGGCGCTGAAGGCCTGCGGGCGGCGCACCAGCCAGTCACCCTTGAGCACGGCCTGCTCGGCCAAGCAGCCCCAGTGCGTCTCACCAACGCCCCAGCCATTGAGTACAAACGCGTCGCCCGCCTTCCAGTCCGGGTGCTGCGATTCCAGCACCGTGCCTGATCCGTCAATACCGGCCACCATGGGCCACAAACGGACCACCGGCGCTGCGTTGGTGATGGCCAGGCCGTCTTTGTAGTTCAGCGTTGAATAGTCAACTTGCACACGCACCGCACCCTCGGACAGATCCGGGGCGGCGACATGGGAGACGCTTACGTTGAATGCAGGTTCTTTGGTGAGCAATAGGGCGCGCATGGAATACTTTCAGTGCGGTAAACAGAAACAAAGCGGCGATTCTGACTCAGCCGGGCCGGGTCATACGAAACAGGCGATCGGGGTCCAGGGTGAAGTAGTCACCGGGCCCACCAGCCCGCAGGACCGGGTCGGCTTTTGCCGTCTGGTAGACACCCGCTTCGATCAGGCTGTCGTCAATGTGCACCGCGATCACCTCACCCATGGTCAACCAGGTGCTCAGGGCCGCACCGGTATGGCTTTGGAGCTGGATGATCTGTGTGACTTTGCATTCCATGGCCACCAGGCTGCCGGCGACACGCGGGGCTTTCACCAGGCGCGAGGCTGCGGTTTGCAGCCCGGCCAGCTCAAATTCGTTCACGCCATGCGGTACGGGCGCGCAGCTCTGGTTCATGGCCTCAGCCAGCGGGCGGCTCACCAGGTTCCAGACAAATTCACCGGTGGCGCGGGCGTTGCAGACGCTGTCTTTGTCACCCAGACTGGAAAAGCCGATCAGCGGCGGCGTGTAATTGAAAGCATTGAAGAAACTGTACGGCGCAAGATTGGGCTCGCCGTCCTCCGAACAGGTCGATATCCAGCCTATCGGCCGGGGGGCGATGATGGCGTTGAAGGGATCGTGGCGCAGGCCGTGGCCATTGCGGGGCTCGTAGAAATGCATGGGCATTTTGAAAGATGCGGGCGTTGATGGGTTTGCGCCAGCTCAGGCGCGCTTGCCATCACTTTTACCGTTACCAAACAGCGTCACCAAATCCTGGGTTTGCAGGGTCTGGCGGCCCGGCTGCAGATGGTCTTTGATATGGCCTAGATGCGCGCGCATCAGCGCTTCGGCCTGGTCGGCATTGCCCGCACGCAGGGCGGCGACGATGGCGTTGTGCTCATCGTCGCGGCAGTTGCTGAAACCGGCGTCGCCGTACATGGCAATGATGATGGAGCTGCGGGTGATCAGGTCTTTGACGATGCGCAGCGTGACGGCGTTGTCGGCGACCTGGGCCAGCGCGGCATGGAACTGACCGGACAAGCGGATCGCCTCGCGCCGGTTGCCTGCGGCATGCGCGGCGGCCTCTTTATCCAGATGGACTGCCAGCGCCTTGATGCCCACGCGCTTGATGCGCTGCGCCGCCAGACGGGCCAGCGGCGGTTCGATCAGCAGGCGGGCCTCAAACACTTCGCGCGCCTGGTCCGCCGTGGGTTGGGCCACATACGCGCCGCGGTTAGGCTGTAGTTCCACGACCTCGCGGCTGGCCAGAATCAGCAGGCTGCGCCGGATCCGCATACGCCCGACACCGAAGGCCTCGCACAGCGCCGCCTCCGACAGCTTGGCCCCGGGCGCCAAGCGCTGGTCCATCACTGCTTCGTAAATGCGTTCGACGATGCGCGCTTCCTCCGCATCATCCTGACTGACCAACGTCACCATGGGAAACACTCTCCTCGATAGGCGGGCAAAACCGTGATTGTCCGGGCAAAAACCCGATAGCCCCCATTTGTTAACGATATTCCCCCACCGACATGCGTGGAAACCCGCATGGGGCGCTTTGTCAGGCCTAGGATTTACCCCAATGCGTGGTGGAATCTTTGAAAATGGATTGACGCGATTGTTAACAACATGCATGATCTACCCACCAACCGTCCGTGCAATCGGTCCGTTTTGGTTGCGTCTCCCTTGATCCCATCTTTCATCCTTCCCCTAGGAGCTTCTTCATGAAAAAACGCAATTTCCTGGTCTCCGGCGTGATGAGCGCCGTACTCGG
>Ga0214919_10009810_pt1 | contig 12277 bp, 11 predicted proteins | sample LL1503_MetaG_FD_177994 | JGI IMG/M metagenome (GOLD analysis project Ga0214919, IMG submission 177994) | Freshwater microbial communities from Lake Lanier, Atlanta, Georgia, United States - LL-1503 | ecosystem: Environmental > Aquatic > Freshwater > Lake | place: USA: Georgia | collected...
GTTTTAAAAAATACATCAGATGCTTCAAAAGATATAACAACCACAGAAAACGAAAACAAAAAGTTAAAACTATTAGAAAAAGATAATACTGATTATATTGAAGATTTAAACTTAAATTTACATGATGGCGATTTAGGCGAAAAAAAAAAATCCATACACAGAAAAAATAATTAAGATGGAATATGATGAAAATAAATTTGATTTATATTCAATTTACGACCTACATACTATATTGAATAGTAAAATTTATCATTGGTATAAATTAATTGGAAATAGATATTTACATTTACAAAATATATTATCTAAACTTGATTTACTGAATTGTAAAAATAATTCTTGGCTATCTAAAGCCGTATCAAAAGCTGAAGGCATCATTGATTATATTGGAATCAAAGGCAATAAAAGTGAAGATGATCTTTTAATTGCAATGAAGGCACAAATTTGCAACACTAAATATATACAGGATATTTCAAAGTCTTATAATTCAAGTGCAACTATGGATTTGTATAACGATGAAACATTTTTACCATCTTTAACTGGACTTGAGGAGGTTGTTGCCAATATTCCAATCGGCAATCCATTAAAAGGTAAGGTAATGTTTTCTAGTCCTTTTGGATACAGAATTCATCCTATTCATAGTAGAGTTTTAATGCACTCTGGTATGGATATAGCTTCATCATATGGCTCAAAGGTGTATGCCACGGCATCCGGAGTTGTTATAAAGGCTGGGTGGAGTAGTGGATATGGTTGGTCTGTAGATATTGCTCACAAATATGGAATTTTGACAAGATATGGTCATTTATCCCATATTGATGTAAGAATTGGACAGAAAATTTACATTGGAGCGTTAATAGGTAGACAGGGAAACTCTGGAACTTCAACTGGATCTCATTTACATTATGAAATACGAATAAATAATCTTGCAATTAATCCAAAACGATTTGTAAAATTAAATAGATAAATTTTGTATATGAAATCTAAAACAAAGGAAATTATGTCAATTGAAGATAACTCAATATCGATAATAAGTGAAAACATGAATATCAATGGAGATATTGAATCTTTTAGTGGATCTGTTGAAGTTCTTGGGCAAGTGGTTGGTAATTGTAATATAAAGAATTTAACTATAAGAGAAACCGGATTTTTAAAAGGAAATATAATTGGCGAAAGTGTTAAAATAAAAGGCAATGTGGAGGGTAATATCGAAGTTAAAGTACTAAAAATTTTTTCAACTGCAAAAATTATTGGAGATATAAGTTATACCACTTTATCAATTGAAGATGGAGCAGATATAAATGGAAATTGCAAAAGATTTCAAACCGAAGTTTCAAATATTGAAGGAAACATAACAAAAAAGAAAAATAGTTAATATTATGTATAGAATAAGTAAGGCTATATCAAGACTTGGAATTGCCACAAGAAGACAAGCTGATAACCTAATTTTACAAAAAAAAGTAATTTTAAATGGTAAATCTATAGAAGATTTTTCTGTTACTGTCAATATTGGTGACACCATTATCGTGGATAAAAAAGTATATAAATTTCATCCAAAGCCAGCAATGCTTTTTGCATTTTATAAGCCAAAAGGGTGCATTACAAGCAAATCCGATTCAAATAATAGAGTGACAATATATGATGTTTTACCGTCTAAATATAATAATTTAATCACCATTGGTAGATTAGATTATAACACAGAAGGGTTATTGTTATTAACAAATGATGGTGAGCTTGCAAGATTCATGGAGCTTCCATCTAGTAAATTTGAAAGAATATACAAGGTTCGTGCCTTTGGATTTTTGGATGCAAAAAAATTACATCATATAATGGAAAAATCCTTTCATGATCTTCGCATTGACGGTATTGATTATGGAAAGGTGATTGTAAAATATGATGGGCATTTAAAAGATATAGACAGAGGAAGGAAAAATCATCATTTTAAAATTAAAATTTACGAAGGAAAAAATCGAGAGATTAGAAATATTATGAATTTTTTTGGCTTTGAGGTAAATAGACTTATTCGTGATAGATTTGGAGATTACTCTATTCAAGATATAAACCAAAAAGATGTAACTCAACTTGTAATGAAAAAAGATTTATTGAAAAAATTTCAAATATACCTTAGTGGTGTATAATTTTTCTGTATGATAGGATAATTGTTTATATAAATTAACTTATTAATATATTTTGACATACATCAATTACTTTTTTCATTTATTTTGAATGAATTATTCAATAAAATATTATCCAAAATTACAAGCATAGCCATGGCATCAACAATTGGGATTGCTCGTGGTAAGACGCAAGGGTCATGTCTTCCTTTTATTGTTTCTATATGAATATTTTCACCAAATTTATTTATACTATTTTGCGGTTTTTTAATAGTAGAAACTGGCTTAAAGGCTAGGCGATAAACAATATCCTCCCCATTTGAAAGCCCACCAACTATTCCACCTGCATGATTTGTTTTGGTTTCAATATTTCCATTTTGCAAAATCAATTCATCATTATGCTCGGATCCCTTCAAATTTACACAATCAAAGCCATCCCCTATATCAAAACCCTTTACTGCATTTATTGTAAGCATGGCATTTCCAAGTTGTGAATTTAGTTTTTCAAACACTGGATTTCCAAGACCAACTGGACAATTTCGTATTACACCTTTTATAATTCCACCAACTGAATCTCCATCATCTTTCATTTTAGTTATAAGATTTATCATTTCTTGTGCCTTTTTTTCATCAGGGCATCTAATAATATTGTTAAAAATATCTTTTCGTGAAATATTTTGTAAATTTATATTAGCCTTTATATTGTACACTTGTTCAACCCAAGATAAAATTTCAATTCCCATTTGATTTAAAATTTTACGAGCAATAGCACCAGCTGCAACCCTTGCAATCGTTTCCCTTGCAGACGACCTTCCACCGCCACGATAATCTCTAATGCCATATTTCATTTCATAAACATAATCTGCATGTGATGGGCGAAAAATATCTTTAATTTCTAAATAATCATTAGATTGTTGATCTTGGTTATAAATTATTAAGCAAATTGGCGTTCCAGTTGTCTTTCCTTCGAATATTCCTGATAAAATTTCAACTTTGTCATACTCTTTTCTGTCGGTTGTTATTTCACTTTGCCCTGGACGACGAAGATTTAAATCTTGTTGAATTTCATCTTGTGTGATTGATATATTAGAGGGACAACCATCAATTACGCAACCAATTGCTTTACCATGAGATTCCCCAAAAGTTGTTATTTTAAATAATTTTCCAAACGAATTTGCACTCATAATATATTATATAAAGATGTAAAAAATGATAAATACTCTTGCCATGTTCCCTGCCCTTTTGCTGTAATTTTTGTATTATTTATACCTGCAAAGCCAAGTTTAGAGCCATATATTATTGCATTAAATCTATTAATTTTTCCGACATTAGACATATTAATTATAGCTAAATTTTGATATTTTTCAAGCAGTGAAATACATTTTAAATTATCACTTTGCGAATTTGATTGAATTGCAATTTTATAAATATTTGCATTATAATTTTGCATTGTTTGTATTATTTTCTCAATTTCGAAAATATTTGTGTCATTAAAATTATGATATGAGGAGATTATTTTTGCACTATTTTGCATTGTTTGAGTTAAATTTATATCCTGTATATCAATATCAATATATTGAAAATATTGTGATGCTAAATACATAATTTCATTATATTCTGTTCCAATATATTCCCCACCATGTTCTTTTTTTCTGCAAGTAAAAATAACATTCATGTTTTGTGAAATTTCAATAATATCTTTAATATCAACAATTGTTAAATTCTGAATTAAATCTACACGAATTTCTATATTTTTAGTCAATTTTCTTGCAATGTTAATTTCATTTCGTAAAGAATTAACATTTTTTGCATTTATTGAAATGAAAATTTTATCCATTGCATTTGATATATTATCATTTATTTGAATTTTTTTATCCACGATATTTTGTGCAATTTGTATATCTGGAATATGATTTGTATAAAATTCAAACTGCTTTATTGCTTGATGTATTAACATTTGAGTTCCACAAATTATTTTTGCTCCATTGTTGTTTGCGTCTTTTAATAATTTTGTATAAAGTGGTGAGTAAATAACATCAAAAATTATATGATTTTTATTAATTTTATCGGTATTTATAGGGCATTCATCGTCTCTTACTCCACAGCTTGTCGCATTTATTATTATATTAAAATCTTCTACTTTTATATCTTTTATATTGTAACTTTTTATATTAAATTTTTGAGATATATACTGCATTTTTTGTAAATTTCTTCCAAAAATTGTAACCTCTTTTGCAATATTGCAAAGCGCAAAACAACTAGACATTGCAGTTCCACCTGTACCTAAAATTGCAATTTTTTGATCTTCTAATGTGCAAATTTCCAGTAATGCATTTTTTATGCCAATACAGTCTGTATTGTATCCAATTAATTCATTTTTTTCATTACGAACAATGGTATTTACAGCGCCAATTATCTTTGCAGATTCATCTATTTTATCTAAATATTGCATTATATTTTCTTTATGTGGACTGGTTACACTTATTCCATGAAGATTATAATTTATTATATATTCTTGTATTTTATGTAAATTATTTGTCTTAATTTCAAGAGCAATGAAATTATATTTATTTTGAATATTGAGATTTCCATACCATGCATTATGAATATCTGGGGACATAGAGTGTGATATAGGAAAGCCAATGACGGCATTTGTTTTTTGAAGTATTTTTGCTTTAATTTCATATAATATATTATAAAATGAATTTTCAGCATTATTTGTGTCTATTGCAAAAGTTGCAATATTTTGATATATATTTTTTCTTTTATAGTATTGCAAAATTAAATCATCTCTCCATGTTAAATTTTGTGATAATATTGGTCTATTAATTTCAGAATTTTTATCTTTCTCAAAGCGAGAAATTACATTTTCCAAATCAGAGTATAGTAAAATTTTGCAAGTTTTTACATTTTTTAGAAAAATATCTACTTGAATTTCACCAAAGGTTATGTCTTCTTGAAATGTTAAATCATTTACACCACACCCTCCACCACAGGATATAACAACATTTTCAAGCTCCAAACTTTCTTGTAAAATTTTTGTTTCAAGTTTTCTAAAGTCAATCCAATTTCTTCCATTTTCTGTTAATTCAACTGCTGTTTTACCACTTATTTTTTCAATTTCCTTATCTATATCTATGAATTTTGCATTAAATAAAATAGCCAATTCTTTTCCAATTCCGCTTTTCCCAGTACATCTCATTCCTATTAATGCTATATTTTTATAAAATCCTAGCATTTTTGAAAAATAACACCTATATTTTTTAATATATACCAAAACTCTGGCATAGACTTTGAAACAACCATATAATCTTCAATTACAATATTTCCCAATCTTGATGCCATAATTGCAAAACACATAGCAACTCTATGGTCATGATATGTTTCAATATTTACAATATTTTCTAATTTTAAATTTGAATTTCCATAAATTACAATTTTTTCATCATAAATTTCTGTTTTTATTCCAAGTTTTAAAAGCTCAGTATGAATGGCTAATAGTCTATCTGTTTCCTTGTTTTTTAAGGTTGAAAGACCGGATATAACTGAAACCCCATCCGCCAAAGCACACATGCAAATTATTGTCATTGCAGAATCTGGCATGTTATTCATATTTACTTCAATTGGATTAATTTTTTTACTTCCTTTTATTAAAATATAATCGAAATAATGTTCAATTTTACATCCCATTTTGATAAATATATCAGTAATCTTACAATCCCCTTGTATTGAATTTTGCTTCAATCCATAAAGTTTCAAATCTATATTGTTAGCGAGCGAAAAAGCAAAAAAATAAGATGCAGAAGACCAATCTCCCTCAATGCTACAATCAAAAGGTATATATCTTTGGTTATAAATTTGATACTCTGCATAGCTTTTATGTGAAATTTGTACACCAAAGTTCTGCATTACATCAAGGGTTATGTCTATGTATGGTCTTGAAATAACTTCACCTTGTACTTGAATTTTTAATCCATTTTTAAGCCTTGGTGCAATCATTAACAAGGAAGATGTAAATTGGCTTGAAATATTTCCATTTAAAGTTATAGTATTTTTAAGATTTTTTTGTGATAAAATTTCTATTGGAATACACCCATTTTTTTCTAAATATTTGATTTCAACTCCAAGTTGAGAAATTGCATTTTCTAAGTCAGATATTGGCCTTTCAAGCAATTTTCCACATCCTGTGATAATGATATTTTCATGAATTAAAATTGCCAAAGATGTTAAAAATCTACTTGTAGTTCCTGCAATATTACAAAATAATTCATTTTTTTTAATATTTGAAAATACACCACTATTTCCATAAATTTTGATTTCATTTTCACCTATTTTTTCAATAACAATGCCAAGATTTTCCAGTGATAACAACATATATTTTACATCGTCGCAATATGGAAGATTGGATATCTTTGATACACCATTTGCAATGGCGGAGACTATTAAAGCCCTATTTGCATAACTTTTTGACCCAGATATATTTACACATGGGTTTACTATGGCTTGAAATTTATCTATAAGAACATTCTTACTCATGATATATTTGTCTAAAATGACTCACTTTTGCAACAATTTCCTCTAACTCTGAATGATTAATGTGCTGATCTGTGTCGCTTTTTGAAGTGCCACATTCAAGTAAAATTCCATTGTATAAATATCCATCTCCAGATTTTATTTTCATAGATTCTATAGTAAAATTTACAATATCTGAACGCATTTTTGGACCTAAAATGTGACTTGGATCTAAAAACATTCCTAATTGTGATTTTGCTTTCACTCTTTTACATAAATTATGCACTGGGAAATTTCTGAAACCTTGATTTTCACCTAAATCAACCCCTCTATGTATCATAAGTATATCTTTTTCATGAAGGCAGTTTGCATAACTTGCCAGTCCAATCCAAGATTTGTCAAGAGATGTTTCAATATTTTTATTTTCAGATTTATCAATATTTGAACCCAAAGATTTACCATTTTTAATACCAATTTTCCATTGTTTTGCTTTGGCATATTTTGCCATAATTTGAATTAAAAAACCCAAATGATTTACCGCTGGATTCCAAATAATTAAACGATTGCTATTAAGATATTTACTCATAATCCGGCACTGCATCCATGGATCAACTACCTCAGTTGCCATAAATATTTCTTGAAATTCACCTTGAATTTCATTTGCAATTTCAATACTTGGTGCAATGTCAATGGTATTTGAATTTTGCATTATGGCATTATTGCAGTTTGCTTCATATTTTTCTAAATCTATTCCTATAAAGGCATTTTTTGGATCAAAACTTGTGCGAGACTTAAGGCCAACAATTCTTACTCCGTAAAGTGCAATTTTACCTTTATATTTTATTTTTAAAGAATCTTTTATTTCTTTTTTATTATCAAAATCAACAGAACATGGACCTGCGATAATCTTTACAGCACTCAATGAATCATCTAACATCTTTTAATTGAAAATTAAAACTATGGTGTTATTAATTCAAGACAAAAGTCAACTAAAATATCAAATTTTTGAAAAATACCACATCCTGCCATCATCTTTAGTATTTTTAAAAATTACACCCTCTGGATTATATATTTCAATTAATATTTCATTTAAAAAACGTTCAAAATTTGATATTTGATTGAATATATTAACATTATGGCAATTATTTTTTTCAGATAAAAATTCTGAAAATTTGACTATTTTATTACAATCTTTATTGAAGTAAATATATCCAAAATCTTGTGATTTTTGTATAATATTTTTAGCTATAATACTTGAATACATTAGCAGTTGGGGGGTTTTATGATTAATTTCTTTTTTAATAGTTTTCTTGTTATGGTCACTTTGACCTGTTTTTAAATCATAAATTTCAAAAAAATCATTGTATATTACAAGTAAATCAGGTTTTGCAGTTATTGTTATATTTTCATTATTTATTAATATTTCACTCTGGAAAGACTTTTCTGTTATGATTTTTCCATTTTTTAAATACACCTCTTTCATTAAATTTCGTATCATTTTTATAAAATTTTCTAGTTGTAATTTTATTATTAAATCATTTGTGGCATTGTTAATTGTGCATAAAATATTATCACAATCTTGGTTAATAAATGTAGCTATATTTGTATCTATATTTAATTGATTAATTTCATTGAAAGTTGTAAATCTTTTTACCATGAAAGACATTATTTCATGAAAAATATTCCCAATTTCAGCTGAACCAATCTCATCCTGTTTTAAGTTTAAAACGTATTTAATGTAAAATTCATAAGGATTTTCAAGGTAAAGATTAATTGCGGTATAGGATATTTTCTTAGGTAAGTCAGATGGATAAATTTTTGGAGATTCAATTTGTAAATTTTTTAAATAATTGTTCGTTGTTTCAAAATTTTTATAAATATTTTTTAATATTATACCATGTTTTACCAATAAATAAGATTTTAATGAAAGTATATTATCATTATTTGTATAAAAAATTGTAAAACTCTTTGCCTGATATAATATATTTGAAATATCAGTAAAATAATAATTTTTATTCATTTCATTTAACTCTGTAAATACTTCATTATTGTGAAAATTTATATCTAGAAAAAAAATATTATCAAATTCCATAAATCTTGCATCAATTCTTGATAAAATAAATACTCTTGCATCACTATAAATATATTCTTTTTCTAAAACTTCATTATATAACAAAAGTGATAAAATATTTTTTAAATCTTGAAACGTACTGTATTGAAAATTATATTGGGTTGTTAAATCTAAATCAATATCACTAAAAATATTGTTATAATTTTCCAAAACTTCATTAATATTGCCTTTTACATTAATATTTTTGATGAAATATATTAATTTTTTTATATCAACATCTTCAAAAAAACTTTCTGCATCTTGTAAAATAATATTATAATTTACGATTTCGCTTTGCATTAACTTTTGATTAAAATTTAATACCATTGCTTTATCTTTATTGAAAGTAGTTGAATATTTTATTAATAAAGCGATAAATTTATTCTTAAAATCAATTTTATTACATATTAAATCAAGTATATTTGATATAAAGTAAGTTTTTTCATTTTTCTCATGGAGGCAAAAAGTGGGAATATTTTGTTGCTTAAGTAATGCATTAATTAAAATCGATTCTTCTATGCTTGATACTATAATGGCAATTTTTGAATCTATAGTGTCTTTTATATTTTGTAATAATGCATTATATTTGGCAAAATGTTCATTGAAATCCTGTATTTTAATATTTGCAATTTTGCAATCAATATTAATAGATTGACAGTTAATGTTATTTTTTATGCATAATTGTAAATTTTTTTCAATAAAGTATGAATTATTTTTAGGATTTGATATAAAAAAAATATTTATATTTACAAGTTTAATTATATTTGAAAAAAAATTAAATTTTACCTTATTTTCAAAAACCTCTCCAATAAATGCATAATTTTCATTACTATTGGTAATAAATTCCAGCATTTTACAGTATATTGTTTCTTTATATAAAAATTCATCAATTTTTGATTTTTTAATTAACTCATTATTATATAATTGTAGTATTTCTTCATATTTTTGATTTTTTAACTTTATATCTAAATAATTTTTAATATATTCACAAAAAGAATTTACATGATGTGGTGTTATTGAAATTGAGTTTTGCGATGTAATTTTCATTATTAATTGTATTTTTTCCTTTTTTGTAATTATATTATTTGGTATAAATTGTTTTATAAAATGGGACAAACTAACTCCTTTTGAAAAATTTTTTGCTATTTTGCTGTTTATGCAAATTTTGATTGTATTATGTGGTAATTTTGCCTCTATAGCTGATTTAATTTGATTAATATTTGGATTATTTAATAAAAAGATATATGCCATGTTTATTTATAAATGTTATTATTTTAATATAAAATAATATTTTTTTTCGCAAGATAAATAAAAATGCTTGCAAAATATTTTTATTATTATCTATTTAGTTTAGTAAGAATTTTATACTATGACTTCTGTAAGCGTAAACGGTGGAGATGTAATGCCTGCATATCAAAAATTAAAACATATTTTGATGAAAGAGGGTATATTCGTTATTTTAAAACAGAAAATGTACTATCTAAATACAGCTGAAAAAAAGAAATATAAAAGTAAGCAAGGTTACGCAAGAAGGATTAAGGCTAAAAGAGCTGTATTGGGGCAAGTTGACAATAATGATTAATACTTTAACTCCATCTTTAAGGCAAAAACAATTTTCCGAACTAATTAAAAGATGCGTATCTTTATTTTTTATTGAAAATCAAATCTCAGTATTTGATTCCATTGTTTCTTGCTCGAGGGTTGTGGCTTCCAAGGATTTAAAATCAGTAGATATATTCATAGTATCCAAGGATTTTAAAATTGAAAATTTATCTAAATTTATAAATAAAAAACTACATATTGATCCAGTTCTTGCAATTAAAATTAAAGAAAAAATATCAAAAAATTTATCATTAAAATTTATTCCACAAATAAGTTTATACCTTGACATTTAAATTACTCCAAGAAAAACAATTTTTAGTTGTTTTATAATTTTTGATTTGCACACTACAACTTCCTTTGGTAAAATAAGTAAATATAAAAATAATTTTGGCCTAATATATAGTTAATCTAGACTCTAAAAACCCTTTAAATGTCTTATTCTAATTTGGGGCACTTTAAATTTAATGCTTTATTTTACTAGATTTAATCTAAAATATAAATGGATGTATGCCACGGCAAAATTATAGGTTTGCTAAAATCCACTTACAAAATATCATTTTACCACGGTGTAGTTAGCGTAATATTGTTTTATATCTAGATTAACTCTTTGACGATCAGATATTTATCTTTCGTTTCTGATATGACCTTTTTTGGTAATTATAAGTCCAAAATATAGCTATCATATTACTTGACGACTTACCAGATTTCACATCGAACTACAATATAAATATGCAATAAGGTTAGTAACGAAAAATATCTTGACAAATGTACATATACAATACAAATAATATTGAAAGTAACGTCAAAATTATTTTATGAAAAAATTTACAAATTTAAATGCAATCGCAGCAAGTTTAATGATAGATAATATCGACACAGACATGCTTATACCAAAACAATTTTTGAAAACAATAACTAGATTTGGGCTTGGGTCAAAATTATTTTATGAAATGAGATTTACCCACAATGATGAAATAAATACTGATTTTATATTAAATAAATCACCATTTGATAATGCCAAAATTTTGCTATCTGGTAATAATTTTGGATGTGGATCATCCCGAGAGCATGCCCCTTGGGCTTTAATAGATTTTGGAATTTCATCTATTATAGCTGAATCTTTTGCTGATATTTTTTACAATAATTGCTTTGAAAATGGTATTTTGCCAATTGTTTTACCAAAGGAGGATATATATAAAATATCAGCAATTACTGAAAATGGTGAAAAATTAAATATTAATTTGCAAAATCAAGAAATTTCCATTTCTGATATAAAAATAAAGTTTGAAATAGACGAATTTAAAAAACATTATCTAATAAATGGCCTTGATTCAATTAGTTTAACCATGGCCAAATTTAATACAATACAAGATTTTGAAAAATCTCAAAATATATCTCAACCATGGCTGTAATATAGCATTTTGATGTATATAAAATAATTTGACTTTTATTTTTATATACAATACTTATCGAAATAAATTGCCTTCGTGGTGAAACTGGTAGACGCGGTAGACTCAAAATCTGCTACTTGTGAGAGTGTGGGGGTTCAAGTCCCTTCGAAGGCACCAAAAATAATTTTAATGTTAATTTATTACAAAAAAGTATATTTTAGTATTATCATTTTGTGGAACTCTGCCTTAATAATTTTTATAAATCAAATTTGCCAGTTAAGGTGATTGGAATTTGAATTTCTAAAGTCTTTGTTATTTCTTTAGTTGACTTACCCCCAACTACAATCATACCTATTAAACCTTTTGCAACTCAAAATACAAATATAAACAAATTAAGGCTTCTATTCTTAGGAATATAAATCCTAGCTGGGTTTAAGATAATTTGTATCAATGAAAAATAATTCCGATGCTATAAAAATTTTATATGAATCTGGGCATTACTTCAATGAAGCTATGTCTTGGTATAAAGAGTGTTATTTATCATCAACTTTAAG
>Ga0214919_10009811_pt1 | contig 12277 bp, 11 predicted proteins | sample LL1503_MetaG_FD_177994 | JGI IMG/M metagenome (GOLD analysis project Ga0214919, IMG submission 177994) | Freshwater microbial communities from Lake Lanier, Atlanta, Georgia, United States - LL-1503 | ecosystem: Environmental > Aquatic > Freshwater > Lake | place: USA: Georgia | collected...
ATGTTGACATTATCTGACCCTGCAGACAAACGGCCCACCGAGGTGGGCCGTTTGTCTGGGGTGAAGCAAAAGAAAGTGGGTTATTTCTTGCCGGCTGGCGCTGCGGGTGCAGCAGGGGCCGGGGTTTCTTCTGCGGCCACTGACACCACAGCCACCAAAACCGGGTTGTTTTTGCCACGCACCACAGCACTCACGCCATTGGGCAGCGTGATGTCTTGCAGGTGCAGCGAATTGCCCTTTTTCAAGCCGCTCAGATCCACCGCAATGAACTCGGGCAGATCGGCGGGCAGACAAGACACCTCAATCTCGGTCAACACATGGTTGATCAAGCAGGCGTCGGCCTTGACCGCGGCTGAATTTTCTTGACCGCTGTAGTGCAAGGGCACCTTCATGTGCAGCTTGGTGTGGGCGTCAACTCGCTGGAAGTCAATGTGCAACACATAGGGCTTGAAGGGGTGGAACTGCACATCGCGCAGCAACACCTGGGCCGATTTCTGGTTCAACTCCATCTCCAAAATGGTGGAGTGAAAGGCTTCTTTTTTCAACGCGTGCCACAAGGCGTTGTGGTCGAGTTCGATCAGTTGGGGCTCGTCCTTACCGCCGTACACAATCCCTGGCGTGCGGCCAGTGATGCGCAGACGGCGGCTCGCACCCGTACCCTGCTTGCTTCGCTCAAATGCGACAAATTTCATGATGACTCCTGTGTGAATCCACCGCGACCAGTGGGATTCAGGGTTAAAAAAAGGCTGCGAACAGCCCGCTGTTGAGTTCTTCGGTGGCGCAATGGTTTAAAACAATTGCTCCTGATCGGAGAACAAACTCATCACCGACTCACCTTTGGCAATGCGCTGGATCGTTTCGGCGATCAAGGCAGCCACCGAGAGTTGGCGGATTTTGGGGGATTGGGCGGCACTCATGGTCAAGGGAATGGTGTTGGTGATCACCACCTCATCCAAGGCGCTGCCTTGATTGATGCGTTCAATGGCAGGTCCGGAAAAAATGGGGTGTGTGCAATAGGCATAAACCTTTTTGGCGCCGCGCTCTTTGAGCACTTCTGCGGCTTTGACCAAGGTGCCTGCGGTGTCGATCATGTCGTCCATGATGACGCAGTTGCGACCTTCGATCTCGCCAATCACATGCATGACCTCGCTCACATTGGCGCGTGGGCGGCGTTTGTCAATGATGGCCAAGTCGCAGCCCAGTTGTTTGGCCAAGGCGCGCGCGCGCACCACACCGCCCACGTCGGGCGAGACCACGATCAGGTCTTCGTAGCCTTTTTGGCGCAAGTCACCCAGCAACACCGGCGAGGCGTAAATATTGTCCACCGGGATGTCAAAAAAGCCCTGGATTTGGTCGGCGTGCAAGTCCATGGTCAGGATGCGGGCCACGCCCACGGTTTGCAGCAAATTGGCCACCACTTTGGCCGAAATGGGCACCCGGGTCGAGCGCGGGCGGCGGTCTTGGCGGGCATAGCCAAAGTAGGGGATGACCGCACTGATGCGCTCAGCCGACGCCCGTTTCAGGGCGTCGACCATGATGAGCAATTCCATCAGGTTTTCATTGGTCGGCGCACAAGTGGGTTGAACCACAAATACATCGCGGGCGCGCACGTTTTGGTGCAATTCGACAGTGACTTCGCCGTCGGAGAAGCGACCCACGGTGGCAGCCCCCAGTTCGATGCCCAGGTTTTCAGCAATTTCTGCGGCCAGGCTCGGGTTGGCATTGCCCGTGAAGACCATGAAGTCAGATAAAGAGGTCGACATGATGAAGTTGTTTGAAATACCGGACCAATGACCACCAACGCCACAACAACATGGGTGTACGGTGGTTGCCGTGAACTTCATGTGCCGCCATAAAAACTTTGGCAGGGGAGGAAGGACTCGAACCCTCGCATGCCGGAATCAAAATCCGGTGCCTTGACCAACTTGGCGACTCCCCTACACGGGCAAAAGGCCAAAACCTTTTGCCGATCAATCCTTGCTAAAAGCCCAAGCTGCCAAGGGATGGGCTTTTAAATTGCGACACACTTGAATTTGCCAGCCTTGGGGTGTTTCTGGCCACTCCAGGGCATGGGGCAGCAGGGCAAACACCGCACTGCCAGAACCGGTCATCCGAGGTTGCAACCCAAGCCGCGAGAGCCAATCCAGGGCCTGCGTGACTTCGGGACACCACTTTTGGGCCACCGGCTGCAAATCGTTTCGACCAAAGCCAAAGCCTTGTGCAGCAAAGCCGGAAATTGTAGCAGGATCCGTGTCGCGTTTGAGGGACGGATCCTTGAATATCAAGGCCGTGTCCAGACCCGCGGCAGGCTTGAGGATGACAAATTGCGCCTCTGGCAGGTCGATGGGGGTGATGCGCTCGCCCACACCTTCCACCCAGGCCGATTGGCCGCTCAGAAAAAAGGGTACATCCGCCCCCAGGCCCAAGGCGATGGGCAGCAAACGTTCCAGCGGCCAATGCAGTTGCCACAAGCGGTTGAGGGCCATCAAAGTGCTGGCCGCATCGGAGGAGCCCCCGCCCAAGCCGGCCTGGGCGGGCAGCTGTTTGTCCAGGGTGATGTGCGCGCCCATGGACACACCCGCTGCCGCTTGCAGTGCTGTGGCGGCTTGCACACACAGGTCGTTGGCGGGCAGCGGCGGGCCCAGGTCGTGGCGACTGATGGCCGGGTTGGTGGTGGTTTCGATGTGCAAGCGGTCGCACCAATCGACCAGCATGAATACCGATTGCAAGGCATGGTAGCCATTGGGCATGCGGCCCACCACATGCAAAAACAAATTGATTTTGGCCGGGGCCGGAATGTCGCGGAGCGCGCTCATGGGGTGGGCGAAACCGTCAATGTCACTGCCGGTGCGGGTTGGCTGCGCTGGGCGCTCCATCGGCCAGCAGACCCACTGCGTTTGAGGGTCCAGCCCGGCACGGCCAGGTCGCGTCCAGCCAGCCATTCGAACAAAGCGTCCATTGGCAAATCGGTTCCCGTGGCGGCCTGGGTCATCTCGGACAGGCTGGCAAAGCTGCGGGTTTGGCCGTTTTGCAGCCACTGGGCCTGCCCCGGTGACCAACGCAACACCAAGCTGGGGTGTCCCAGGGGTGAAAACAGTGTCAATTCGCCCTGGGTGGCATTGCCTTCCAGCTCGAAGGCGGCGGCCACATGCTGAACCGGCGTCAGATGCACGGTCAGGCTCATGCGGCCTTGCCAAAACGCGTCGCGAGGGGGTTTGGGGGCGTTGGCACAAGCACCCACCAAAGCCAGCACACACAGACCTGCCAATGCTCGCCAGATCAAAGATCGACTTTCAAGCGGCGCAAAGTCTCGCGCAGGGTTTCGGTGTCGCCGCCTTTTTGCAAGCCCTCACGCCAGATTTTTTGGGCTTCGTCGCGTTGGTTGAGTTGCCACAGCACCTCGCCCATGTGGGCTGCAATTTCGGCGTCTGATTGGCTGGCGTAGGCCTTTTTCAGCAGTGCCAAGGCCACCGGTAAATTGCCCAAGCGAAACTCTACCCAGCCCAGGCTGTCGGTGATGGATGGGTCTTCAGGGGCCAACTCCAAGGCGCGCGTGATGAGTTGCTTGGCTTCGACCAAGCGCAAATTGCGATCGGCCAAGGAGTAGCCCAAGGCGTTGTAGGCATGGGGTTGATCGGGCAGGCGCAGGATCAATTCGCGCAAACGCCGCTCCATGTCGTCAAGGCGATTGATTTTTTCATCCAGCATGGCCAGCTCGTAGAGCATGTCGTTGTCTTGGGGGTCGCGCAAAACCGCCATGCTGAGCAAATCATGCGCTGCCGAAAATTGCTTGTTGTCGCGCAACAGTTTGACTTCGGCCAGCAGTTTGCCCCGGGCTTGGTTGGCGTTTTCAACCGGCAGGTTTTGGATCAGGCTGCGGGCTTCACCAAGCTTTCCTTGGCGGGCGAGCGATTGGGCGCGGCGGCTTTGCGCTTGCAAGACAAAGTCAGGGTGGTCCACTTTTTGCAGCCATGCCTGCGCGGCTTGTTCATCCAGTCGCTTTTCGGCCACTTGGGCCAGGCCCAGGTGGGCTTGCGCCATGCCGCGCTGCGAGGGGTTGGGTTGGTCTTGCACCAAGCCCAGGTAGCGTTTCAAAGCCACTTCGGCTGCTTCCGGGCGGTTTTCATCCACATGCAGCAAGCCCAACATCAACCAGGCCTGCGGCACCTTGGGCTGGGATTGCGTCATGTCCTGCAGCTGGTCCAAAGCAGCGGTGTACAGCTTGTTTTCCAGTTGCCATTGGATCAGGCTCAAGCGGAGCTCGGGCTGTGGCACTTTGGCCAAGGACAGGTTCAACAAATCCAGGGCCCCTGGGGCATTTTTTTCGAGCAGCTCTAAAGCCAGCAAACCCGCGCCGATGGCGCTGGGCTCGGCTTGGTAGGCTTTTTGGGCTGCCTCCAAACCACCCTTGGTGTCATTGGCGCTCAGTCGCACCCGACCCACGCTGGTCCAAGCCGCAGAGGCGGTGGCCGGCGCTTGGAGATAGGGGGCAATGGCCTGCTCCAAAATGGAAGCCGCCCTTTTTTTGTCGGTCACTTGGCCCAGGTGTCGGTGCAGGTTGGCCAGGGTGATGTTTCGTTCTTCGACCGGTGCGAGGTCGACTTCAGCGCGCAAAGGCTCCGCGGCGTCGCCCAAGCGGTTGAGCGCCAGCAAGATTTGCAAGATGTACAGGTTGGCTTGGCGTGAGCTGGGGTTGGCGCCTTTCCAAGCCCTGGCCGCTTGCAAAGCGGCATCGCCAGAGCGCGACTGCAAGGCCAAATCCACGGCCCTTTGGTACAGCCGGACATCATTGATTTTGGTCGCCGCATCCAGCAGCAAAGAAAATGCAGCCCCCGGGTTGCTTTGGCGGGCATTGAGTTCGCCCAGCAATACCTCATAAAAGGCCTCGGCCATCAGGGCCGCTTGCTGCCGGGTTTGGAGGGTGTTTCGGGTGGAGGCGGTTTGGCCCCAGGCGACTGTGGATCCAGCCAACAAGATGCACAAGGTCCAGCACGCTGATTTTTTCATGCACGGATGATAATCGCAGCTTTGCTTTTGGCGCGCCGCTCATGCCCGAATTACCCGAAGTTGAAGTCACCCGTTTGGGTTTGGCGGGCCCCCTGCGTGGTGCTCGCATTGAGGCGGTTTATTTGGGCAAACCCCTGCGCTGGCCGCTGCAGTGCCTGCCCCAAAGTTTGGTCGGGCGCACGATTTTGGATGTGCGCCGCCGCGGCAAGTACCTGTTGATGGACTTGAGCGATGGCCTTTTGTTGTGGCATTTGGGCATGTCAGGCAGCCTGCGCGTGTGGCCAAGCCGGCCCGAGCCCGGGCCACATGACCATTTTGACTTGGTCACCTCGCAGGGTTGTTTGCGTTTGAACGATCCGCGCCGTTTTGGCGCAGTGGTCTATGCCCCAAGCCAAGACAGCCCGCAAGCCCAGCAATTGCTGGGCCATTTGGGGGTAGAGCCCTTGGAGCCAGGCTTTGAGCCCCTATCTTTTTACCAAGCCTTGCACCAGCGGCGAACAGCCATCAAACCCCTGCTGCTGGGTGGCGCAGTGGTGGTGGGTGTTGGCAATATTTATGCATGTGAAGCCTTGTTCATGGCCGGCATTCGCCCCACTTTGTCGGCCCAGCGCATCAGCCGTTTGCGGGCAGCGGCTTTGCATGGGGCCATCCAACAGGTGTTGTCCCGGGCCATTGCCATTGGTGGCAGCAGTTTGCGTGACTTCAGCGGCACCGAGGGTCAAAGCGGCTATTTCCAGTTGGAGACCAAGGTCTATGACCGCGAGGGCTTGCCTTGCCGCGAATGCGGCACCACCGTTCGGCGCAAGACCCAAGGTCAGCGCTCGACGTTTTATTGCCCCCAATGTCAGCGCACCTAAAGCCATGTCTGTCGACTTGACGGCGTTTGCCCCCCTGTTGATCAAATGGCAACGCCAATATGGGCGGCATGACCTGCCCTGGCAAAAAAGCCTGCAGCCCTACCCCGTGTGGTTGTCGGAAATCATGTTGCAGCAAACCCAGGTCAGCACCGTCAAAGCGTATTTCGAGCGGTTTTTAATGCGTTGGCCCCGAGTAGAAGATTTGGCCGTTGCAGAACTCGATGAGGTGATGGGCCTGTGGAGTGGCTTGGGTTACTACAGCCGGGCCCGCATGCTGCATCGCTGCGCCCAAACCGTGGTGCGCGAGCATGCGGGCCACTTTCCCAACGACATGGTCGCGTTGCAAAAACTGCCCGGCATTGGCCCCTCCACGGCGGCGGCGATTGCGTCCTTGTGTTTTGGTCAAGCGGTGTCCATCATGGACGGCAATGTCCGCCGGGTGCTGACCCGACTGCTGGCCTTTGGTGAAGATTTGGCCTTGTCCTCGGCACAAAAAAACCTGAATCAACATGCTCAGACCCTGTTGCCCAGCGGGCGCTGGGTGAAGTCCATGCACCAATACACCCAAGGCTTGATGGACTTGGGCGCCACCGTGTGCCACAGCCGCCAGCCCGCCTGTGACCAATGCCCCGTGGCCGCCCTGTGCCAAGGGCGAGCCAGCGGAGTGCCCACGGCATTTCCCCGCAAAACCCGCACATTGGTGCGCCGTTCACAGGCCTGGTGGTTGTTGTTGCTGCGCACGCCCGAAGGTGCTGTTTGGTTGCGCAAACGGCCCGCTCAAGGGATATGGGCCGGCTTGTATGGCCCACCGGTGTTTGACAGCGAAGCCTTGGCCTTTCAAGCCATCCCTGTGGCGCTGCATCGCCAAGCGGCGTTGTCGCCGTCTTTTGTGCATGTGCTCACCCATCGCGATTTGCACTTGCATCCGCTGCGCTTGACGGTCCCCGCTTCGACCACCTGGGGCGAAGGCCAGTGGTGGTCTGCCCAAGAGTGGCCCCCATTGGGCTTGCCCGCACCCCTGCGGCGCTTGTTGTCTGAATAAGGCTCAGGCCTTGTCGGCTTGTTCGCGGTGCCGAAACAAGGTGACCCACTGGGGCTGAAAGCGCTGGGCCAGTTGCTCCACCATGTAAACCGATCGGTGTTGTCCACCGGTGCAGCCAATGGCCACGGTCACGTAGCTGCGGTGGTCTTGGGACAGCGATGGCAGCCAATCGCGCAAAAACCGCTCAATGTCATTGGCCATGCGATGCACGGCCTCGTGTTGGCCCAGCCAATCCATCACAGCAGCATCGCTGCCAGTCAAATCGCGCAGCCCATTTTCGTAATGGGGGTTGGGCAGCATGCGCATGTCGAACACAAAGTCGGCATGCATGGGGATGCCACGTTTGAAGGCGAAGGATTCAAACATCAAAGTCAGCTGGGCAGCCGGGGCTGAAATCAGCGATTTCACATAGCTTTGCAGCTTGGCGCTGCGCAAGTGGCTGGTGTCGATGATGTGCGCTTTGTCGCGCAAGCCCATCAGCAACTCGCGCTCCAACTCAATCGATTCGATCAAATTGCGCTCGATGTCTGTCGCCTGGCTCAGAGCATCGCTGCGCGACAGCGGGTGGCGGCGGCGGGTTTCGGAATAGCGCTGGACCAAGGTGTCGGTGCTGGCTTCCAAAAACAGCATGCGCACATCCACGTCTTTTTGCCGCACCAAGTCCAGCTCTTGGGGCAGCAGGGGCAGGGATGCGGCGCTGCGCACATCCATGGCAATGGCGATGCGCTTTTCCTTGCGTTTTTGTTCAAGCTGCACAAACGAGCGCAGCAGCTCTGGCGGCAAGTTGTCCACGCACAAATAACCCGCGTCCTCTAAAGCGTGCAAGGCCACCGATTTGCCCGATCCCGACATGCCGGTGATGAGCACCAGCTCTTGGCGTATTTTTTTCATGCGCCAGCGCCTTGGCTCAGGTTTTGCAGCATCTCGCGGGCATGGGCCAAGGAGGTGTCTGAGCGCTTGTCGCCGCCGAGCATGCGGGCGATCTCTTGCACCCGCTCGTTATCTGCGACCGCTTGCAACTGGCTAAAACTACCCGTCTTGTCGCTGCGTTTGGTGACCAGCCAGTGGTGGTGCGCACAAGCTGCCACCTGCGGCAAATGGGTGACGGCCAGCACTTGTCGGTCGGCGCCGAGTTGTTGCATCAATCGGCCCACCGTTTCCGCCACCGCGCCGCCCACCCCAGAGTCCACCTCATCAAAGATCAGGGTTTGGGCTTGGCCCAAGGCGCTGGTGGTCACCGCAATGGCCAAGGCGATGCGCGACAACTCGCCACCGGAGGCGACCTTGCCCACGGGCCTGGGGGTGCTGCCGGCGTGTCCTGCCACCAAAAAAGCCACTTCTTCCAAGCCGCTGGATTGCGCCTGTGGCAGTTTGTTCAAGCCCACTTCAAAGCGGCCGCCTTGCATCCCGAGGCCTTGCATGGCCTGGGTGATGGCTTTGGCCAATTTGGGGGCACCCCGGCCGCGCGCTTGAGAAACGCGCCGCGCTTCGGTTTGGTAGGCCTGCCAAGCGGCCAGTTGGGTTTTTTCCAGCGCGGCCAGGTCGCTGGCCAGTTCCAGTCGCTTCAATTCATCGCGCCAAGATTGGATCAAAGCCGCCAAATCAGCGGGCTGGCGCTTGTAGCGACGCGCCAAGGACATCCACAGGCCCATGCGCTCATCCAGGCTTTGCAGGCGTTGCGGGTCCAAGTCGGTGCGGCGCAGCCAGGCTTGAAGGGAATGCGCGGCATCTGATGTTTGGGCCAAGCTCGATGCCAACACATCAGCGAGGTTTTGAAACTCGGGCTCCACCGAGGCTTGATCGGCCAACAGGTTTTGCGCTTTGGCCAGTTGTGCCAGGGCACCTTGGTCGTCGTTGTCGAGTTCACGCAAGGCATGTTGGGCCGCGTCCAGCAAGGTTTGGGCGTGGCTCAGGCGGGTGTGGTCGGCGTTGAGCGTTTCCCACTCATCGGGCAATGGGTTGAGTTTGTCCAACTCGGATATTTGCCATTCCAGGCGTTCACGCTCTTGTGACAGGTTGTGCTGGGCTTGGACCGCTTGCTCCAGGGCTTGCTGGCTGGTGCGCCAATCGTGCCAAAGGCCATTCAAGGCTTTGGTCTCAATGCCGCTGTAGGCGTCGAGCAAGCCGCGCACCGCATCGGGCCTTGTCAAGCTTTGCCAGGCGTGCTGGCCATGGATGTCCACCAGCCATTCGCTCACCTCGCGCAATTGGGTGGCAGTGGCGGCGCTGCCATTGATCCAAGCGCGGCTTTTGCCTTGGGCATCAATGGTGCGTTTGAGCAGCAAGCTGTCGCTGGCTTCAAACCCCGCAGCTTGCAGCCACAGTTGCACTGGTGCCGTGGTGTCGAATTCGGCACTGATTTCACAGCGCGTCGCACCCTCGCGCACCACACCGGCATCGGCGCGCTCACCCAGGGCCAACTGCAAGGCGTCGATCAAAATGGATTTGCCCGCGCCCGTTTCGCCCGTGAGCACGCTCAGGCCCGTGGAGAACTCCAGGTCCAGGCTGCGCACGATCACAAAATCGCGCAAGCCCATGGCGCGCAGGCTCATGCGCCCCCCTCGTTCCAATGCAGTTTTTTGCGCAAGGTGTCAAAGTAACTCCAACCCTTGGGGTGCAAAAAAGTCACTTGGTGCTGGGAGCGGCGCACGGTGATGCGGTCACCGTGCAGCAGTTTGGCCAGCGACTGCATGTCAAAGTTGGCGCTGGCGTCGCGCCCGGACACCAGTTCGACCGCAATTTCACCCGGATCGGCCAGCACGATGGGGCGGTTGGACAAGGTGTGGGGGGCAATGGGCACCAGGGCCCAACCCGACAGGGAAGGGTGAAGCACCGGCCCGCCAGCCGACAAAGCGTAAGCAGTGGAGCCCGTGGGCGAGGCAATGATCAGGCCGTCCGCCCGCTGATTGGCCACAAAGTGGCCATCCACCTCGACCCGCAGCTCCACCATGCCAGAGGTGGCACCGCGGTTGACCACCACGTCGTTCATGGCCAAGGCGTCAAACACGCAAACCCCATCGCGCCACACTTTGGCATGCATCAGGGGGCGTTGGTCCACCTCATACAAGCCTTCCAGCATGGGGGTCAAGGTGGATTGATAACCCTCCAGGGCAATGTCCGTGATGAAGCCCAGGCGGCCTTGGTTGATGCCAATCAAGGGCACGCCGGTGGCTGCCAAACGCCGGCCAAAGCTGAGCATGGTGCCATCGCCGCCCACCACCAGGGCCAGATCGCAATGCTGGGCAATGCCGTCCACATCCAAGGTGCGCAGGCCTTGCAGGCCGGTGTGGTTTGCGGTTTCTTGCTCCAGGCAAACGCCGCAGCCCAAGCTGGACAGAAAGGTGGCGATGTCTTGCAAAACATCACGCACGCCGGACAGCTGGGCGGTACTTTGGGGATTGGGGTATTTACCAATCAGGGCGATTTGTTGAAAGCGAATGGGCATGGGGAAATTACATCACTAAAATCATTCGAAATCATGACCATCCTAGACGATCGCGCCAAGTTGTTGCTCAAAGCGTTGGTTGAACGCTATATCGCCGATGGCCAACCGGTGGGATCGCGCACTTTGTCGCGGGCTTCTGGCTTGGAGCTGTCGCCAGCCACCATTCGCAATGTGATGTCCGATTTGGAGGAGTTGGGCTTGATTGCCAGCCCCCACACCTCGGCCGGGCGGGTGCCCACGGCGCGCGGCTACCGTTTGTTTGTCGACACCATGCTCACGGTGCAGCGCGAGCAACTGCAAACCCCTGCCCTGGCGGCTGAGCAACCGCAAAAGGTCATCCTGAATGCGGCACAACTCCTGTCCAACTTGTCGCATTTTGTCGGTGTGGTCATCGCACCCAGACGCACATCGGTGTTTCGCCACATTGAATTTTTGCGTTTGTCGGAGCGCCGTTTGTTGTTGATCATCGTCTCGCCCGAGGGCGATGTGCAAAACCGGGTGATCTTCACAGAAACCGACTACTCCACCAGTCAACTGGTGGAGGCGGCTAACTTCCTCAATACGCATTTCGCCGGCATGGCCATCGAGCAGGTGCGCGAACGCCTCAAAACCGATGTGGACAAACTGCGCAGCGAAATTGCCACCTTGATGCAAACGGCAGTCGCCGCTGGCTCCGAGGCCATGAGCGACACCACGGCCGAGGTGATCATCAGCGGCGAGCGCAACCTGCTGGCGGTGAGCGACTTCTCCAGTGACATGGGGCATTTGCGCCGCGCTTTCGATTTGTTTGAGCAAAAAGCCCAGCTCATGCGCTTGCTTGACGTCTCCTCCCAGGCAGAGGGGGTGAGCATTTTCATCGGGGGCGAAAGCCAAATCGTCCCCTTTGAAGAACTCTCGGTGGTCAGCTCGCCCTATGAAGTCAATGGCCAAGTGGTGGGGACGCTCGGGGTGATTGGCCCCACCCGCATGCCTTATGAGCGCATGATCCAGATCGTGGACATCACTTCACGGCTGGTCAGCAATGCCCTCAGCCACCAAAACAAATAACGGTTCATGCGCTGGGCCCTGACGCTAGGCGCCTTGGCGCACCTGATATTGGCCATGGGCGTGGGCCTGTCGGTGGATGAGGCCCATTACGCCTTGTACGCCTATCACTTGGATTGGAGCTATTTTGACCATCCGCCCTTGGTGGGGTGGCTCCAGTGGCCAGCGGTTGCCTTGGGCGGGTCTGATCTGGCGTTGCGCATCGTCCCTTTGGCCTGCGCCATGGCCACAGCGGGGTTGCTGTGGCGCATCACCACCGATTGGGTCTCGCGCCACGGCACCCAGTCCGACGCGCACACGGCTGCCCAAGGCGTTTTGTGCTTGTGGCTGAGCGCTCCCATGGTCCACTTGCTCACTTTGGCCTTGGTGCCAGACAGCCTGTTGATGCCGATTGCCTTGGCTTTGATGTGGCTCACTTTGCGCTTGGTCCACCCCCGCCCAACGGCTGGTGAAAACACGCCATACCCCTGGCGCGATTGGGCTGCCCTGGGCCTGTGCCTGGGCCTGGCCGGGTTGACCAAATACACCGCGGTGCTGTTGGTGCCTGGCGTGTTTGGGGTGTTGACATTCTCCTTGGGCTGGCGCTGGTTGCGCGGCCCAGGCCCGTGGCTGGCTGCCGCGATCGCGCTGCTGCTCATCAGCCCAGTTTTGTGGTGGAACCACCAGCATGGTTGGATCTCTTTCGCCTATCAATGGGGCCATGCGGGTGGGCGCGAAGATTGGCAAGCCAAGCGGGTGTTGGGTTTTGTGCTGGTGCAATGGTTGGTTTTTGGCCCTGTGTCTTGGTGGGCCTTGGCAGTCGGATGGCGGCGCATGCCCAGGCCGAGCAAGACCGCGTGGCTGGCCCTGTGCATGGCTTTGCCTGCTTTGTGTCTGACTTTG
>Ga0214919_10009812_pt1 | contig 12276 bp, 8 predicted proteins | sample LL1503_MetaG_FD_177994 | JGI IMG/M metagenome (GOLD analysis project Ga0214919, IMG submission 177994) | Freshwater microbial communities from Lake Lanier, Atlanta, Georgia, United States - LL-1503 | ecosystem: Environmental > Aquatic > Freshwater > Lake | place: USA: Georgia | collected 2015-03-15
TGGAACAGGCCGCGGCGGACGCGTCACCGCAACTGATGTTGGATCCTTTGCGGGCGCGGCTCCTTCGCCGAGCAAAGCCAGAACTCCTGCCGCAGGAAATGGATTTGCTGCGCGCGCCGTTGCTGCGCCCATCAACTTGCCTCCAGTCGATAAAGATGGCGTTTCTCAGCGCATTCCATTCCGTGGAGTTCGTCGAAAGATCGCAGAAGCACTGGCAAAGTCCGTGCAAACTGCGGTGCATTTCACAGCAGTCGACGAGGCAGATGTCACACAACTTGACATCAAGCGCAAAGAATATTCCCGCGTCATTGGCCAAAAACTTTCAATGCTTCCATTTGTGATGCTTGCTGTTTGCAAAGCGCTTCGTGTATTCCCAGCGCTCAACGCGAATGTCGATGATGCGAATAACGAAATATTGATCAAGGGCGTAATCAATATTGGTGTCGCAGTCGATACAGAATCTGGACTGATGGTTCCGGTTATTCGCGATGCGGATCGCAAGTCTGCTTTAGAGCTTGGAACAGCAGTGAAAACCCTCGCAGCAAAGTGCAAGGATCGCTCGATCACCCGCGAAGAATCGATGGGTGGAACATTTACCATCTCGAATGTGGGCTCGTACGGTGGAATGTTTGCGACTCCGATTATCAATTATCCAGAAGTCGCAATTCTTGCCGCAGGACGCGCACGAGAACGCGTGCTCGTCAAAGATGGAAAGTTCTACGCCGGACTTGTTCTTCCCCTTTCGATTTCATGCGATCACAGAGTTGTCGACGGCGCGCAAGCGGTGCGATTTCTCAGTGAAGTCATTCGGCTGCTGGAAAACCCCAACGAATTCACCGAGTAACGGTGACAGACTCGACGCACCAGATTGGCTCTGGGGTTGGCTCTGGCAATTCGCCAATTCTAGATTTGAATGATCCAAGGCTCGACGACTATCGTTTTCTTCGCGACCGAGATTTGTCAGGTGCGCGAAGAAGCGAAGGACTGTTCGTTGGCGAGACACTGCCAATTCTCACGCAGATGCTTGCGATCCCAGGAGTAACTCGAAGCATTCTTGCCTCGCAGCGCATGGCAGAACGTGCTGCGCAAGTGATTGCGCAATCTGCATCGCCCAATGTTCCGCTACTGATTGCCTCCGATACGATCATCGAGCAAACTGCAGGATTTGATGTACACCGCGGCGCGCTCGCCATCGGGCTTCGGTCTTCACTCGATTGCCGAACGCCATTCGATTCTGCATTTCAATCTGCCAATCTGCTGGTCGCTCTCGATGGTGTTATCAATATGGACAATGTCGGCGCAATTTTTCGTGGTGCTGCTGCGTTTGGAGTTGGCGGAGTCTTGCTCTCCAAAGATTCGCATGACCCGCTCTATCGAAAAGCCTTGCGCGTGTCGATGGGATATGCGCTGACGATTCCGTATGTATGGTGCGACGATCTCGCTTCGACAATCTACGAAATCCGTGCTCGCCGACCCCAGTTGCGTGTTCTTGCTGCGGATTGTTCACGTTCTGCAAAGGACATCGCCGACTTCGATTCGCAAACACATTCTGAGACTCCGCCAACAATACTGGTCGTCGGCAGTGAATTCGAAGGAATCTCTGCTCTGGTTCTGAAGGCATCCACGGACCGCGTGCGAATTCAGATCGCGACATCGGTCGATTCGCTCAATGCTGCAGTTGCGGCAAGTATTTGCCTGCATCGGTTGGCGGCAAAGCCTATTTAACTGCTCAAAAGTTGCGATCGAAGCGGATTGACAGCCTGCCTTCGTCAAATCTGAACGCAATCTTCACAGAACGCATTTGTACGTCCATTAATTTTCCACTTGTCCTGTCTTGTCCCGTCTGAAATTCGTGGCTGGGGAAAGCGCCCCCGTCGAATGAATTTCAAGCATCACGCAAAGAGCCTCACACATGATCAAAGATCTCCAGAACCAAAGCCGTTGTTTCGACAAATTCTTGAAGCTGGTAATTGCAAGCGGCCCGATGTTGTTGGCAGCAATTTTTGTACTCAATGTGCCACCTGCACTTGCAAAGCCTATGCAATCTTCCCAAGCTCCAGCGGTAAAGCCTGTTGCAAAAAAACCTGCTGCCGCCCCACCGAAATCACCAACGTCTACTACGACTTCGACTTCGAAAAAGCCTTCAGCCGCAAAGCCTACGACGACAACTGCCACAAAGACTCCTGATGCCACTCCACCCCAAGCAGCAAAGCCTTCCCTTGAGGAAACTCGCCTGACACTTTCGAAGTGGATTGAAACGCAACAAATCATTTCGAAGGAGCGCAACGATTGGCAACAGGGGAAGGAGATTCTTCAAAGTCGAATCGAACTGGTCGGGAAAGAGGTAGGCGTTCTCAACGAGAAAATCGCTCAGTCACAGGCTGCGGTTGTTGAGTCAAACACAAAACGAGATCAACTCATCGCCGAAAATGATCTACTGAAATCGTCTACATCACAATTGGCGAACGCCGTGACGGTGATGGAAGAACAAGTAAAAAAACTCTCTAAATTGATGCCAGAGCCTGTTGCGGCAAGACTCCTTCCTCTTCTCCAGCGCATCCCCGTAGACCCAGCAAACACACGCGTTTCAACAGCCGAACGCTTTCAGAATGTTCTTGGAATTCTCACTGAGCTGAACAAGGTCAATAGCGAACTCGCGGTGACGTATGAAATTAAAACGCTCGCAGATGGCTCATCAAGCGAAGTTCAAGTGCTCTACATCGGACTCGCGCAGGCGTACTACATCAGTCCACGAGGCGAGGGTGGCATCGGTCGACCAACAGAAGATGGTTGGAAATGGGAGCCAGCTCCGGCAACATCAAATTCGATTCTGAAGGCTCTCGAAATTATCCAAGGAAAAGAGACTCCCACATTTGTTCCACTCCCAATGAAGATCCAATGATGAACCTATTACGAACATTTTTGCTTGTATCCGCCGTATCTCTTTCTTGTGGAGTTGTTGTGGCTCACGGCCAAACTCCCCAAGATTCTCCGGATGAAAATCCCACAATCAGTCAGGCTGCACGCAGCGCAGGGAATGAATTGAGCAAGAGCATTACTGAATTGAATGCGATGCGCGCACAAATTGCTGGCGAGAAGCTGCCACTTGCACAAGAGTTGACCACTTTAGAAGAAAGCGTCATCCAACTTCGCCGTGACAACGAAAAGGTCCAACGACTTGTGGATGCAGGCGCTCTTGAAATTGGGACGATGAAAGCGGAAATGAAAGTCCGTCAAGACGAATTGAGCTATATCGGCAGTTTGCTTGACGAATATGCGCGAACATTCGAAACGAAAGTCGGTGTTGGAGAAATGCAAATCTACGGAGAGCCTGTCGAGACTGCGAAACAAGCTGTCGAAAACAAAACACTGACTCCAACGGAACGATTTGCTCGACAAACTTTGTTTACCAGCCTGACAATCAAGCGACTCTTCGATGTGATTGGTGGAAATCTATTCGCTGGAGTTGGTGTTGACACCCTTGGCACCGTAATGAATGGGCAATTCGCAATGATCGGACCGATCACTTTCTTTCGCGCTGATTCGGGAATGGCAGGAGTCGCTGTTCCGCAAGTCGGTTCGCCCAACCCACTCGTGCGACCTCTCGAAGGAGAACTCTCTGGTGCGATCGGATCCTTGGTCGCATCGGGAGAAGGAACACTTCCACTCGATCCATCTCGCGGTGGCGCTCTCAAAGCTCTCGTCCAGAAAACAAACATCGTTCATATTTTCGTGAAGGGTGGCCCAATCATGTGGCCATTGTTGTTTGCATCGATTGTCTCTTTGGCAGTCGTCTTAGAACGGTTGCTCTTCCTTTTGAGCGAGCAACGGAAACGGAGCCCAAAGACCCTCGGGAAATTTTTTGTCGAAGTTGGAAAAGGAAATCTTGCCGCAGCAATCGAACTCGCCAACAAGTCCAAGGACGCAGTTGTGACAACGCTCGGCTATGCGCTTGAGCATCGAGATCAATCACTCGGACATGCGCTTGCGTATGCAGAAACCCGTGCTTTCAAGCGGTATCGACGCGGTATAGCAATTTTGGACACCGTCATAACTCTTGCTCCACTTCTGGGTCTTCTTGGAACCGTGACAGGCATGATGGCTTCTTTCTCTGTGATCGGCGGAGATTTGAGTTCACCTGGCGCAATCACCGGCGGTATCTCAGAAGCTCTCATCGCGACAGCGTTTGGACTTGTGATCGCAATCTGCTCGCTCTTGCCGTTCAACTATCTCAACAATCGAATTGAGGGAATTGAAAATGAAATGCTTGCTGCTGGCGAACAACTCAAGTTGCTCGTCGAAAAGCGGACAGGTGAAACTTCCAATCTCGACGTTGAGTCCATTCTCGAGTCATCCGCAGCAGCTGCAATAGCTGGAGGCGCCTGACCATGGCAGGTGGTGGAGGCGGCCTATCCCGCGGCAAGAAGAAAAAGGCTCGCATTGAAATCATTCCGTTGATCGACATTATCTTTTTTCTTTTGGCGACATTCATCATGGTCTCTCTCAGTATGTCGAAGAATCAAGGGGTGCAAGTTGCGCTGCCTGGTGCGGCATCAGCCCAGTCACTCGGCGATCAGTCGGAAATGGAAAAAGCCGTCACATTAAGCGTCAATGACAAGGGTGAGATTTTCTTCAATAAAGACAAAATCACTCTGGCACAGTTGCCAATGAAACTACAGACATTCAAACTGACTTCGAAAGATCCCAAGGTCATCATCAATAGTGATGGCGCAGCGGACTTCAAGTATGTCGTCGGGATCTTGGACGAGGTTCGAAAGTTAGGGATCGCCAAGGTCGGCATCAACACGGACAAAAAATGATGAAGGTGCGCGTGATCCTGTGCATCGTCGGCGCATTGATCGTGCATCTTGCCGTCATTTGTTTCGGCGGGATTCTCTTTCTTGACGACGAGAACAGCCATGCGAGCCATCAGAATGTTGAACTCTTGTCCGAAGATGTTGAGAAGGACAAAGTTGAAGAACAAGTCAAAGAAAAAGTCGAAGAACTGAAAGCGGAATCCGAAGCACCGCCGGATCCGAACCAAACTCTTCAGAGTGTCGATTCTCCAGTCGCAAGTGATGATGCTCCTGCTCTCGATGCGGCGAGCCTGAGCGCAATCGAACAAGTACTCAATGGAACTGGCGGAGGTGGTGCGGGAGATTTCGGTGGAGGACTTTCCCTTGCATCAGGAGGGCGAATCGGCGGGACTGGAAAAGCCGGTGCAGATGATCAGGAATTTCAAGGAGCATTCAGTCTCTCTGAAATTGATCAAAGGCCACGCGCGATCCATCAAGTTGCTGGGGCCTTTCCCGCAGATATGCGTGCGAAGAATATCGACGGCGTCGTCACTTTGATATTTATCGTCGATGAAACTGGCCGAGTCGTCAATCCTCGAGTTGAAAAATCATCACACCCAGAATTTGATTCCCCAGCTCTAGAAGCTGTCCGTCAATGGAAGTTTGAACCTGCAATTAAAGGCGGACAGCGCGTCAGCTGCCGCATGAGAGTCCCCATTCGTTTTCAAGCGAAATAAAGCTATGCGAATCACATCAACCATTATCGTGGCTCTCTTCTGTATCAACACACCTGCCCATTTCGCGCATGCGAAGGGAGATTCTGCACCTGGTCCTTCAATGCAGATTTCTCAACCTGACTTGTCCATCATCTGGAATGATCCTGGTTTTCAGAAATCATTTATTGGCGGATATGGAATCAATCCAGACATCGAACCTCGTGTTTCTCAAGACGATATGGCGTTGCTCGAACTTGTGCGGCAACTCATGGCCGATGAACTGCCCGCTGCCGAAGCGTTACTAAAAGATTCCGTCAAACTCGATTCATCTGCGACGCTCGATCTCACTCTCGGTGGAGCGCTTTTTCAGCAAGACAAGATGGACGATGCATTGGTGAATTATCGCAACGCAGTCGCAAAGTTTCCAAATTTTCGACGCGCGTATCGAAGCATTGGCTTGATCTGCACTCGCAAGAGTCAATTCGAAAGCGCGATTTCGGCATTCAACAAGATGATCGAACTTGGCGGAGCAGATGCGTACACATACGGATTGCTGGGATATTGTCACTCTGCTCGACAGGACTATCAGCCTGCGGAGGCGGCTTATCGCAACGCGCTGCTTCTACAACCAGAGAATGTCGAATGGCGACTTGGCCTCACTCGTTCTGTCTTCAAGCAAGCGAAGTATGAGGACGCCGCAAGTTTGTTGGATGTGCTGATCACGACCTTTCCGGACAAAGCGGACTTCTGGCTCTTGCAAGCTCATACATATTTGGGACTCAAACAACCAATCAAAGCTGCGGTCAATCTGGAAGCGCTTGACTCCATCGGCAAGTCAACCGTCGACAGTCTTTACACGCTTGGAGACATTTATATTTCTGAAGGACTGAATGATCTCGCTCTCAGCGCTTTCGATCGCGCAATCACCAAAAATCCAGCACAAAACGTGTCGCGACCAATGCGATCAACAGAAATGCTTGCGGCGCGCGGTGGCTTATTACAAGCGAAAGCTCTTCTCGCTCACGTGAAATCCAATTGGAAGGAATCGCTCAATGACGTCGACAAACGCAAATTGCTCAAATTGCAAGCCAGATTGGCGATGAGCAGCGGCGCAGGTGATGATGAAACTGCTGCCGCGCTTGAAGAGGTTATTCAACTCGATCCCCTCGATGGGGAAGCTCTTATGTTGCTCGGGCAGCACTACAACCGATCGGGTAAGCCCGATCAAGCGATCTTGTACTACGAACGGGCGGCGCGAATCGATGCCTTTGCCGCAAATGCGAAAGTGAAAATCGCGCAAGTTTATGTTGGTCAGAGCCGATTCAGCGAAGCGCTCCCCCTGCTTCGAGAAGCTCAGTCGGTGAAACCGCGCGAAGACATTGCCAGATACATCGAACAAGTCGAACGTGCGTCTAAAAGCAAGCGCTGATCAATTCTAAACGCTTTCTTTGCACAAACTGAACACATGAGAATGTTTGTTCAATCACAATTGTGCCCATGCGGCAGAATCATGTTCACACAGTCTTAACCATAAAAACACTTGTATTCAAGCAATTGAGAAGTAGTGTTTTGAAGTCAGTGCTCAAAAATATTTTGGGCATTGAAAGAACAAGTTGTCGCAATTTGTTCTGAGCAGATCGTCGTTCGATTCTGCTGGTACATGGCTTCGAAATTCAATCCAGAAAGGTTTGCTCACAATGAAGACTCGCACGCTTTGCAAAACAGTCGCCGCAACTATCGGCGCATCTGTGATTTCTCTCTCGGCGAATTCTGCGGAAATTTTAGTTACCGCAGATATCGCTACATCAACCACTTGGACCAAAAACAACACATACAACCTGCAAGGTCAGCGCTACATCCTCCCAGGCGCCACGTTGACGATCCAAGCAGGAACCGTCATCGCCAGCGATGTTGGTGGATCACTCGCCGTGACCCGAGACGGAAGAATCGAATGCGTTGGAACAAAGCTAGAGCCAGTTATCTTCACATCGAAGCAAGATGTTGCGACATGGACTGCAGGAAATCCAAAGACTGGAACATGGCGCGCAGCGGCGAATGAATGGGGAAACGTCACAGTCATGGGCAACGCATACATCGGTAAGTATGGTGCTGGTGCGGTGACCACGAATACGGCTTCTCCAAATGCGGGCAACTATGCAAATATGGAAGGGCTGACCGCAAGCGGATCGAGTGACACTCGAACGTTCTATGGTGGTGGAAACGATCTCGACAACAGCGGACGATTTGAATACGTATCGCTTCGTTATGGCGGCAAAGTTGTGGGACTTGGAAATGAACTCAACGGCCTTTCGCTCGGAGGAGTCGGCAAAGAAACAAAAATCGACCACATCGAAATCATGAACAATGTCGATGACGGCATCGAGATCTGGGGCGGAAATGTTGACTTGAAATATGTCACTATTTGGAACATCGGAGACGATTCATTCGACGTCGATCAGGGATGGCGCGGCCGAGTTCAGTTCGGATTGATCGTGTCTGGTTACTGCATTCCAGGCGCAGCTTCGGGTTCGGGATTTCCTGACTCGAGTGTTGAAATGGACGGCGCCGAGAAGTCTGATGCACAACCGGTCACAACAACCAGTTTCTACAACATGACGATCATTGGACAACCTCTCAGTGGCAAAGCGGGAACTAAATTTCGCGACAACGCTCGTGCGCAGTTCAACAATTCCATCTTCATGGATATTGGAAAAGAAGTGGTCAAGAATGACAACACTGACGGAGAAGCAACTGGCGGTCAAACTGGTTATGGTTATAACGGAACGCTTACCTTTGCTGACACGTGGACGACGAATTACAACGTGTATTCCGCTGTGAATCCTTTCACGAATCCTGCTGCTGCATACACAGCTCAGCAATCAGGAAAACTGATTCAGTACACCGACAGTGTTTTTTATAACAACACGAATTCTGCTGCATACACCGAAGCAAACGCTCGCGGTGTATTTGCTGCTAGCAATAACAATGTGTTGGCAGCCGCAGGTTCGTCTCCAATCGCAAGTATCACTCGTGGGCCACAAGTGATCTCTGGAACTGTCGTCGTGAATAACGTCATTTCCTTGGATCCCCGTGCAACCAACGCGGCTGCAACAAGCGTCTCATCCGCGACTTCTGATTCCTTTTTCACCAATGCCCAATACCGAGGAGCTTTCGGACCAAACGAAAATTGGCTCTGTGGATGGACCGCAGCGGATGCATTCGGATTCAGCGTTGCACCTCCAGGTGGCTGTGCTTCCGCTTGCCCAGCTGATATCAACTTGGATGGTGTTATCAACGGAAGTGATCTTGCTGGAGTCTTGAGTGGCTGGGGATCAAGTGGCTCATCAGACATCAACCAGGACGGAACAACAAATGGCGCAGACCTGACCACCCTGCTGAGTGGTTGGGGCAACTGCATCTAAGTGATCAGTCGAGTGTAACTCGAATACTGTCACGAATTTGGATTGAATCGGAGCGTCTGGTGTTTGAGACATTCTCGGCATCAGACGCTCCTTTCTTTTTAAGGGATTCATAATGAGATTCACAACGAAACAAATAACTCTCACTCTGATCACGCAGCTCATCATCTTGATTGGTCAATCAGGTTGTGTCAAAGAAAGTACGAGTGCGAAAAACGCCGGCGTTCTCACAGAGCATCCGGAGATGCCAGCAATACAAACCCCTGCGCCGCCTCCTCTGGCGAATTTGTCTCGAGATGATTTGCTCGATTTGGCTTTTCAGATATCAACCAAAATTCCTAGTGAACCGTTCGCCAGTGATCGTGCGCGAATGCAAGCGCTAGTGGCACAAGTCTGCATCAAGGATGGATCTCTGATTCAAGCAAGTCGATACGCATCAAAAATTGAGGGGTGGCGCCAAGGAGAATTGTTTGCATTGATTGGGCAGCAATACGCCAATGCAAATGATGCGCAACTTGCTCGTGACTTTGCAGCAAGAGCAATGGAAGTCGCTGCAAACGAAATTGACTGGCGACGTGAGCGAATCGCAACTGAGACCGCCAAAATTTATTTACAACTTGGCGACTCAACCAAGGCCTCTTCGCTGGTGGAAGGAGCAACACAAGCGGAACTTGGCAAGATCGAGACCGCACGAACTGCCATCATGAACGAATCGCAACTTGACAATCAGGCAGATATGTTTGACAAGGCTCTCGTCACAAAGAATTTCGATCTTGCTCGTAGTGCGATCGAGGGATATCTGGTGTGGCTTGATCGCGTTTCGCAAGATCAGACTCGGACAACTCGTGCCTTGAAAGCAATCGATGATGCGCTTCCTGGACTTCCGTTTGATCTCCAGGTGAAATATGAAATCGACCTTGCAGACCATCTGCATAAAAACCTCAAGCGCGACCTTGCGATATTGAAACTAGACAAAGCAACAGAAATATTTTTAGCAACGACTTTTTTGCCAGAAGATGTTGCGCCACTTGGAGCGATGATTGCTCGGGCGCGTATACGAATGGGAGACCCACAAAGTGCTCGAGTGCTCTTAAAGCGCTTCTATACGGAACATTCCACTCGACGCGAAGGAATCACCAATCTTCGTCGTGCAACATCACTTCGGGCTTTAGCCGAAGGGTTTTGCGAACTCGGCGACCGCGAAGATGCGATTGCGTGCTACACCTGGGCACTCGAAGAAGGAACAATCAATCCCAACGCTCGCCCCCGTGCTGAAGATCTTGGAGCGACATGTATCTCGATGGCAGAGTATGGAATTTCACCAACTCCAGTTCTTATGCATCGAATTGACACCATTCGAAATTCTCTGACAGATCCATGGTGAATTCGAATCAAACGAATTTCATTCTCTTTCTTGTTGTTTGCCTTCTGACGTGCTTTGCTCAGGCGCAATCGCCAGCGAGTGGCTCTATTCGCGGAGTCATCTACGACAAAGAATTTGACACTCCAATTCGCGGCGTTGCCGTCATGGTTTTAGGTTTGAAGTCACGGGCAACGACGAACGAAAACGGCTCATACGTCTTGCCAAACCTTCCTGTCGGGGCATACACGTTGGTCATTACAAAAGAGGGTTATGTTCGAGAGGTCAAGGCGAATATTCAGGTGAAATCTGGAGAACTGATCGATACCGATGTGTATATGGCTGGTGAATTTGAAGACATGGATGAATTCGTAGTTCAAGATGTTGAACTTGGGGGTGATGTAAAAGAAGAACAGCAGATGGTTGAGCCCGTCGATCTGGAAGCCATCACATTCATGCCAACTCTTGAACTTCAACTTCGACTCGAGAGTCCGCAATTGCTTGACTCCGTTGGAGTTGAGATGATAAATCGCTCTGGCGCATCTGATGCCGCAGCAGTTCTGCTCTTAGTTCCCGGAGCAAGTCTCCAAGACGGGAAGTACGCAGTTATCCGAGGGCTTCCTGACCGATATGTCAGCACGCTTCTTGACGGCGTTCGACTTCCCAGTGCAGATCCAGACAAAAGAGCTGTGAAGCTTGATCAATTTCCAAGTGCGGTCATTGAAAGCATCCAAGTCAGCAAAACTTTTACTCCAGATCAGCAGGGAGACTCTTCAGGTGGAGCAGTCAATATTGTTTTGAAAGATATTCCCGACGAAGGCTTTTTACAATTCAAATCACAGGTCGGTTTTAATTCTCAGGTTAAGAATGGAAGTTTTCTCACGTACCCCGGTGGAAAACTTGGTATGTTCGGCGAAAATAGTGTTCTTTCAACGCATCCTGAATTGGCAGGAGAATCGTGGCCAAACAATCCAACAGGAACGACGACTGGCGATGCGCCAGTCATCTATAAATGGTCGGTCGCAGGTGGAAATACTTGGGAGTTTGACGAGGGCACGAAGTTTGGCGCTTTCGGAAATTTTTTCTATGACCAAGATGCTTCCTACTTTGACAACGGAGTCTTGAATTCCCTCGAACAAGATGGAGTCGGCACTCCACTCGTACCAGAGCAATTTGGTACTGGGGATAATTTCAAAACTCAACTCTTCGACGTGACGCAGGGAACACAATCTGTCCAATGGGGCGGAATGGGAATCTTGGGACTTCAAACCGAGAACAATAAACTCGCAGCAAAGTTTTTGTACACACAACTCTCAGAGAACCAAGCCGTCTTACTGGTCGATACAAAAGGGAAAGATTATTTCTTTCCCGGATACGAACCATACGATCTGAACGGAGTAGGACATGATCAACCGGAAGCGGCGCCATACAACCGTCTTGAAACTCTGGATTACAGCCAATTAGGAACTCAATCGCTCATTTTGAGTGGCGAACACACGCTCGCTTTTCTTGGATTTGGCGACGGCGAAAAGGGTTCCGCCGATGTTTTTAGTGCGCCTGTTTTCGATTGGAGATTCTCTCTCAGTCAGGCATCGGAAAATCAACCAGATCAAACGCAGTTCGCCTCCTATTGGGTGCCACCATTCGAAGTCGTTCCTGGACTTGTTCTGCCCGAGCAATGGATTCAATATCCACCAGCGCAAAGCGCGTTTGTCGGGTGGGTTCAACACATCAATTATTACAACGAAGAGAACAGCACGCAAGGGGCAACGAATTTGAAGTTGCCATTTACACAATGGAATGATCGTGAGGGATATATCAAAGCTGGTGCGTTTGCGGACTCTGTCAGTCGCGCGTACACACAGGACACATTCAGCAACAATGGGGATTCAAATTCTTCATATTCGAGCCCGTTCAATCAACCTTGGAGCGCAGTCTTTCCAAGCCAAGATCACCCCATCTATCAATCGACAACCGATATTTCT
>Ga0214919_10009813_pt1 | contig 12275 bp, 11 predicted proteins | sample LL1503_MetaG_FD_177994 | JGI IMG/M metagenome (GOLD analysis project Ga0214919, IMG submission 177994) | Freshwater microbial communities from Lake Lanier, Atlanta, Georgia, United States - LL-1503 | ecosystem: Environmental > Aquatic > Freshwater > Lake | place: USA: Georgia | collected...
TTCAAAAAGCTATCGGTGAATTACTCCTTAATGATTACAGTCGCCGTGGATTCTTTGATGGTGTTGGTTTACGGATCCCGACTTTATGTGTGCGCCCAGGATTACCTAACTCTGCTGCCTCAGGGGTCTTCTCAAATATCATCCGTGAACCGCTTATGGGTATTGAAGCCACCCTCACCGCTGGAAAAGACGCCTCCATGATCTTCACTTCACCACGATCAGCTGTTGGCTTCTTAATCCATGCCGCCCAAATGGATACCTCCGGCTTAGGTGCTCGTCGCTCACTCATGATGCCTGGCATCTATGCAACCTTGGGTGATGAGATCGATGCACTTCGCCGTGTTGCCGGAGACAAGATTGTTGGATTTATCAAAGAAGAGATTGATCCATTTGTACAAGAGATGCTCAAGAGTTGGAACTTCCCAAAGTTTGATGCCAAAAGAGCAAGATCACTCGGCTTTACTTGTGAAGATTCCTTTGATGAATTAATCAAAACCCATATTGCAGATGAACTTGGTGGCCAAATCCCAGGGCTAACCAAATGAGCAAATTCGCTGTAGTCACCGGAGCAAACCGCGGTATCGGTGCAACCACCAGTGCTGCCCTAATCAAAGATGGTTGGACCGTCGCACTCCTCGGACGCGACATTGCTTCTCTCGAAGCAACCGCCAAAGAACTCGGAACCACCGCCACCCCAATCTCGTGTGATGTCAGTGATCCACAATCTGTTGCAAAAGCTTTTCAAGAAGTTAAAACAAAATTCGGTCGTCTTGATCTACTTTTTAATAACGCCGGTATCGCCTCACCTGGCTCCTTGCTAGAAGAAATAACACCAGAGGATTGGCAACGCGTAATCAATATAAATATTGGTGGAGTTTTCTATTGCACCCAACAAGCCTTTGCAATTATGAAAGATCAAAATCCCCAAGGTGGACGAATCATCAACAATGGTTCTATCTCAGCCCAAGTCCCCCGCCCAAACTCCGCGCCTTACACCGCATCAAAACATGCCGTCACCGGCTTGACTCGGTCAACATCACTTGATGGACGTAAATACAACATTGCCTGCGGACAGATTGATATCGGTAACGCCGAAACAAAGATGGCATCTGCTCATGGAGCCGGAGTTGTTCAAGCAAATGGTGATGTCATAGCCGAACCAATGTTGAACCCAGAAATAGTCGCTAATGCCGTAGTTAACATGGCTAACTTGCCGTTAGAGGCAAATGTGCAATTCATAACTGTGATGGCAACCAAGATGCCTTATATCGGTCGTGGTTGAGAACTGGCTAAAAAAACCTAAACTTCCTACTTGCTCGACTCTGTTAACTTTGCTGAGCTTCATCTTGTGACATCTTTACAAACCAGGCGGCGACAGAAGCAGTGATTACCCCAACTAAAGATATGCCAACAATCATAAGCATCACTGCGAGCAATCGACCTTCTGTTGTTGTTGGAAATCTATCTCCATAACCAACAGTAGTTACCGTGGTTATTGCCCACCAAAGGCCATCGCCAAAATTTTTGATATTTGAGCCTTCCACATTTCTTTCGCTTATTGTTATTTGTACAGCTGCAATATAAGAAATGAACACAGCGCTTATCGCGACCTTTAAGGTGATCGCAAATTGTCTGCCTACAGCCACCTTCTGGAGTGCAAGTCCACCCAAGGAAATAACACGCATTAATCTAAGTGGCCGTAAGAATGGAAGAAGAACTGAGGCTAATTCTAATGGATGATGTTTAAGGTAGCTCTTTCGATCTTCTGCTTTCCAGATTCCATAAACTAAATCAAATGCAAAGGCCGACCAGCAGATCCACTGGATCGAATCAATTACAGATTTCTGGGTTGATGAAATTTCTGTACTGAAAGCCGGATAGGAAAAAGCCACAAGAAAACAAAGCGCAAGTAGTGTCAGCACTTCACTCCACAATTTTTTCATCTTTTCATCCTATAAGCACCCCTTGATTGCTGCAATAAAATAGTGCCATTGACTTTCGGGTAGTTTCTAGAGATTATCAATGTATGGGACTCCTAGATGGCATAAAAGGACTATTTTCAGAATCCCCCCCACCTACAGTCAGGGATATTCATTTTGATAGTGAATGGGAAGAGACCTGGAAATCAACAATTTCAGAACTGAATTCATCTCATAAAAGTGGTGGTCAATTTAGTGTCAATGTGGTTTTCGACGATGAAATACTAGCTGAGATTGATAATGCAATTGAAACACACATGGGTTCGGAAAGAGTCCCGTATAGCGAGACAAAATCACCAATAAACAATGTAGGCGAGTCTTACAGGCAAGATGAAATAAGAGATTTTTGCAACGGAGAAGGTGGGGACGAGATGCCTTGGTTGTCTGGTTTCCTACTTCCTGAGATGGCAAATCAATATGATAAAAATGCGGTCGCAGTTTATGTATTTAGAAATAGAAGTAACGCTATTTTAAAGAATGGAGCTTTGTCTGTCGAAGTCCTTAATATAAGTGAAAATTTAGAAATCAATGATTCACCTTTTCAGTTACTACATGCTGGATACATGGATAAAGATTCTGCAAAAAAATATCATAAGAAAATTTTAGATTTACTTGGAAAAAATCAATATGTACCTCTATTAATTAGGATTAGTGGTGGAACCAAAGAGAAACCAAATTATGGAGTTTTCCCATATGCCATGACAGATAAAATAAAGTTTACTTAAACCTGCACTTATCTAATAAGTTAACTCTTGAAAGGATTGGCACTAACGCTATTGGATATTAATATAAGTTGAACCATAAAGACTGCCAGGACGAATAGTATTGATAATTTGTTGAGCAGTCCTTTTTCCTACAAATCCTAATTACTGGAATCAATTGGCTGATTATTGCTTCTTAGCGGGCTTAAATTCCTAGTTCTCTGATGGCTCACCATGTTATGGTGCGAGAATGCAAACAACCCGCGCAGTAGTTCACTCAAACAATGGAGGCGTTGCTGCAAGCCAGCCGCTAGCAGTTTCAGCAGCGTTAAATATTCTCCAACGAGGAGGGTCTTGCATAGATGCGGGAATCGCTGCAAGTGCGGTGCTTAATGTTGTTGAACCTTCCTGCTCACATTTAGGTGGTGATGCATTCCTTGTAGTTCACAACGCAAAGACGCGCAAGAACATCGCAATTAATGGCAGTGGCGAAGCACCTCATGATGCAACCGCTGCTGAATTCGCGGCCGGGATTCCTGCACATGGTTTTCGCGCTGGGACAGTGCCGGGATTGGTTTCAACCTGGTTTGAAGCGCACAAATCTTTCGGTCGACTTCCGATGGCAGAGTTGTTGCAACCGGCTATTGAATATGCGAAAAGTGGTTTTCCGGCAAACGCGGACTTTGTTAAACGCATCCAGACTTTTTTGAAGATGAATCCTGGAAGCACATTATTTGAAACTATGGGAATCTCAACTGAATTATCTGTTGGAGATATCGTTATTCAAAAAGATTTAGCCCACTCCCTCACGCTGATTGCAGAACAAGGTCGTGATGCCTTTTACCAGGGTGAAATATCTGAGAAAATTATCGCAGCAACTAATGGTTGGTTTAATGAAGATGATCTAGCAGCACATAAAACCCGAGTTACTGATCCGATCTCGGCCAAGTATCGAGACCTGACCATTTATGGACAGCCACCGCCAAGTCAAGGAATGGTCTTGATTGAGGAATTACTACTTGCATCTGGTTATGACCTGAAGAAGATGTCTGAGGCTGACCGGATTCATCTACTTGTTGAGATTAAGAAGTTGGCTTTTGAAGATCGCAACCGAACCCTTGCTGATCCAGAAAAGCGAAAGGTTGCACTTAATGAAATCTTCGCTAAGGAACATATTGAGAGCCGTCGTGCGCAAATCAATATGAAGTTAGCCAACAACGGGAACAGTAAAGGCGGCGAGGAAGGAAAGGACACTACCTACTTCTTGGTTGCAGATAGCGATGGAAATGCAGTCTCTTGGATTCAGAGTCTCTTTGCTGGTTTTGGCTCGGGCTGGGCAGTTCCAGGAACAGGAATAATTTTAAACAACCGCTTGACTGGTTTCTCTCTTAATCCAGATTCACCAAACATCATCGAATCAGGAAAACGCCCTGCCCATACCCTCAATGCTTGGTTGGCAACAAATGCAGATGAATCGCTGGCTTACGTTGGCGGGACACCAGGTGGTCACGTTCAAGTACAGACCAACTTGCAAGTGATTGTGAATCTCGTTGATTTTGGAATGGATGTGCAAGAGGCCATTGAAGCCCCCCGTTGGCAACACTTGAGTGCAACCGGCCAAGGTGGTGCTGAGGAAGCAACTTTCGGAACTCTAGAGATCGAAAACCGAGTAGCTGCCGAGACGATCGCTGAATTAAAGAAGCGTGGACATATCGTCGCAGAACTTGAACCTTGGGATCATGCCTCGCGCGTTCAGCTTATGCAGCGATATTCAAATGGCACGATGGCATTTGGATCAGACCCAAGGTCGGCAGGTCAAGCCGCAGGGATCTAATTTCTGTTTGCTACTTTTATCTCAACAACTAAATGTATGAGTGAGTGTGTAGGAATAATTCCGTTAATTCTTAATCGCCGGGTTACAATTTTTACGCAAGAAACGATTAATTCAAGATACTAATGCCGCTACAGGACTGCCAAATTCTTACATAGAAAAACCCCTCAGGAATTTTGAACTGAGGGGTTTTTCTATTACTTATTTATTCGTGAATTGTGGCAACTTCTTGTATCGCAACTGGTTTCTGTGATGACAGATAGCCAAGAGCAATGAGTCCGAGAATCATCCAGATGCCCATTGCATAAGCGCCATATGTAAGTGGCGATGCAAGAGAGACGATGAAGCTAAGACCTGGGACACCTGTGATACCTGCTGCATTAAAGAAACCAGGGATCAAGAATAGGAAACCAACAATTGGAACAAGGATGTGGATTACCGGATGGCGTTCCTCTTTGCGATGTTTGGTGAAGTAACCAATGCAAGCAAGGTTTGCAATCATGTAAACAGGAACAACAGCAACGACAAGACCAGTTGCAATGATTCCGAAGGCGGTCTGTGGTGAGTACTTTGCGCCAAGCCCGAGTGCAAGTACCAAACCAACTACCAACTGCAGGATAACTGCGTTACGTGGAGTCTTATGCTTTGGATCGATCTCAGCAAGCATCTTTGGAAATACTCCTGCGCGACCGAAAGCAAATGCGGTACGTGTAAATACGTTCGCTCCAGCGTTTGCGTTAGCGATAGTTGAGTTTATGATTGCAAAGAGAACCAAGATCCAGAAGATGGTTCCGACACCCTTAGCAAGAGCATCCCATGGAGCACCGTTGTTATCTGCAGCGAAATCCTTGAACTTTTCTGGACCGAAGCTAACAACTGCAGCATAAGTTGTGAATGCATAGAGCGCACCGATCGAGAGCGTTGCATACATAACTGCTTTAGGAATGTTCTTACGTGGATTCTCGGTTTCTTCAGCAAGTGGTGCTGCTGCTTCAAAACCAGAGAAAGCAAGGAGGCAGAAGACAGAGCCGGCAATTACGCCAGACCATCCTTCAAAGCCAGTTGCATTTGCATAATGTGGTGAGAAAACTGCAAGATCGTTATTTGATCCAGCCTTTACCACAAGGATGATTCCAACCAGAAGGAATACCCCGATTTCAATTGCGCCGAGGATTACGCCGGTGCGAGCAGATGAGCGAACGCCTCTATAGACGATATAGCCAACAAGTAATGTGCCGAGAACGGTAAAGATCCACCAATTGCCGGCTGCGAATGAAGCTTGTTCTGCATGCCATTCACCTGCGATTGTAAAACCAAGTTGCAGCATAACCAACGGAACGATCAGGATTTCAACTGCTGCATATGCCCAACCGACAAGGAAGCCAACCCAAGGGCGAAGTCCAACAGCGCTGTAAGTTGCAACAGAACCTGCTGAAGGAATGTGGGCCGCAAGTTGCCCGATGCTGGATGCGGTGAAGAGGATACCGATGAAGGCGAAGACAACTGCAAGTGGCAGTGCTCCTCCAGCCAACGGCGACCCGAAAGGAATGGAGGCAGCAATTGCTGCACCAGGGGCCATCGAACAGATTGATTGGAATACGACTTCGCGTAAACCAACCGCATTCTTTTCTAGTTGTGCCACTTATTTTCTCCTTTTCAGTATGTATTGCGTTTTACAGCGCTAGGAATTCGTTTGAATACCTAGATACTTCTTTACAATTTAAAAGGCATTGGGGCTCGTGAAATCTTGGGAACGCGCATCTTGGCTACTGCAAAACCACCAGGCATTGGATGGCAGTTCTGCGCAATACCGAGATCACCGGCGACTGATAGAAAGATAAAGGCATCTTCGATCGTAAATCCCCACTCATCCACTAATAACTTCGCCGCTTCATCGCAAGCATTTTTTAGGGCCTCTTGAATGTTGCTTGCTGTTCCATGAGTTACCCAAGAATCTTTGAGTTCGGTCACCGGCCATCCCGCAGCCTTACCTTTTATTAGATCAACTTTGATTAATCCAGTGCCGCCAATTTCGACGCCGGTGCCGGAAATTTCACCATCGCCCATAGATGCGTGCATATCACCGATAGCTAATTGGCCACCTGGTTGAAATACCGGAAGGTGCACTGTCGCACCGATTCCATTTAAATGATCATCCATATTGCCACCGTGGCGATCAGCGAAAAATGTTCCGATCTCACCAGATGCCGGTGCAACCCCGATTACACCGAACATCGGGCGCGTTGGAAAGGTAACGCCGTTTGATTCCATCGTGATCATGCCATCTTTAACTTTAAAGATCCGCGTTTGCGGAGAGATTGCCTTATCAATTAATTGTCCCCATTGTGGGATAACCATTCCGGCCCCTTGTGGGCCAGGTTTGATATCAATGATTGAAACTGAAAGTGAATCCCCCGGTTCGGCCCCGATAACTTCAATCGGTCCAGTTGCGCTATTGATTCGCGTCATATCCAGCGTTAAAAGTGTGTCTGACTCTTTCTGAACTTGTCCGGTGAAGCAATCCCAAGTTTCAATCTCAATCACGGTTCCTGGTTGAACTGAAACCACAGCTTTCATATCGGCGTTATATGCCCAGATATGTTGCTCTTTGCTGATTTTTAGCGTCGAAGCCATACTGCAAAATACCAGTAAAGGCAGATAAAGTAAGTAGTAGGGCAGATAAAAATTGAGTTTCCGCATTACTGAGCAATTGAGAATTTGTACCTTTTGTCACTCGATTCTCCGAGAACGCCGTGTTTTTTATTCTATTTTTGGGCTTACTTAATGGTGGCCTGTTTATCATTTACTACGTGAAGAGATTCTCGCTGATTCGGGCAGGTCTACTGATCGCTGTATTCCCGATTATTTGTGCTTTTTTATATTCGGTCATCAAGGGCGGCTCGATCTTTGATGAGGGCTCAGGTGGCGGTGGGTATCTCTGGTTTTTGGTAGCGAGCCTGCCATTAGGTCTGCTCTTTATTGTGATTGGTCTGATTGTTAAGTTAGCTAAGCGGTTCAAATCTTAAGGACCATGTCGTCCCCTATCTGCTTGGCCACCTGATTGTCGATGTTCAGGGTGTGGCTTTGATGGTTATCGGGATGAAATCAGTGGTCAAGATTTAGGATTCGTGTAGTAAACGGAGGGTAGATAGATATGCGAGAACTCCCTTTTGTGCGCGTGAAATTTGTAGCTGCACTTTTATCTATATCGCTCGCCTCAGTAATGTCGATGACTTCTGCTTCAGCCGAGCCTCTGATACCGGTGACATACAGCGTAAAAACTAAAGACCCGGTAATTTTCATAACCATTGATGACGGTTTCATCATGAACACCCAAGCAAGAGATCTCATTCTGTCTGAAGGAATACCGGTAACTCTTTTCCTTAAAGGAAACATCTGGAAACAACCACGTCATCGTGAATTCTTCACTCCCCTTGTGGAGGCAGGTGCAACCGTTGGCAATCACACAGAGAACCATGCTGTGCTAACTAAAGTTTCCGCATCACGTGCGAAGACCGAGATCTGTACCGGTCGGGATAGCGCAGAAGCAGTAAGTGGACAAGCAGTTACGTTGTTGCGACCTCCCGGTGGAGCCCAGAATCGTTCAACGCAGATCATTGCTGCATCTTGTGGTCAGAGTCGGTTGGTTCTCTGGGATGTAAGTGTGAATGGTGAAAAGATCGCAACCTATGGTGGGCCGCTGAAGGCTGGTGACATTATTTTGATGCATTGGCGTAAGAATCTGCATCTGTCGCTTCAGAAAGTGCTTAGTGAGACTAAGCGGCTTGGGTTGACGCCAGCTAATCTTTCGGATTATTTGCAATAGCAGCCAATAAATTTAAATTTTAATTAGCAATTAAAATTACGAAGAGTAATGAAAGCAGAGTGGCCCCACGCGACGAACCGTGAGGCCACTTAGTGTGCGTACCACTGGCGGGAATCGAACCCGCTACACTTCCCTTAGGTCAAAAGGGTGCTCTATCCAATGAGCTACAGCGGTACGCGATTGGGAATCTAGATTAATTGAGTACCGCTAACTTAAATTAGTTCAAGTGCTGTGGATAAATTTGATACTCTTTTGTTTCGTCGGAAAGCTGCTAGAAATTGAGTTACAAAGTTAAAGACCCTGTCAGAAATGGTGGGGTCTTTATCTTTATGGGAACTGGATCGCCTTGTTGGCGATTTTCGCTAACTTAATGATTTCGATTATTAAGAGGCGAAAGGCTCACCCAGAAGATGAGTGAGCCCAGTTGTACAAAATCCCTCTAACGAAGGGTAGGTGGTTTCGGGAAGAAATTCCCGGACCATCTGGCGAAAGCGTATAGCAATTTGAGTTTAAAAAGTAAGAAAATCTCGCAAAATTGCAAACTACTTTGGGTTACTTTGTTTTTAGAGGTGGTTATCTCTGATTGTTAAGTTAGTTAAACACTTTAAATCTTAACCACTCTTCAGGGGCTTGAAGCGCTCTCAATCTCAGAGTGATGGTAATCAGACAATTGGCCGTGTGGTCTTGATAAACCGCAACCAAACAATTATTCTGTCCATCGTGGTGCGCAAAGTACTGACATTGGTAATTTCCTTGAGCCTGCCTGTGATCTTTGCCCCGGCTGCAGCATCGCAAGAGTATTTCCAATCAGAGACTCGATTCTGGGTGGACTGTTCCCTTGGATCTAGAAGTACCGACTGTGTACAGAGCGTTGAATTTAGTGACCCAACAAAAGAAAAGCGCGATGCCAATGGCCAGTTGGATTACTCATCGATTGTCTGGATAAAGACAACCCCGACACCGAATTCCAAATTTGTATATAAGAAGAGTGCATATTCCACGTCGAACTTTGAAAATTTGGATGGTAAAACATGTGAATCGATTGGGAATAACGCTGATTTCTTGCATGATGCTTGCTACACCGCGGCAGGGCTGCTGTCTGATGGAAAAGATCTCCTCTTCAGACTCCAGATCGGTGGCTCTGGACCATTCTTCAACATCTATCAATGGGTTGACCAAGGAGTGCAGCGAAGTTGGGATAGAGGCGATTGGGTTGCGCAAACTGTGCCAGATGGTTCTACCTGGCGGATTACATTGAAATCTAAATCTTTGGCACAAAATGCCGGAGCAATCACATCAAATATGAAGAACCCGTACATCTCATTTGGTCGCAGCACCGATGGTGATTTACTTACTAATATACAAGGAACGGTCTATCCCAATCAATGGCAGTGTTTATCTCCAGATAAACCAAATGCAACGCCCTCCGAACGTGTAGAGCTATGTAAAGACCCTGAGTCCTATGCCGAAACTGCATCTACCGGATTTTCAATAGATGTCATGCCTTATGTATTCCAATTTGAAAAACTTCGTGGTTACACACCCGGTGGAATCTTTGTCTCTGGTCCAACTGGTTCATTGGGGCAAGTGCAATATGACAAAGAGCAAGGAGTAATCACCGTTCCCATGTCTGGGCCACATTTTCTCTTTGATCGCAAAACCCTTAATAAGGGTTGGATGGAGGTGTCGATCAAGGGGGACGTCATCCGCAAAGCTTTTAACTTAGAACCTAAAAATGCGGGCCAAGTTGCAAAAGTTGAAATCTCATACGTTGAAGGCAAAGCCGATACAGCAAGTTATGCCACTCGCTATATTCCGGATTTAGATACCTTTGAAATACGCGCATATAACTTTGGGTTTTCTGCCCCTACGCTGCGATTAAAGATGCGTCAGGCAACGTCAACTCAGTCAACTCAGTCAACTCAGTCAACTCAGTCAACTCAGTCAACTCAGTCAACTTCAAAGAAGGCTCCCTCCAAGATAACATCTATCACTTGCGTTAAAGGAAAAAACATTAAAACCATTAAGGGAAATTCGCCAAAATGCCCATCTGGATATTTGAAGCGCCGATAAAGCAATAGGTTAATTTAGGCGCAAAAGATACTCAACGTTAGTAAAAGCAAAGTGGCCCCACGCGACGAACCGTGAGCCCACTTAGTGTGCGTACCACTGGCGGGAATCGAACCCGCGACCTATGACTTCGTCAGAGCATCGCTCTATCCTCTGAGCCACAGCGGTACGCAGGATGCAAGATAGTTTCAATTGAAATTTCATGTTGGCAATATTTATTAACTGTGGATAAAAACGTGCTAGCCTTTTAGTTGTCAGAGCATTGCAAATCTTGAGCTACAAGACAAAGACCCCGTCAGAAATGGCGGGGTCTTTGTCTATTTAATCTTAATTGTCGTACAAACCTGCTTGCTTCTAATCCCCCAGGTGAATCGGGATAACAATTTCGTTGTACTGCAAGAAGCCAGGTTTAACTGGCGGATCGAAACGACAGATTCGGGTTTCATTAGAGAGCGCAATGTTGGCTTCAGCAGCGCTTGCACGAAGTGCTTCACTTACCTTTCGTGATAGCTCATCGGTTGCTCTTCCGCGGAATGATTTGGCAACACAGCTTTCGGCATCTAATTCGCGTAATGTGACTTGTGAATTGTTGGGATGTGGCATTTGACCATAGGTGCTACCTGATGGCATCACAAACGAAATATGCCATTCGGCAGAATCTGCTCGATCTGCTTTTTGGGCAGTGATTACCGGGGCGGTCATCGCGATTTTTTGCGAGGATTTGTTTCCCCTTGAAATGTAATTAAATAATGTAGAGAAAGCACTGCTTGATGAAGCTGAAAACTGGCCAGAAACTTTCACCTCTGCGATCACACAAGGTAGATATTCACGAAGTTCAAAATCGCTATATGCACGTAGGACTCGAAACTCTTGCCTCTGTGTCATGGTTTAAGAATACTCTCATAAGTCACAATCAAGAGTTGAAAATTACCAACAGTAATAAATGCAGAGTGGCCCCACGCGACGAACCGTGAGGCCACTTAGTGTGCGTACCACTGGCGGGAATCGAACCCGCGACCATCTCGGTAGTCAGTCGAGTGCTCTATCCGCTGAGCTACAGCGGTACGCAAAACGGAAGATAGGGCATTTTTTCAAACAGAAATTTGAGTTTTGTTATCGCTGTGGATAAATCTAATGATAATGTTTAGGCAGTCAGTCGAGTGTTCAATGCGCTTGGTTACAAATTAAAGACCCCGTCATAAATGGCGGGGTCTTTAACTTTTTTACTCTTGATCCTAGATATTCAACTTATTACTGGACCGTTACTGTCCCGACCTTCTGTGCTGAGAAAGTTTGATGCATAACAACGCCAAATGCTGCATTATTAGTGTTACAGAAGACAGATGCATTCCCAGCTTCAGTCAATACAAGCGAAGTTTGTAGAGCCATATAGCCACGCTGACCCACTCTAAGAAGGTCACCGGCGTAAAACCAAAGTGTCCTGCTGGATACAAGAAGAAGTAATTCCGAGAAAAGCAGTAAAATACTGGGATGAAACCAATGATATTTGATGTCGTAATTGAGATCCCTGCTGGATCAAGAAACAAGTATGAGATCGACCATGAAACTGGGAAAATCCGCTTGGATCGAATGCTCTTTACATCTACTCGTTATCCATACGATTACGGCTTTGTTGAGAACACACTTTCGTTAGATGGCGATCCCCTAGATGCACTAGTTATGTTGGATGAACCAACCTTTCCAGGATGTGTAGTTTCTTGCCGTGCAATCGGAATGCTTCGCATGACCGATGAAATGGGTGGCGATGACAAATTACTTTGTGTTGCAGCTGGTGATATTCGCAAGGATTACTTAACTGATATTAAAGATCTGCCAACTTTTGAGTTAGAGGAAATCAAGCACTTCTT
>Ga0214919_10009815_pt1 | contig 12273 bp, 8 predicted proteins | sample LL1503_MetaG_FD_177994 | JGI IMG/M metagenome (GOLD analysis project Ga0214919, IMG submission 177994) | Freshwater microbial communities from Lake Lanier, Atlanta, Georgia, United States - LL-1503 | ecosystem: Environmental > Aquatic > Freshwater > Lake | place: USA: Georgia | collected 2015-03-15
CTTGAACAATACCGTGGTACTTTAAAAGGTAAAATAATTATCATTGATAAGTTAGAAGCCTATAAGCAAAGCTTTAAAGCAGACGCTGTTCGTTTTACCGACGAAGAGTTAGCGAAAATGGCTAATGAAGCCCCTATGCAGCCTCGTGGTCAAGGTGATACAACTATAATGAGAAGAATGCAAGCGATGCGCGGCAGTGGTAATGTTTTAAATATATTAAAAGCAATGGCTATTACTGAAGGTGCTGTGGCTATGCTAACTAGCAGTCCTCGTTTTCATGATGGCACTATTTTTTCTCAAGGCGGTGGTGGTTATAAAGGAACAGACCCAGAGAATTTTTTAGATATTGCTATTGGTATTGAAGATTACAATACTATTTTAAGATTAGTGAAGGCAGGTAAGGCTGTAAAGTTAGAAGCAGATGTTAAAACTAAGTTTTACAATAAAGACTTACAAGGGTATAATGTTATTGCAGAAATTCCTGGTACAGACCCTGTATTAAAAGATGAGATTGTAATGATTGGAGCGCATTTAGATTCATGGCATACAGGGACAGGTGCTACCGATAATGCATCTGGTTCTGCAGTCATGATGGAAGCACTTCGTATTTTAAAAACAGTGGGTATTAATAATAAAAGAACCATTCGTATTGGTTTATGGGGTGGAGAGGAAGAAGGTTTATTGGGTTCAAGAGGTTATGTAAAAAAGACTTTTGCAGATCCTGCTACTATGGAGTTATTGCCTTCTCATGAAAAATTCTCTTCTTATTTTAATATAGACAATGGTACTGGAAAAGTGCGTGGAATTTATTTACAAAACAATGCAGCTTGTAAAGAAATTTTCGAACAATGGTTTGCGCCATTGAAAGATCTTACCAATGGTACTATTACAATTAGCAATACAGGCGGAACAGATCATCAATCTTTTGATGGAGTGGGTTTACCTGGATTCCAATTTATTCAAGATCCTATTGAATATGATACACGCACACACCATAGCAATATGGATGTACTAGATCATGTAAGTGAAGAAGACCTAAAACAAATAGCCACTATTGTTGCCACTTTTGTTTTCGATGCAGCACAAAGAGATCAAAAACTTCCTCGTAATGCATTACCTAAGCCAAGACCAGCCGGTATGAGGTTTTAGTCCATGATGCTTTAATTTTTTAAATCAACTACTTATTCATTTAGGTAGTTGATTTTTTTTGGCACCACTCATACATTTTCTAGCCTTTAATATGGTTTAAGTGCTACATTCATGTATTGAAAATAGCCATATGCGTACGCACTTAAAATATGTTTTTTCTATTTGCATTTTGTTTGTGACCAATTTTGTTATTGCACAAACTAATATTGAAAATACCGATAGCCTCGCTGGACGATTTATAAGTGATCTAAGAGCTGGTACTACCGAAAAAGTATTGGTTCAAACCAATAAAAATATTTTCGTAGCAGGTGAAGAGCTTTGGTTTAAAGCCTGGGTTCTAAATTCATTATCACATAAATATTTTACGCATAGTAAAACTTTGTATGCCGATTTAGTCAATGAAAAAGATTCTGCTGTAACTCAATTATTATTCAACATCGCTAGTGAAAAAACAGAAGGCGTTATTAAATTATCAGATTCTTTAAAAGAAGGGTATTATTGGTTACGATTATATACAGCCTCCATTCAACAACATGATACTAGCTCTATTTTTGTAGCGCCTATTTATGTGGTGAATAAACTTTATCCTTCCAAGTTGAATTTTCCATCAGTAACAGTCAAAGAAATTAAAACAAGTAATCAACCGCCTCGTTTGCAATTTTTTCCAGAAGGAGGAGAAATTATAGCAGGTACCAATGCAACCATTGCTATTAAGGCTGTGGATGAATTTGGCAGGCCGGTAAAACTTGAAGGATATATTAATGACAATATAGATACCTCGGCTTTAACTTGGTTTAAAACAGATAGCACTTCAGGATTAGGTAAAATATCCTTTTTTGCTTCAAAATCTAAAAATTATGCAGCCAATTTTAAATGGGAGAAGCAAGTAATGAAAGTTCCGTTGCCCTTAATTAATTATTATGCTAGTCAAATTTCAATAAAGGATCAAACGCCTACAACTCTTAAGGTAGTGGTTTCACAAGGCGACTCATTATATCAAAAAGGTAAGCAATCCTATTTATTAGGTATTAATAAAGATAGTCTTTGCTTTGCAAGTATAGGCGTTGATATGTATGAATTAAATATTCCTACCTCTTATTTCCCTGCAGGCATTTCAAAATTATTATTATTTAATGAAGCACAAGAAGTAGTAAGTGAAAGAGCAATTTATATCACTAAACCTAATGAAGAATTTTTTATTAGCACTGATAAAGAAAGTTATTTAACTAGAGATAAAGTGGTTTTAACATTATATAAAGGTGATTCTGTTTTACATTCTAACTTTACTGCGCTTTCTGTTTCTGTCAATGATGACAATACAGTAAAAGAACCTACTGCATTACTAAATAATCAAAATGTAGCATTATTAGAGCCTACTAAACATTATGATGAACTAGAATTATTAAGCCAGCCCATGATTTTTAAAGGAAAAAATTATAGCAAACAGGCCATGGCCAATAAAATAGTCATTGAGCAATCAGCACTACCTATTGACACCCTATTTTCAACTATCAAAGGGCGCATTGTTAATAGAAAAAAATTACCATCTGCCAATAGAATAGTTACCATTTATACTAATAAAGGTTTTTATCTTTTTGAAACCGATACCACTAATGCTAGAGGAGAGTTTAAGTTTACTATTCCTCCTTATTTAGATAGCGTTGCTTTTACCTTGCAAGTTTCAAATTTAAAAGGAATTAAGCTGGATGAAAAAATTTCTATCGATGTTACATCACCCTTTCCTAAATTTTCAACACCTATCTCTTTAAAAAAGAAATTTCCGATCGACGATCTTGACTTTCTTAGCAGTTTACGTAATACTAATTTCAAGGATATCTATAGGGGAACGGGGAAGGAATGGCTTCAATCGGTAATTGTAAAATCTAGTATCAAGGGCAATACTTATAATAGAAGTAAAAGAGTAAGTCTCTTTTCACATGTAATGACTGGAGAGGCTATGCAGAATATTAACCGCAACGATGCAAGTAATGCCATGTTAATGATGCCAGGCTTACATTTAAGGGGTGGCTATTTAACCTTAGGAGGACTTACTTCTTTTGGCGCAAGCGCTAAAGACGAGCCCTTACTTATTGTGGATGGTGTAATGATGGCAGGAGGGAATGGTCCGCAATCCAATGTTGAAGATTTGTATATGAATCTTCAAAGTAGTCCAGTAATGGCAGCAATAGCTACAATATCACCTGACATTATAGACTTTGTAGAAGTATTGTCAGGCCCTGAAGCCTCTTATTATGGAACAATGTCATCCAATGGGGTCATTCTTATTAATACTCATAGGATGTCAAATTTTAGAAACCATTATGAACAATACGGCACTTTAGTATACTCTCCAGCTTCTTATCATTTAGCACCCCTATTTAATACACCAGATTATTCCGATTTGGATATTAAAAAAGCATCCTTTAAGGATAATAGATCCACATTGTATTGGAACGGGCATTTGTATACTAGTGCTAATGGTAAAGCGCAAGTTGAATTTTACACAGGAGATGTAAATACTAATTATACTATTTCAATTACAGGTATAACCGCAAGTGGAGAAATTATTCAGAAAAAAGCAAGTATTAAAAGAAATTAATTCTTAGAAAAATTAACTAATAAAGTAAGTAGCTTATTAGTTGATTTTCTAAAATGATTAATAAGCCTTTTCTTAGAGCTTATTAATCATATGTCCAAGTATATCCTTAAAAGAAAAGCCTTCTGTTAATTTTTCTTTATTCAATTTTTTATTTTCTACCAAGGCCCATAAAATAAATTCTTTCATAAAGTAGGCATCTTCCTTACTGGTATCAGGTGCATGTTTTTTCATAAGGGCATCTAAAGGCTTCACATCATCTAATACTTTTTTGTATTGTTTCTCATCAAAGTCTTCATATAGTTCAAAACCACCTTCTGCTATAAACCAATCTAGTAAGTCTGAATAAGCATTTTTTTCATTTTGCTTTTCTAGTTTACTAATTTTTGGAAATTGAAATTTAAATAAAGTACTAATGGCTTTTTCAATTAAGATATTAGCTATTACTTCAGCACCTTCTTGCTCTCCTTCATATACTAGCTCTACTTTTCCGGTAATAGCGGGAATAATACCCATAAAATCGGATAAGCGCACAGCCGTTTTGGTCAAGCCATTTTTTAAGGCCCTTCTTTCTGCTGTGCTAATTAAATTTTCCATGGCAGAAATAGTCATTCTCGCACTCACACCACTTTTAGCATCAATGTATTCACTAGCCCTTGCTTCAAAACTAATTTGCTCTATAATGTCTTTGGCTAAATTAGGAACATATACCAGCTCCGATTGTACCGCGTTTATTCTAGCTTCCTGTTCTGTAATTTTTTTAGCTACCGCAATATTTTTAGGATAATGCGTTAATATTTGTGAGCCTATTCTGTCTTTCAAAGGCGTTACAATACTTCCTCTATTGGTATAGTCTTCTGGGTTAGCGGTGAAAATAAATTGAATGTCTAAATTCATTCTTAGTTTAAAACCTCTAATTTGAATATCGCCTTCTTGTAATATATTAAATAAAGCCACTTGTATTCTGGCTTGTAAATCGGGAAGCTCATTAATGACAAATATGCTTCTATTGGCTCTAGGAATCATACCAAAATGAATTACACGCTCATCGGCATAAGATAATTTTAAATTCGCAGCCTTAATAGGATCTACATCTCCAATAATATCTGCAATGGTCACATCCGGTGTTGCTAATTTTTCAAAGAACCTTTCGTTGCGGTGTAGCCATTCAATAGGAGTGGCGTCGCCTTTCTCACTAATTAAATCCTTGGCAAATCTTGAAATAGGGGCTAAGGGGTCGTCGTTAATTTCAGAACCGGCTACAAAAGGAATATACTCGTCTAGTAATTGTATCATTAAACGCGCCAATTTTGTTTTGGCCTGACCTCTTAAGCCTAATAAATTAATATTGTGCTTTGATAAAATAGCTCTTTCAATTTCAGGAATTACAGTTTCTTCAAAACCATGTATGCCTTCAAAAGCTGGCACTCCTTCTTTTATTTTAAGAATTAGATTATCTCTTAATTCATCTTTGATGCTTTTAGTTTGGTAGCCTTGTTTTTTTAAATCCCCTAGGGTTTTTATTTTGTCAATTTTCATATAAATATGTTTGTACTAATTATTTAAGTTTCTTTTTTCTATTGGTTTCGTAATCTTGGAATATCATCTCGCCTAAACCTTTTAAGCCTGTATAAAAGGCCTTGCCCTGATTCGCTTCAGTAAACTCATTCACAAATCTTTGTAAATAGGGGTCCTGTGCAATCATAAAAGTGGTAATAGGAATATGTAATTTTCTGGCCATCTTAGCTTGGCTATAACATTTATCTACGATGTATTGGTCGAGGCCATTGCTATTCATATAATAATTACCATCGGCTTCTTTAATACAACTTGGCTTGCCATCGGTAATCATAAAAATTTGCTTATTGGTATTTCTTTTTCTTCTTAGTATATCCATGGCCAGCTGTAAACCCGCCACTGTATTGGTATGGTAAGGCCCTACTTTTAAATACGGTAGCTCTTGAATGCTAATAGTCCAGGCGTCGTCCCCAAAAACTAGAATATCAATGGTGTCTTTAGGATAACGCGTAGTAATTAATTCTGCTAATGCCATCGCCACTTTTTTAGCAGGGGTGATTCTATCTTCTCCATATAAAATCATGCTATGACTTATATCAATCATAAGCACGGTGCTCATTTGTGATTTTTGTTCGGTCTGTTCTACTACTAAATCGTCTTCTGTTAAATTAAAGGAGTCAATGCCATGATTAATTTGTGCATTCTTAATACTCTCTGTTAAAGAAATATTTTCAATATTGTCTCCAAAATTAAATTCTTTGAACTCTCCATTTTTTTCATCGCCTTGGCCCAAGGTTTTTGTTTTATGATTCCCCTTGCCCGCATTTTGTAAATTGCCGAAAATATTATTCAGTGCAGTTTGCCTAATGGCCCTTTCTGTTTTAGCCGTTATTTTTGTTTCTCCATCTCCTCCACCATCTTTAATCTCTTGTTTGATATAGCCTTTCTTTTTAAGGTCTTCAATAAAATCGTCAATGGTATACTTTTCGTCTGTTAATTTATATTCCACGTCTAATTCACGCATCCAGCTAATGGCCTCGTCAAAGTCGCCAGAAGTATGCACTATCAATTCCTTGAATATTTCAAACAATTTATCAAAGGGCGATTGATCTGGAGCTTCGTATGTTTTAAACTGAAATCCTTTCATGATGTTAGCTGTGTTACCTAATGGGCGGCTCTATTATGAATAAGGCTTAAGAATTAGGCGGGTGTAAATTTACTTGTAAAAACTCATTTTTAAGCAATTTGTTTAAGTTAGCTAATGACTAGGCTAACTATTTAAAACAATCACGAAAAATAAGCCAAGAAGCCCTATTTTTGAAGCCTAAAACAAAACAAAATGGCTACTAAAATTACAATTAACAATAACGGGTCTATTAAAGTGGAAGGCGATTTTACTATTGAAGATCGTAGTGGAAATACATACGATTTAGCAGGCAGAGAAGTGATTGGACTTTGTCGTTGTGGTTTAAGCAAGAACAAACCTTTTTGCGATGGTGCACACAATGGCAACTTCACACATGAGGCTACTGCTTTTGCACTTCCTCCTAAAAAAACAGTTTAATACTGAATATTGAAATTAGCTTTTCAAACTAGCTAAGTCAATTACAAAACGGTATTTCACATCTCCTTTTAACATTCTTGTATAGGCTTCATTGATGCCCTGCATAGGTATTATTTCTATGTCTGATACAATATTGTGTTCGGCGCAATAATCAAGCATTTCTTGTGTCTCTTGCATTCCTCCAATACATGATCCAATTACACTTCTTCTATTCGTGACTAAAGAAAAAGGCTGCACTTTAGGAGATTCTATTGGAAGGCCTACTACCATTAACTTTCCGTTGGTAGCTAATAAATTTAAATAAGTCGTAAAATCGTGGTTCGCAGAAATAGCGTCTAAGATGACATCAAAGTAACTATTGTATTTTTTCATTGCATCTGCATCGGTGCTTATTAAAAAATGCGTAGCTCCTAATTTTTTGGCATCGGCCTCTTTGGAAGGCGAAGTGCTAATTACAGTTACTTCTGCTCCAAAAGAAACGGCGAACTTCACACCCATATGGCCTAGTCCACCTAATCCTACAACAGCTACTTTCATTCCTTTTTTAACGCCTGCAAAAACGAGTGGAGAATAAGTAGTAATACCTGCACATAATAAAGGAGCCACGGCTGCTAAATCTAATTTAGGTGAAACGTGCAATGTGTAACGCTGGTCCACCACAATTTGTGTTGAATAGCCACCCATGGTAACACCAGTTCCGTTTCTTTCTTTGGCATTATAAGTACCGGTCATACCTTCTGCACAATATTGTTCTAAACTCTCTTGACAATTCTTACAAGTTCTACAGCTATCTACCATTACACCCACACCGGCTAAATCGCCTATTTTGAATTTGCTTACACTGCTTCCCACTGCAGTTACCTTACCAACAATTTCGTGGCCTGGCACCATAGGATAGATAGAGCCACCCCATTCGTTTTTAGCTTGATGTAAGTCGCTATGACAAACACCACAGTATAAAATTTCTACTTGTACATCGTTTTCACCTAAGGTTCTTCTGTCAAAAGAATAAGCTTCTAAAGGGGTGGTAGCACTTAATGCTGCGTATGATTTGGTATTAGACATATATTTAATTTGAGTTTTAATTTGAGTGTTAAAGTTAAGTAAGTATTTATGGAGAACCTTAGTATTTATTTATTTTATCTAAAAATCTTATATTAAATTTAGGCAATATTATATTTCAAACATTTTATATTAAAAACATCCAATGATTCAGCCAACTACCCTGCAATTTCTAAAGGCACTTAAAAAGAATAACAATAGAGAATGGTTTGAAAAAAACAGGCCTAAATATGAAAATGCTAAACAAGATTATTTACAGTTTGTAGCCGAAGTACTTGAGGGAATAAAATTAAAAGACAAAACCCTTCAATTTTTAGAGCCCAAACAATGTGTTTTTAGAATTAACAGAGACGTGCGCTTTAGTAAAAACAAGGACCCCTATAAAACCAATTTTGGAGCAAGCTTTAGTAAGGGCGCTAAAAAAGTTGACTGCGCAGGGTATTATTTTCATTTAGAACCAGGGGCTTGTTTCATTGGGGGCGGCTTATGGATGCCCATGGCACCTGAATTAAAAAAGCTAAGACAAGAAATTGATTATTGCTTTAAAGAATTTAAGGGAATTGTAAATGAGAAAAAATTTAAAACCAATTACGGTACATTAACCGAAACTGAAAAATTGGTAAGGCCTCCCAAGGGCTATGAAATAGATAATCCTGCCATTGAATTTTTGAAACTAAAAAGCTTTGTAGCCACTATGGAAATTAGCGATGCCGATGTTTTAAATAAAAACCTTGTCAAAAAAGTAATTACTTGTTTTGAATCCATGACACCCCTTGTTCACTTTATGAATAAGGCAATTGATTTATAAATAATTTTTCAATTTATTTTAAAATATATTGATCTGCTAATTGAGTAAAGCTTTTTACTTGCCCTGCTTCCCAATTTTTATCTTTTTGTAAATAAGGTGCTATAATACTTGCTACCATGGGGGCTAGTTCTATGGCTAGTCTAGCATCTAAAAATAATAATCTAATTCTTCTGGCTAAAATATCTTCAATGCAGATAGCCATTTCATATTTTACGGAGTATACTATCTGCGCTTTAGTAAATGGATATTTAGCATGAATTTTTTCGGCCAATGATGCATCATGTTTTAAAATTTCTTGTATTCTATTTTCTTTTTCAAGCTCATCTCCAATTTGAGTATGGGCTGTACTGCATTTTTCTTTATTTAACTTTCCGATAAAGGCTGCATTGTCTACTGCATCTGCAGCCATTTTCCTATAAGTGGTCCATTTGCCTCCCGTAATAGTAATAAGCCCAGTGGGCGATACGCTTAAATGATGTTCACGCGATATCAATGACGAGCTTACCTTATTTTTTTGTTTCACTAGTGGACGTAAGCCAACATAAACAGAATTTATATCGGCTCTTGTTATTAAGGCGGTACAATACCTATTAATATGTTTAATGATAAATTCTATTTCCTCTTCTAATGGTTTGGGTTCATATGAAATTTCTTCAATAGGAGTATCGGTTGTACCTAGAACTACTTTATCATGCCAAGGCACAGCAAATAAAACACGGCCATCATCTGTTTTTGGAATCATCATGGCATCAGTGCCTGGAAAAAATTTAGCATCAATAACTAAATGAATGCCTTGAGAAGGGCTTACTAAATCATGCTCTAATTCATTGTCCATTTGAACAATGGCATTGGTAAAAACACCCGTGGCGTTTACAGCCACCTTTGTGTTAAGTGTATATTTTTTTTCCGATAGTACATCTATACATTCTACCCCTGTAATTTTATCATTGGTTTTTATAAAGCCTGTGGCCTTGCAGTAATTAAGAACAGTGGCTCCTTTATTAATAGCAGTAGCGGCTAATTCAATAGCCAACCCACTATCGTTAAATTGACCATCATAATATAATATACCTCCCGCTAATTTTTCGGCATTAATAGAAGGCAGGTGACTGAGCGTTTCTTTTGCAGAAAGTATTTGTGTATCGCCTAGTGATAATTTTCCAGAAAGTAAATCATAAAATTTCAACCCTAAGCCATAAAACATTTTTTCCCACCAACTAAATACGGGAACAATAAAAGTTTGCACCGATGTTAAGTGCGGAGCATTTTTTAATAGATAGCCTCTTTCTCGTAATGCTTCTCTCACTAATTTTATATTGCCTTGTTCTAAATACCTAACACCGCCGTGTACTAGTTTAGTAGACCTGCTTGAAGTGCCCTTGGCAAAATCATGTCCTTCTAAAAGTAGGGTTTTGTATCCTCTCGTAGCAGCATCTAAAGCAGTTCCTAGTCCAGTAGCGCCTCCTCCAATTACAATAATGTCCCAAACAGTATCGGTGGCTAGGGATTGTAATTGTTCGCTTCTGTTCATACTATTTTTTAAAAGAGTGATGTAAATTTACTTATATTTATTAGTATTAAAATGATCTTGTTCAAAGGTCTAATGCATAAACCAAAAAATGCCTCCCATGAAAATTATTGTAAACTTCCTATGCTTTTGCTTTTTAGCCCTTCAGCTGAATGCCCAAATTCCAGAAGGTAAAACAGTCATTAGTTCATTGCACATATATACACTTGAAACAGGCAAAACGGAAATAATTCTAAAAGAAAAAAGACATTTTGAGGCGCCCAATTGGTCTCATGATGGCAAATTTTTATTAATTAATGCATCGGGTATATTGGAAAAAGTGAGCATTAAGGGCGAGAAATTAGGGGTGCTTCCAACAGGCGATATTACCAATGCCAATAACGACCATGGCTATACTTTTGATGGTAAGACTTTATTTATATCAAGCAGTTTACCTTCTATTAAAGAAGGTTCTTCCTTTATTTTTAAAGTAGCAAGTGAAGGAGGTAGTCCCATGAGACTTACGGCCAACACACCTTCTTATTGGCATGGCGTTTCTCCCAATGGCAAAACCATTGTGTATTGTGCTGAGCGTAATGGTAATTATGATGTGTATGCAATGAGTAGTGATGGAGGCCCTGAAACAAGATTAACAGATGCAGAAGGCTTGGACGATGGTCCTGAATATAGTCCTGATGGAAAATATATTTATATGAATTCTTTTAGATCTGGCAAGATGCAAATTTGGAGAATGCGTCCCGATGGATCAAAGCCAGAGCAAGTAACTTTTGATAATCATTCTAATTGGTTTGCACATATTAGTCCTAACAGCAAACAAGCTACTATTATAAGTTATATGGAAGATCAGGCACAGAAGCATCCCTTTGGTAAGCAAGTGAAATTAAGACTGGTTAACTTAGAAGATAAATCCATCAAGGATTTAACAGAACCGTTCTTTGGTGGTCAGGGTACGATCAATGTTCCATCATGGTCGCCCGATGGCAAAAAATTCGCTTTCGTTAAATACGAATTAGAAGATAAAAAATAACTAAACTATTTTCATTCCAATTGGATCCCACAAAATAGGTTTGTTTTGTTGCGCACTTAAATTACAAGCAATGGCAGGTGCTGCAGCTCTTAAACCAAAAGAAGCATCTTCGTATATTTTACTACCTGTTCTTATAGCGTTAAAAAATACAATCATGTGGTCTAGTCTATCATCGTAATTAGCAGGGGCTTCAAATTTAGTTTCTTTTCCTAAGTCGTAACCACCTTCAGTGTCATTACCATACTCGGACTGGTACCATTTTTTAAATTCTTCTTTTTGTTTATTAGAAAAACTATCAAAAGAATCGTAACCACCATAACCAGGTACAGCGCGTCTTTTCAAAGTTTTCACCACTAAGCCATTACCAAAGGATTCTATCACGCCCTCGGTTCCAATTAATTTAATGCCAAAAGGGCCCTTGCCTTCTCCATCGGTTAAGTTTACTCTTGTTACTACATGAAATGCATTATGCTTCTCAGTGGTTTTATAATTCATCACTGCATTTATAACATCAAATGAGTCTCTTCCATCTTTCCATAATTTTAAATCGGCGATACTCATAATTTTTTCAGGCCCTACTGCACCCGTTACTGTATGTATACCCGTTAATAAATGCACAATTAAATCTCCTGCAGCACCGGTTCCATAAGCACCATAATTACGCCATCTAAAAAAGCGCTTTGCTTCAAAAGGCACTTTAGGAGCAGCCCCTAAGAAGGTATCAAAGTCAATTGTTTCAGGGGAGGCATCTGTAGGAATAGAATAATTCCAAGCACCTCTTGCATCGGAGCGGTCACAAAAAGATTCTACCATCGTTAATTCACCAATAGCACCTGCGGCTAATAATCTTTTTGCTTCTAATATACCTACTGAACTTGCCATCTGACTTCCTACTTGAAATACTTTACCCGTTTCTTTTTGCGCATTGATCACACCCCAGCCTTGTTCAATTTTTTGTACCATTGGTTTTTCACAATACACATGTTTGCCTGCGCGCATTGCATCAATAGATATTTTTTGA
>Ga0214919_10009816_pt1 | contig 12270 bp, 11 predicted proteins | sample LL1503_MetaG_FD_177994 | JGI IMG/M metagenome (GOLD analysis project Ga0214919, IMG submission 177994) | Freshwater microbial communities from Lake Lanier, Atlanta, Georgia, United States - LL-1503 | ecosystem: Environmental > Aquatic > Freshwater > Lake | place: USA: Georgia | collected...
GCGCCGTTGCGCGCTTGGACATGATCAACAATGGGACGCGGATAATTTTTTCCAAGCTCAACACCCGCCATCTGCAATTCTTCGCTTGAAGCGTTCCACGGTTGATGAATAAATTTTGGCGAGAGGTTTTTTAATTCCGGGATCCAGCGCTTTACATAGTCGCCTTGCGGATCAAACTTTTCGCCCTGCAAAATTGGATTGAAGATGCGGAAGTACGGCGCGGCATCGGCGCCGCAACCAGCGCTCCACTGCCAGCCCAAGGAATTGCTTGCCAAGTCCGCGTCCACCAAGGTTTCCCAAAACCATTCGGCTCCGCGCAGCCAATGCTGGCGCAAATGTTTCACCAAGAAACTGCTCACATTCATGCGCACGCGGTTGTGCATCCAACCCGTGGCGTACAACTGGCGCATGCCGGCGTCGATGAATGGGTAGCCAGTCATACCCCGCTGCCACGCGCGTAAATGCGCGGCATTGTCTTGCCACGGAAATTGCTTAAATTCTGTGCGCAGTGGCTCATTGGCGGTGCGGGGAAAATTGCTCAACACGTTGTAGCCAAAGTCGCGCCAGCCAAGCTCGGCGCGAAATTTGTCGGCGTTGTCACGAAATGTTTTTGTCTCATCGTTCATGCGCGTTTGAGTTGCCAGCCACACGCGGCGCACGGAAATTTCACCAAAGTGCAAATGCGCGCTCAACAAACTTGTGCCGCGAACGCCTGGAACATCGCGGCCCACGCTGTAGTCGCCAACCGCTTGCTTTAAAAATGCACGCACATTGGCCGCGCCGCCAGACTCGCCGGGTGTCCACGCATCGGCAAGACCTTTAATCCACGGCTTGTTGGGCAGCAATTGTAAATCGGAAAGTTCAAGCGAGTTGGGCCAATGCGTTGGCGGCGTAATTTTTGATGGCGCGGCGCGCGGCGCATCAGGCGCGGCAAGCGAGCGGCAATTTTTCCAGAAGGGCGTGAATACTTTGTACGCCAAACCGCTGCCTGTGCGAATGACATCAGGATTAAATAACAATGAAGATTCAAAGCGATGCAGCGAAATGCCGCGCGACTGCGCCGCGGTTTGCAACGCTTCTTCTTGATCGCGCACCCACGGCTCGTAGCGGCGGTTAAAGGCGATTGATGTGGCGCCACTTTCTTTGGCAAGCGCCATTAACTCTTTCACAGTGTCGCCACTGCGCAAGATCAAGCGCGAACCCTTGGCGCGCAGTGATGCGTCAAGCGACTTGAGGGATTCGTGTAGCCACCATTTACTTGCGCCAGCGGGCGCCCATTTGCCTTCGCGCGCAATGTCTATGCAATACACCGGAATGACGGCGTTGCCAGCGTTCACGGCAAAACCTAATGCCGGTTGATCATCAAGTCGCAAATCAAGTTGAAACCAAACAATAGTCGCGCTCATTATTTTTCCGTGGTTGAAGTGGAATTCTTTTTCATTCTGCCCAATTCAAATCGCAACACGGATTCCAATTTTGGAAAGTCAAAACGGAATCCATGCTCAAGCAATTTCTTTGGTTGCACAAACGCGCCCTGTAAAAGTAATTCTTCGCCCATCTCGCCAAAGATGGCGCGCACAACAAATGCCGGAAGCGGCGCCAAGAATGGCCGATGCAGCACGCGCGCAAGCACGCCCCCAAAGTCGCGGTTGGACAAAGGCATAGGCGCGGTGGCGTTGAGCGGCCCAGAAATATTTTCATTGTCAATCGCAAATGTGATCGCGGCGATCAAATCATCCAGCGCGATCCAGCTCATGCCTTGGCGGCCGCCTGCAATTGGACCGCCCGCGCCCAACAGAAATGGCGTGAGCAATTTCGCAAGCACGCCGCCTTGCGCGCTAATGACAATGCCAATGCGCATGTTCACAACGCGAATGCCCGCGTCGCTTGCGGCTTGCGTTGCCGACTCCCATTCCTTGCAAATTTGCGCTAGAAATCCCTTGCCAAGCGCGGAAGTTTCATCAAATTGTTTGTCATCGCTCGCGCCGTAAAAGCCAACTCCGCTGGCGCAGATCAACACCTTGGGTTTATTTTTCAAACGCGCAAGTGCTTGGCACAATTGACGCGTTCCATCAACGCGGCTGGAGAGAATGAGCTTCTTGCGCTGATCGGTCCAACGACCGCCCGCGATATTTTCACCAGCTAAATGCACCACAGCTTCGCAGCCTTCTAACTTTGCAAGATCAAATTCACCGCTGGTTTGATTCCACAAAATATCGCCATCGCGGGCGACTTTTGTTGTGCGAACAATGCGCCGCACAGTGTCGCCAGCGCAACTTAAGAAACCAGCGAGTTGCCGACCAACCATTCCAGTGGCGCCACTGATGGCCACAGTTTTGGGCGCGCCATTGTTTCGTTCCGCGCCTCGGCGCAAATCATTGAACGTGCGCGCGTGACGAAATTGAAATTGCCTATCAAGTTCGCCGCGAATAAATCCAGCGCCAAACCAGCGGCCAAGCGGCGGGAACGGCTCTTGGTAATTCACGCAATCTTCCAACGTGCTCTTGCCAGATTCAAGCGGCTGAAAGCGATGCTCGTGCACCCATTTGTGAAACGGGCCCTTCTGCTGCGTGTCGCGAAAGCCTTTGCCCGGCTCCACGCGGTCATGAATGGCGTGCCAGTGAATTTTCACGGGGCCCTTGCGCAACTCAATCACAACCAAACTGCCATTGGCAAGCGGACCGGAAGTGCGAATCACCCGCGCATTTTCCCACGGCGGGATCAATCGAGTAAGCGCGCCTTCACGAAAATGCCACGCCGACAATTCATCGGCGGACACGGGCATTTCACTTCGTTGATTTAATGTGGACATGGCGGCGGCAAACTGTAGGTCAACTTTACACTTGAAGATGAGCGTTGGTATTCATACAAATCACAAGATATTTCCAAAGTACGTGCGATGCGTTTGACCCGCGCGCAGCACTATAAAATGTGTGATTTTTTCTTACATAATTACAAACTTGAATTTCGCCGTAGCGACGCCATTGGATGCGACAATTCGGAACACGCAATGTCAAAGTCCCCGTAGAATTACGTACACATGGACCACTCCGCAATGATCTATCTACGTTTGTCAGAAAGCCGCAAAGCCATTGACGCATTGGCCGCGCAGAAAGCGCGCGTGAATACTGCGATTGAATTGCTGACCAACACGCTCAAAGCCGGAGGAACGGTGTTCACCTGCGGCAATGGCGGATCCGCCGCGGAGGCGCTGCACTTAGCGGAGGAATTGACCGGCCGCTACAAACTAAATCGCGCCGCGCTTCGGGCAATTTCATTGTGCGCCGACCCAACCGCGCTGACCTGCATTGCCAATGATTTTGGCTTTGAACAAGTGTTCGCCCGCCAACTCGAGGCGCTTGGACGCGCCGGTGATTTGCTGGTTGTGTTTTCCACCAGTGGCAAAAGCCCAAACTTGCTGCGCGTTTTGGAAGTGGCCAAGCGCTTGAACATTTCCACATTGGGACTTCTTGGCCGCGACGGCGGTCCAGCCTTGGCGCACTTTACACACGCGTTGGTGATTGACGGCGTGGACGGCGCCGCCATTCAAGAGGCGCATCAAATGATCATGCATATCTTGTGCGAGGCGTGCGAACACTTCAGCGCGCCTGTGCGTTGATGGCTTTCGCATGACGCGTCTGACAGATTTTGTATCTACACTTTTTGCAACTACAAAGCAACAATGACAACTTCCAATCCATCATCCGAACATGCAATTGGCGATTCGCACAATTCTTCAAGCAGCGCTTCCGCCGTGCGAACAGGATCGCTCTTTGGAACCATCATGTGCCGCGGAATTGTTCCCGCGTGGTTGTTCACCGGCGCGTTGGTGAAATTGCTTGACGGCACCCCCGCGCTGCTGCCCAAGCCAGTACGCGGCATCTACACATGGATGGCTAACTTGTATGGCATGGGCGCGGAGGCGGACTTAACGCGCTTCTTTGACATCGCGCTTCGCGGCACCATTTCCATGGAATTCACGCTGGCCGCCGCCATGATCTTGCTACCAAAATTCAGCCGCGCCTTGGCCGCGTTGGTGTTGATGCTCTTTGTCGGCATTCTTACAAGCGTGGTTATTTCTGGCGACGCAAGTTGTGGATGCTTTGGAAGCAAAGGCCCGCCACCTATCGTGGTGTTGATCATTGACGCAACATTGTTGGCGTGCGTGTTGTTGTTCAAGCCCCGGCTTCCAACAATACAAGTCAAAAGAACTGGCGCGCTTGCGGGCGCGTGGGTTGCGACAAGCGCGTTCGCGGTTGCGATCACTTTTGGTTTGCCCTTGCCGGCATCAATCACAGCAACTGCCTCGACAATAATTCCTGCGCCATCGACAGCAACGAGTGCAACAAACACAAGTGCAGCTACACCAACAATTCCTGCGCCAACGACAACGGCAAACACAAGCACAGCCGCACCCATTTCAAAGCAATTGCCCGAGCAAACTCCCGCAACCGCAACATCAAGCGCGTCGTCAAGCACATGGCCTAAACCGCCCGCGCAACTACAGCCTTATTACATGCCGCAAGTGGAGCAATGGGTTGGCAAGCCGTTTCGATCGCAACCATTGGCGGCGTTGATTCAGCAACCACTGCCCGCGAATTTGGAGCAAGGCCGATGGATTGTCATGTTCTATCGCAAAGATTGCGACCACTGCCATGACGTGCTTGAAAAGTATTTCATGGTGAAACTTCCAGCGCCAACATTGCTAATTTCAATTCCAGACACCAATCCCGCGGCGGAGTTACCAAATCCGTGCGCCGATTGCTTCGAGACGTCGTTCATCAAGGGGCCAGAATATGTTGTTGGAACGCCCATTCTTATGTCAATTGAGAATGGCATTGTGAAACGCGTTTGCAGTGACGCGGACAATCTTGAAAGTCTGGAAGCCACGCTGCAGTTTCGCTAATCGTGCGCCTAGTCAGTTGCGCAATCGCTACGCGGCCAGCATGCCCGCGGCGAGTTGCCATGGATCAGTCCAATTGAACCTGATGCGCCAAAACATGAAATGTGTTTTGCCCCACTTGAAACATGCGTGGCTTTGTGGCGCGATCGCGAATGGCGGCAACAACCACTTCTAATTCGCGCTCATTCGCTTCAACGTCAAAGCGCTTCAGAGCCGTTGCAAGAAGCGCCGGTCCGTGGGTGCGCAACTGCTCGCGAGGCCATGGACCAACTCCAACCATCACGTGGCGCGCCGTTTTCTGCAGTAATCGACCGCTTTCACGCAGACGCCTGCCCGCTCCACTTGCGCGAACCGCGGCTCCTTTGTGAATGGACTCAAGCACTGGAAGAATTTGCGCGCGAATGCGGGCGCGCGGCTTGGCCACATTGGCGTTGGTGGGGTCTTCGCACCAGGGAACATTTGCGTGCGTCAACAGCGATCGTAAATCTTCGCGCGACACTTCAAGCAAAGGCCGCAATAGAATCACGCCTGATTTTAATTTTCGCCGCGCGCGCATTCCTCCAATCGCTTTTGGTCCAGCGCCGCGGGCCAACCGAAGCAACATTGTTTCAAGTTGATCTTGCGCATGATGTGCCGTGAGCAGAGCAACAGCCTCCGCTTTCAGCGCCGCTCGACTCAACGCCTTGTACCGAAGCTTGCGCGCGCGATCAGCAACGCCAGCGCCCGCATTTGGATGAACCTGCAAAATGCTGCAAGGCACATCCATCCACGCAGCCAATCGCTGCGCAAACTCCACTTCAAGCTGGGCCTCATCGCGCAAATTGTGATTCACGGTGGCAACGCACATGTTCCAATTTCCTCGGCGCAAAACTGCCTTGGTTAACAATGCAAGCGCCGTGGAATCCGCCCCACCACTGGCGGCAACGCAGATCAGTGATCCCCTTGGAATCGCCTTGAACGCCTTGGTCAACACCGCCGCGCACGGATGACGCGACGCTTTGAGCAAAGCGTCTGCAAGCGGTGGAAATTCTGTTTGTTCTGCAGGCGTCACGCTTGCAATGTTAGTCGAGCACCTTACGCAACCGCGCGCATTGATCTTTGCTTGGCAGCGCTTGCAACTGGCGAACTCGCGATTTCCTTTTTTGGCTCTTGCAGTGTTGACACAAGATGCGCCGGACTTTTCGCCACACGACTGGCGCCAATTTCCTCGGCCAAACCATCGGCGCGATTGAATACGCCGCCACCAACCACAATTTCCATGCCAGGCAACGCGTTCACGCCTTTGACCGCGTCAATAATGGCGCGAATACTTGGCGCATCGCTTGCCGCAGATGCGAAGAGCACCAAGAAATCTGGTCGACGCTGATGAACTTCGCCCAAAATTTCGTCATGCGACACGCCGCCGCCGCCAAAAGTCACTTCAAATCCTGCGGCTTCAAGCAAGTCCGCGGCAAGTTGCCCGCCCAAATCCTCGTTTTCATTTGGTCCGCAGAACAACATCACGCGCTGGCCGTTGCGTTGCTGACGGTGGTATCCAAGTTGCAAGTGATCAACCACGTTGCGCAACGCGCGGGTTGCATAGTTGAAAGCCACTTGCTCAATTTGATCCTTGCGTGAAAGCTTGTGCAGCGTTTCATGAATCGGCCACGCCACGCACTCCGCCATGGTCTCGCTGGAAATACCGCCAGCCAATGCGCGCGCAATAATTGCGCGAACGTCTTCGCGATTTCCTTCGATTAATTTTGGAAGAAGCCGATCGACAATCATGTCGGGCGCAAATTCGCCATTGAGTTCTGAAGTTGCATTGTTGTTCTTTGTTGCGTTCATGGTTGGTGTCTTCCAAAGTGATTCGTGTAGACCTCTTGTCGAGCGAATCGAGTTGCTTCACCGCGACTCCGCGCGGCGAGAACAAATCGGACACATGCATACACAACCGCCAACACTTGCTGATAAATGAATATCGGAACCTGCGCTATTGGTTATGCGACACATAGCCCCGTATTTAAGCCTAAAAACGCTGTTTTAAAGCGTGACCACGCGGCAACGAATTACACGGCAACTGCCCGTAGGATCAAAGCCATGACAAATGTTGGTCCATCATGGACGCCGGATCAATTGCATAGCGACCCGCACGCCAATCCAGAGAAGGCCACGCGCGTACAAAGCATGTTCAGCGCCATCGCGCCAAGTTACGACCTGAACAATCGCATTCACTCATTTGGTTTGGATCAATCATGGCGCAAGCGCACTGTGCGTGAAGTGGCCGCGCGCTTAGGTTCGCTGCGCGACAAAAATATTCTTGATGTGGCTTGCGGCACGGGCGACCTCACCGAATTGTTTTACAAAGCTGGCGCCAATACCACTGGCGGCGACTACACACCAGCCATGTTGGAGATTGCCGAGATCAAGTCGCGCAAGCTGAACAACTCAAGCGATCGCATTCGCTATGTCAACGCCGACGCCACCAAACTTCAATTTGACAACGCGACATTCGACGCGGTCACGATCGCTTTTGGATTGCGTAATGTTTCCAACCCAGACAAAGCCATCGCGGAATTTTTTCGAGTGCTTCGTCCGGGCGGCGTGCTTGCCATTCTGGAATTTGATCAACCGCCATCAAAGTTTGTTCGTTTTTTTCACAACCTTTACACCGAGCGCATAATGCCGTTCACCGCGACACTGATCGCGCGCGATCGCTCCGGCGCCTACAAGTATTTGCCGCGCAGCGTGGCCACATTTCTTTCCCCACAGGGAATTGCGCGATTTGCCGCGGCGACTGGCTTTAAAAACATCCAGCACCACTCGCTGACATTTGGCACGTGCGCCCTCACGCTGGCCACGCGTCCTCTCGTATGATGAAATTCAACAATGCCATTTGATTCGCTCACCTACGCGTGGAATCACTCCGAACTGCTTCGGCCCGCGCTTGAAGGCCGCTTCGCCACCGACGCGCATTCTGGATGGAGCCGCCTTGACACCAGCTTTGACACACTTGCGGAAGCCGTTCGCCCGCTCAGTGGCGCGATTGTGTGCGGCATTCATTGCGTGACTCTTGGCGTGTGTGTTCCGCACGCAGATATCGCCGCGGCCGTCTCGCGCGATCCATTTCGGCTTGTTGGTTTCGCGGGCATCGATCCAGTGGCGCACGATTGGAGTCAACAACTCGCCGTGGCTCGCTCATTCAACTTGCAAGGAATTTGTGTTGCGCCCGCCGCGCAAGGAATGCATCCATCGCATCCAGAGGCCATGAAATTGTGGGAGCGCTGCCAAGCCGAAGGCCGACCTGTGATCTCGCTTCCATTAGGTACGTCCATCGGCAGCGCGCCAATTGATTTTGCCCGACCAAGCGCGTGGGATGAACCAGCGCGGCAATTTCCAAAATTAAAAATTGTCATTGGCGGATTTGGTTGGCCATGGACGGATGAATGCCTGGCCATGTTGACGCGTCATCCGCAACTGTTCACCGAAACTTCCATGCTGGTGGCGCGCCCTTGGCGACTGTTGCCGGCGCTTGCCGACGCGCAATCACTTGGAGTGCTGGAGCAAATTTTGCCTGGCAGCGGATTTCCATTTCACACGCCAAGCGCGGCATTACAAAGCATTTTGACCGTGAATCGGTGGGCAAATGAGGCTGGCCCACGCCTCAGCCCGGCGTCTCTGCGCGCAATCACAGAACGCAATATCTTTAGCACATTGGGAATCAGCCCACCGCTGCTGGCGCCCAAAGAAGTGACTTCAGCAAATCTAGAACAACCCCTTTGAAAAAATCCCCACGAATATATTTTGCCCTTGCGTGCACCTTGCTCGTGGCTGGCGTGTTGCAAGGTTGCTACACAATTCAGTGGCCGTGGTCCAAGGGAACACGCTTGACCACCGCTGGCTTGGCCGCCAACCCAATCAAACTTCCATTTGAACCCAAGCAATGCGTTTACACCGTTGAGCCCGCGCAGACAACATTTTTTCTAAGCGACTTCACGCCAGATGAACTTGCCGCGGGCGGTGACTTAACTGGACAAGTGATCAACATTCAACTGCTGTGGGAGCCACGTCCCGGCTACACGCCGCTTGATCCCACCACCACCAACGTGTCCATTCGACTTTTGGTTTTTTCAAATGGCGAGGTGGGCATGTACGGCGGCGGTGGATTCGCTTGGCCACGTGGAACTGCTGGCGAAACAAATATGCAACTGCGCATGACGGGAAGCAATCTTTCCCTGATCGCCAAGACAAAGGGATTTGTGGATTTACTCAGCCCCGGCGAAATGTTGGGAAGCGTGGACGCGACTTTCAATGAGCAAGCAGCCATTGTTCTGCGACGAACAGCCAGCCAACTTATTTCGAACAAGCTGGGCGTGGTGCGATGGGTGGATTCAGCGCCGATGTCTGATTTGAATTTGGCGGCGGCGGATTAAACCGCGCCTGTATTTCCCACAATTCTCCGAGCAATCTCAAGCATTTGCCGCGTGCATGCGGACATGGGCTCTGGCATGTCCGCAATAGCAACCATTTCAAGTTTTTGATATTCCCAATTTGGCGGCGCATCGGGCGGTTGCCTCATGGCAAGTTCGTGGGCAATTTCCCACGTGGCAACCACTGGATCAAGGAACAATGCATGCGCGATGGCGCGGCTCTTGGCTTGCACGCCACACTCCTCCAGCAATTCGCGCTCAATTCCAACGGCGGCGTCCTCATCTGGCTCAACGCTGCCGGCGGGTGCGAACTCCCATTGATTGGGATAGCTGGCGCAATTGGCGGCGCGCAAACCAACAAGGCACTTACCGTTCCAGTGCGCGACAGCGCGCGTGCCAAGGCCCACATAGCCGCTCTTGATTCCCGCAAGTCGCACCGCGTTCATGCGATAGGTTGTGCGAGCAACATGGATGGTTGCTCCGCCGTGGCCGTCGCGATGAACTCCCACAACATGAAACACCGGACCGTCGCTGAGCTTGGGATTGCGCCGGCACAATTCACTCCACGTGTGATCAATCAGATTTGATTCACACTCAGGAACAAATGGTTCGCTACCCACAACAATGCGTGGCGGGCGGCGAAGCCAAATCAAACGCTGCGTTGCATTAGTGATATGCGGATCGATGCTCACAAAAATCTCGCGCAACTCACTGCGCGGGCGCCGCGTTGGGATCATCCTGCAAATATTCACGCGGTTTGTACAGGATCACAACAAAGATGAATAGCACCGTGGCGCCAATCATCATTTTTGTGAAAAACCAATAATAATTGGCTCCAACCAGCGTGGAATTACCATTGGCGTCCATGGTGAATCGGTTCACGGCGGCGGTGAATAAATTTCCCAGCGACACCGACAACAAATAGAAACTCATGATGAGCGACTTCATTTGTGGTGGCGCCTGCGTGTAACTGAACTCAAGACAGGTGATGGACACCAACACCTCGGCAGCGGTGATCACAACGTAGGCAAGAAGTTGCCAGCCAACCGTCGGCCAATTTGCGCGCTGCGTTGTTCCGTCTTTCATAACCACCACACCAGCTTTAATGATGGGCTTGGCCATCGCGGTGTATGGCGGCTTGTCAGCTGGTTGCGCGCAAGCGGTTTCTAATTCCACGGCGCAGGAATTCTGCTCCTCAGCGCGCATGGCTTTGCAAGTGGCGGCCACATCAACATCTCCGCGCAGCACCATTGGAAGGATGGCCTCGTCAAAGCGAGCCTCTTCTTTTTCAATCAAGCCTTGCGCATACGCGGTGATGGCGAATGAAACCACCGTGAGCGCGAACCCAATCAAAATCTTTCGCAGCGGCGTGAGCTTGATCACCTTGGATGCGATCGGATAAATCACATACGCGAACAACGGAATGTAAATAAGAATGAGCAACGGATTGATGGCTTGCACTTGGCTTTCAAGCCAAACCACGCCCATAAAATGCAAGTTCATTTGCTGCGCTTGCTCAACCCAAGCGGAACCACCTTGGTCATACAACGACCAAAACATGGCCACGAACAAATACAGCGGCACCAATTTAAAAATGGATTTCAATCCAGAGAAGCCAAAGGTTTCGCCGAAATATCTCAATCCGCGCGGCTGAATGTGTGTGAATTTATTACGGCCCATCCAGAACATCACTGTCGCTAGCGCCATCAAAATTCCGGGCACACCAAAGGCCCAACCAGCTCCGTAATTTTTAAGCAACCACGGCGTGAGCAACGTGGAGAAGAATGATCCAAAGTTGATGGCGAAATAAAACCAGCCGAATATTTTTTCTATGAGATGCTTGTTGGCGTGTCCAAATTGATCGCCCACATGCGCGCTCACGCACGGCTTGATTCCACCAGAACCGATCGCAATGAGCAACAATCCAGCGACCATCCATCCTTTGGGATCAAGCGTTGCGGCGAGCGCGGCCGAAGGCATGTCAATAAGCGCCAAGCACAAATGCCCTGCGCAGTACACCATGGAGAGCGCGAGAATGGTGACGTACTTGCCAAGAAACGCGTCGGCAATGATGGCACCAATGACTGGAAAGAAATACGCGCTCGCCACAAAGAGATGCATCCATTCGCGCGACTGGGTGTCGGTCATGTAATTGGGCTGGCCTTGCGCCGACAGTAAATACTGCGTCATGAACACCACAAGAATGGTCTTCATTCCATAGAACGAGAAACGCTCGGCGGCTTCGTTGCCAACGATATATGGAATTCCTGCGGGAATTCCCTTGGTTTCAATGGGCGCGGTGCGATAGGTTGTGCTCATAGGTGGCACAAGTGTAAAGAAATTTTCACAAGCGCGTGCGAATGAGACCCCCGTTCTTTCAAGCAAATGAATTTATGATTTTTTCACAAACGTCATGGTGTCCAAGTCTTTGGTCACGCCAGGAAATTGCAACACATGATTGTGCATGACCACATACACGCCAGGCGAAACAATTTGCACGGCCAGCAATGCCTCGGTGAGATTTTGCGTGGCGTCGGTCTTGCGAAGTTCCCACGGACGCATGGCTCCAGTAAAAATAACGGGCTTCATTGGCGCGCCACTGGCGAGCAACCGCTCCAGGGCGCGCTCGCCACTTTTGGCCAGGCGATCGGTGCCATGCACAACAATCACGCCATCGTGGCTCTGGCATTGCTTCACCACTTCGTCGGCGATCAAGTTGTGGTCGGCGTCGCTCATCTCCAAACTGTCCTTGTTCATCAGCGCCACGCGCGTCACGGAATCCACCCCGCGCAATTCGAGTTGCGTCAACATGACATCAAGCACGCTGACGTGATTCTTCAGCGTGCCGCCAAGCTCCTCGTAAGTCTTCTCAATGGTGCCGCCGGTGGAAATAAGCGCGATTCGTTTCATGACTGATGAGCATAGAAAGATTCAAGAAATTGACTGTCTTGAATATTC
>Ga0214919_10009818_pt1 | contig 12269 bp, 10 predicted proteins | sample LL1503_MetaG_FD_177994 | JGI IMG/M metagenome (GOLD analysis project Ga0214919, IMG submission 177994) | Freshwater microbial communities from Lake Lanier, Atlanta, Georgia, United States - LL-1503 | ecosystem: Environmental > Aquatic > Freshwater > Lake | place: USA: Georgia | collected...
ATTCCAATCTCGGCGGTCTGCGGTTCTTTGACTTTCACAATCATCTGGGATCGACTCCAGACATCCGAAGCGCTCGAAACTATTTTTGCGCCAACTGCTGAATAAAGATCGTCGGGAAATCCACTGCCAATCCCTGCCCCAGATTGCACCAACACCGTGTGACCATCTCGCACGAGAAGCTCTGCACCGACGGGCCGCATCCCAACTCGAAACTCATCCGTTTTGACTTCAGTGGGAACTCCAACGATCATTGACCGAATCTCCAGTAGTAGCGGGGTGTGGGGAAAGGCGAACCGCCAAGTGTAACGCAGCAACGGGCGATGACAGTCTGCTACCCTTGCCGATTCCTATGCGCATGTATCTCTTACCTCGTCTTGGTCGCGTTCTGCTGTTTGTCATTGCCGTGTCGGCTTCGTCGAGTGCACGGGCCGAAAATGCCGAAGTCGTTGCGGCACTGAACAAGCCAATGAAAGATGTCGCACAGAAGGATCGAAGCGCTTCGACAATCTTTAACGCTTTTTTGAAGATGACCCCGCCTCCGATCGAATTTGGCGACGGTTTCAATCAAACGACGGTGTGGCAGAAAATGGATCGTTGGAGCGATGTCGCGAAGTGGGCTCAATCCAACCCAGGCATGGGAGAAGCGCTGATCGCATCTCAGTTTGCGACGATCTTGGGATTGCCGTATGGGACGAAAGGTTTGGATCCTGCATGGGTAAAGGCTGGCGCATCTATTTCATTCGGCGATGGCCCCAACGATGTACGAATGACGTGCAATTATTTTCGAGTGATCCGAGCCGTTGGCGCCTACGCCACAGCTGAGATGTATCGGCTTGGCGAAGCAGGAAAGTTTGACTCTGCCTTTGCAATTGGAATTGCGTATGCGCGCGTTTTGCGGCAAGTGTGCGAGCAAAACATGCTCGAGGAGAAATTGTTCGGCTTGGAGAACCTCGCCGAGAATCTCTCAATTCACCGTGATTTCATGTGGGTCTATCTCGATCGCCTCCCCGTTGGGGTGATGCAGCAAATTGCGCTGAAGGAGTACATCTTCCTCAAGCCATCTGACAACGAAAAACTTCGTCGTCTGCAGATGCCTGAAGGAGATCGGATCATTGTCGCGGCGGTACTGAAAGAGGCGTTGGCCGCATCTGACAGCGGCGGTGCAGTCAATCCAGAACAATTCGCACGCGTCATTGGATCGCAAGAGTCTCTTGATGGCCCTCTCCAATCTTTCAACACGCAAGAGATGTGGCGGCGAATCGCTGTGATTCACGGATCGTTGGAAGCAAGTAATGACAAGTTAGAAAATGTCTACGACGATTGGTGGCGTCGTTGGAAACTTCCACCGTCTTCGCCAGTTCAGAAGATGGCGACGGAGTTGTCGCGCACGAATCCAATCAAGTATGGCGTTGTAGTGGCGATGGTGCGCGATCTCGCAAGAGCATTTGCATGGCGCGATGCGGTGATTTCGGAAGTCAACGGAACGATTATGTCGGCGGGGCTCTGCGGGTATTACCGCGATTTCAAGAACAGTTGGCCGAAGGACCGTGAGCGTGCGTACGCCGTCTATTTCCAGAGGCGATTCGATTTCGATCCGTATGACAAAAAAGCGGGGCATCTGAGGTATCGCGCATTGTCGGCACGGCAGGCTGTTGACACGCCACTGGGACGAGTCTGGGCAACTGGCTGCATGGTGTGGGCCGTCGGAGCGAATCATGAAGATGACAACGCCGCAACACATTCCACCGATGGATCGGTTGGCGACTTAGTCATCTGGCCACCAGTACGCGCACTCGCACGCCAGGAAGGTTTACTGAAATGACAGGTCAAGATGGCATCGAACGAGTTGTGATCATTGGCTCGGGACCAGCTGGTTGGACCGCTGCGATTTATGCCGCGCGGGCAAATCTCTCCCCACTCTGCGTGATCGGAGTTCCCAGAGCTGACCCCGCACCCGTTTTGCCGGGTGGTCAATTGATGCTGACGACCGAGGTCGAGAATTACCCTGGTTTTCCAGACGGCGTGACGGGACCAGAACTGATGGAGCATTTTCGCAAGCAGGCGGAGCGCTTTGGAACGCGCATCTGCGAAGACGATGTTGCCGAGTGCAATTTTCATGTACGTCCATTTGAACTGAAGTTGGCGAGCGGGAAGACGATCCTTGCGCACAGCGTCATCATCGCAACCGGAGCGGTCGCGAATTGGGTTGGAGCGCCCAATGAACTTCGCCTTGCGCAAATCGGCGGTGGCGTCAGCGCTTGCGCGGTGTGCGATGGCGCGCTGCCTGTGTATCGCGGCAAAGAACTCGCGGTCATTGGTGGTGGCGATACAGCACTCGAAGAAGCCACATATCTGACAAAATTTGCGTCAAAAGTGCACGTCATTCACCGGCGAGATTCTTTCCGAGCATCCATGGTGATGCAAGACCGACTTTTGTCAAAGCCCAATGTCGTCGTCGTTTGGAACAAGAAACTTGTGAATGTCGTTGGATCCGAGCGCATCGAAGCAGTTGAATTGGAAGACACCAACACAGGCGAGCGGTCGACGATTCCGGTGAGTGGTCTCTTCATAGCGATCGGTCATTCGCCCGCAACTGATTTCCTTCGCTCATCTGGCATTGCGCTCGATGGAAAAGGATATATCGCGCTCGAAACACGTTCGTGCGCCACCAATTTCCAAGGCGTCTTTGCTGCAGGCGATGTTGCGGATGCGCAGTATCGCCAAGCGATCACTGCAGCAGGTATGGGGTGTCAAGCTGCGCTTGAATGCGAGCGATGGCTCGGGGCGCAAGGCATTCACTGACCAGATTAGGATAAGAAATTTTTGGGCTTGGCCTTTGGTCCAAGTTCCAAAAACGAATCCTGACGATTATGCCGGCGTTGCAGTGCTCTTGACGCTCAGTTCACGCAATTGATCATCGCTGATTGGACTCGGTGCTTCGATCATGAGATCGCCGCCAGATTGAGTCTTCGGAAATGCAATCACATCGCGAATATTGTCAGTGCCGACGACGTGCATCACAAGGCGATCAAGGCCAAACGCAATTCCGCCGTGGGGCGGTGCTCCATGGCGAAGTGCTGAAAGCAAGAATCCAAACTTCGCCTGTGCTTCGTCATTCGAAAGTCCAATGAGATTGAATACTCGCTGCTGCACATCCATGCGGTGCATGCGGATCGATCCTCCAGCAATCTCGCTCCCGTTGAGAACCAAGTCATAGCCTGCGGAGAGGCATGCGCCTGGGTCGCTTTCGAGAATGCCGAATTGATCAGGATTTGGACTCGTAAATGGATGATGGAGTGCGACCCATCGCTTGCCATCATCATCCCATTCGAACATCGGGAAGTCGATCACCCAGAGGAAATTCCACTTGCCTTCTGGGATGAGTTTCAAATCGTTGGCAATGCGCAGTCGAAGTTCGCCCATCGTCTTCGTCGCAATATCCCAAGAATCTGCGGCGAAGAGCACGGCATCGCCGACTTCAAGACCGAGTCGCGCCTTCAGTTCTTCGGCAATTGGAGCAATGAATTTAGCGATTCCTGATTCGAACCCAGCCGCGGTGTACTTGACGACTGGGACGCCACCTGCACGAAATGTTTTGACCCACTCGCTGTAGCCGTCGGTCATTTTGCGGGTGAGTTTGTCAGCGCCGCCCGGAATCTTGAGACATTTCACAACGCCAGTTTTTCCAGTTGGACTTCGTTTGGCGAGCGCTTGTTGAAAGACACCGAAGTCGCATTTCGCTGCGAGATCTGAGATGTCCTGAATGAAGAGATCAAATCGCGTATCGGGACGGTCGATTCCGTATTTCTCCATCGCATCGATCCATGTGATGCGCGGAAGGGTTCCGACGTCGTATGAAAACAATTCAGTCCAAAGACCCGCGACAAAGCCACTCATCATGTCCATGATGTCAGAGCGTTCCACGAAACTCATCTCAAGATCGATCTGACTAAATTCAGCTTGGCGATCGGCACGAGGATCTTCATCTCGCAGACATCGGCAAATCTGCAGATAGCGATCGCAGCCCGCAACCATCAGAATCTGCTTGAAAAGCTGCGGACTTTGCGGAAGGGCGTACCACTGTCCAGGGTGAAGTCTGCTTGGTACCACGAAGTCGCGTGCGCCTTCTGGGGTGCTCTTGATCAAGAGCGGCGTTTCAATTTCGAGAAAGCGATGTTGTGCGAAATAGTCGCGGGTAAATTTTGTGATGCGAGAGCGAGTCTTCAAAATGCTCTGCATTCGAGGACGTCGCAAGTCGATGTATCGATACTTCAGTCTGGTTTCTTCATTGATCTTGTCGGCATCGTGCTCGTCGGGAAGAATGGGAGGCGCTTCAGCTTTGTTGAAGATCTCAATTTCTTCCGCAACCAACTCCACTTCGCCACTTGCCAACTTCGGATTCGCTCCACCGGTGCGGATGCGAACTGTGCCGCGAACACCAATCACATCTTCGCGGCGTAATCCGCGGGCACTCTCGATCAGCGCCGCTGCGCTCGATTCAATCCCAAAGACGACTTGGGCCAAGCCTTCCTTATCGCGAAGGTCGACGAAGAAAAGCCCTTTGCCTTGTTCTCGGTATGTATTGATCCAGCCGCAAAGCGTGACTGTTTGTCCTGCGTGGGATGGTCGAAGTTCGCCACAATATTGGGTTCGTTTAAGCATGTTGTAAGTCCGATTTCCGTCGGGGCGGGAATGGTAGCGAGACGGCAAATCATTGCGCTGTTAGGCTTCGTCCGTGGCAGCGACTGCGCCGATCATTCTCTTCACTGCGTTCGAACCCTCCGGGGATGCGCACGCAGCACCCGTCATTCGCGCACTTCGCCGATTGAACCCAGAGCTGCGAATTGTTGCATGGGGAGGTCGACGTATGGAAGCCGCTGGCGCCGAAATGATGGGGCGCACTGCCGACGATGGAACGATGGGAATTCCAGCGCTCGACAAGATCTTGGCGATTCGTAAAGTCGCTGGCGAAATCGATCGATGGGCAGCGATCAATCAAGTCGCTGTTCATGTGCCCGTCGATTCACCGGCCGCAAATTTTCCTATGTGCAAGCGCATGAAAAAGCGTGGGGCGCGTGTTGTCCATCTTGTGGCGCCACAAATGTGGGCCTGGGGACGTTGGAGGATTCATAAACTTCGTCGGCTGACGGATCATGTGATTTGCCTCTTGCCCTTCGAAGAAGCATGGTTTCGAGCACATGGTGTTGATGCGACTTTCGTTGGCCATCCAGTACTCAATGATTCACACGAGCTTTCGCCGAGTTCGAGTGATTGGCGAGAGCCCGTTGGCGGATCTCCCAAAGTGCTGCTTCTGCCAGGGTCGAGGTCGATCGAAGTTGACCGCAACGGGGCTCTCTTGCTTGAAATACTCAGGGCGATTCGGCGAGAATTCCCGCAGGCAACGGCTGTTGTTGCAGCAGCGAGTCCGGTGGTGGAGCGTCGTTTTACAGCGATCGCTGGTGCGCTTCCGGCAGGAACGGCTTTGATGACGAATGTGATTGATCAGGCGGCTGCGTGGTGCGATTTCGCCGTCGCAGTTTCTGGGACGGTGACTTTGGATCTGACTCGCGCGCGTAAGCCAGTGATCGGGGTGTACCGCGCAGGAGCACTGGCATGTCTTGGAGCACGAATCATGCTGAAGGCGCCGTATCGCCTCTTGCCAAACATCCTTGCTGGGCGTGAGTTAGTGCCCGAGTTCGTCCCATGGTCTGGTCCATCGGCACCAATTATCGAAGTAGCGGTCCGCATGGCAGGCGATACGAAGTGGCGAGCCGAGATCTCCCGAGGACTTGATGAAGTTGCAATGACCTTCGCGGGTCATGATCCAGGGTTGGAATCCGCACGCGTGATCTTGCAAGTCTGCGGCATTTCATCGGTCGAGTCCGCCAACTGAGTCCGAAATCCCGCTAACCTTGCGCAAACAAAATCCCAAGCGGGATCATGGACGGTCATCTTTAACTTGGAGAAATTACAAATGAAACATTCTTCGATCATGCTTTCGTTCTGTGCTGCGGGCTCACTTTTTCTTGCGGGCGCACAAAGTGCGAAAGTGGCAACTCCAGCACCAGCTGGGACACTCCGTCTCATTTCAAGTTTGCCTCGCACGGGAAGTGCGAATGCTCAAACGAACACGATGGTGAATGGCATTAAGTTGGCGATCGACGAGGTCGGCGGTCAAGTTGATGGATGGAAAATCGAATATCAGGACATGGACGATGCAAGTCCGCAGCGAGGTAATTGGGATCCAGCCGTCGAAGCACAGAATGCAAACGCAGCAGTCAAGGATGACGAGTGTGTGGCGTATATCGGCACATTCAATTCGGGTGCGGCGAAGGTGGCGATTCCGATTCTGAATCGTGCGGGGCTTGTCATGGTGAGCCCTGCGAATACATATCCAGGATTAACGAAGGCTGGATTCGGCGAAGCGAATGAACCGTTGGTCTATCGACCTTCTGGAAAGATCAATTATTTCCGAGTTGTTCCAACCGATGATTTGCAGGGAGTCGAAGCCGCAAATTGGGCGCAATTTCTCAAGGCCCGCAAAGTTTTTATCCTCAACGACCGCGAGCTCTACGGCAAGGGAATCGCAGATGTTTTTCGAAAGCAGGCGGAAAAACTTGGTCTTGAAGTCGTTGGATTTGAAGGAATTGATTCGAAGGCCGCGAATTATCGTTCACTCGCCACGAAAGTGAAGGCGACGAGCCCAGACTTGGTTTATTTCGGTGGAACGACTCAGAGCAATGCTGGACAAGTTGCCAAAGACTTGAGGTCCGGCGGGTACGAAGGAATGTTCATGGTTCCAGATGGTTGCTTTGAGCAGGCGTTTATTGAAGCTGCGGGTGCAGCGAATCTCAATGACAAAACATTCGTGACGTTCGGAGGTCTTCCTGCGGAGCAAATGACAGGCAAGGGAGCTGCGTTCTGTACGGCATACCGAGCAAAGTACGACGCAGATCCTGAGGCGTATGCGTCATATGGATACGAAGCTGCCCGAGTGGTCTTGCAGGCGATCGCAAATGCGAAGACAAAGGATCGCGCAGGGGTTCTTGCAGCGGTCTCTGCGACGAAGGATTTCGACGGCGTTCTCGGCAAGTGGAGCTTTGATGCCAATGGCGATACATCGAGCCGAGTGATGAGTGGACAGACCGTGCATGAAGGTAATTTTAAATTCGTCAAAGTTCTTGGGAACTGAATTCCTTTTACTGCAATTCACTTCAAAGAGTGCCGACGATTCAAGATCGAATGCTTTTTACTAATGCTTGAACCAAATGCTTGACTACCAAGTCTTTCTTCAGCAGTTGATCACAGGGCTGTCGAATGGCATGATCATCGCATTGATCGCCATCGGGTACACGATGGTCTATGGCATTATTGAGTTGATCAATTTTGCGCATGGCGATGTTTTTATGCTCGGCGCTTTTCTCGCTTTGACGCTGTTAGGTGCGCTGGGGATGGAGGCGTGGGGACCAACGGGGCAAGTCTTCGGAGTTCTCTTGATGCTCATTGGAAGCGCCGTCTTTTGTGGCGGTTTGAATTGGTCGCTTGATCGATTGGCGTATCGCGCGCTTCGAAAGTCGTCAAAGTTATCGTTGCTCGTCTCTGCGATTGGCTGTTCATTCGTCTGCATGAATCTGGGATTGTTTTGGGGCGGAGTTCCGATGAAAGTTTTCGCAGACGGTAATTCTGCGGCTGCTCCAAAGGATTTTCCGGCGATCATTCCGCAAATCAATTTGCTTGGCGATGGATTCCTTCGCATCACGCCCGCGGATCTGCTGGTGTTTGCAGTCACGATTCCGGTGATGGTTGCCTTGACTTTTATGGTCAAGAGAACTCGTCTGGGACGTGCGATGCGAGCTGTCGCACAGGATCCAACGGCAGCCTCTCTGATGGGGATTCCAGTTGATCGTGTCATCGGCGCAACGTTTTTTATTGGAGGCGCACTTGGCGGATTCGCAAGCGTCATCTATTCGCTCTACAACAATACGATCGGTTTTCAGATGGGAACTCGAGCTGGGCTGGACGCATTCACTGCGGCAGTGCTCGGTGGAATTGGAAGTCTGCCAGGTGCGGTGCTTGGAGGATTGACGATCGGTTGTGTGCGATCGATGAGCGACCAATATCTTGAGACCCGCTGGACAAACACGATCGTCTTCTGCATTCTGGTGTTGATCCTCATCTTCCGTCCAAGTGGACTTCTCGGATCGAATCGCAGGGAGAAAGTATGACGATGCGCTGGCGACCAGGTCCCATCTTCATCATTCTCGCGATTGCAGCATTCATCCCGTTGCTCGATCAAGTCTTGCCTGCCAAGATGCAACTGAGCGAAGCGATACGAGGAGTTTTTCTCTATGCAATTCTTGCACTTGGTCTGAATGTCGTCACTGGATATGCCGGGTTGCTCAATCTTGGAATCGCCGCATTCATGGCGATCGGCGCATACACATTTGGAATTCTCACGTGTGAGATTTATCCTTTTCAACTCGGATTCTGGCCTGCGATTGCGCTCACAATTCCTATTGGAGCTTTAGCGGGTTTTATCTTGGGCGCGCCAACGTTGGGCTTGCGTGGGGATTACCTCGCCATTGTGACATTGGGCTTTGGAGAAATCGTCCAAGATGTCCTGAAGAATCTCGACGTCGTCACGAAGGGAACGCAGGGGATCAATCCGCTTCCAGCGCCCAACTTCGGCGGTGGCGAATGGACCGCCGAAGATGAATACAAGTGGTACTACCTCTTCTTCGTGCTCTTAGTACTGACGGTGCTCGCGATCCGAAATTTAGAACGATCGCGTTTAGGGCGGGCGTGGTTCAGCATTCGCGAAGACGAAATCGCATCACGCTCGATGGGTATTCGAGTTGAGCGGATCAAGATGATCGCATTCGCAACTGCTGCGGCGATCGCTGCATTCGCGGGCGGTCTCTCTGCGAGTGTCTTGAGTTCCACTGGCGAGCCGAGCAATTATGATTTTCAGATTTCGATCCTCGCACTTTGCATTGTGATCGTCGGTGGTATTGGGAGCATCGCAGGAGTGCTCGTCGGTGCATTGGTGATGGTCGGTCTGAATTCCATCGTGCTTGTGAAGGCGACCGCGTGGATGGCAGCACATGGCATCGGGGGTCAAGGTAATGTTTTGCTTTCCCCAAACAACTGGAAGTATTTGATATTCGGCCTTGCGTTGATATTGGCGGTGCGCTTGAAGCCAAATGGATTGCTTCCACCACGCATCGAAAGGGCCCATAAATGAGCGTGCTTCGCGCCGATGGCGTCACGGTGCGCTTTGGCGGATTGGTGGCGGTTCAGGATGTGCGTTTTGCCGTCGAGCAAGGAGAGATCTATGCGGTCATTGGCCCAAATGGCGCAGGTAAAACGACGCTCTTTAATGCTGTGACAGGAATTTACGCACCGACTGAAGGTCGCGTTGAATTCAATGGAAAGGAGCAAGTAGAACCGCTGACAGTTCGGATCATTGCCCGATTGCTTGCGACCTTTTTCGTTGTAGGGGTTTCGACGGTCATTGGTCTCAATATCGAAACGATTTGGACGGCGGTGATCATTGACAATTACAAATTTGGGGAACTCTTTCCATGGGCGCATGGGATCGAGTGTTTCTTCTCGACTCTCTGGAATTTGCCGCCAGCGAAAAGCATATTGCCGTTTTTACTCGGTGGCGGAATTGGAGCGGGGGCTGCTGCTGTGAGTTGGTCGCGCGGGCGCAGAGCACCCGACCACATAGCTCGATCTGGCGTCGCACGGACTTTTCAAAACATTCGACTCTTCAACGAGTTGAGCCTTGTGCAGAATGTGCTCGTCGGTATGGATTACCGAATGGAAACTGGTTTTTGGAGTGCGCTTTTTCGACTTCCAAAATTTTATGCCGAGCGAAGTCAATGCCATGCAGCTGCACGCGAACTGCTTCAATTCGTCGGCCTTGGCGACCGTGCGGACCAAGCTGCGGGGAGTTTGCCGTATGGATTCCGGCGGCGACTTGAAATTGCTCGCGCACTTGCGGGAAAGCCGTCGATCATCCTGCTCGATGAGCCGGCGGCTGGTATGAATCCGTCGGAAATCGTCGCACTCATGGCGCTGATTCGCCGAGTTCGTGATGCTGGCACGACCGTTGTACTGATTGAACATCACATGCGACTTGTGATGGGAGTCTCCGATCGGATTTTGGTTCTGCAATATGGTCGGCAAATTGCCGAGGGGATTCCCGAGGAGATTCGCGTGAATCCAAAAATCATCGAGGCATATCTCGGTTCGGAGAATCACGGATGAGCGAGTCGCTACTGGAAGTTCGCGAGCTGCATGCGGGGTATGGATCCATCGAGGTTTTGCGTGGCATCTCTTTGCATGTAGCTGCTGGCGAAATCGTCTCGTTGATCGGGTCGAACGGAGCGGGCAAGAGCACCACGCTGATGTCAATCAGCCAAGTGGTGGAGCCATGGCGCGGCGATGTGAGATTCCGCGGCGAGTCCATCATCGGACTTCGTCCAGACGAAGTCATTCGCCGCGGGCTCGTTCAGGTGCCCGAAGGTCGTCGCGTCTTCCCTCGGATGACTGTGCTGGAAAATCTCACGATCGGGGCGTTTCTGCGCGATGACGCTGCTGAGATCGCACAAGATCTTCACAAGGTTTACGAGCTTTTTTCGGTTCTGAAGGATCGAAGCAGTCAGTATGCCGGAACGCTTTCAGGTGGAGAGCAGCAAATGCTCGCAATTGGCCGCGCTCTTATGAGCAAGCCTCGACTTCTGATGATGGATGAACCGTCCATGGGAATTGCTCCAATCCTCGTCACTCGAATTTTTTCTGCTATTCGACAGTTGAACAGTGAAGGCTTAACGGTGTTACTCGTCGAGCAAAACGCACGGGCAGCTCTTGGACTTTCGACACGTGGATATGTTCTTGAAACAGGATCCGTTGGATTTGGCGGTCCATCGAGCGAGTTGCTGAGCGACCCACGGATTCGTAGCGCCTACTTGGGCGAATGATTTTGGGCGAATGATTTTGGGCGAATGATTTTGGGCGAATGATTTTGGGCGACTTCGCGTGTCCCGTCACCACTCATCGATTGCAGTCAGGTGAACCTCTGGCTTGCTGCGACGCATGTTTAACTCCACCATCTCCTCGGGGCGTTCATCAAACGCAACTCGATCGACGGAGAAGAATCCTTCGAAGCTCCACTCTGGCATGTTTTCTTCGACATGATCGTTCACGAGTCGTTCCATTTCGGCAAGGCTTCCAGCGGTCGCCCAGACAGTGATGTATGCGCCCTTGCCACGGCGATCTTGGCGCACAGCAAGAATGATTGCGTGCCAGAGCACCATCCCAAGGCGACGCCCGCTCTCGTCAACGTTGACGTCAGGATCCACATCTAATTCCAGCCCCCAAGCCTCGCGTAGTTGCAGCAGAATCTCGTCCAAATCTGGACTTTGATCGTCTTCAGTTCGAAGAACTTCGCGCAATTGGGAGGGTGGTTCAGGTGAGTGATCTAAGTCGTGCGGCCATGTCTCTAAGACCTCGCGGAGTCCGTGTCGCGCAAGCATGCGTTCAACCTCTCGGCGCATATTGATTGGCACGTTGATCAAGAGTCCTTTCCATGTGTCAACGAAAATTTCGACGAATGGTTGCTCCGCATTCGCGCCCGCTCCGATCGAGCCATCCTCGAGAAGCAAGGGTTCGAAGCGCTTCCAAACCTTGAGGAAATCGTCGGCCGAAATCATCTCTGATCCAAGATAGATATCAAGCGCACGGTATGCGTCGCGCGATCCAATCTCGACGATCGGGACAACTTCTGCAGGTAAAAAATCGAAGGCATCGCGGATGACCGCACTCAATCGATCATGGCTGAGGACGATGTGAAACGCATAGGTGTCAGGATCGCCGTCGTCCCCAGGCGTGTACTCAAGCGTGTATCCCTGCTTCGGTGCAGGCAACGAGATCGGTTCGATCCCAAGGGGGAACTGGTATCCCTCAACTTCGGAGCGCTTCAGGTCGTGGCGTAATTCATACTCGCGCATGGTGCGATGTTAGGGGAGCGACGCCTTGGAAAAAACCCCTCGTTCGTGCGCAGAAGAGAGCGATTTGACCAGCCAATTCCATTCGGCGCAGAGATAGGGAACATTGTGTTCATCGTGGAGTCGAGTGATTGATCTATGGAGGGACTCGGACAGAGTGGCCTGCCATCCACCCTCGCCGCGATCACAGAAATATGTTCGGCAGCCAGTGGGGCGCTCTGCATGGATCGAGCAGAGTTTTCCGTCGAGGTAGAC
>Ga0214919_10009819_pt1 | contig 12268 bp, 9 predicted proteins | sample LL1503_MetaG_FD_177994 | JGI IMG/M metagenome (GOLD analysis project Ga0214919, IMG submission 177994) | Freshwater microbial communities from Lake Lanier, Atlanta, Georgia, United States - LL-1503 | ecosystem: Environmental > Aquatic > Freshwater > Lake | place: USA: Georgia | collected 2015-03-15
TTCCAAGCCCCTTAAGGACTTTGTAGGAGGATCATGCGCCGCCCAAGGCTCACCGCGTGAGCTAGCAGCGGGTTTTTTGGGCATGGCCCCACCCAAACCTCAGGTAAAGCCTGAACATGGGCAGAACTGAGCCGACTCTCCCCATATTGCCAGGTTAGGCATTGTGGGCCGCGCAGAAATCCGCGCTAAAACCGCTCAAAATTGGTTCAAACGCGGCGCCCGAATACGCTGACTGCTTGCGCCAGCGATCTTTGCTTGTAGCGCTTTTTAGCCCAAAACCGCCGTTGGGCACTCAAAGGGTGCCCTGCGCTGCAGGAAATCTATGAAAACAGCGCTTTTCATAGATTTCAGTGGTCGAGCGTTGAAATCATTGAAGATTTTTTCAGCGAAAAAGTTATCCACAGACTGTCCAAATCGCCCACCCTACGCAGCCAAAAAACCCGGAAACCCACCAGTTTGGAAGGACTTCTGGTTGCCCTGATAAATAAGTGAAAACACAATGCAGCAAACGCAAACACTAGATTAAGGAGAATAGAAATGGCACAGGCGAAAACACTCACAAAAGAAGAGATGACGCGGGTACTGGACTACATCCAAACACGCCGCTTCGCGCCGCGCAATAGGGCGATGATGTTGCTCACGCATCTAGCGGGGCTGAGAATTGGCGAAGTGGCTTGCCTTCGCTGGAGCGACGTGATGAATTTGGACGGTACAGTGAAAGATGAGATTCGCTTGCTTCCCGATATGACTAAGGGCAAACACGCTCGGACAGTATTTGTGAACATCAAGCTACGCGAGGAACTACAAGCGTACGCCACACACGCTAGGTGTGTGGACAGAAGCTATCCGTTCTTCGCTAGCCAAAAGAGCGTGCAGACAGGGTTCAGCGCAAACAGCTTGGCGCAGACATTTGCACTGTTGTATGAGGGTGCGGGGCTTGAAGGCGCTAGCAGCCATAGCGGGCGGAGGACGTTTTTAACCAATCTCGCTAACAAGGGCACTGCGATTCATATATTGAAAACGCTAGCTGGGCATCGCAGCATCAGTACCACGGCAGCCTATCTGTACAGCAGTCCTGCACAGCTACGCGCGGCGGTAGAACTGGCGTAGGGCATCAACAGAATGCGGTCAGTTCACTAGGCACAGTCTCTCCGATAATTTAGCGAGAGAGAACCATAAAGTAGCCGGTTGTTGGGCTCCGTTAAAAGTAACCTGTACGTGGGCATACTGGCACAAATGTCCCCAACGTCAAACGAACTGGCCAGAACTATGATGCACGACTGCGCAAACCCTCACACTCTCACCTTCACAATAGAAGATAAATGCTACGAGCCGTCAATATCCAGCCACCTCCGACATTGAATACTTCATTGTCTGGGCGGAGCAAAAAATTATTCAAATGGCACATACCGATCGGGCAATTCATTTTCTGAAAACAGCAGAATTAACGCGTTCAATTGCGTATTATTTAAGCCCACGGGCAATAACCAGTGGGCTGTCTGGGCAATGGCTGCGCAACAGGATTTCTGATACCTACTATGCTCTTTCAGACATGCAACTAAACAAAGAAAATTTCGAAGAATTCAATAAACATGAGGAAAAACTGCTTGATACACTAAAGTATATTGTGGAGTACTATGATGAAAATGGTTTTACCGATCCTAGTCAAGATGCTCTGACGGCAGACGATTCAAAGGTGTTGAAGATACCCGCAAGGTGGTTACAGAATTTCTCGATTGATACAGATAACATGATTTAGCAAATGGCACACATAGTAAGTGCAACTTCACAAAGCTATTTTAAATAGTTGCGGCTTATCACAATCTAAGCAGCACTCTGCATTTGCGCAGACCAGCCATTTACCTCATTGTCAAATTCATGGTTCGAAATTGGATGAACACCCAGCATTTGCTCTAAGTGTGCACGTGTTATCAAATGAACATGATTTGCATCAGCTTGAGTTGTTGCTCCTGTTGTGAACTCTTGGTTCGTCACTGCAACCTTCTTAAATCGGGTGCCGGGAAATCTCATTTGATAGCGCGCGGCACCTGCAGCAACCTCTTTTATAGCATCCCATCCAAGTGCTTCTGAAACGGAGCTCTTACATTGAATAAGTTCTCCCTCGCGACCAGGGAGCAAGGCAACAACATCAATGCCGCCGTCGCCCCCTCGCTTGGGGGTAACACTAGCCTGGAATCCACGCTTTCCCCAAATTACGCAGCAAAGAACCTCAAAGCTGAATCCGTCCATGCGGTCGACGTCATCCATTGTCAGGAAACGCTTAAGGACGTCAGCGCCTGGTTCATCAGTACCAACGAGTTCTCCAAAAGTCGCCTCACTACCAGTTCCATTCAACATCTCTGTCATGGCATCAGAGTCTAAGGTGGATCCAGCAAGGCCAGCCTTTTTCTTTAAAAGTGCATCAAGTCGAAATTCAAAAGTAGGGAAGTCAGCGACTACGGTCGGGCAGTAAACGTATACATCTAGCTCTTGTCCTATTCGGTAGGCACGATCAGTCGCCTGAGATTCCTTTGCCGGATTCCATGCACGTGTGAAGTGGAACACATGGTTAGCTGCCGTGACATTCAGACCAGCACCCGCAGCCAAGGTGGAAAGGATAATGACGTCAAACCCCTGCGTTGCAGAAAATCTATCAATTGAAGCCTGACGGCCCTGGGAGTCTCCATTTATAACGATTGGCTTAAGGCCAAACTCTTCGCGTAGGAAGTAGTAGAGGGCGGCTTGTGCTTCCCTCAGTTCGGTAAAAATGATAGCCTTTTGACTCAGGATTTTGATTTCGGCGAGCCTAGATAACATCCAACTCAACTTGGGAGAATTTCCGAGATGAGCGTCTTTCCCGCGCTTATCCATTAAAAATTTAGTACCCGGCAAGCAGTATGGTTCGGCGCAAACAGCCTTCATCAGATGTAGCGCACCAAAGGAAAGTTGGGCGCGTTTTCGGCCATCCGACTCTTTGGTAGCGTCCTGCAACTTTTTTAATCCACCTAGGTAGAGAATTCTTTGATGTTCTGTGATGGAAATTTCAAGGCGGTCGGTAGTTAATAGTTGTTCTTTAAATTGAATTTTTGTAGATGACGCTTCCTTCCAAGCAAAAAATTTCTTAGGAAGCTCTTCAGCAATATCTGCCTTAGTCCTTCTCAAGGTTTGAGGAGCGATTAACTCTTGCAAGCGACCCAATGCAGCCTGCAAGTCCTCTGTGCCACACTCAATTGGACGCCGGTATGTTTTACCAAATTCTTCCAAAAATCCAAGCAGGCCAGGTTGCACAAAATCGAAGAGGCACCATAGATCCGCTAACGAATTTTCAACCGGTGTCCCAGTACATGCGATCCTGAAATTAGCCTTTAATTTCTTAGCAGCCAGCGTGACAACCGTGCCCGGTGTCTTTATTCGCTGAGCTTCGTCACAAATGACAAACGCGAACGCCTGCCGTGCAAATGAGAACTCGTAAGAGGTCAATACCTCATAGGTGGTTATGATTATCTTTGCTGTTCCTGCCCAGTTTGGCTTAAGTAATTCAACAATCCCCTTCGCTGCGAGCTGAGAATCAATGAGCGCCAAGGGCTGCTTCCTAGCCCTTAGTTCATCCCCGTAGAGTACGAGCAACTCTGGAAATGAAGGAGTAAAGAACTTTTTAGATTCATTTGCCCAGTTGTCTAAAAGACTCTTTGGTGCAAAAATTACCGCAGGTTTACCGTCAGGGTTTTTTTCGTAATACCAAGCAAGAACACACAAGAGTTGAAGAGTTTTTCCCAAGCCCATATCATCGGCGAGTAGCGCACCTCGGCATTCATGCGGCGCCTTAGACACAAGATGCTGAAACCATGCAATACCGTGTAACTGGTGCTTCTTCAAGCCAACATCAGGACGTAGAGAGCGCGGCAACTCTTTTTTGATATTGCCGGGCAAAGCCAAACTCACTCTGCGATCCTCCTTGTAATCAACCCCAGTGAAATTAGTTTTAACCAATAGTGTCTCTTTTGAATTCTTTTTTTCCTTTGTCTTGGAAACGCCGTCACCCTTTACCTTGTCTTGTGCCCCCAACATACCAATGAAGCCATCAACAAGCGCTCTGGCATGCCCTGTCGGAATAGCAGTTGGCAATGTGCCGTTCATAACTTCTGGTGCTGAGGCAGCCTCTGCTTCCTGAACTTGCCTTTCGAAATCCGCCACCCATTGCTTTGTTAGTGGAATTAGTACCTGCTCTTCAACGCCTTGGAGGGTAACTCGAACCATTGGCGTGAGGTCCTCAGGCAACCATCCCGTGTCTTCATTACCTTCTAGAGGTGCTGGTTTTTGAAAAACTGGCACATAAATAGCCTTTGCCCTACCTATTCCTTCAATCCTTTCACTGTATCCCGCTAACTCATACACCTCTTCCAAAGAGATTCTCTCTGCAGGTTGCGTTCTCCACAAATGTTGAAGCTGCAAAGCTTGCTCAAATTGGAGCGAGGACTCAGCATCAATATTTAAGTCAAACTCATCCCAAGAAAACCATTCTCTGTCGTCAAGAAGCGCATTTTCAAGCTCCCTAATGAATTCACTAAGTATGTCAGGGCTCTTCAAAGGTTGTACCGTAGTTCTCGATCCGCCATTACCAAAATGCTCTGTTATACAGAGCTCCATCGAATTGATATAGCCATTGATAATTTTAGGATTAACGCTGAAATATGCCGCAGTCGGACCGGATTCCATCCGGTCAGCCATAAATTCTCTTTCGCTTATAACTTCTTGGGCTGACTCACCTAAAAAGGCCCAAGGGTTATGTAGCAATTTTTCTGCCCGCGAGCCGGCTACCTTACGGCCTGGCATCTCGCGCTTGATTACTTCAAGGACTTTGCGAATTGGCTCTGAAATAACGACTCTAACCCTTCCGCCACCACGCGTAATGTCGTAATGGGGTTTAACAGAGTTAAATCCATCAAAAGCCTTGAGCCATTCTGACGGTGCTTTATCAAAAGTAGGGGAAACTGTTACGACGCGGCCAAATGGTGTATCTTCCCTAACTGTAGGGAGCCGAAGAGTGTTAGGAGTAAGCACTAGGGTGGTTTCAAGGTAAGGCGTTGCATATAACGCTCCGCATTTATCCGCAACCTCTCTGATACGTCCCCAAGCCAGTTCGTTTGCATGCTGATTGCGCAAAGAATTTGGACGTTTGTTGAATTCCGAAATGATTTGTACTGTTTTCCATGCGGCGGAAGAAAGAAGAACTGGTGTTTCACCGACTACTGCTAGGCCACCAATTTGTCTCGTCACGGCTATCTCACGGTTACCGTCCATCCACCCATCAAGATTCAACTCAAATTCAGAGTCAGATAGCGTTCCATTGCAACTCAATATGGGACTCATTCCGGAGACTGGTGGCAGATCACACATTTGAAACGCCACGCGATGTTCAGGTTCTGATATCAGTTCATAAACAGCATCCCATGAGATAAGGCATCCAGTTGAGTTAACCGTACATCTCCCATTTTCAGAAAGTTGCATTAAGTACGCGGCAAATACGCAATCAGAAGCATCACCATTGAGTCTGTGAACCTCATCAAGGAAATCAGAGCTATTTGCGAATGAATCCCCGCCTCTTAGCCCAAAGCTTATTCCATCAATATCAAATGAACGCGAAATCAGAGAATCTACGGCATCGGTCTGGTTTACACGTCGGAATTTGTCGAAGAATCGCATTAATCGCCCTTGTAATACCAAGACGCCCTTGAGTTAGCCCAAACGAATCCGAGCTTTTCTAGCTCACCGGCAAGAAAACGACTTTGACTCGAATCTTCTACCCAAAGCCGTCCGCCATTTGGTCCGCGCTGATCAAGTATTTTTACTCCCCTAAAGCCTTCTATTAAATGATACAACTTACTCATAGAAAACTTCTGTGTATCTCCGCCATTGATGCTGGCTTCGGAAAGCGTATTTTGCCGATTTTGGTTTGCCGAATCGCTGGTTACAGGACCATTGACCATAGGGACATTGGTCGCACGTGTGTAGGTCTTTTTATCAGGATATATGCCAAGCTTTTGCAACTGATAGGTGGCTCCATCTTCCCAGTTAGGCATGTGCAATATGCGCAATCCCTCGCCATTTGAAAAGCCATATTTTAGGTCGTCGGTACCACCCGTGTAATACTTGGAATTCTTGTCAAATTTCAAATTTTTGACGTCATATACGTATCCGGCATTAGAGGTTACGCTGAATTCAACTGCTAAAAAGCCGCCGATTTGCATCATAAATGCATCTGACTTTTTATTTGTCAGCATTTCTGCATAGTCTCCGCGCTCTCTTGCTATTAACTCTTTGACTGCCTTATTTGAGTGCTGTAATGCCATCGTCTCAGAGCCAAATACAAGCCGCGTCCAAGTAATCTGCTGCAAGTATTTCGACCAAAATGCCAAGCGGCCCGCATCCGAACTATTCCTTGAGGCCAATATGTCAAAGAAGTCCTTGAGGGCACGTTCCGTGACCCATGCCATAACCATACGCCAGACCTCATCAGGGACTCGATTCCAAGCGGGAGCAATACCCATGGCCTTTAGTTTAGGGTTTCGCCAGACATCTTTGTGAACAACGAACTCTCTAATCTCTTCATGCGGACCAGCATTAGTGCATTGGTGATACCGAACGAGAACCACCTCGATGGCCTCGTCCCTAAATGCTGGCCTTTCCCGAATAAGCTCGATCAAACGAGGAATTGAACGCTGGAATTCCAAATCACTAAGCTTAGTGGCACTTCGCACTGCGCTCAGTACTAACTGATGCCAAAACCAACTTGACTGAGGAATGCCCAAGTCTGATCTCAGTCGATCCACTTGCTCTGGATCACCATTCAAATATTGAGATGCATATTTTTCTGCTGGATTTTTAGTTAGGACAGCAGCGTCATCTCTTAGAATTCTGACCCAGTCTGGGATAACTTCGCCACCGGATTGCAGACTCATTTGTGGCCATGTGCGTTCTAAAAATTCTCTTAAATGCCCCCATCCGTTAGTCGCCATTTCGTTAGCGTTAAGCGGATTGAATGAAAAATATGAAGTCAGTAACCCATGCCAAGTCAAACGCCATAAATCGCCGGTCTTAATTTCATCTTCATATACCTCCAACAATCTTTTAAATTTTGGACTTGCAAGAGCCATTTCGTTTTTCGCTGCAGGGATTGGCTCTGCTAAGACGGACGCGATCATGTCTCGCGCCCAATTGTCTAACGTGATTCCATTTAAAAAATCGCGTGCAGAAATATAGGCATCATCTTTGTTTGGCTTGGCCTTTGAGTAGCCCTGAAACGTTCGCTCAGCCTCCTTGGCAGACTTTTCAACAACAGAAGGTTGTCCAATAAAGTCTGAGTTCAGCCCGAACGACTCAATGCAGTCCTGCAATGCGATATTCAGCTTATTTAGAGCTGCGCCATTCAGCATGCGCCGTATTCCTTTCGAGCCATATTAGAAATACTCTCTGGCTTTTTATCGTCCAACCCCCAAAAGTCAATTTTCAGCTCCACACGCCTGCTTGCCGCTTTGTCTCTTCGAATGGAATTAAATGAGTAGCCGCCCACAAGAAAAAGATCTTGAATTTGGTCTAACTGTGCATTGGAAAGTGGATGCTCATCAGACGTAGGCTTAGCAAACAAAGCACAGACCACGCTTCGGCTGCGGTCAAGGCTCAACCCTAGGTTGTAGAGATAGGTTCCGTCCTGATCGGTGAATCCCTCCACAACAACTCGCCGCATCCACTTTTCACCTTCTGGGCTTTGCTTGGCATTAAGTAAGACGGGAATATAGTCTCGCAAAAACTTGGCTGCATCTGTCTGTATCGTATATTTTCCACTCTCGAAACGAACGATCTCACCTAAGTCAATCTGATATGTGGATTCGTTTACATCGACGTTTTTTTCGGAGGATGCTTTCTTAATTCTCGCCATCACGTTTCGGATTGCGCCTTCACGGAGAATTTTGGCCTCTTCCTCAGCTGTTACATTCTTAGTCACTGCTACTAATGTCACCGCCATAACAACAAGAAATAAAGTCATCAGCGCGGACATGAGGTCCGAAAAGGAAATCCAAAATGGGCTCTCCCCATCTTGCTTTCCCTTTCTCTTTAAAATAATGCGTGCAAGCATTTCAAACCTTCTTCATACGATGAACAGCGCTTGCAAACTCTTGCACAACTCCATTGAGGTGGCCGGTTCCAGCGGATAAGTGCCTATCAGTCTCGGTAATCGTCTTTTTCAACACTTGCACGAGTTCATCGCCAAACTTTTTGAAAGCTACTGCCAGAGCTTCGTTAACTGCATCTAAATGCTGTCGACTCTGAATTTCCGCCTTCGAGAGGGACTCAGCGCTAGACTTAATGTTGTTTATTAGCTCGTTGGAAATCCCAGCTTCCTTTTTCGCTGACTCTATCAGCCCCATAAGTGCCGCAACTTGCTGGTCTACTGTTCGTCGGGTCGAATCATATTGATCAAACCCTTTCTGGACTGCCGAGGCGGCAGCCTGCAGACTAGTTGCAGATATATTTAGCTTGTCAGTCACTCCTGTAGACGCCTTAAACACCTCAGTGACGGAGTTTCCAGCAGTTTCAAACCTTTGCGCGGCCGTTCCCATCGTAATCGCGCCTTGATTCATTCCATCAATCGCGCGAGTCGATACTTGATTGAGTGCATCAATGTTTTGCTGAGTTTTATTAACCTGCGTCACCACAGAATTTAGTAATTCGTCGACCTGTGCAGTTAACCCTCCAACCAGCTTACCTGTTTCATCTGAAAGTTTTATATTGCGTCCAGACTCTTCTTCAGCTGAATTCTGACGAATTTTTTCCAAGTTTTGCATCCCAACTGATACATCACTCAAAACTTTAATTATGGCTTCGTCCATCACTTGCTTTGACTTGTTTTGTTCATCGGTAATTAGCTTACGAAAGTCTTGAACAAATTGGCGCATCTGGTCAGTAAGTAACTGCTGGTTATCCGCAGCTTGTTTCATAGCATCTTCTAGCTTTCCGCTCATTTGATTAGATGCATGCTCATTTGTTGCCTTGATGTCTGTTAACAGAGACTGTAATGAGGCTTGCACTGATGTCATAACATCCATAGACCGCTGCATCTGCTCATTGATTCCGCGCATTTGCCCTCCAAATGTGTCCTCAAGCTTTGCCATGAACCCCGTCAACAAGGTTTCAAGCATCCCTTCAACCTGCTGACCATTGCCCTTCGCATTGGCTTCCATTGCTTCTCCAAACTTCCTCATGGGCTCGGCAATACCTGTCGCTATGCCTTGTCCGATTCGATCTCCCAGAGCCAATGTCGCCGCTTCGTTTGCAGCAATTTGTCGGTCGACTAAGTTTGTCATCATCTTGTTAAGATCTTCAACAAGCGCATCTTTCAACTGGGATGTATTTGCTTCGTTACGTTCAGACGCCCTGACCAACCTCGATAAATACTCTTCTCCCGCACCGGTAGAGTAAAGACTGTCGATTGTCTGGGTAAGTATTTCTACTCGGCTATAGAAATAAGCAAGCGTTAGTCGACTTATAAAAACCACGGCCATGGCACAACCAATAGCAAAACCTGAGGCAACGAAAGCGTGCTTTACACCTTCCATTAAGGGGCCTAGTCCAGAAACTGCTGTAGCAGCTGTCGCTGGATTGAAATTACTGAGTCCTTCAAGCAAACCAGCAAACGTTCCAATGATTCCCAAACCAGTCATCACTCCGGGCAAGTGTCGAGTAAACTCATCTAAAAGACGACTATCTACTAGCACTTCTCTGGTAAACATCGTTTCAGCCGGAACCGTCGCGCGAAGCTCTCGGAGTTCCACCACGCCTGAGGATGCCTTTTTTAATTCGTGCAATGTGTCCGAGTACTCCTCCCATAGATGCTTCATGGGTTCACCAAGAAATACTTTGCGGGCTTGATCTTTAGAGACAGGTTGGCCTGAAGTCTTCAATAGCTTCAAGCCGTTGATAGATTCCCGCAATTGAAGATGAACCCGTACACTTTGGATCACATATCCAAAAATAAACACCGTACTCAAGGCGCACACTGTTAAAAAAGTGGCAAGAGTAAATCCGTGAAGACTTGCTAATGACGGGTTGATTTCCCCAAGTACCTGCATTATCCAATTCATAAGTCTTTTCCCGATGTGCTGCACGAACTACTACGCAAAATTCATTATCGGAGTAAAACCGCCAGATTACTACCTAGCGATAGTGCGATAGCAGTTGTGAAAGGGGGGCAACCTAAGACAGCGGCGCATGATCGAGCGGATAGCAGGCTCATCTGATGAGCCTATGCAAAATTTTGCTTGTCTGTGTTGCACAAATCTCCCGAAAGCGTGTATCATGATGGCTCATCAAGACAAGGGCCGACGCCCTTACCAACCTGCCCCCGGGCAAGGTGGACGCGAAAGCGGATGCGGCTCCAGTCGGAGCAACCAACCGGGAGATGCGTCGGCCCTCCTTAGATACTCTGGAGGGCTTTTTTTATGTCTGAAACACTCATAGCGGCTGACAAGATCCGGGCCTACAGGGCTACGGACTATCGACTAGGGCATACAGCGCAGGACATCGTGCTAGCCCCAGGTCTTCGGTCTGACCGCCTCTTTGAACTCTTTTCAGCCAATGGCGTCGAATGCGGCGCGTTCCTAACTGCCTACAACCCTCGAGGTAACCAAAAATCCGTTACCGAAAACGAGCAAGCGCACGCCCTACTTGCGGCTGCCTTGACTGAGCGCAGTTTGGTTTCGATTGAGGGCTCGGGCAGTGAACCGGGAAGCGACTGGCCAGCTGAGAAGAGCTATTTCGCCTTCGGACTAAGCCGGGACGAGGCTATCGGCTTTGGTCATAAATTTGATCAAGATGCCATAGTTTGGGTAGGAAAACACGCTGTTCCAGAGCTTGTCTTGTTACGCTGATTTCACGGTCTGGCCGACCCAAAGGGCCAGGGGGAGTTGATCCAGATTGCCGCCCCTGACAAATCGTCGAATGCGGCTAAACAGGAGATAAACATGTCAGAAGTAATACCTTCAAAAGACGGTAGCGCAAGAACCATCGAGTGCGTTTTGTCGGCCTCCGATAGCTATATTGAGACTTTGAGCATCCAGGCCATCAATGCACAACCCGGGCTAGTGGAACTAGTGATCAGAACTCAGCTGTTGAGTGCCAAAAACCCAGCGGAAAAGCGGGTCAAATCTAGGACTTGCGTTCCTCTAGCGCACATTGCCGAAATGAGAAGCGCAATAGACCAATTCCTGAAATATGCCGCAAGCTCATCCTATGAGCCTACTACTTCTTAAAGTCAGTCAAAAGAAGCAACGTTAAAGGCATTGGACATGGACCAAAAAATCAATAATCTGCGCTGCAAGCCCGGCGACCTGGCAATCGTCATAGACGCCAAATACAAGCGGAACCTTGGGATCATTGTTAAAGTGATCGAAATGGACGACAGGACCGGGGCAGTGCGCTACGCCTTGGAAACCCCCGTCTGGCTTGCAGAGTCGCAAAAGGCCATGACTTGGGTGGTGAATGGTACGCGGTACAGCAGCAATCGGGGGCCAATTCCTGACGCACAACTTCAACCTTTACGGGGTGCTCCAAAAGAAAAAAATCTTCATCGCGAGGCAATCGCCCAGCGACATTGCGGAACCTTCTTACTGCGAGAAGGTCTTAGCCATATGACGCTAGATCAGCAAAAGGGATTCTTTAAATCGCTCGAGGAAGGTGGGTTTTTACCTGCCGTCTAACTTTCCAACACTGGTCTGGCCCGCCTAAAGGGCTCAGGGGATTTGTTCCGGATTGTGGCCCTGGCGTATTGCAAAGCCGCTAAACAGGAGAATAGAAATGGTTGATCCATTGATGGGTAGTAGCTCTGGGCTTGCCAACCTGAGGTGCAGAGATGGCGACATCGCTCTGGTAGTCGAAGAATCGCCCTTTTGCAGCGCAAATGTTGGCAAATTGGTGCGTGTGCGCGGTCCAGCGAGAATCATTACTACAACGCAGATGCCAGGTTGGCGCATCAAACCGCTTCACAGAAAAGTTTGGTACTTTGAGGAGCTGGATGGGAGATTGGTTCGTGAATTGGTAAATTGGAATAGCTGTGTTTTCCACGAAGATGCCTGGCTATTGCCAATTAGGCCTGAGATTCCCGCCAAGGGTTTGGCAGATACCAAAGGCCGCCTTATTGGCCGTCTCGCCAGCCTGCCGCAGAGGGCTAAGGCGGGACAGTTCGTTGCGGCAGATTGCGTATTTGACTTTGCAC
>Ga0214919_10009821_pt1 | contig 12266 bp, 14 predicted proteins | sample LL1503_MetaG_FD_177994 | JGI IMG/M metagenome (GOLD analysis project Ga0214919, IMG submission 177994) | Freshwater microbial communities from Lake Lanier, Atlanta, Georgia, United States - LL-1503 | ecosystem: Environmental > Aquatic > Freshwater > Lake | place: USA: Georgia | collected...
GAACAACTAGGCGAATCGTGGCGGCTCGCGGTGCGCGCGCCGAAGGACCTCGGCCGCTATATCGCCAGGAAAGGCTCCATCACCGTCAACGGCGTGAGCCTCACGGTCAATCGCGTGGAGGACGGGCCCGCGGGCGCGACCTTCGAAGTGAACCTGATCCCGCACACGCTCGAAGTCACCACGCTGTCGCGCCTCGCGGCCGGGCTGAAAGTGAATCTTGAAATCGATCTCCTGGCGCGGTATGTGCAGCGATTGCTCGAGGCGCCGAAGTAACCCGGGAATTCCCATGCCGCCGAACACACTTGAACCAACACGCTTCCCCGAGATTGCGCCCGCAGACCATACGTCTGCGCAAAAGCGCATGATGGATCACTACGCTGCGGGCTGGCAAGCCCGCCGGGCTCGCACCGGACGAGGAGGTCGTCTATGACTTCGTGGTCGAGTTGCAGGAGACCCATCGGGTAAGCGCGGCCACCTTCGCACGCACCAAGGTCGCGCTCGGCGAGCAGCAATACGTGGACCTCGTCGCGGTGACGGGCTACTACACGCTGGTAGCGATGGAACTGGCCGCTGCCGGCGCGGACGTGCCGGACTGGAAGGATGCCGCGGGCAAGGCTAGGACGTAGGCTTCCTCAGGGCGATCTCAAGCCAGTAGAGTTCGACCTCCGCATCAAGCGCAGCGGGCAGGCCGATGGATTGCGCCAGCGCCCGTAGCGCGCCGGGGTCGCCCTGCGATTCCTGCAGAAGGTCCGAGGTGCTGATTTCGAGCAGCGCAAGTGCCGTGCGCTCAGTCGGCGCCGCACCGTGGATGGACTGCTCACTCGTCTTCACATTGGAAGCAGCGTCGTCCAGCAGGAACTGCTGCACACGCCGCACCACTCCGCCGCTCTTTGCGGCCCATGCGTCCTTGCCGTCATAGCGGATCGCGACCAGCAGCGGGGCCTCTTCGGCGTGTGCGGAGCCCGTTTCCGCCGAGCGTGTGTACACGCTGCGTTTGCCGTCACGGAACCAGCCCAGCGCCTTGCGAGTCCACGCCGTAGGGTTGCCGAGCGCGTGCAGGTACGCCTTGCTCTGCAGGCTGGCGGCGGTCTCGGTCTCGTAGAACATCATGAACAGCGACGGGTCCGCCGCCGAGCGATAGCGCCGCCCGGCGTTGAAGCCTTCGATCGCGACACGCTCGGGGATGTGCTGGCAGTTGTGCCACTGCTGGTACTCGAGCCAGTTGGCGGGATCGATGTGCGCCCAGAACACCATCAGGCCGTTGTTGCGTGTCATGGTGAGGTCCTTTTTACTTATTCGGAGCGCAGGCCCGCGGCCTTGACGACCTTGCCCCATTTGGCGAGGTCGTTGCGCAGGAACGTGGCGAAATCCGCCGGGGTCATGCTCAGCCGCTCGAAGCCCTGGGTGTTCATGCGGTCCTTGACCGTCGTCGTATTCATGACCTTCTCGATCTCGGCGTTCAGCCGGTCGACGATTGCCTTGGGGGTGCCGGCCGGCGCGAACACCCCGTACCAGAGGTCGCTCACCGTCTGGTCGTAGGCGGGCATGCCCGATTCGGTCATGGTCGGGACATCGGGCACATAACGGCTGCGCTTTCCGCCGATCACGTCGTTGAGCGCCGGTCCGGTGCCCTTGTACGGCACGTGCTGATTCGACATGGGGGCCTTGTACCGGGAAAGTGCGAAACGTGCCGCCGGGAGCGCAGCAAACGCGGTACTCTTTACGCCATACGCGACCCAAGGGCAAGGCGCCGTTCGCAATGCCGCGGCACTTGGCCCCGGGCTAATCCTTACGGAGACTGCAATGCCCCGTTGTTCCCCAATGCTGGCGGGTTTACTCGCTGTGTTCGCTGCATCAGTGCTCGCCCAGGACTACCCCCGCAAGGCCGTGACCATGGTCGTGTCCGCTGCGCCCGGCGGGGGGCTGGACCTCATCTCCCGCTCGGCAGCGCGTGCGCTGACCGAGGAATGGAAGCAGGCCGTGGTGGTGGACAACAAGGGCGGCGCGGGTGGCATCATCGGTACGGATAGCGGCGCGAAGGCCGCGCCCGACGGTTACACGCTTCTTACCGTGTCGATCAGCCACTCCACGAACCCGGTGCTGATCAAGAAGCTGCCCTACGACACGCTGAAGGACTTCACGCCGATTTCGCTCTTCGCCAAGCTCCCGGTGGTGCTCACGGTGGCGAAGAACCTGCCGGTCAACAGTGTCGCAGAGCTCATTGCCTATGCGCGCGCCAACCCGGGCAAGCTGAACTGCGCGTCCTCGGGCACGGGCACTTCGCAGCACCTTTCGTGCGAGATGTTCAAGAACATGGCGAAAGTGAGCATTCAGCATGTGCCCTACAAGGCGATCGCCGGGGCGCAGGCCGACGTGATCGGCGGGCGCATCGAGGTCATGTTCGACCAGTTCTCCACCGCGATCCAGAACGGCAAGGCCGGCACGGTCAAGGCGCTGGCGATCACGACGCAGGCGCGCTCGGCGCAAGCGCCCGACCTGCCGACGATGAGCGAGTCCGGCCTGCCGGGCTACGAGGCGGTGACCTGGTTCGCGATGTTCGGCCCGGCGGGGCTTCCCAAGGAACTCGCCACGAAGATTGCCGCCGACCTCGCGCGCGGCATGGCCAAGCCCGAGAACAAGGACCGGCTCGCCGCGCAGAATTTCGATTTGCTGTTCACGAAGCCCGACGACCTCGATACTTTCCTCAAGGCGGAGATGTCGAAGTGGGGCCGGATCATCAAGGAAGCCGGCATCCAGGCCGACTGAACCCATACTCACTGCGGGAGGATCCCCATGTCGAAGATTTCCATCCAGCCGGTAGGCTATGCGTGCGGTGCAAGGGTCACGGGCGTCGACCTTTCCAAGCCGCTGACTGATGCCGACCTCGAAGCGATCCGCAAGGCGTGGATCGAGCACCTCGTGCTGGTGTTCCCGGGCCAGAACCTCGACCCGCATTCGATGATGAAGTTCAGCCGCTACTTCGGCGAGCTCGACGACTACGCCACGCAGCCCTTCAACCGGCATCCCGAGATCAACGAGGTCATGGTGCTCACCAACAAGCGCACCAACGGCCAGCCGTCGAAGACCTACAACGCCGGGCAGAACTGGCACACGGACCTCTCCTACACGCTGCGCCCCGCCAAGGGGACGGCCGTGTACTGCATGGAGAAGCCCTCGGTGGGCGGTGACACGATTTTCGCGAACCAGTACGCGGCCTTCGAGACGCTGTCGCCGAAAATGCAATCCTTCCTGGAGGGGCTGGAGGGCGTGCACGACGCCAGCCTGATCGAAGGCCTCGACAAGCGCGGGCCTGAGGTTGCCAATGAGTTCCGCCGCCTCAACCCCCAGGTCGTTCACCCGGCGGTGCGCGTGCATCCGGAGTCCGGCAAGAAAGCGCTTTACGTGAACGAGCGCGTGCGCACCTTCCTCGGATTATCGGAGGCAGAGAGCAAGCCCATCGTGAAATTCCTCTGCGACCACTCGGTGCAGCCGAAATTCACCTACCGGCACTACTGGACGATCGGCGACTTCGTGATGTGGGACAACCGCTGCATGGTGCACCTCGCCGTGGGCGACTACGACCCGAGCGAGATCCGCCACATGATCCGCACTTCGGGCATGGGCGATTACGTCGGGCGCTACCTCGATCCCGTGGCCGCGGCCGCGCAAATGAAAGCTCCACCGGCCGTTACAGCGGCGAAACCCGCCGCCGATGCGAAAGCCGTAGCCGCCCTCCACGACTAAAGGACCTGCCATGCGCCTGCTCGCCTCCGTCGTACTCCTGGCCGCGGGTGTGACCGCGGCTGTTGCACAGGGTTACCCGAACAAGCCGATCCGGGTTTTCATTGGCTACACCTCCGGTGGTTCGGCCGACGCGGGTATCCGGCCGCTGGCCAAGGTGCTGGAATCCATCCTCGGCCAGCCGCTGATCATCGAGACCAAGCCTGGCGCTGCGGGCGGGGTAGCGATGGAACTCGCCGCCAAGGTGCCCGCCGATGGCTACACCCTGTATTACTTCGACAGCGGCCCGCTGACGGTGGCGCCGCACTTGGGCAAGGTCGGCTATACGCAGGCCTCGTTCACGCAGCTGGGGCACGTCTGCGGCAGCGGCAGCATGCTGGTGGTGCATCCGTCCACGCCCTTCAAGACCGTGAATGACGTGATTGCGGCCTCGAAGGCCGATCCGGCCAAGTGGAGCTACGGTACCTCGGGCGTCGGCGGGCCTCACCATCTCTCGGGCGAATACTTCAAGAGCACCACGGGCGCGAGCCTGCTGCATGTGCCTTACAAAGGCGGCGGCCCGGCGATGACCGACCTCATCGGCGGGCAAATACCTATGCTGTTCTCGTCCCTGGGGCCGGTGGTGGGCGCTGCGAAGAGCGGCCGCGTGCGGCCGATCGCGGTGACCTCGCTGAAGCGCTCAGGTGCGTTCCCGGACGTGCCCACGATGGACGAGGCGGGAATCAAGGGGTTCGATTCGACGGCGTGGTACGGGTTGCTCGGTCCGGCCGGCCTGCCGGCCGAAGTGGCCGCGCGACTCTCGCATGCGCTGCTGAAGGCCGGCGAAGACAAGGTCCTGCAGGAGCAGCTCAACGCGACCGGGTGCGACGCGGAGTTCCTCACACCGGCCCAGACCATCGAGAAGCTCCGCAACGACGCCGCCAAGTGGGGCCGCGTCGTGAAAGACGCGAACATCAAGGCCGAGTAAGCGGCCGGGCAGTCTTTCGCGCAGTCTTTCCCTCAGTCGGTCCAGTACAGCCGCGCCGGGTTGTCGACGAGCAGTTTCTTCAACGCCGTCGCGTCGCTCGAGAGGAGGGGCAGCAGGTCCACGAGTTCCCCGTCGTTCGGCATCACCTTGACGTTCGGGTGCGGGAAGTCGGTGCCCCAGAGCACCCGGTCCGGCGCGGCTTCGAGCAGCGCGGTCGCAAACGGCAGCGCATCGTGGAAAGGCTTGCCGGCGGTGGACACACGCTCCGCGCCGCTCACCTTGACCCAGGCCAGTTCGTTCTTCATCAGGTCGAGCAGCAGTCGGAAGGGCTTCTGCCCGAGGCCGTGCCCGGCCTGCACCCGACCCATGTGGTCGATCACGAAGGGGACCGGGATGCGCTTCAGTTGCTCCGCATGGGTCTCGAGGTCTTCCGCGTCGAAGTGCAGCACCACGTGCCAGCCGAGCGGCCGGATCATTGCAAGGGTGCGCTCGAACACGGCCGGGTCGGGGGCGCCGCCGAGGTGCTGCACGAAGTTGAAGCGCACCGCGCGCACGCCGCCCTTGTGCAACGACTCCAGTTCGCGCTCGTCGACCTGCGGGCCCACCATTGCGACCCCGCGCCATGCGCCGCCGGACCAGGCGATTGCATCGAGCATCGCGCGGTTGTCGGCGCCGTGGCAGCTCGCCTGCACGAGCACGGCGCGCTCGATGCCGAGGTGGTCGTGCAGCGCGCGCAACCTTTCGCGCGGTGCATCGGGCGGCGTATAGCGCCTTTCCGGGGCATAGGGAAATTTTTCCGCCGGGCCGAAGATGTGGCAATGCGCGTCGCACGCGCCGGGTAACATAGCGAATCGCGGCTTGACCGGGTTCGGGTCGGGCGCGGATATTGATCTGATCGGATGGTTCATGCGCGGATGATGCCTTTTTCCTCCCGCGCGCGCAGCGAAATAGCGAAAGGAAAGCCGCATGGCGCAGCTGGTGTTCGGCGGGGGCACGTCGCATTCCCCGATGTTGAATTGCAGCGCGGAGGACTGGCCCCGCCACATCGAGCGCGACCCGGACCTCGCCTTCATCGACCGCCAGGGCCGGCCGGTTCGCTACGCCGAAGTCCTCGCCCAAGCGGACCCGCGCATCGCCAGCGAGTTCATGACCCCGGCGTCCTTCCGGGCGCGCTACGACGCGTCCCAGGCGGCGCTCGACCGGCTGGCGAAAGGCATTGCCGATGCCAGGCTCGACGCGCTGCTCGTGGTGGGCGACGATCAGCAGGAGATGTTCAACGAGCACAACATGCCGGCGTTCTCGCTCTACTGGGGTGCCACGATCCGCAACGGCCGCGCCGCCGACCGGCCGATGCGCCAGCCCGCGTGGTTCGGCGAGGCGCTGCGCAAATATTCCGAGCCCGAAACCGCACGCGACTACCCCGTGGCGCAGCCGCTGGCCAAGCACCTGATCGCCGAGTTGATGCGCGCGGAGTTCGACGTCAGCACCAGCGCGAGCCTGCTGGACGGCCAGAGCGAAAGCCACGCGGTGGGGTTCGTGCATCGCCGCCTGATGGGCGCGCAGCCGGTGCCGGTGGTGCCGGTACTCATCAATACCTACTATCCCCCCAACCAGCCCGGCGCGGCGCGCTGCTACAAGTTCGGTGCGGCGCTCGCCGCCGCGGTGCGTGCCTTCCCGGGCGACGCGAGGGTTGGCGTCCTCGCCTCGGGCGGCCTCAGCCATTTCACCGTCGAGGAAGACCGCGACCGTGCGCTGGTCGCCGCGCTCGAGGCGGCCGATGGTCCCGCGCTCTGCGCGCTGCGCGACGCCGACCTGCAGTCGGGTCACTCGGAGATCCGCAACTGGGTCTGCGTGGCTGGCGCGATGGGAGGGCGGGGGATGGCGTGGGTGGAGTACATCCCCGGCTATCGCACGCCTGCGGGGAGCGGAATCGGTTTGTGCTTTGCCCAGTGGCAGGCCGGCTGACGCCGGGGAACGAGGAACCTACTGCATGCGCGCTTCGGTCAACGACACTTTCACGCGCGTCGGCGCGGGGACCCCCATGGGCGGGTTGCTGCGCCGCTATTGGCATCCGGTCGCGGCGGTGGCCGAGCTGGACGACCATCCGGTCAAGCCCGTGCGGCTGATGGGCGAGGACCTGGTGCTGTACCGGGACCTGTCGGGCCGCTACGGGCTGGTGGGCCGGCAGTGCGCGCATCGCAGCGCAGACCTGACCAACGGCCATGTCGAGCAGGACGGCATTCGCTGCGCGTACCACGGCTGGAGATACGACCACACCGGCCAGTGCGTGGAGCAGCCCTTCGAGGAAATGGCCGATCCCGCCACGCGCATGAAGGACAGCGTGCGCATCGCCGGGTACAAGGTCGAGGCGCTCGCGGGGATGCTGTGGGCGTACCTCGGGCCGGAGCCTGCGCCGCTGGTGCCGAACTGGGAACCGTTCACCTGGAAGAACGGTTTCGTGCAGGTCGTGTTCGCCGTGATCCCGTGCAACTGGTTCCAGTGCCAGGAGAACTCCATCGACCCGATCCACTTCGAGTGGACGCATGCCAATGCGCGCGTCCGCCTCGAGGGACGGACCGGGCCGTATTCGCCCAAGCATGTCAAGCTGGGCTTCGATGAATTCGACTACGGGTATGTCTACCGGCGGGTGACGGAGGCGGGCGACGAGACCGACGAACTGTGGAAGGTCGGTCGCGTGTGCCTGTGGCCCAACGCGCTATTCACCAGCAACCACTTCGAGTGGCGCGTGCCGATCGACGACACCAGCACGCTGAGCGTGACCTGGCATTTCAGCCGCCTGCCGAAGGAGCGCGAGCCCTACGTGCAGGAGCGCATTCCGTACTGGGGTGGCCCGCTGGTCGACCCGCAGACCGGGCGCTGGATCATGAGCCACATCATGAACCAGGACTTCGCGGCCTGGGTGGGGCAGGGCGCCATCAACGATCGCACCAAGGAGCGCCTGGGCAAGAGCGATGCCGGCATCATCGAGATGCGCAGGCGCCTCCTCGAGGACCTCGACAAGGTGGCGGCCGGCGGCGACCCGAAGGCAACAATCCGCGACCCGGAGATGAACAAGTGCGTGCCGCTGCCGGTGGCCTACCGCAAGCACTTCATCGAAGGCATGACGATGGCCGAGATGGCGGCCAATCCCGTGCTCGCCAACACCATCACGCCGCGCCGGTTCGTGTTCCAGTACGGCCAGCCCGAGGACGTCATCCGGGCCTACGAAGAAGCTGCAGGATTTCCCATGGACCGCAGCGGGTTCGTGGCGAAGCCACTTTAAACGGAGAGCACGCATGGATCGCCGCAATTTCCTCGCATTGACCGCCGCCGCCTCGCTTACGGGGCCCGCGTGGGCGCAGCCGGCGCACTGGCCGCAGGGCCCGGTGCGCCTCGTGGTGCCTTTCCCGCCCGGCGGGCCGAGCGATGTCCTTGCGCGGATCCTTGCCGAGCGCCTCGCGCCGAAATGGGGCGTGCCCGTCATCGTCGACAACAAGCCCGGCGCGAGCACGCTGGTGGGTGCGTCCGCGGTGGTCAACGGGCCGCACGACGGCTCGGCCTTCCTGGTCACGGTGAGTGTCACGCTGCGCCTGCCGCTGATGCTCGCCACGGTGCCGTTCGACCCGAACAAGGAGCTGGTGCCCGCGGGGGCGATCGCGACCGAGCCGCTGATGCTGGTGGTGAATTCCAACGTCAAGGCAAACACGCTTGCCGAGTTGATGCGCCTGGTCAAGGCCGAGCCGGCCAAGTATTCGTTCGGCACGTACGGCGTGGGTTCGGCGGCGCACCTCGCGCTGATCGAGATCAACAAGGCGGCCGGCGTGAACCTCGTGCACATCCCGTACAAGGGTTCGACGCTGCTGGTGCCTGCGGTGGTGGCGGGCGACGTGCCGATCGGCATGTCCAACCTCGGAACGCTGAAGCCGCACATCCAGAGCGGCAAGGTGCGCGCGATCGCAGTCACCGGAGGCGAGCGCTATCGTTTCGCGCCTGAAGTGCCGACGCTCGCGGAGTCGGGCATCAAGGGCTTCGATTCGCCGCTGTGGCTGGGCGTGTTCGCGCCGGCGCGCACGCCGAAGCCGATCATCGCAAAGTTCAACGAGGCGCTGCGCGAAACGCTGCGCCTGCCCGAGGTGGCCAAGCGCATCCAGGACTACAGCCAGGATCCCGCGCCGATCAGCCTGGAAGAGTTCCAGAAGATGGTGGAGCGGGATAACGAAACGGCGTTCCCGATGATCCGGGCCTCGGGGGTGCGCCTCGACTGACCGGTTCCCCGCGTTATCGTTCGACCGACGCCTTGTAGAGCTGGCGCATCTCCTCGTCCTTCTTCACGTCGTCGATCTCGCGCATGATCTCGCGCACGTCGACGGGCTTTTCGACCCGCTTGAAGCGGCCGGTCAGCTCCACGCCGGGCACCAGCGTGCCGGCCTCGTACAGCGCCCAGATCTCCTTGCCGTAGTCGGTGGTGCGCAGCTCCGGTGCGAACTTGCCGAAATAGGTCGCCATGTTATCGACGTCGCGCTCAAGCATCGCCCCGGCGCCGATGTTGCCGGCGGCATCCACCGCCTGGGGCAGGTCGATGATGACCGGCCCGTGCGCGTCGACGAGCACGTTGTATTCGGACAGGTCGCCATGCACGATGCCCGCGCAGAGCATCAGCACCACCTGCGCGATCATGAACTTGTGATATTCGCGCGCGGTTTCGGGTGTGAGCTCGAGGTCGTTCAGGCGCGGCGCGGCATTGCCTTCGGCATCGGTGACGAGTTCCATCAGCAGCACGCCGTCGAGGAAGTTGTACGGCACGGGCACGCGCACGCCGGCAGCCGCCAGGCGCCGCAGCGCGTCGACCTCGGAGTTCTGCCACGCCTCCTCGATTTCCTTGCGCCCGTAGCGGGTGCCCTTGGCCATGGCGCGGGCGCGGCGGCTGTTCTTGACGTTGCGGCCCTGCGTGTAGTCCACGGCCTGGCGGAAAGCGCGCTTTTCAGGCTCCTTGTAGACCTTGGCGCAGCGGATGTCCTGCCCGCAGCGCACCACGAAGACGACCGCCTCCTTGCCGCTCATCAGCTGGCGCACGACCGCATCGACGAGGCCTTCCTCGACCAGCGGCAAGAGTCTTTTCGGGGTTTTGATGGGCGACTTCTGTGGAATATTGCAAGAGCCATTTTACGCCATCCCCGGGGCCTGCCGATCAATGTATCCTGCTCGCTCTGCAGGCAGGCCGGAGGGGCGGGCATGGCGGCAAGGACAGGCAAATACGAGATCAAGAAGCTGCTGGGGCAGGGCGCGTCGGGCAGCGTCTACCTGGCCAACGACGGGTTTTCGAACGTCGACGCGCTGACCTGCCCGGAGGTGTCGAAGCTATGAGTGGTCTGTCCGACCCTGTACAGGCGCTCTATAGCGCCGTCTATTATCTGGTCTTCAACTTCGGTCGGGCGGCCCTCGCCTTCATGCAGAGTGACTCGTTCCTGTACTGGCCGTTCATCCTGTCCACGCTGCTCATCGCGCTCGCCGTATCGCGCCGCCGGGTGCTCAGGGATTTCCTTGCCAAAGGGATCTGGGGGCATGCCTCGGCGCGGGCCGACTACCGCCTCTATTTCGCCAACGCACTCGTGCTGCCGCTGGTGTTCGGCTGGCTGATGTTTGGGGACGCGCAGGTCGGGGCGCTGGTCGATGCGGTGCTGGGGCGCAGGGCATTGGCAGCACCGCAAGCCGGCTGGCCGCTACGGGCCGCGTACACGGTGGCGTTCTTCCTCGCCTACGATTTCGGCAGGTTCGTCGCGCACTGCCTGCTGCACGATGTGCCGGTGCTGTGGGAGTTCCACAAGGTCCATCATTCCGCGGAGGTGCTCACGCCGATCACGGCCTATCGCGTGCACCCGGTCGACCTGCTGGTGATGGCCTGGGTGCCTGCCGTGCTCACGGGTCTCGTCACCTGGGCATTCAATGCGTTGTCCGGCGGAGCGGTGGGCTTCTACACCTTCCTCGGCCTGCATGTGGCGCTCTGGGCGCTCAACCTCGTGGACAACCTCAGGCATTCGCATGTGTGGCTGACGTACGGGCCGGTCGTGGGCCGCTGGCTCGTGAGCCCGGCGCACCACCAGTTGCACCACAGTTGCGAGCCCGAACATATCGGCTGCAATCGCGGGTTCTCGATGACGCTGTGGGATCGCCTGTACGGCACGCTCCGGATGCCCCGGGCGGAAGCTCAAACGTTCAGGATGGGGCTGGGCGACGGCACCGATTCCGGATGGCACACCGTCCGGGCGATGTACCTGCGCCCGTTTGCAGGCGCAGCGGCCCAGCTCCGCGCAAGGGTGCGCCGGCAGGCGGCATCCTAGGGTCTTTGTTTCAGCGCGGTGAAGAAAGCGCGCGGCGGATGCCTGCCACGCCGGCCTCGATCTTGAAGCCGAGGAAGATCCGGCCCAGTTCGGCCGATGCGGCTCGCGGGTCACCGTCCACACCGTTCGTGCTGTCGCCGGGTTGCATGCGATCGCGGCGAACCCAGAGCCCGGAGGCATCGAGGAACAGCAGTTCGGCGGTGTCATGGATCCCGGCGTGTTCACCCGCGGGCAGGCCTCGCGCGGCGAGGTATTCACGCACTTGCCGGTCAGGCGTCGTGTAGACCTCCGGCACATGGCGTACCCGCACGCCCTCGCCCGACCAGAGCCGGTCTAGGTCCGCCGCCACCGATGCGAGCGCGCCCTGGCCGCCGCCGTGATCGCCCATCAGGATGATGTTTCTGAAGCCGGCCGCGCGCGCGCTCTGCGCCACCTCGCGTGCGACTGCTGCGTAGGTTGCCTCCGAGACGCTGACGCTGCCGGGAAAGCGCATGTGTCCTGACCGGCTCGCCGCGTCGCCTGTTGGCGCGTAAGGCATCACCGGGTAAACGAGGGCGTTGCCGAGCTGTCGGGCGATGGCGCCGGCCACATGGCGCGCAATGACCGTGTGCTTGCCGGTGGCCATGTGCGGGCCGTTCTGCTCGGTGCTGCCGGCACAATAGATCGCTGTCGTCGCCCCGCCGGCAATCGCATCGCGCACTTCAGGCCAGGTCAGGTCCTCGATGTATATTGAAGGCGCTGCGACGGCAACCGGCGCGCATGCAATGCAGCTCAGACTGAAGCACACGGCCAGGACAGCAGACCTCATGGGTATTTCCTTCGTTCGCGGGCAGGGTTCACGCCCGCATTTTGCGCCCCATTCCCTTGCGCTGGTTTGTGCAGCGGTGGCTTTTTTTGCGCTGACCGCCTGGCCCGCGCGCGGACACGCCCAGGAGGCTGCGGCAGTGGCGCCGGCGCAACCGGCTGTGCAAGCCCGCCCGGCGCGGGTCATCGAGATCAACGGCACGATCCGGGCACCCCTGGTGGACAAATTACGTAGCGCGCTGGAGCCCGTCGACCCGGACCGCTTTCCGGCCGGAGTGGTGATCCTGCTGAACAGTCCCGGCGGGGATGGGCTTGCCGCCATGGAGGCCGGGCGGCTGGTGCGCGCGGCGAAGGCCCATGTGTTCGTGCGCGGAAAGTGCGCGAGCGCCTGCGTGTTCATCCTTGCGGCGGGTGTG
>Ga0214919_10009822_pt1 | contig 12265 bp, 11 predicted proteins | sample LL1503_MetaG_FD_177994 | JGI IMG/M metagenome (GOLD analysis project Ga0214919, IMG submission 177994) | Freshwater microbial communities from Lake Lanier, Atlanta, Georgia, United States - LL-1503 | ecosystem: Environmental > Aquatic > Freshwater > Lake | place: USA: Georgia | collected...
TGCAGTCTCATTACAAGCGTAAAAATCGTAGCGAATATTTTGCTTTGAATCAAAAAATTCACGATAGTTTGATTGCTCTTTCAGGCAATGACACCTTAATTGGCTTACACGCTACTTTAAGTAAGCGCATGAGACGCATTCGTTTTACAGGTAATACCATGCAAGCTAACTGGGATGAGGCAATGCAAGAGCATGATTCGATGATGGATGCTTTAGCGTCTAAAGATTTCAGCCGCCTCGCAAAAATTATGGAGCAGCATATTTTGAATACATGGCCTAGGTTACAGAAAGTTTCTGCAACTGCTTAACATCAAATAAGTGCTGAACACATGCACTTTTTTGTATGGTCAGCCCCTTAATTACATTACGCGTAGAGCAAACGTAGGGCTTGGGTCACCACAGCTTCAGGTGTTATGTTGAAAATTTTGTAGAGTTCTTCAGCTGGGCCGGAGGCGCCAAAGCCGGTCATTCCTACAAAGCCCCCCTCTATTCCGATGTAGGAATCCCATCCTTGTCGAACTGCAGCTTCGATGCCTATACGAATTCCATTACTCAGAACGAGATGACGATAAGTTGAGTCTTGTTGGTTGAATAGTTCCCAGCAAGGCATAGACACCACAGCTGTACCTATGCCCATTGCTTCAAGCACTTCACGCGCTTTAACCGCCAATACAACCTCTGAACCCGTCGCCAATAACGTGACTTTGCGGTGACCGCAGGCCGCTTCATGCAACACATACGCACCTCGTCTTGTTAAGTTTTCTGGTGTGTGAACGTGGCGTACTAAGGGCAAGGATTGGCGGGAAAATACCAAACTTATGGGGCCGTCTTTGTGTTCTAAAGCCAGTTCCCAGCATTCAACTGCTTCGACTGCATCTGCGGGGCGCATGACCCACATATTTGGCATAGCGCGCAATGATGCAATGATTTCGACGGGTTGGTGCGTGGGTCCATTGCGTCCAATTCCAATGGAGTCATGACTGAATACAAACTTCACTGGTAAGCCCATGAGTGCAGCCATTCGCATGGCAGGACGCTCGTAGTCTGCAAATGCTAGGTAAGTGACTGATAGTGGAATAACGCCACCGTGCGCTGCCATACCGTTTGCCATGGCACCCATAACATGTTCACGAACGCCGCAATGTACATAAGACCCTGAACGATCCTTTGCAGTGAAGGCATTTAGGCTACCTTTATGGCTCGTTGGTGCTTCAAGGTCCGCGCAGCCCACCATGCGTTCGGGAAGCAAAGGTGTCAGCAGATCATTAATTTCCGCAGAGATGAAAATTCCACTTGTTGCAGGTGGCGTTTGCATGGCTTTGTGTTTGAAATCCAGGAGCACTTGTTGCCAATTCGTCGGCAAATCACCGCGTATCACGCGCTCAAACTCGGCGCGCTCAACGGCGGGCATTGCGGCTAATCGGTCGTTCCATACGTTGTACTCGGTTGCGCTACGTTGGCCAACTAAACGCCAAGCCTCTTGCACATCGGTGGGTATTTCAAATGAACCATGTTGCCAATTCAAAAATTCTCGAGCCGCTTGCGCATCTTCTTCATATATCCGACCACTATGACCGCCACGTTGACCTTGTAAGCGTGCAATACCTTTAGCTATGACTGTTCGGCACGCCAGCATTGATGGGCGTGGATCTTGGCGCGCCGTATCAATTGCAGTAGAAACAGCTTCAATGTCATGCCCATCGACCTCCACAACATGCCAACCCGCGACCCGAAAGCGCTCTGCCACGTTCTCACTGATCGATAGGTTGGTGCTACCGTCGTCAGTGATTTGGTTGTCGTCCCACAGCAGCACCAACTTGCCTAATTGCAAGTGACCTGCTAGAGAAATCATTTCTTGACCAACTCCCTCTTGTAGGCAACCATCACCCACGAATGCATAGGTAAAGTGGTTCACTAAATTGTTACCGAAGCGAGCATTCAGATATGCCTCTGCAACGGCCATACCAAATGCGTTAGCTATCCCTTGGCCCAGTGGACCTGTCGTCACTTCAATGCCGTTGGGCTTGACATGTGGTCTCTCAGGATGTCCTTCGCACACCGAACCCAACTCCCGGAAGCGTTGTAATTCTTCAATTTGAAATGCGGGATAGCCCGTTAGATGTAGTAGCGAATAAAGCAACATCGAACCGTGTCCGTTAGAAAGTACCACACGGTCACGGTCAAACCAACCTGCGTCTTGCGGAAGGTGCTTTAAGTGGCGGGTGTAAAGCGCGGTGGCAATTTCTGCCATGCCCAGTGGAACACCTTGGTGGCCTTCTTGGGCTTTGACGATGGCATCAATGGACAGAAAACGAATTGCGTTGGCAAGCGAAGAAAGAGCTGGATGATTCATGGCCGACATTTTCAAGAGGTCCGACATGAAAGCAAGCGAAGAATATTCAACCTTGCATGAAAGTTAATCACTTGTTGGGTTTGCCACTTGGCAATGTTTCTTCGCGCAACCACGCCAAGAAACTTTGTATCTCGGGTCTCGACGCGTGCCGGGAAGGATAGACCATGAAGTGAGCTTGTACCTCGATGCACATTTCGTCGGCAAACACGGGCTGCAGTCGCCCGCTTTCAATCAGGGAATGGCCGATGCGCGTGCTTTCCAATGCGACACCAAGCGATTGCACTGCAGCGTCCAAGCTCATCATGGCACGGTCAAAACGCAAGGTCATGCGCTCTGGGCGTTTATCCGCAAAAAACTTGTCGAACCATTCCGGCCATTGCACCACGTTTACGCTGGATTGAATCAGGGGCACCCCCAGCAAATCAGCGGGGTGCTTTAGAGCGTGGTTACGAATGAATTCGGGGCTTGCGAGAGGCATGATTTTTTCTTTAAAGAGCGCCTCCACTTCGAGATTGGGCCAACTGGGCAGGCCGTAACGGATGTCGATGTCCGTTTGGCCAAGCTGAAAATCAGAATGCATATGAGAGGCAGACATTACCAAGGACACATTGGGATGACGGGCTGCAAATTTGGCGATGCGTGGCATCAGCCACAGGCTAGCAAAGCTTGGGGAGGAGTGCACATATAAAGTGTCTTGCACGCCGTGGCGCAAATCTTCTGTGGCTGCATTGATGGCACCCAAAGCGCTGGCCACCCGCAGCAAATAGTTTCGTCCGGAGGTAGTCAATTCCACTCCGCGGGCGGATCGTTCGAACAGCCGCACTCCCAACAGGTTTTCGAGTTTGGCCACTTGGTGGCTGACCGCTGAGGCGCTGATATGCAGTTCGTTGGCCGCTAGCGCAAAACTTTTGCGGCGGGCGATGGCTTCAAAAGCTTGAAGGGCACTGAGAGGAGGAATCATGCTGAAAACGATTCACTTGCTACCATGCAACATGAATTAAATTAACGAGTTGGAAGTTTAAAACTATTTTTTTGAAATTCAAACTGGCAAGATGTGCGCCCATGTTAATTACCCTTATCACTTTTGCCTCCGTTAATAAGTGACTGAACCATGACTTTACCCCTTCGGGCTATTGCGGTTTTTGATGTTGTTGCGCGTTGCCGCAGCCTGACTAAAGCCGCAGCCGAGTTGTTTGTGACCCCGTCTGCGGTCAGTCAGCAAATTCATGCACTCGAAACCCATTTAGGAGCCACTTTGTTCCAAAAAGCAGGTCGTGGCGTGGTTTTGACCGAGGCGGGTGAACGCTATTTCGAAATGATTGCGGATGATGTGCAACGCATTACCGAAGCCACCCAACGCATTCGTGGTTTTCGTTCGCGCTCTGCGCTTACGGTGCGCACCACCCCCACTTTGGGTAGCAAATGGTTGTTGCCTCGGTTGCATCGTTTCTTAGACGCCAACCCCGACGTGGAGTTGCGCCTCAACGCGACCACCGAACCTACCGATTTCAGCCGCGAGGCGGTCGACATCGAAATTCGCCATGGCGAAGGCCATTGGCCTGGTGTGTTTGTGGAGGGTCTAGCACAAGAAACTTACTTTCCCGTGTGCGCCCCCCGTTACGCGTCCGCCCATCGCATGCCAGCGGCCGACTTGAACCAACACCGGTTGATCTACTCTGTTAAAGCCCAAGTGCAATGGGACCAATGGTTGGCCAAAGCCGGCTTAAACCCCTCGGATGATCGGCCTCGCTTGTTGTTTGATCGCAGCCATATGGCCATTGATGCAGCGGTGGATGGCTTGGGGATCGCACTCGAAAGCAACCTCATGGCATGGCGCGAGTTGGGTGCGGGTACTTTGGTATGCCCTGTTAAAAATCCACCCCTCATGGCTCTGACAACGCAGTGGATCGTATGCCCCTTCGACCACTTGCGCAAAGCCCAAGTGCAACTTTTTTTAGATTGGCTAAGGCAAGAGCGCGAAGACTGGCAAAGCACTCTGACCCTGCAAAAGATTTAGTTTTTCTAAACAGTATGGAAATATAAGTAAATAGACAGGGTTCAACTCTCTCCCTACGATCATGTTTGTTTAAACTGCTTGCCCCCACAAAGTTGAGTGTTGGAGTGCAGTTTTGATAAATAAACAACATTTGATTTAGGAAAGTAAACCCCATGAATTTGGCAACATTGCTTCAACAACGCGTCGCAGAAAAAGGTCCTGTGCGGGTTGGCATTATTGGCGCAGGTAAGTTTGGCTCGATGATGCTGGCCCAAGCTAAGCACATCAAGGGCTACCACGTGGTTGGGGTGGCTGACCTGAACATCGCCAAAGCCCGAGAGTCGTTAAAGCGCGTGGGTTGGGAAGCAGAGCAATACAGCGCCAAAACCCTGGCCGAGGCCTACAAATCTGGCAAAACTTGCATTGTCGACAGTGCTGAGACTCTGTCCGAGTTTGAAGGCATCGAATGCGTAATCGAAGCTACGGGCCACCCCATCGCGGGCGTGCGCCACGCGTTGGCAGCAATTGAACATGGCAAACATGTGGTGATGGTCAATGTTGAAGCCGACGTTATGTGCGGTCCGCTCTTGGCCGCCCGTGCCAAGGCCAAAGGTGTGGTGTATTCCATGGCCTATGGCGACCAGCCCGCTTTCATGTCAGAGTTGATTGACTGGGTGCGTTCGTGCGGTTTTGAATTGATCGCTGCGGGAAAGGGCATGAACTTTGAACCCCGCTACCGTTATTCCACCCCGGATACGGTGTGGGGTTTTTTTGGTTGGACTGAACAGGAAGTGAAAGCTGGTGACTTCAATGCGCAGATGTACAACTCATTCACAGATGGCACCAAAGCCGCCATTGAAATGGCCGCTGTAGCTAACGGCACTGGCCTAGATTGCCCCGACGATGGGCTGGCTTTTTTGCCCTCCGGTTTGCATGACTTAGCCAACGTGTTTAAGCCCGCATCTGATGGCGGGCGGTTGGCTCGTAGCGGCCTGATCGATATTGCCGCCAGCCAGGAACCCGATGGCCGTGAGGTGTTCAACAACATTCGATACGGCATGTTCGTCACCTTTAAGGCTTCCGACGAGTACACCCGCGGGTGTTTCAAACAATACGGGTTGTTGACCGATAAATCTGGTTGGTATGCCTCCATGTGGCGTCCTTTCCATTTGATTGGTTTGGAAACCAGTGTGAGCGTTTTGTCTGCCGTTTTGCGCGGTGAACCCACCGGTAGTTCCAAAGAATTCCGAGCCGATGCCGTTGCCACCGCTAAGAAAGATTTAAAGGCCGGCGAAATGTTGGACGGCGAGGGCGGCTTTGCTGTCTGGGCTAACGCCATTCCCGCCACCAAGAGCCTGGCCCTAGATGCCTTGCCCATAGGTTTGGCACACAAGGTCAAACTCATCAAGCCTGTGGCTAAGGACAAACCCGTGTGCTTCTCTGACGTAGAACTCGTCGACAACCTTGACGTAGTTGCTTTCCGTAAGGAATACACACGCACCATGGGTGTGAAATAAAAGCCAAGAACCCATGGCCTCCCACTGATGTTGTTGTGCAGCATGAATGAAATTAATGCATGAGTGAGATTTAATCGTTTGATTTCATGTTTTGACTTCTACAGAATTACGCCAATCTCAAATGTGATCAGTTTTTCCAAGGGGACAAGATGCTTTTAAAAGACAAAGTGGCGATCGTTACAGGTGGCGCAGGACTTAATGGTTTGGGTTTCGCCACAGCACGCATGATGGCGGGTCAGGGTGCCAAAGTGGTGATTCTTGATTTGGAAACCGCGAAACCTCAGGCCGCAGCCACACAACTGGGCTCTGAACATATGGGCTTAGTGGCGAATGTGACCGACAAAGCATCTTGTGAAGCTGCCGCTGCGCAAATCAAAGCCAAATACGGTCGTATTGACATCTTGGTTAACAACGCTGGTATTACCCAACCGGTTAAGTTTTTGGATATCACTGGCGCAGATTACGAGCGCATCACGGACGTCAGTCTGCGTGGCACTCTTTACGTATCGCAGGCGGTCTTGCCCACCATGGTGGCGCAAAACAGCGGAGCAATCGTCTGCATCTCGTCTGTGTCCGCGCAACGTGGTGGTGGCATTTTGGGTGGTCCCCATTACTCTGCAGCTAAAGCGGGCGTTTTGGGTTTGGCCCGCGCAATGGCGCGTGAATACGGCGGTAACAACATTCGCGTGAACTGCGTCGCACCTGGCCTCATTGCCACAGATATCAACAAAGGAAAGATCCCTGAAGACAAGCGCCAAGCCATTTTGGATGGTATTCCCTTGGGCCGTATTGGTGAACCCAATGATGTTGCAGGGTGTGTGCTGTTCTTGGTGAGCGACTTGTCCAAGTACTGTACGGGTGTCACCTTGGATGTCAACGGCGGCATGCTGATTCACTGATTTCGTTTTACCCCCCCGCTGCGCTAATACCGTGGCTCATTACTTCAAAGGAGACAACATGATAAAAATTAATAACCTACGACGCACCCTGCTGGCAGCATCCTTGTTCGCCATCACATTAGTCGCGCAAGCGCAAGCCGTCAAATTAACGCTGGGCCATGGCACCGCGATTGACAACCCACGACACGTGGCTTGTATCAAGTTCGCCGAAGTGGCCAAAGCTAAGAGCAATGGCCGCATTGAAGTGACCGTGGCGCCCTCTGCCCAATTGGGCGATGACGCTGCCATGGTGACCGCATTGCGCACTGGTGCGCTAGACATGTCTGCTAACTCTCAAGGCGCGGTGGCAAATGTGGTGCCTGAGTACGCCGCCTTTGGCATGCCTTTTCTGTTCTCTAGCCAAGCCCAGGCTTGGAGAGTTATGGACGGCCCTGCGGGTAAAGAGCTGGCGACGAAGTCGGCCGACAAAGGCTTGGTAGTTTTGGGCTACTGGGATAACGGCATCCGCCATATGAGCAACAACAAGCGGCCTTTACTCAAGCCCGACGATTTAAAGGGTTTGAAAATGCGCACACCGCCTGACACAGTTACTGTAGACATCATGCAAAGTTTGGGAGCTGAAGCGCAACAAATCAAATTCTCTGAGTTGTATGTCGCACTACAACAAGGTGTAGTCGACGGCCAAGAAAACCCACTGGTCAACGTGCAAGCGGGCAAGTTGTACGAAGTGCAAAAGTATATTTCGCTGACTGGTCACAAGTACGAAATGACCCCCTTCCTGATTGGCAAACGTGCTTGGGACCGTCTGTCTGATGCCGATAAAAAAATAGTGCAAGAGGCGGCCGCCGAGGCCACCAACCTGCAACGTAAATTAGCGCAAGAGGCGGACGACAAAATGTTTGCCGAACTCAAAGCCAAGGGCGTGCAAATTGACAAGGTTGATCAAGCCCCCTTTGAAAAAGCAACAGCCTCTGTGTTGGCCAAGTGGGAAACCAGCCCAATTGGTCCTTTTGTGAAAAACGTGGTAGCCGCTGCGCGCGCCAAATAATCTGCGCGTTTTTTCGATTCACCGATGTACGAATCCAAAAGCCTGCGTGGGCTTTTGGATCTCGTCAAGGAGCTTTTCATGAAATACACCAAGGTCGAGCGCAACTTGCTCGAACGGGCGATTGTGTTCGTATGTAGTTGTGTCATGTGGGTGACTACCGTCATTATTTTTTTGATTCTCACCACCAACACTTTCATGCGTTATTTCGGCGCGGGTGGTTTGCAATGGGCCAATGAAATTCCTGAATTACTCTTTCCTTGGTTGGTGATGGCTGGTGTTGTGCTCGCTGCGGAAAAAGGGGCACATATCACCACCGTTTTTTTGGTTGAGTCTGTGTCTTCCGCAGCTCGACGCAGGATCGCTATCCTCACCTGGTTGGCGGTGGCTGTGATGTACGCGATCTTGGTTCGTGCCACTTGGGGCATGCTGGAGATCGTGCATGACGAGCGTACCCCAATCCTGCAACTTCCTGGTTCCATCCCCTACGCCTGTGTCTTGGCCGGTATGTTGATGCTGTGTGTATTAGCCCTTCAATCGGCTTGGCGTGAAATTCGCTGCGAACGTGTGGCTAACGATCACGATGACGTCAACAGCCAAGTGGCGCAGGGGTAAAAAATGAGTTTCTTGATCTTGTTCGTTTTTTTGGGGGCGGCCGCGTTGGCCATGCCTATTGCGCACGCCATCCTTCTGGCCGCCTTGGCTGCTTCAGCCAACAATGCCCGTGTCCCTTTTGATTTGTTGGTGCAACAAATGGTGGCGCAGGTGCAAAGTTTTCCCCTGATCGCCATTCCTTTTTTCATGCTCACCGGATCGTTGATGATGGGCGGCAAACTCGGCCAAGCCATCGTTGGCACCTTGACTGCTTTAGTAGGACGTTGGCACGGTGGTCCGGCCCAGGTGAGTGTGTTGTCATCAACTTTGTTCGGGGGCGTGTCGGGTTCAGCGGTAGCCGATGCGTCGGCCATTGGTTCGCTTCTCATGCCTTGGCACAGACGAATCGGATATCCCATGGCGTTCTCGGCGGCTTCCTTGGCCTCGGCAGCCACTATTGACATCATTATTCCGCCTTCTATTCCGATGATCCTGTATGCCCTTGTGGCTAATGAATCGATTGCGGCCCTTTTCTTTGCTGGATTTTTGCCCGGTCTCATGTTGTGCGGCGGCTTCATGTGCGCTTGCTGGTGGGTGGGTAAACGCGATAACTTGCCGCGTGAGACGGGCGTTACTGATCGCGCTGAATTTCGACGAAACCTGATCAAATCGTTGCCAGCCATTGCTTTACCAGTGTTGATCGTGGTTTTCTTGCGCTTTGGCATTGCCACCCCTACCGAAGTGGCGGTGTTATCTACCTTGTTTGCGGGCTTGGTGTCTGCGTTGATCTATCACGACATCTCTATCCAACGTTTGCACCTTGCCGTGATGGAAGCAGGACTAGCCACCGGCATTGTTCTTTTAGTCATCATGTCGTCGTCGGCCATTGGTTGGTTGTTGACCTTTGATCAAATGCCCCAATTCATCACCGCTTGGGTGCAACAAAATGTGTCAGAAAAATGGGCCGTGATTCTGCTCATGAATCTTATGATGTTGTTCCTAGGCATGTTCATCGACTTGCCCGCCGCCGTCTTGTTGCTAACACCTGTTTTCATACCATTAGCCAAAATGATTGGTATGGACACAGTTCAGCTGGGAATCATGATGGTTGTGAACTTAGCCATCGGCCTATACACCCCGCCAGTTGGAACCACTTTGTTCATCACCAGCTCGCTGGCGCGCGTCAAAGTGGGTGAGACCGTGCGCGCCATGGGGCCGTTTTATTTAGTTGCGTTTGTGGTGTTAGGTCTGGTGTCTTACGTGCCGGCGGTTATTTTGAAATGAAGGTCTGCGCGCAGTGACCGAAAGTAGCGATAGGGATTTTGATTCATGACTTATTCACAAGACAACCTTACCCAGCTTGCAAATATTGCTTGGCAAATTCGCTACTACTCGTTGCGCATGGGGGAAGTTCAGGGACAGGGCTATGTTGGTCAAGCCTTGGGATATGCTGACGTTTTAGCGGTAGCCTATGGCCACGCAATGAATTTCCGACCCAATGAGCCAGATTGGGAAGGACGCGATCGTTTCCTGCTTTCCCATGGCCACTATGCCATTGCCCACTACGCCGCCATGATTCAGGCTGGCATCATTCCTGAATCAGAGCTTGATACGTATGGTGGCGATGACAGCCGCTTACCAATGTCGGGTATGGCCACTTACACCCCAAGCATGGAAATTTCTGGTGGTTCGCTGGGGCAGGGATTGGCAATCGGGGTCGGTATTGCTTTGGGCTTGCGCCACCAGGGCAACCCTGCATTTGTCTACAACTCGATGTCCGATGGCGAGTTGGACGAGGGGGCCACTTGGGAGGCAGCTATGTCTGCGTCGCATCATGGTCTGGGCAATTTGATTTGTATCGTCGACATCAACAACCAACAAGCAGATGGCGCTTCAGGTAAGGTTATGGGCTTTGAACCTTTGGCAGATAAGTGGGCTGCGTTTGGATGGCACGTACAGCGTGTTGATGGAAATCACTTGCATGCCGTGCTGCGCGCTTTTGACACTGCGCGCGCATTGCCTGATGCCAAGCCTCGCGTAATTTTGTGCGACACCTTGATGGGCAAAGGTGTGCCATTTTTAGAAATACGTGAAAAAAACCATTTCATCCGCGTCGATCCACTAGAGTGGCAACAGGCTTTGGATGTACTTGATGCCAATCGTCCATAAGGAACTCGGTAATGAATGCTGTGACTGAAAAAAAACCTCGGCTGACTACGTCTGCCATGATTGCCTCCATTGCCTCTGAAGGCCAGCGCGTTCAAGCCGCACCCTTTGGCAAAGCCTTGGTGGCATATGCCGCAAATCACCCCGAAGTGGTAGGCATGACTGCCGACCTTGCCAAGTACACCGACCTGCACCTGTTTGCTCAGGCGTTCCCTGATCGTTTCTTCCAAATGGGTATGGCCGAACAGCTGCTAATGGGCGCTGCAGGGGGTATGGCTAAAACGGGCTTAGTTCCATTTGCTACAACATATGCTGTGTTTGGAACTCGCCGTGCTTATGACTTCATCCATCAAGTGATTGCAGAAGAAAACCTGAATGTGAAGATTTGCTGCGCTCTACCAGGCCTCACTACCGGTTATGGTCCGAGCCATCAGGCGACCGAGGACTTGGCCATGATGCGCGCAATTCCAGGTTTAACCGTAGTAGATCCCTGCGATGCATTGGATATCGAGCAAGCTGTTCCCCAAATTGCAGCGCATAAAGGTCCTGTGTACATGAGATTGTTGCGTGGTAACGTACCTTTGGTCTTGGACGAATACGGCTACAAATTTGAGTTAGGTAAAGCGAAGCTTCTGCGTGACGGTGCAGATGTATTGGTGATTTCAAGTGGTTTTATGACTATGAGATCACTTGAAGTAGCTAGGCAACTTGAAGACGACAAGATCAGTGTGGCTGTCCTCCATTGCCCCACCATAAAGCCTTTGGACGAAGCATCTATCTTGGCCGAAGTGCGCAAGTCCGGTCGATTGGTAGTCGTAGCCGAGAACCACTCAATTGTTGGTGGTTTAGGTGAGGCCGTTGCTGGCTTATTGCTTCGTGAAGGTGCAGCTCCAAGTAAGTTCAAGATGTTGGGCTTGCCCGACGCTTTCCTAGACGCGGGTGCATTACCTACGTTGCACGACCGTTATGGAATCTCTGCTGAGAAAGTGGCAAAGTCCTTGAAAACCTGGTTAGAGTGAGCACAACATTCTTCAACGTCACGAAATCAACCGTTTCCATTACCAGTGTGTTGCCCAGCACCCGCTGATGGAGTTTCCTATATGACTGATAAGTAATTAAAGATAAGTAACTTAGTGTCGATCTACATAGTGCGTGGAATTAAAAACTACTGGAGTTCGGCTGTGAATGTGGCATTTGGAGATCTACAACTTCCCTCAGTAACAGGTAAACCTGTTGCTAGCGAAGCTGTGCCCAAATCTACTTTGTCTTTGCCAAAGGCGGAGGAGGCTGTGAAACCTAAGCCCCAAGAGCCCGCTCAACAGATCTCTAAAAAACTAGTGGCTGATTCAACCGACATGAGTTATTCGGTAGATGCAACTGCTAGTGCATTCACCATCAAAATTACCAATAAATCTACAGGTGAAGTCATTAGAAAACTTGATTTCAAAGGGTTTCCGCCAGATGTTCACTCGACTATTAAATTGACTGGCCACTTAGTTGATGTAAAAAGCTAAAAGTATCAGGCTGATGACTAACCGCCACGACAGGACGGTTAGTCAATGTGCAGAGTTAAGTCGCCCCATGCGCCTCCACATAAAGCGCATAGATGGAATGAGAACTAGTCATATAAAGGCGGTTTTTCTTCGGTCCACCAAAAGCCAAATTGGCGCAACGCTCAGGCAGTTTGATAAAACC
>Ga0214919_10009823_pt1 | contig 12265 bp, 10 predicted proteins | sample LL1503_MetaG_FD_177994 | JGI IMG/M metagenome (GOLD analysis project Ga0214919, IMG submission 177994) | Freshwater microbial communities from Lake Lanier, Atlanta, Georgia, United States - LL-1503 | ecosystem: Environmental > Aquatic > Freshwater > Lake | place: USA: Georgia | collected...
CAAATTTTTTGTCATTGTGTGTGAATGAAAATTCTTTACTTTTAGGTTTAAATGCAATTTTAATGTTCATATTTTTCAATTCATCAATCATAATATTTTTTGTATATGGAACAACGTTACCCTTTGTTGTATATTTTTTGTTGGAAAATTTTGTAATATATTTATCCAATATTTCTTCAATATTATGTGATTTATATGGAAATTGCAAAATACTGTTTTTATAATGAAAAATTGCATCTCTTGCATCATTGATCACTTTTTTATCTTCTTTTGATATTATGCCCTTGCTACAACCAATATCAAGAATTGTTGATAAACTTGGTGTATCTTTTTTATGCTTTATATCTATATTTTTTTCTTTTAATTTTTGAGTTAGTTGTGTTTCAAAAAAATAAAATTTACTATATAGATTTCCATATTTTTGAACATCCCTGATATACAATAATTCCCAATATAAATGATTATCGTATTTCTCTTTCATACACAAAAATTAGTCATTTGTCTAACAACCCTGAATGAAATCCTTCTCCTGTACTTTAAATCTTGTCTCAAGCCTTTAAATGGTGTTAAAAAAATATCGTGGGTTTCTTTTCTAAATTCATTTAACATTTCGTTAAGGTTATTAATTAATTTTTCAATATTACAATCAATTGAAATTCTTGTTATGCTTCTTGAGGAATTTCCTACTTTATCGGGATTTATCTCATCCCCTTTGCAAAATCTAATAGAAGGCTCTATCGTATTGTCAATTGCTATAAGACCCAATTTTCCCTCTTTGTCATTGAATTTCATCTCAATTTCATTATTTGCTTTTGGTGGCATTTTTTTTTCAAGGTCGCTTAAATTTCCGATAAATTCCTTATCTTCATATATTTCAACATCACTTGATTGCTCTTTGAACAAAGCAAGGCAAACTGGATGCTCTGTATCATTAAACATTTTTCCAGTCAATAAAATATAATGAGATAATCTATCTCTAAAAAGCTTTGCATTTAAAAAAGAGGCTGGAATAATTGATCCGACATTTTTACAATTTTGTAAGCATTTGTAAAGTGCAAATTTATACAAATCGTCATATTTTGTATTAGGGTAAAACAAACCCCTTCTTTTTGCTGAATTTTGTGCTAAATATGGTGGATTTGTTATACATATATTGTAATTTGTTGGGAAATCTTGCAAGGTATCTCTAAATAATACATTTTCATCTTTCGGATCTATATCAAAAGAGGAAAAATTATTGCATAAATCCATTGCTTTAAGCATTTTAATTAAATTATTACTTCCTGCAAATGGTTCTAAGATTATACTATTTTGTAAATTACATTCTCTTGCCCACTCTTTAAATCCATTGTTATCAAAGGGATTATATTCAGTAAAATAACGTCCATTTGTTCTTTTACTGTTTAAATCCATTGGCGTCATATAGATATATAAATATTATGTTATTACCCACAATCTTTTAATATATCAAGATTTTTTTTATAAGATTTTGTTTCAATATTAAATAAACCCAAAATTGTATGAAATATATTATCATGTGAATGTTTTTCCTTCATATTAATGCAAGATTTATGAAAATTATATTTCTTTTTAAAGCTTTTGGATGTCCATATAATAAATGGAATTTCTTTTTGCTCTTTTGGAGCCAAAATATATGGAAATCCATGTAAAAATAAACCATATTCACCCAAAGATTCCCCATGATCTGAAGCGTATATTAGAATTGATGGTTTTTTCAACTGCTGTAAATGGTTTATTATAGATGACAGGAAATTATCCGTATATATAATCGTATTATCATAGGCATTTATTAATTCTTGTGTTCCGCATTTAGCAACATCTGGACGCTTACACGCTGGATTAAATATTTCATATTCTTTCTCATATCTTTGGTAATAAAGTGGACCATGTGATCCATTTTGATGTAAAACTATCATTTCAGAGGAATTATGTTTGATATTATTTATTTTAGATTCAAAGTCTTGTAACATTAAACCATCTGGCGATCCATCAAATCTTTTATTTTCGATTTTATCGCAAATATCATAACATCCACCAAAGTTATTTTCAAACCAAGACAGCTTTATATTCATTCTAGATAAAACTGAAATAAGATTTTCATGAACATCTCCGCCTAAACCATCCTTTCCACCAGGAGAAAAAATACAAGGTACAGAAACATTGGTTGAAGTGCCACAAGATGTTGCATTATTTATTGCTATTATATCTTGCTTTGCTAATTCTGGATTAGTATTTTTACTATATCCATAAATAGAGAAATTTGCCCTTCTTGCCGTTTCCCCGATAACTAAAACTACCAATACGTCATCTTGTTTAGTAATTTTTGCATCTTCTATCATTATAGCTTTTTTATTATTTCGCAACTTTTTCTTTATATAACTTATACTTCCAGAAATATAATTTGCAGGAACAAAATATCCACCTAAAATATGATTTTTTCTAAAAAATGAAGCCATTTGTACATAATTTGGTAAAATAATTATTGTTAAAATTATCAATAACATTGATATTGCCCTTAATTGATGAAAAAATTTAATATTTTGGATTTCAATTTTTATTATAAAAATAATTGGTAAAATTAATAATAAAATCATGTACATTAGCATTCTTATAGAAAGTAACCCCATGATTTCATTTATATCCGTAGAAATCATATTACCTATGGCGAATCTGTCTATTACCACTCCATAAGTCAATATAAAGTAAGATGTAAATGCTCCGCATATTAAAAATAATATAGCAAAAAATTTAGTGACTTTCTTTTGTAAAATTATATATAATAATAATATTAATAATACATTAACACTGATAAAAATTTTGCAAATAAATACAAAATCCATATATTGTTCAATATTAACATATTGAATTAATTTTTTCCAAGTATATAAATTATAAAATATCGTTGTAAATACCGAGTATATTATACAAAATGTTAATTTAGAAATGCACAACTTCTTCATTTTATTTTCATTAATGATTTATTATGTTAAAGTGAAAAAAATATTATGCAATAATAAAATTAGATAAAAAGATTTGTCAAGATGGCAAAACCAATTGGTATTAAGAGATTATCATCAATTCTTATTTTTTTACTATAAAGTTCTAATAAACTTGCAAAAATTACAGGTAAAATAAACAACATAAATGATACTTTAAATATAATAGATGAAATAAATGATATTATTATTGCAGAAATTAAAAATGCTATGTATCCAGATAAACTTTTATTTCCAATTAACTTTCTACTTTTAATAGTCATGCCGCAAATAGATGCGCAGGTATCAGAAATTATTAATACAAACATTGCAGTAATAGCAGTTTCTTTTGAAGATATTAAAATTGTTAAGAGGCACCCCAAGGTAAAATAACTAGACCCAAGAAGGCTATTTTTCTCAAAAGATCGAGTTAAAAATGAAAAATAATATAAAAAAAACTTATTTATAAAGTCCATTTTTAGCCTAATAATATCAAATATTAAACATATAGAGCATATTATTCCCATAATATTAATCATTACACCTTTGTCTATAAAATAGTACATTACTGGGAATATGCTAGAAAAAATATGTATTGCTTTACGAGATATTTCATTTTTAATGCTCATTTTTACAGTAAATTATTTACATTTTCCATCTTTTATGCAACCAAAACCATTGTTCTTTACTTTCATTTATATCTTTGGACATTTTATTATTTATCTCTTTTGTTAGTTCCTCTATATTTATTATATTATCTTTTGGGGAATGCAAAATATCAAATTTCATTTTAAATTTTGTTGCATGGATTTTATCCCTTATACATGATGTATAAATTACCGGAATGTTATATTTTATTGCTAATTTTGCAAAAAATGGAGATGTCATTGCATCAACACCTAAGAATGGTATTTTAATTCCATTTCTATCTCTGTGATCTTGAAAAATTGTTAAAATATTTCCCTCTCCTTTCAATACATTTATTATATTTTTCATTTCCCCTGTTCCCTTTGCTAAAGTTTTTGCACCACTTGAGATTTTTACAATAAATCGTATCAATGGATTATTCTGTGCTCTGTATATAGCAAAAAATGGAGATTTCATGTGTTGAAAAAACCTTGATACAAACCACCAATTGCCAATATGAGACGTAATTAATATTACTGATTGACCTTTTTTGATATAATCTAATAATATATTTTCATTTTCAATTTTAATACATTTTTGCAAACTCCTCCATTTCAAAAAGAAAAAATATGGAGTTTCTCCAATAAATCTTCCTGTGTTAAACCATATTCTTTTAGTCATGGATTGCACAAACTTTTCCTCCATTAATGGATAAATTAATCTTAAATTATTTTCAATTCTTTTAGATGCTGGGCTTAAATATCCAAAAAATGCAAATAAATATCCAATTACAAATGAAGATAACCTAAAAGACATGAGGCATAAACATAATATGAAAATACATATTACAAATGTAAATTCAATAAAATATTTTGGGTAGTAATAAAATTTTTCAAAAAATAATATCAATTTTTGTTTCATTTTGATGCAAACTTTTATACCCTAGGTTAATTTAATGTTATCTAATAGTCAAGGGGTGATATTCAAATCTTGATGGAATAATTTTAAAAATATTAAACCCAAAGACAGACGGGTTTTTAAAAAAAATAAAAAAGATTTTTAATTAATTTATTGATGAATTTACTAGTAATAGAATGGTTTTTTAACAAAACACAGATTAAAACCTATATTTAAAATACTTGATTAACATAATTAACATCATAAATCATTATCCACCCTTTGTTTGAAAGGAAAATTCTTTTGATATTGTTTATGTAGTTTGTAGATTTAAAATCTTTTATAAGAGGTATGGGTATTTTGGTAAAATACCCATAGTTTATAATGAAAAAAATAATTAACTTTAACAAAATTAATATAATTTCTATTACTTTCTCAATATTGCCAAATTCCTCTCAAGCGGGTAATCAAGTTAATTGTTATTCTAATATTTATATGTCAGACTTTTTCTATTTTTTAGTGTGGGATTTAATTATACCCCTCATTAGAAATCAATATTTCCAGTAATAATTGCGATGGGAGGTTGCCCTCTTGCAATTTCCCATCATTCACATCTTAGTATAACTTGTGGTGGAGCCTCTTCTTTTGCGTCACAGCAATCTCCACAGCAATTATTTCCACAACACGTTGTCACTGTATCTCTGTAAATATAGTATTTTTTAATTATTACATCTTTTTGTACTTTTTTTATTGTGCGTGTAGAATTTTTACCTGTGGATTGGTTGATTATAGCTTTTTTTACTTGTTTAACAGATTTTTTAGTTGGCGTTTTTGTAATAATTGTTTTTTTCTTTTTCTTCTTTTGTGTGCAACTACATTTAGGGCAGCTAACCTTAGTTTGCCATTTTGGTGACTTTTGATATTCTCTGTCAGTATAAATATTCAATTGTGAGGTTTTGGAAATTATTGGACCAACAATTTTAGTTTTAGTTTTTTTCTCGCAACCACAATCATCTAAATTATTTGATGTTGTATCAGTTTCATAGTCATTATTTATAATTTCATATCCTTTATTACCTTTATACTTATAATAACTTAAAGTTTCATCGCCATATTGAGATTTAATAATTGCTAAATCTGCCTCATTTTTACTTTGTGCATTCGTAATAAAATTTGAATACAGTATAAATATAAAGATTGCAATTTTTATCACAAAATTAAAAAAGCTATTAACTCAATAGTAACTTTTTTACTAAATGCAATTGTTTTATTGTCAAGTGTTATGAAAAGATAGTAATTCTAATTGCAAATTATTATTTGCATAGTAAATTAGACACGTTCCATGCATAGAAAAATTATGAATATTGATGATTTGCTGAATACTAGAAGTGAATTTTTATCAAAAAAAATTAAATTAAATTTATTGATTAGAATTTGTATTTTTATACTAATAACGTATATTACTTATACAAACATTGATTCTTTGCAGGAAATAGTACTTTTTATTTATATTTTAATCAGTTTTACAAAAATTATAATTTGTATTTTTTGTAAAAAACCAAGTGAAAAATTCAATACTCATTTAAAAATATTATATTCGATATCAGATTTTAAAGATCAGCTAGAATTTTTAAATTTAAAAGAAGAAGATTTACCAGTATACACAATATTGATACCACTTTATAAAGAAAACGACAGAACAATATTTAATTTAAGTTTTAATATTTCAAATTTGGTATATCCAAAAAATAAATTAGATATTAAAATATTATGCGAAGAAGATGATAGTGATACAATTAATCTTGTGCGTAAAATGAATTTCCAAGATATTTTAATTGTTCCAAGTGGTAAAATTAAGACTAAAGGAAGGGCATTAAATTATGGTTTAAAATTTGCAAAAGGTGAATATTTAACAATTTACGATGCAGAAGATATTCCAGATAAATTCCAATTACTTTTGGTAGTTAATTTATTTTTAAATTCCCAACCTAAAACAATTATACAATGTGCATTAAGATATTATAATAGAGTAAATTGGCTAAGTGAGTTAATGTTTGCAGAATATGAATATGTATTTAACAAAAGAAATAATGTATTTGGAAGATATATATCTTTTTTTCCCCTTGGTGGAACAAGTAATCATTTCCCAGTATCGTCACTGATTAACATTAATGGCTGGGATGCATATAACACAACAGAGGATGCAGAAATATCAATACTATTAAATGCCGATAATTACAATATACAGCAAATGCCAGTTTATACTTTAGAGGAATCTGTGTTTGAAAGAATGGCTTGGATTAAACAAAGATCTAGATGGATAAAAGGCTACATGCAAACCCTTTATAGTTATTTTATAAATATGTTTTGTACAAAAACTTTTTTCATAAAGCCACATAAAGTACGTAATATCTCGATATTCATTTACTTTGCATTGGGAATTTTTATTCCATTTTTTTGCATTCTTATGTCAATGGATACTTTATTTCAAGCAATTCTTCAATACTCATCACACATGCCAAAGAAATATATGAACCATTGGTATAATGGTGTAATTATTCTTATTACAATTATGCCAATAATATCAGAAATAACTTTATATGAATCAACATTTATAAACTCTCGTCAAGTTCCAATGTTGCGCTTAGGTGGCATTATAGTGGCTAAAATGCAAATTATAATAATGTTTGTATTTGCATATATTAAAGCAGTGATGGAATTAATATATAAACCTTCTTATTGGGATAAAACCCACCATACTGGAGATTTCATAATAATTGATTTTGATGATTATGATAAAAAATAATAAATACAAAACTTGCATATTATATTAAATAATATATTTTATATACAATATAATATATTTCTATGGTAAGCGATATAAATGATGATATAAAGAAAGATATAGTTAAGCCAATATCACCATTTGAACAATTGAAGCAAAAAAAAGCACAAAAATTGAAGCAAAAAAAAGCACAAAAAAAAGCACAGGAAGAAGATAACAAAGATAAAAAAAGGCAAGATAAAAATCCAGATGATTCAAAATTAATTAATTCTTCATCTAGTAATAAAATAAAACCAGACAGGCAACGCTCTGTTGTTTCGCCAATTCGCAAAAATGTCTCTCGTGGAAGATAATTTATTCTAATTATTAAATGAATACAAAATATGCTAAAGTTTTATCTAAATTCCCTAAAACAGAAATGTTATTGCTATCTAATTTGAATATTTCCCTTGAATTTGCAATGTTTCGTGCTGAAAATTGCACAAATATAAATTTTGGAAATTCTTTAAATGTGCCTGCGAATAAAGTATTTTCAAGGCGTAAAATGCAGTACAACGTAAAAAATGATATATATAAAATTGACGATAACCAAATTTCAACTATTGTAGTGCATACAACCAGCCTTGAAAGCATTAAAGATGCAGTTGATGCATATCATAATTGTGGCGTTAGTTCACATTGCATCATAGACCAAGATGGATTGATATATTTATTGGTGCCATTTGAGTTATGTGCATTTCATGCTGGAGTAAGTTATTTTGGAAAGTTAAATTATATTGGCATTAAAAATCATGGTATTGAAATAATTAATAGTTTAAATCCTATATCAATTGGCATTGAATTTCTAACACCTAATATATATAATATAACGAATAAACAGATTGAATCATATCAATCTTTATTACCAGTGCTTGCAAGATTATATGATAAATTAAAATATATTATTTCACACAGTACAATAGCGACAGATAGAAAAGAAGATCCATCAACTTTTATAAATTATTTTCTAAATACGGCTCAAATTCCATCTAGTCTAATAAAACTTCCATATAAATTACAAGATAAAGATTTAATGAAAATAAAAGAATTTTTTCAAGAACCAGAAAAATATGATCAGCAGGATGTATATAATTTAGGAAATATTATAGAACTTGCTGGATATAAAATATTATGGGAAAATTATAAAGTATGCATTGAGCAGATAATAAATGCAATTTGTGATTATATTAAGCATTATGATATAGATTTATATTACTCTTCTTGTGTTATTAAATACCATGTTAATAAATTACAAAATAGCGAAATAATGCAATATTTTCAAAGATTTTTATCAAATATAGATATTGATGTAAGTAACTTGAGTGCCAAATATCATCAAATTTATAGCTTATTAATTACCATGAATAGCTATATGGTAAAAAATTTGATAAATCAAATGAATATTGACGAAAAAATAATGCAAAATATAAGTGCACTTCAAAATCAAAGAATTATTAATGAAAATATAATACAATTATTTATAGAATAATTTTTTACTCTATATCGTAAAATGTTTCTCCTTTACATGTTTTGCAATTCTCATTCTTAATATTCTTCGTGCTTACAATGTTAATAAAACTCATACTCATGAACACAAGTATCATTAAAAATGTTAAACTTTTTTTCATATAGATAAACTAAACATATAGTCATATTATGCTGATAAAAATTATAATTGCAAGTAATTTATAATATTATAAAATTTATATAGCAATATCACTTAATACATCCTGATGAATTTCTTGATGTACAACTTCATCATCTGTAAGACCTGTATAATTTTCAATTTCATATATTAGATGTTCATACATATCTCTTCTGTCATTTATTCCAAAATCTATAATTTTTTCTTGTAATATCTCCATTGATCTACCAGAGCCATCACTTATAATTCTTAAATCATTATTTAATTCTGATAGATTAAATTTTATATATTCTTTGGTATATGGAGTAAAGATAGCAAAACTACGACCATAATTTCTATCCAAAGTTTGCAATATATCAATATCCTTTCCAGATATATTAAAGCAATCTTTATATCCGTTAATAAGCCCTAGTCTTTCATTTCCAAAATGAATTTTATGTTCTGAATTTGACAAGATAACATCTTTTATTTTACTATTATTAATTTTATCAATCTCGGCATTGCTTACAAATACAAATGATATTTGCGTAGATTCTTTTGCATTAATGAGCAATTGTTGAAGTAATTTTGTTTCAATATTGGTTTTAAATATGTCAAATACATTGTTCATTATTATAATGGTATTTTTATTTGATTGTAGTAATTTTGTTATTTTATATAGTATAGTAAAATTTATAATTGCTGATAATTTCTTATCCTGAAGTACATCTTCATTTACTACGATTCTTGCATCTTTTTCCATTGAAATTGCATCATCTTGATTTTGATTTTCAAATATTTGTGCAAATTTCCCAACTTGTATAAAATCCTGTAATTCATTAGTTAGTCCATTGGATTTAATGGTATCTTGTAGATTTAAGCCAAAACTTTCAATTATATCATATGATAGAGATTCAAGTTTTTGTGTAGAAATATTTTTTGCATTTTCTCCTGCCATTAATTTTACCATATTTTGGACATATTTTGCATCTTCCTTTTTGATGTCAGCAAATGGATTCATTTTTTTTGTTTTGTGATCGTTTTTAAATGATATATTTATCAATTCAAGCCCCGCAAGATGAGATGCGGCGTCTGATCTATGACTTGTATCAATATATATAACTCTAATATCATTTTTAACCGCTCCAAGCATTAAAAGATTTGCTAAAATTCCTTTGCCAGAGCCCTCATGTCCAACGATCAACATATTTCTTTGCTCAAATGGCATTCCAAATTCAAATCTTCTATTATTTGTTTTTTGTAAAGTAAAAAGTATTTTTCCCCACATGAAATTATTATTTTCCATTTTATCCGATCCTTGAGAATATGCAAACCCAGCAATTATTGCAATTGGTATGTTAGAAAGGCGAGATAAGAATCTAAAATTTCCCGGTATTGTAGAAAAAAAAGCATTTTGTAAATGAACATCTTCAGCAAAAGCTACAATGCCTGTTTTCGCAAATACATCTGCTATAATTTTAGAAACATTTATTAAATCTGCCTGAGTTCTTTCAAAAATTGTTATATTCAGTTGAGATTTTGCGTAAACACTATCTCTGCCTTTTGATTCAAGTAATTGTGTCATATATTGCAATGCCGAGCTTGATTTAAACTCTTTATCTGTTGATGCTTTATAAATTTCTGCAATTTTTGCATATTCTTTAATTAAAGTTTCGTTATTTACTGGTATTACAACTTGGCATATTATTACATTTGGAATACTTTCAAGCATTCTATATATTGCATCACATGATATTTCGGAATACTCTTTTACACTAAATGTTTTTGCATATTGAGATTTTGTATCACTTCTTACTAAAAATTTATTCTTGCCAAATTTATGCTCACTGCAATTTGTTGAGTAACATAAACTTCCTACTGGTAGACTAAATTCTTCATCTGTGAAATTTATTAATTTACTTAAAAAATTCATATATTGAGATTGATATTGTCTATCTTTTAATACAATTCCAAGTTTTATTGGATTGTAATCTTTAAATTCTTGTAATATTCCATCTGTTATTTTATTTAATCTTTTTATTCCACGTTTGATATATAAATCATGTTTTTTATAATATCCAGAAGATGAAAATGTTGACAAAAAATTTGTACCATTTTTATTCAGTATTTTTGTAACATATGTAATATTAAATGAAATTTCATTTGTAGCGGTAAATTTACATATTTCAGATATTTTATGAATGATAATTTCCTCAAATCGTTTTACATTATTTGCAATAACATTATCATAATTTGATATTTTTATAGTATGAATATATATTGCTATATCCGGATTGTAATATTCTACAATGCTTTTTCTAATCTGGTCTCTGAAAGATTCTTGGCTGTCAAGATTTGTATTAAATGTTATAGTTTGTATTAGCATTCCATTTTTTGTAATTATTGTATTGGCATCTACATGACAAGCATATGGTATTAAATCATCATCAATTATGTGCTTTGAATTTTGTTTCATAATTAATTTTTTAGTAAATTTTTTATTACATCAGGTATTTTATAGGGTTTAAAGTTATTATTAACTTCCTTAACACAGGCTATTGTTGCATTTAATGTACAAGATAATATTTTATTTTCTAGAAATATTTTTTGTATAATTTTTAGAGATACACTATTAATTGCTAAAATTTCAGTTTCAATAAAAATTATATCATCAAGTTTTACAGACTTTATGTATCTTACATCTATCTTGTGTACTACAAAATAAAGACTTTGCTCTTTTGATAACTGTCTTTGATTTATATTAACGCTTCGCAACATCTCAGTTCTTGCTCTTTCTGCAAATTTTAAATAATTTGAATGATATACAACCCCTCCGCAATCTGTATCTTCGTAATATATTCTAAAATTTGTTTTGTACACCATGCAGTTAGCTATTCTCAATTATTAAGTAATATAATATGCTTTATTGTCAATGATAAAACATATATTAAATTCTTTTTTCTATAAATTTGGTGGCAATTTTTATACATTCTTCGTTGATTGAATGCGGAAGGTTATTAATAATATGAAGGCTAGAATTCCAATTAATATCAAGCATAATTTTATGTGCAATTTTTGAATATGAACATGGTAAAACTTCATCTACAGAGCCATGAATTAAACATAAATCTTGTATATTTTTAGCATCATTTTGAATTGTTTCTTTTCCAAGCAGGGTTCCTGAAAAAGATATAATGCCAGATATTTTTTCATTTATTCTTATACCAGAATACAAAGCCAGCATCGCACCTTGCGAAAATCCAGACAAAAATAAATCTTTATATGGCAGTGAGTATT
>Ga0214919_10009826_pt1 | contig 12259 bp, 13 predicted proteins | sample LL1503_MetaG_FD_177994 | JGI IMG/M metagenome (GOLD analysis project Ga0214919, IMG submission 177994) | Freshwater microbial communities from Lake Lanier, Atlanta, Georgia, United States - LL-1503 | ecosystem: Environmental > Aquatic > Freshwater > Lake | place: USA: Georgia | collected...
GTTGGTATCCATTCTTTTGGACCTCTACTTCTTGTTTGTAATGGAGGTCTTACATTTATATCATATACATTATAAAAAGGACATCCTTTTTGGTTATTATCATTTGTATTATATAAAAGATGTTCTATCCCGTTTATTTGTGTTGTTCGAGAAGGTATTTGACAATTATTTTGTGAAATAATTTTAATATCCATGCAATTGACATAAAATTCGACATTTGAAACTTGTTGAACTGCGTACCATTCCCATCTTAATACACAGTGTTCACATGATGGTAAAAATTCGGATAATTTTAAAGAATATCTATTAATCCCGCTTGGCGCATCAACGCCATTTGGTGATAAACATCCGGGAATATCTTTTAATTTAATCCAATTTAGAGGCGAATCTACATTAGTATCATATGACAACCATATTGAGCAATCTCCAGGATGGGGGGCTTCCATTACCCATTCTAAATTAATTGTATCACCACTATTATATGTTCCTACAATATTTCCAGCAGGTGTATCATGACATCTCATTGATGTTGGTGATGTTTTAAAAGCAGGACCTAGACAAGTATATATTGGTGCATTAAGACCTCCATCTACATTTTTTATTCTTGGAATAGGATTTGTTATTCTACCGTGACCAGAAACAGACACAAAAAAAAGAAACAAATATTTTAACATTTATATTAAGGCAATATTTAAAAAAATAAAAAAAAAGAATAATTAGAGGGTAATATTTATTTTAAATGTTTTTATACCATTCATTTTCAATTATTCTTACGGGATGTGTATCTAATGATCCTAAATCACAATATTTTTTCATTTCTTCATAGAAACTTTTTATTTTAGGTAAACTAGCATCCCACCATTGAGAATCCTTTTGAATTTCAAGAATATATAGTTTTCCACTATCTTCAGATCCTTCTGGTTCAATATAATATTCTACATAATGAGCCGTATCACAGTCAATCATATTCATATAAACTTGACACTGGCTTAAATAATACTTGGGAATATTTTCTAAAGTTAGAGGTTCCTTTCTATCATTTTTCAAAGGACATTTAATTTCAATAATACAGTAATTACTTTCATCATCTCTTTTTCTTTTTTTTGTTTTTGTAATACCATCAAAACGTCCAGTAATCCATTCATAATCTGGATGTTTTTTATTTGTTTGTTTCGATTCGACCTTATTTCCGCTATTTGTTTCATATATTTTTAATGCAAGACTTTCATACCTATTACCATGTTCTGTAAATTTATTTCCAAAAAATGGGTATTTATTTTCAACCTTAGATTCTAATAATTGAAAAGGTGTTTGATAAGGATTTATATTTAATATTGTTGCAAAATCGCGAGCGTTTATATTAGGAACCTTTTTTTTCATTATTTTATATATAACATGAATGTTTCTTTAAAATTGAATTTAATTTTAAAGAGAAAAAATATATAAGTAGATATGTATTCTGGTTTTATTTTAATTTATGGTATTGAATTTACAATCGACGATATGATTACGATATTTAATTTAGATTATGATGATGGAAATGATGGATATTTTTACGAAGAAGCTATAAATGAAATTCTTCACAACAATGATTTTAAATACTTGAAATTTATAAAAAAACCTTGTTGTTATTATGAACGATTTTCAGTTTTTATAGCAGTAGATTTAGGTTCAAATTCAGTTCAGTATAGAAGTAATGTTGAAATTTTTGAAGATTTTCAATTATACGACGATTTTTTTCAGACAAAGTTGGACAATATAAAAAAGAATTATATTCAAAATGCGGAAGAAATTAACAAGGAATTTAATAAATTCTATAACATTTTTTGGTCTGATGGATTAGTGGATTCTAAATTGTTATTTTTTACTATACCAGACGACTGTGAAAGTTGCACATAATTTTTTAAAAATAATTATTAATATTGTATTTACTGCTTAACTTATTACATATATACTTTCATTTGCGATAGATCTCATATTTGTTTGAAAATCATTTGTAGTCTGAAAAACTTTATGAAGAAGCTTTTTCAATTCTACAACTTCTAATTCTAGAGATTTTACTTTTAATTTCTCGGTATTTACCTCTTCTACGAGTATATCTTTCTCTTCCGATGGTAATGAATCGAGAGTACTGTCTACTTGATCGATGCTTTCGGCAATTATTCTCTTATAATCTTCCAATTTTTCTTGTTCTTGTTGAAACTTGATCCTCTCTTCTTTTAACAGAAGCTCCAATTTTTCACGTTCTCTTTTTTCCTCCAAGAATTTATCAAAGAAATTGCCAACTTCCGTTTCTGTTTCTGATTCTTCTTCATATTCAGTTTCTTCATCATCGCTTAGAGAAGAGACTGATAAAAAACATCGTTCTTCTTTCTCGAAAACCTTACCATTGACAATAATATTTCCATCGTCTTCTGGTGCAATAAAATTAAAATCGCTTTCGTCAATTTTGTCGTCTAAACCTTCATTATAAAATGAAACTTCATTTTCAACATCCTGATGAGAACCTTCTAGGTGCATATAACAACTTTTTAGTTGACAACCATTGGGTATAGATCTTGTTTTATAAAATCTATTATTACAAAGTTTTCCAGCTCTTTTTCCTGACCGTGTAATAGTTTCGCAACCGCGATTCCAAGTTCTGTCAGTTCTTAAGTTGTTCATCATCGTTTTTGTTGAAAGGTGAAAATTATGGGTAAAAAATACAAAAAAATCAATTTTTTTATGCAAATTCTAAAATACTTTTTCTCAATGTTTTTTTCAAAAAAACATTTTTTGTTAATGCAAATATTTTTTCATGACTTGTAATTGCGTCAATCATTTCTTTTGATTTATATTGATTTCTGATGTATTCACATAATTCCATTTGATTTTTAGTAGTATTTTTAAATTGAATTAAAATACTTTTTTTAGTGTTACCATTATAAATCTCACACCAGTTCAAAAACTTTTCAAAATTGTTAAAAAATATAGAACACACTATATAATAAGATAATACACTTGTTGCTTCTTTGTATTTTTGTCTTGCTAGAGTACTACTTGAATCTTTTGAAAATAAGTTCTTATAAGTCATATTCATATGATTTAAATTTTTCACAGCTTGAAAAAAACTAAAATGTCTTTCATAATTTATACATGATATTGCTCTTATTAGAAAATCTTCCTCATTATTATTACATGACATGAATGAACAAAGTAAACAATTTATTGTTCTTGCCCAGAAATCGGTGTATGCTTCATATAATTTTACTTTTGATTTGACAGGAAATATTGATAAAATGAATTTTGTTGTGTTTTCATTATCTAAATCAGAGAAATCTAGTGCAAAATTATGGAAAGTTTCATGTAAGAAAACTTTAAACCATTCCTCTTTTCTAAAAATAACTATTTCTGAATCAGGTATACAAGTAAATGTGAATCCTGTATTAACATTCTTTTTTTCAAAACATTCACCTTTATTTTCAGGTAAATGTTTCTTCTTGTCATTGAAATAAATAAAAATATTTAGTTTTTTAGAACATCTGCTATTCTGAGTGTATTTTGAAATTACATACAACCAAACGAGCATCAAATATACAAAATGAAATACATCATCTGTTATTTCATTTTTACTCATAACAAAATTGAATGTAATTTTTCTACCTAGAAAATCGTCAAACTTAAAAATTTTTGTATGTTTCGCATTTTCAAAAATATATTCTCTAATTTCTTTTACAATATAATCAAAATTTTTAGCTTTAGGAACATCTTTTTTTGGTGATAATATTTCTTTATCGATGAATAAATGTTTTTTCAAAACAATTGAAGAATTTATAAAATCAATGGATTCTTTGAAATATTCAAAGAATTGTAGAAATATTCTACGTGTGTCTTCTTTAAAAAAAATAAAATTATCAGAAGGTATTTGTTCATGTAAAGATTTTATTAAGTGAATAGAATCCGTTTTTAGTGACATTATGTGTTTCTTTTTTTATTAAATGTAAGTTTTATTAAAATATTTCATTTAAAGTTTTATGTATATTATAAATAAAAGAACGACATGTCTAATTATAGAAATATAAAAATGGTTATTCAACCTCATGGATTGAAAGTAAGTCTTTTTCCTCATCAACTTGCGAGTATTTATAAAATGGAAAATCTAGAAGAAACTAAGCTCATTGAAACTGAAAATTATATAAAACATACTAGAATGGGTATTAATTCTGATTTAACAGGTTATGGAAAGACATTGGCTATAATTGGTCTTATTATTCGAGATAAAATGGAATGGAATTTAGAATTTCCTCATACTTCTGAAAGTATCATAAGTGATTCAAGGGGTCTAGTAAAAACTTATATAACAAAAAGATATGATAGAATAAATCCGAATTTGATATTAGTTTCACAGTCTATTATAGGTCAATGGGAAAATGAATTGAAAAAATCAGATCTTAAATTTACATCAATAATTTCAAATAAAGATATTGAAAAATTATCATTAGAAGAAATGGAAAATACTGATATAATTCTTGTCGTACCATCTTTTTATAATAAAATCGCCGTTCTTTATTCAAAATTTGCATGGAAAAGATTTATTTTTGATGAACCTGGTAATTTAAGAATTGCAAATATGCAACCAGTTCAAGCAGGATTTTATTGGTTTGTTACAGCTACCCCTTTAAGTATTTATAATAATCATAAAAATTGTAAAGGAAGTTTTATGAGAGATTTATTTTATTTTAATAATTTTAATAGTGATAATGAAATTTTTATAAGAGATATAACAATTCAAAATGACGAAGGGTTTGTTAGAGAATCATTTGAAATGCCACCTACAGAATTTTTACAACATTTTTGTTATCAACCAATTATGAATGTTATTTCTCATTTTGTTAGTGAAACTGTAAAAACAATGATTGATGCTGGTAATATTGAAGGTGCAATAATATCTTTAGGTGGGTCTAAAACTTCAAATTTAGTTGAATTGATAAAAACAAATAAACAAAATGAATTGATTTCACTCAATGAAAAAATTTCCACATGCGAGGAAGAAAATAGAAGACAAGTGTATATTGATAAAAAGGAAATTATTATACGACAACTTTCTTCAATCGATGAAAGATTTCAGGATATGCTTAATGGAGACTGTTTAATTTGTTGTGAGAAATTTGAAAATCCTGTACTTGAACCAAATTGTCAAAATTTATTTTGTGGAGAATGTTTATTAACTTGGCTTCAACGAAAAAATTCGTGCCCAACATGTAGATGTAGAGTAAATCCATGTGATTTAATTTACGTTGAAACAAATGAAGGGAGAGTAAATGATTCATCTGAAAATAAATATACAAAAGAAATTAGAATGACGAAAGTTCAAAAAGTAATAGACATAATTACAAATAAAAAAGATGGAAAATTTTTGGTATTTTCTGAATATGATAATACATTTTATCCTATGTGTGATGCCCTAAGAGAACATAAAATTTCATTTATTGAAATGAAAGGAACTTCGAAAAATAGAGAAAAACATATTGATCTTTTTAAGAGTGGGAAAATACCTGTATTGTTTTTAAATTCAAATTTTAATGGAGCCGGGCTTAATTTAACTGAATCGACAGATATAATTTTATGTCATCGAATGTCTGATTCACAAAAAACGCAAATTATTGGAAGAGCTAATAGAATTGGAAGAACTCAAAAATTAACTGTTCATCAATTATTAGTCAATAATTTATGATTTTTTATATTTTTTGACATTTTTTTTTATTTTTTTCTTTTAATAAAGAATATAATGTCTGGAATAGTAAATTTAGAAAGTGCTTTAAGAACATGCAAAGTTGACACTGCTTATCAACAAAGAATTCAATCTGATAGATTTTTAAATCCTAAAAATCTAGTTTGCCCTGTTTGGAATGGATTAGATACCGCCGGACGTGTTGCTTGTGCAGACTCTTTTTATACTAAAAGAGAAGGATGTAATAGCGCAGAAGATCGGGTTGGAGTAGAAAATATCTTAAGACCTCAATATATGCAATATATTAGTGATTCATTAGGAAATAGTTATAATAAAAATAGTCCAACACCTGAAGCACCAACTTCTTCTGTTGGCGTTGAAGGTTTTAATTATAATTACGAAGAAACTCCAACATGTAAAAGATGCAACTAATTTTCATATTTTTTAAAATTTATTACAAAAAAATGTAATAAATCTAAATCTTCTTCTTACTTTTCTTTTTTTTACTTTTCCTTTTTTACTTTTCTTCTTCTTTCTTCCAATATCTGTATATTCTTCTAAATGAAGATCATCAGGAAAAAAATCCCAATAATTTCTTATCAATATGCTAATAAATTTATCATCATTCATCTTTATATTTATTTTTATTTTTATTTTTTTCGTTTATAACTTCTTCTTTTCCTAGAACTTCTTCTTTTCCTAGAACTTCTTTTTTTTTTATAACTTCTTCTTTTCCTAGAACTTCTTCTTTTCCTAGAACTTCTTTTTTTTTTTTATTTTCTTTTTTTCTTATAACTTCTTTTTTTCTTTTTATTTCCATCGAATGATTCTTTAATTTTTTCACTTATCTCTACTGGTAAATGTAAATCATCTCCATATGATATACCTTTATTTTTTTCATTTCTGTTAATCGAAAAATAAAGCATTTCATAATCTTTATTATAATATTCAAAATTAAATTCTTTATATTTTTTGTCGATATTATAAGGGTAAGGGGGAATGTCTATATAATTAAATATTTTTGTTACAATTCTTTTACTTTTGTCATCATTAGCATTAATAGGATTGTATTGTATAGTTTTATCGTCTAACTTTTTGAAATGAAATTCTTTTGTTTTTTCATCTTTATTATCTGGTAAAGATATAATATGAATTACTTTTAATTTTTCACAACCATAAAAAGATTCATATTCAATACTCAAATCTTTTGATATTGTTATTGATTCTAAAACTTTACAATCTTGAAAAGCACGACATTCGATATGTGTGACATTTGGTATTTTTATTGATTTCAGAGAACTACAACTATGAAAAGTATCATACCCAATACTAGTAACACTTTCTGGTATTGTTATTGATTCTAAAGCTTTACAATCTTGAAAAGTGTAATTTTCAATTATAGTAACACCTTCTGGTATTTTTATTGATTCTAATTTGAAACAATTACTAAAAGCACCTATTCCAATACGTGTAACACCTTTTGGTATTTTTATTGATTGTAAAGCTTTACAACCATGAAAAGCATTATTTCCAATACTCGTAACATTTTCTGGTATTTTTATTGATTTTAAAGCTTCACACATTTCAAAAGTACCACTTCCAATACTCGTAATCGTAACACTTTCTGATATTATTATTGATTCTAATTTTAAACAATTACTAAAAACACCGCTTTCAACAATAGTAACACCTTCTGGTATTTTTATTGATTTTAAAGCTTTACAATAAGAAAAAGCAAATTCTCGAATTCTCTTAACACTTTCTGGTATTGTTATTGATTTTAAAGCTTCGCAACCAGAAAAAGTACAGAATCCAATATTTGTAACACGACCTAGTATTTTTATTGATTCTAAATCTTTACAATTCCGAAAAGCTTCAATTCCAATACTCGTAACACTTTCTGGTATTATTATTGATTTCAGAGAACTACAACCATAAAAAGCACTATTTCCAATAAACGTAACACTTTCTGGTATTGTTACTGATTTTAACAATTTAAAATCTTTAAAAGTATTATTATCTATAATATCAACACCTTCAGGTATTTCTATTGACGTTATATTTTTGTCGTCTGGTGCAACTGCCTTTTTTATAGTAAATTCAATTCGTTCTTTTTCTAATCTAGGATTAGACAAATCACTAAACTCATATCTAAATTCATAATCGCCTAATAATCTTGTTATTATATATTCTACTCTTTTAACTTTTTCTATATCACCAATTGATTTCCAATATTTTAAAGTACCATACAATATAATATTGTTTACTCTTTTGAAATTAAAAGATTCATTAGAATTATTTATGTTTCGAACAATAAAAGTAATTTCTTTTAAATGTCTACAACCTTTAAAAGCATCTTTTCCAATAAACGTAACACTTTCTGGTATTGTTATTGATTGTAATAAAAAGTCTTGAAAAGTATAATCTTCAATAGTCTCAACCCTATCCGGTATATTAAATGATGTTATATTTTTGTTTGGTGGAGATGGACAAATAGTACGATCATCCAATAAACTCGACATTCCTGTTCCCATTTTATTTATATTTTTTTAAAAAAATATATTTTTTTAAAAAATCATCATTACTTTCTTAGCGATATTCATTTACACATGCTTTGTTAATTCCAATATAAGCTGTATCTTGTGCATAACATGGATAAACAACCGAACATGGTGACTGAAAACATAAATTTGCAGGTTTAAGATGTTCTTTATTTTTTTCTTTTTTCTTTTGGTTGTATAGTATATTTTTTGGAGTCCATCCAGCTTCTCTTTCTGATATTATAGGTCTGTCATCAGTTGGGACTCCTTGAAACCATCTAGGATAAGGAAAAACATCCATATCATTTTGCACATTGTATATTGAATAATCAACAATATAAGGTTCACTATTATTCTTATAAAAAATTTCCATTTTAACAGCATCTATATTTTTTTGTCTTTGAATCTCTGCATTACTTTTGTTCATAGTTTTATTTATTTAAGAAAATATTTTACTTTAAAATAAAAAATGAAACTTGTCAAATACTCCGAAAAAAATGCAAATATAGGTGATGCAATGCAAACAATGGCTTTAATGGATTTTATTGAAAAAAATTATGGTGTAAAAATAACGAATTTTGAAGATCGAACTCATATGACAGAAAATGACATGATTATTAATGGATGGCACAGACATCTAAAAGATAAATTACCAGTCGATGCATTATATATAGGAGTTCATTCAGACTGGATAATGATGAAAAATATTAGAAAAAACACTTTAATTGGTTGTAGAGATAAATTTACAGTTTCACAAGTAGAAAAATTACCCCATTTAAAACCTATTTTATCTGGTTGTTCTACATGTACTATACCTCTTTATGATGGTCCAAGAAAAGGAAAAGCTGTTTATATGCACGAAGATAAAGAAACAGGTGTTATTCCTTTTGACACACAAATTATGATTGCCAGAAATTTGATAAACGATCTTAAAACAAAAGAACTTGTTACGACAAATAGACTTCATATAGCTTTACCATGTATTGCTCTTGGAACACCAGTTATAATAAAAAAAAGAGAATTTCAACCAGAAAGATTTTCTATATTTGAAAATAATTTATTTCCTGGATTTGATAAAATTGTAACTTATAAACCTGATGGGTTAAGAGATTATTTTGAACAACAATTTATAAAAGGTTTTGATGAAATAGTTTATAATTCAGATAATTTCAAATCAAAGTACAGAAGATAAATCTTCGATTTCATAAATATCAAAATCGAAAATCAAATCATCAAATTTACTTGGATTTTTTAATAGAGGAATTTGACATTGGTATAATATATATTTTTCCATATTATTTGTATAAATAGTTTCTAAATCAACGTTTATAACACAATCATTTCCAATTAGAAATAGTATATTGTATTTTTCCAAAGTTACCTGATATTTATTGAATTGTTCTTCATTGAAATCTTTTAATCCTAATTTACATTCATAAATTGTATTTTTTGGAATACATATAAAATCAAATATACATTTTTCATATTTAAATTGAGTTCCTATACTATCACCATGTATTTTCTTTAAAATATTTTCCCAATACTTTTCTTGTTCTGTTGATCTTTTTTTAGCAATAGTAAAAGATTGTGCACCTTTATATTCTATACCTCCAATTTTTTTAATATCCTCCAAAATAAAAGGTATGTTTTGTAATTCGTAATGAGACATAAATTCTTTAAAATCATCGCGTTTTATTTCTAAATCTTTACCTTCATTTTCTAGAATTTTTAACCATTTAGATGGGGCTTTTATATCAAATGGATTGTTTTTTTTCATAATAATATTATTTTTAACATCGTTCTTCATTTTATCAATCATTTTCAAATAAAATGAATAACAAAAAAGTTCTTTTTCATTTAATTTAATTTTTAAATCAGGTATTTGAATTAAATTGAAATATTTGTAATTTTCAACTAAATCATCTTCTTCACGTTCAGATATATCTGAAAAAAAGTATTTTTTTGGGTCATATTTGATTAGAGAATTATAAAGATATTCATAACTCTCTTTGAACCAATCTTGTTCTATTAACCAAGCGCAATATTTACGATCTTTTAATAAATCTAAAAGATTCTTATCTTTATATTTTCCAAACGTAATATAATTTAAATTAAGTTCTGTTTTTTCCATCATTTAGAAATTAAAATTCTAATTTCTAAATCAATATTTTTATGAATTCTTAAAAAAAACACCCTGTTAACTTATATTATTTCTATATTATTATTAACATGTCTTCCAATTCTTGTAGTTTCTTTATCATCCTTCCTATTACAAATTTATCATTACCATATATAATTTTTTTCTTTTTCAATGACCTTGATCCTTCTTCTCAAAGAGATTTTTTTCTTCCTTTCTTACTTTTCATTTTTAAATTTTTATTAAACACAATTTAAAATTAAAAATTCGATTTTTATAATTAAAATAAATGGGAAATATAGTTAATAATTCAACCGATTCAATACCTATTGGTTCAATAAATTTACAAAATATTTTAAATGAAAAAACAACTTCCGTGAACGATTGTGAATATACCACTGAAATAGGAAATTGTAGTTCAGAATGTGAAGAAGGAACTCAAACAGTTCATCACTTAATAACAAAAAATTCTTCAAATGGGGGTAAAGCGTGTCCTGTAGATTACGTCCAAAAATGTAATCAAAAGTGTAATGATAATACAATGTCATCTAGAATATCTTTTGTAAATATTTTAAATATTCCAAGACAAGAAACAACCGGAAGTAAATTATTTTCTGTAAATTTAAATAATGTTTCTGACTTAACATTAAAAGATGGATTCTATCTTTCGATTCAATACCATTCTTTTTTTCCCATAAATTTTGAATTTATTTCTGTTTCATTAGACGATCATATTTTTCCTATTTCATCCTCATCTATTTTAGAAAAAGATGGATTTTTCAAACATAATTTTTTAATTACTTCAACTATAAAATTAAAACCTTTTAGTAATATTATTTTCAATTTGTTTATTTGGCAGTTTAGTTTACAAGATTCATCATATACTATACAAATAATCGCAAATTCTGAAAACAAAAATTGAAATATTTTTTTTTAAAATACATAATTTTTTAAAAAAAGAAATGAAACTTAGACTTGTAAATTTTAGATGTTATTCTGATAGTAGTTTCGATTTTGGTGAAGATGGTCTGCACCTTATTTCTGCTCCAAGTGGACAAGGAAAAAGTTCTATTTTAATGGCTATAAATTTTGTATTATACGGATCTGGGCAAAAGGTTGTAAGTCACGGACAATCTTCCTGCTCAGTTGAATTCACTTTTCAAGATTTACATATAATTAGAAAAAAGAAACCTAATAAATTAACTGTAAAAGTTGATGGTAAAATTTTCGACGATGATGTTGCACAAAATATTATAAATCAAAAATTTGGAACATCGTTTAATGTAACCGGATATATAGCACAGAATGCATTAAATTCTTTTATTGTTATGAGTCCAGCCGAAAAACTTTCATTTTTGGAAAAGTTTTCTTTCCATGATATTAATTTGGAAGAAATCAGGACAAGATGTAAAAATTTAATTCAAAAAAATAATGAAGATTTTATAAAAATTATATCACAGACCCAAACTATAGAACAAATTATTGTAGAACTAACATTACCAATTGAAGTAAAATTTCCTATAAAAACAAAAAATACAGATCTTGCTACTAAAAACGAAGAAATTCGTTATAAAAATTGCGAAACCTGTATAAAAAAAAATACTCACATATTATCAAAAACTGAAAAGGAATTAAACGATACTTTAATACTGAACTCATTTATACAAAATAAAGATGAAAATATTGAAGGATTGTCCTTATCCTTAGAAAATTTAAGTTTAAAAGAACAGTCTAGTGATTATATCGGTGACGAAGAGCTACAGATATTAAAAAAACAATTACAAAATATAATTGAATTCAAGGATTTTAAAAATATAAAATTTCAATTTGAAGAAAGTTCAAATCAATTAGAAATTATGAAAGAAAAGGAAA
>Ga0214919_10009827_pt1 | contig 12257 bp, 26 predicted proteins | sample LL1503_MetaG_FD_177994 | JGI IMG/M metagenome (GOLD analysis project Ga0214919, IMG submission 177994) | Freshwater microbial communities from Lake Lanier, Atlanta, Georgia, United States - LL-1503 | ecosystem: Environmental > Aquatic > Freshwater > Lake | place: USA: Georgia | collected...
TGTTCAATATCAACAACCTTCATCGTGTAAGACTTATTTTTCCACCACTTCTTATTTTTGAATGCTTCTTCTAGCCTGTCTTGCTTTCTCTTTAGGTTGAATCCTATTTCTTTTCTAAAGAGCTCAGCGTCGGCGCCCCCTATCCATAGTCGATATGCATCTTGGTGTGCTGGGTTATCAGAAACGGAATGGGTTAGTTTTGAAACAATTCCAAATTTCAGTAAGATTTCTTGAATTTGATGCGCTAAAACTTCAGAAACAGTGACGTAGATTATACTGCCGCCCTTATCTGCACATCCATCGGTGTCAAAAAGACCTCGTAGGAAAGCAACTACGACGGATTTCGGAGACTTAAGAATAATTTCTGGGACTTTTTTCTTAGAAGCAGTATTTCCAGTCTCAAATCCGAAAACTTCAAAGAACCACTTCATGATCAAGTCCGAGCCCAGCCCAACCCGCCATTTGTTCTCGTCTCTTTTCGCTGCGGGAAGAACATTGAATAGCTCATAAATCTGTGAACAAAACAAATCTTTGAGCTCATCATCTCCGGAAGTAAATCCAGATTTCAGTCTTTCATTGGAGTATTTGTAGAATCCACCATCTCCAATCAACATTCCAACTATATTTGAAGATTTTTCACAAACTACTCTGGGGAAATTGATGAAATCATTCTTTAAATGAAGCGTTTTATTACTTTCAATTGCCTCATGCGCCGCGGAAAGTTTTTCCAATGAGGTTCTTGTCGGCTTTCCATTTACATACCTTCTAACTTGTCTATACGAGACCCCGTGAAGTTCACATATGTCGCCAATTTCCATTCTAAATTGAACGGGATTTTCGACGTTTTGATATTCCCCTCCCCAGGTTGAATTTCCTTTGTTGATCGGAAGTTCGTCTAGAAGTTTGATGTCGCTCAAGTATTTCCATTCAGAGCCGGTCCAGATTCTATGATTTTTGCTTCCATGAATAACATAACCCTTGTCGGTAGTAATCTTTATTCTTTCTGTCCTAGGGTTGTGGTGCCACTCGATTAGATCTTGATATTTTGTGCCATCGAATACTTTTCCTGTTCGACCTTCGACCAACGATTTTGCAGTGACAAGACCGTCGATGGTGTCAATCAAAGTATCGCCAGTCACACAAGCCCAGCCTTCATTCATTACCTTGGTTTGAATTTGTGGCCAGAAATATTGTCCCTCGTCACGACACACATCGATGATGTCTCGCTTCCAATCAGGAATCTTGGCGTTCTCTGATATGAAGCCCAACACATCGTAGTCGGGTTCCAGGGGAATGGCGTTGATGTTGAAGTTTCTATACTTGCCGTCCTTGTCGTTGTTGATGAGCTCGATGTATTCGGCTTTGATCTCCGCGTGAGGGCGGCGGACTTGCCCATATTTAGTGGTCTGGAACTGGACGGCGTGACAAGAATCGATGATGTCTTCCACGGCCTCGACCCCAATGTTGGGGTTCTCGATATAGGACTGAATACGTTTCTTGGCCGCCCTGAAGCGAGGTACTGCTGTGTGGGCTCGGGTGTTCTTGAACATCCTGTTGTTTTTGAAGAAGTCAGAGTGTCCGACGCAATGGGCCATGATGAGAATCTGTAGGTAAAGTGGATTCTCTCGCATCAGGTAGGCAATTGACGGATCGCTGTTGATAATCAATTCATATGGGAGACCCTCCATTCCGAGGTTATATCGGTGGAAAGTCTGTTCAAATGTTTTGCCGTAACTCCAGTGATCGAAGTGGGTAGGAAGGCCGTGGTAAGACATGGCCCCGATCATCGAATAATAATCGAGAGTTTCGTAAGCTATGTCATACCAATCGAGGTTGTGTCCTTTGGCAAGTTTGCAGATTTTTTCGTCCCATTCTTCCAGGACGTCGAGCGAGTAATCCATCATCCACCTCCCATTAGGCTTCGGAAAGCCGGCCAAACGTCTTCTTTGCTTTTAATGCGGACCTCTTTTAATTTATCACACTGGAGAGGTTGCAATGTTTCAAAAATTTTCCCGGGACCATCGATCCAACTGGTGTTGGGTTCGATTTCACAGTATCCGTAGAGCTGGACGACCTCGAGGAGCCTGAGAGCTTCTTCGACAAATTTTTCGTTGTCTTCCGAGAAGTTGTCGCCGTCGGAACCTTGGAAGAGGTAGATGTTCCAGGAGGATGGGTGGTATCGCTTGTCTATGATGTCCAGGACCATGGTGAGGGCGGTGGAGGCCATGGTGCCGCCGGTGGAAGCCTGGGTGAAGAATTGTTTTTCCTCCACCTCCCGGGCCTCGACATCGTGGGAGACAAAGACGATATCGATCGTTTCGTACTTTAGGCGTAGGAAGTGGTACAACAGGAAGTAGAAGCTACGTGCCAAGAACTTCTTTTCGTCCGACATGGAACCAGAGACGTCCATGACGAAGAAGATGACGGCGTTGGTGCAGGGCTTTGGCGTTGCCTTGTAATGTCGGTACTTCAGATCGTCTTCGTGGAAGGAGAACGTCTCGCCTTCTTCCGCTTTTTCTGGGTCGAATCCTGCGGCCTTCATGCGCTTGATGCGTGAAATGGCCGACTTCTTCCTGTCGAGACGTGGCATGATGCCTTGGGGACGATAGCCTTTTCTTTTCAGTTTCTCTACGTTGATGTTGCTGAGTTGGCGGCGTTGTAGTTCGGGGAGTTGTAGTTCTGCGAAGAGGTATTCGGCGAGCTCTTCCAGGGATATTTCTACGTCGTAGTATTCTTCACCCTTGTCTTTGCCGGCTTTTTGTGGTTGGCCATCGGCTCCTTCTGGAGGTGGTTCGCCTATCTTTTGGCCACGCTTGACGTCCTTACCAGGAGCCGAGCCTACCTGTTTGTTGCCGTTGTTGCTGCCGTAGACGAACTTGTATTCCTTGATGCCCCTGACAGGGACCCGGAAGGTTTTTTTGCCGTCCTGACCGATTATGCTTTCATCTGCGACGATGTGGTGTATGCCTTCGCGGATGGCCTTTTCTATCTTTTGTTTGTGACGGCGACGGTCTGAGGCAGAGCGGTCTGCCACGGTCTTGTGTTCGCGAAAGATGCTCATGGTATCTTACCCTGATTATAAATAGTACTTTCACAATGGAAACTTGAAATTTTGTAAATAAATCTTCACCTTGCATAGAATATTGTTCAATATGCCTGAAGGCCCGGAGCTCAAACATTCACGAGATGTTCTGCGAGACTTACTTCTTGGTAAGTCAATAACGAGAATTTTCATCACACCGAATGGTAGGTATAAGAGTAAAAATCCGATTGGAATGGAATCGATAGAATCCAATTTACCGTTGAAGGTGACCGGTGTGGACGTCAAGGGTAAGTTCATGTGGTGGACGCTCGAGGGTGGAGGTCGACAGTATTTCGTCTGGATTACGTATGGAATGTCGGGCCAGTGGTCTCCGCACAGGGGCAAACACGCATCTTTCATCGTAGAATATAATGGATCTGGCGTTCCTGTCACGCGAGACACACAGATGATATTTTTTAATGATCCTCGCCATTTTGGGACCATCAAGTTCGTGGCTAGCGAAGGCGAGTTGCGGGCCAAGTTGAAGACGTTGGGGCCGAGCATCTTGGATGACGTCCCGATGACACCAGAAATATTCGCAGAAAGGATATTAAAGAAACCTAATCGGACAATTTCCGAGGCCCTCATGGACCAATCTTGTGTCTCTGGATGTGGAAATTACATAAAGGCCGAGTGTCTATATAGGTCTGGCGTGTCTCCGCACCGTGGGGTGACAGAATTGGAGTCCAACGAAGTCGTAAAGTTACACGAAATGTTACTCTCTGTTGCTCGTGAGTCTTATATCGATCAAGGTGCCTCGATCCGGACATACAAGACAGTGGTGGGGGGTAAAGGTAAAGCTCAATTTTTCTTTAGGGTTTATAACCAGAAAGAGTGTCCAAAAGGTCATTTAATCCAGCGAGAAGAGACCTTGGATGGCAGGACAAGCTGGTGGTGTAAAGAGTGCCAGAAATGATCTTATTTCCCTGTTAGCTGTTTCCAGGTTTTGTGATCAGGACGTCCTTGGGCTCTTGTTTTTGCTGGTTTTCCACCTCGAGCACGTTTGGCCCATACGTTGTCCCAGAGTCCTCTTTTACCCTTTTTTGATTTCTTTTTCTTTCGTTTTGCTTCATCGAGTAAGTCAATTATCAATTCTTTGACATATTGTTCTAGTAACACGGTCATGGTGCTAAATATATATTTCAACAAACCGATGCAAATAACGATTAAAGATTTAAAAGAATTGATTGAAGAAGGGTTGATGTTGGCTGAATTAGGGGTTCTTGATCAGTTTGAACCTGACCTTGAAATGATCAATGACTCTCTCTCTGAGGCAAAATATCATGGCCGTGAGGTGAAGCTCGGCAAACCGATGAAGGGAGATACAAAGAAATATAAGGTTTATGTCAGGGATCCCAAGACGGGGAATATCAAGAAGGTCGGGTTTGGTGATCCCAACATGGAAATTCGTCGGGACAATCCCAAGGCAAGAAAGTCATTCCGAGCCCGCCATGGTTGTGGCACAAATAGGGCTTCCGATAGGACAAAAGCAGCTTTTTGGAGTTGCAAAATGTGGAGTAAAAAGCCTGTTTCTAAGATTCTTAAAGGGAAATGAAGTGCCCTACACAGTTAGAAAACAAAAGTGTAAAAAATCTGACGGTGGAAGTGGATCCTACGTTCTTTCTTATACAGATAAGAAGGGAAAGAAACATAGGAATTGTCACACGTCTAAAAAGCGTGCGCAGGGACAAATCGCGGCCATTGAGGCAGAAGGACTAGAGAGAGGTAAAGACGTGCAGATCACCGCACCAGAGCTCAGACATCTTATTAGAGAGATCATTATCGAGGCGAAGAAGGCGAAGAAAAAGTCTTCCAAGAAGAAAGATTGGGACGGTGATGGCGACAATGATCTTGCAGACGCAAAGACAGCCCAATATGTCGTCGGCGGAATTCCTTTAGGTCAAGCTCTTGCACGATCACGAAAATTCAATGAAAATTCTTGAGGATGATCTTTGGGTTCGGTCGAACTCTAATGTGTAAAAAATAAAAATCCCGGGCCAGAACCAGTCCGACCCGGGAAAGCTAAGTTAATTTATTAGAAACTATCAGATACCGTACTTGGTATTCAAGTAACCTTCGACTGAGGCTCTTTCCCCGGCGCTGAGGGCCTTGTTGTAGACGAGTACTTCGTAGATGACACCAAGATAACCAGAATTCCCATCGCTTCCTATTGCGAAAGGATAACCATTTCCAGTGGCCAAGAATTGATCGAAACGTGCTCCGTAGTTAGGAGGTGAACTTCCTACAATGTGTTCAGCCTGTACACCGTTCACAAAGTTGTCGGCTGTGCCGTCCCAGTAACTCGATGCAGCACTTTGTACCACGGATTGTACGTAATCCGTTCCTGACGCAATTGTTCTTCTCTGAGATGGATCTCCATCTCCTCCACTGACAAGTCTGATAGTTGCATGACCTGGATTACCAGGGTTATAATCAAATCCCATACGGAATTGGCTAGTGTCTGGATAACTTATGGCCGATGCATTCAAACTGGAATCGTAGGCGTTACCGTTCCAGTAAGTTGTTTGTGCATTTGCTGCCATGATTATTGTGAGCGCGCCACCTTGTGTTCTACCATTGAGGGCGTTGGAAATTAGGAATCCAGCATAATAAGGTTCACCACCACCGTTAGGCCCAACGAATCCGGCTTCAAAATGAACGCCTTTCTTAGATCCAACGACCTTCAAGGCAGGTCTATGATCGTTTGCGCTTGCGATTGCATGGTTGCCTTGTCCGGATTGATCCGACCAATAACCGGTCCTGTCTCCGTCAACTGATGCCACTGCTCCCGTAGCAGATAGCGACTGATAAATTCCCGAGTCTGCTTTGAACCAACAAATAGCGTCGCCGATAGAGAGTGGATCGAAAGCCCCGCCGCCACCGCCACCACCGCCCGTCGTGCTGATTTTCATAGACTTTCCTGCACCATTGCCGGAGAATTTAAATTTTCCTCCGGGAGTATTGCCTGATATTTTAATAGACATAGAAATGCTCCTTGCGCAAGCACACCTGCCTGCACAATATAAGTATTCTTATTAAATTCATTAATGATTATTTGAGTGGAGACGGGCAACCCTTGTAGATGTTGGCCCATGGATCGCAAGGAATTGTGATCTCCAATAGATACTCATTTCCTTTTCCGTCTTTTAACGTAATGTATTCCACGCCACAATCGTTCGGGTCCGGACCATTATTTGTGTTGGATGGAGGTGGTTCCGGAGGTTTTGGTTGGGAAGTTGGGTAAGAAGACGCAATACCTGGGATGTCATGTGAAACTCCAGTGTCTCCTGATGCCCCACACCCAACAATTGCCGCAGCCATAAAAATCAGCCGACAGATTTTTTGCATGGATTCCTCCTGCTTCTTCAGATAAGTATGTTCATGAAAATTCGCGTAGGAGATTTGCGACGTTTAATTCAAGAAGTCGCACAATCATATCACAAAAAACAGAACGTTGCCGGTTCGTATCCGGATGAAACGTACGATAAAGAGCTGTTATCTGATCCCGCGTTCGATGGTGACAGTACCTTGGTTCCCCATGACATTAAAAAATCGATTAAGAAGTGGGCAAAAGACATGAAATTAAGTCATTCGTGAAATAATCGAGAATTTAACTTCTCGTGCTGTGTAAAATTTTATTCACCCATAGTATGATGATGTTTATGAAGAATCGTGGTATTCTAATTACAAGTGTTGTTTGTTTTGTTGTAGGGTTTTTGTCTCACAATGAGGTTGAGCAGCAACAACCTTCAATTTCTCAAGGAGGAGCTCCAACCGGAAGCGATTTGAAACATGCCTCCTTTAATCCTCCGGGAATGGATGCTGAACGATATTTTGATTGTCTTGCAGATATTCCTAACGAGTGTTCAAACGAAAGTATTCCCGAAGCTAGCGGGTGTCATCAATGGGAATCGTGTGTTGATCTTTGTAAGATTGAAACTGACGATCGATCATGTGTAACGCAATGTAGCATTGATCATTTGGAAATTAATTCTAGCAGTTTGACTTCAAGCACATGCGATTGTGGTGTTTGTTTAAAAGTCTGCGATGAGATTTGCGATTGTGGAACGTGAACGTAATATTACAATTGGCTCTTTAGTAACAACTGGGTCATCTCGATTTTTGTCCACATCTTCATCCGGTTGGCCTCATGTCAAGGGTTTACCTTTTGATAAGGGTGAAATTGGAATAGTGATTGATAGAATACCTCTTGATAGGATGTCACCTGTTCAAATTTTAACAGCGAAGGGTTCCGTTGGATGGATTTGCGATGTTTTTATCGAAGGTCACTCAAATTAAACATTTGATGACAAAATTAATATAAGGTTGTGTTATGTCATTAGGTTATAGAGTTTTTAAAGTCGAAAAAAATGGTAAGTCATCTCTTGTCTTAAAACGAGTTTTTGTGAATGATGCGGGTAATCCAACTCATTGTTCTGATTTGGGGTCATTGTCTGCAACAACTTTGGATGAATTGTGGATTGAAATTGAAAAAATGTCCAATTCAATTTCAAGTCCAGTCATGTCATTGGAAGATCTTGTAAAAGATAAATCATGAGTTACAAACCTGTATCAGGACATTTGATTATGTCAGATAACAGATCCGAAGTTGGAATTTGGGACGTGTGGAACGCTAGATCTCAATCTCTATTATCAAAAATAAAATACGGGATCATTCCTGTTGGAAATTATCTGGGTTCATTATTGCCCGGTGATGTAGCACTGGTAATCGAAGATTTGCCTGTTAATCGTGAGGGAGGCATTCAAATTTTAACATCAACGGGCAAAACTGGATGGATTGATGGAAATCATGTCATTCAAATTAGGTGACATTTATATGGTGTCCACGACCGGGGGATTAATGCCTGTTTGGGAATCTGTATTTCCTAAACAGAATTTATTGCAAATTGGTACGGTTGGTGATGGAGATATCGTTTTGTATCTTGGAGAATCTCACGGATTTTCTAAAAAATCAATCTATGTGAAAGTTTTGGCGGCAGGCATGGTTGGTTGGCTTGCGGGTTATCTTTTGGACAAAATATGAAAGACAGAGGAGAGACAACAGAACCCCATTTTTTTGAGGCGATGCCATTTTACACGCTAACAAAAAGAAAGGATATCGGCCTTGTGCCGTATCATGAATTTTTGTTTAGTACTTTTCTTAAGTAAAGAATACTTATTATGGAGATGATCAAGACATTCAAGGTGAAACATGGTGTAAGCTTTGAGCCTTCTCTCTTTGAGAAGGCAATTAAAGTTGCTCAGTACGCTCTTGAAAATGGTCTCGTCTCAACAAAAGCTATTAAACATATCGGCCTAAAATCTGAGATTGCTAATCAGATCGTTAGAAAGTATGGACTGAATAAGAAGATCAAATCAGTTAACCCAAAAAAGGTTAAACTAACGGTTCCTGGTCAAAATCTAAAGTTTGATGCAGAAACTAGGAAACTACGGATTCCAAGTCTTAAGGTAGAATTTCGCTGTTGGTTTCCTTCTGATTGGACAAAGCTTAATCAAGTTGAGATTGATAAAACTTGGGCTTATGTTTCTGTGACTTTCCCTGATCAACAGGTCGATGAACCTAAAGGTTTCATCGGCATCGATCTTAACTCAACTTCTCACTCCATTGTTGTGGCAAATCCGCAGACAGGAAAAATCAAGAAGTTTGGAAAACAGATTCCCTTCTTGAAGAAGAAGTATAAGAATATTAGGCAGAACCTGCAAGAAAAGAAGCAGTGGTCACAGCTGAAGAAGATCAAGGATCGTGAGAGAAGGAAGACGACCGATACGATTCACAAGATCACAACTACAATAGTCAAAGAAGCAAAGAAAAGTGGAGTTGGAATTAAGTTAGAAGATCTCTCAGGGATCAGAAAAGATTGTACGAAGAAGTACCGCAAACAAGGAAATCATACTTTGAACTCTTGGCCGTTCTATCAAGTGAGAATGCTTCTCACTTACAAAGCCAAGGAGCAAGGTGTAGAGTTGAACGTTGTTGATCCTGCTTGGACATCAACCTCGTGTTCTCGTTGCGGAGTCGTTGATAAAGAGAGCAGAAATGGAAAAGTGTTTCACTGTTTGCACTGTGAACACATTGATCATGCGGACGTGAATGCAGCTTTCAACATCGCATTACGCCTAAAGATCGATCCTGTGAAGAAAGAGATTCGCAGGAAGGGCCGAAGGACGGCAAAACCGTCCGAGCTGAAGTCCCTAAAGGGTAAAGTCGATGAAGGCAAGACTACCCTCGAACCTTACGGCCTTGTGCCGTAAGTTATTCAGAACAAGATGGCGTTGGGATTTTTTGTTCTTGCCAAGTTGTGCGGATTGGTTGGATTCGCCATGGGATTTGGACCAGGAATGATTCGAACCTTAGGAAGCGTTTCCTTAGGCGTGGCGTTTTTGTTTTTGGTTTGTTGTGCAGGATGTTGTATCCTCCAGTATTCTCAAGAAAGTCAAAAGTTTGCAGAAGAAGACGCCGTGGTTGACAACATCAGGAAATTAAAACAGCAACAGTTGTTGTTGGAAGAGCGGGTAAAAGAGTTGGACGATCAACGAGTTTTGTTAGAAAAGTTGAGAAATAGGGTTTGAGTCAATTCGAAATTGAAAACGAATTTCCCCAACAACTGTTGACGCTCGACGGCATGCCGCTCAACTACGTGTATGTCGATCAAATTCCTTTGGGAACGTTGGTTTCGATAGAGTGGGACGTGACTTCGATCGGGATTGTCATAGGACACAAGGAAAGTTCAAGGGCGAAGACAGTAAGTGTCTTGTGGTCCGTGCCGCCAGTTGCGTTTTGATTTTTTGGTGAAAAGTGGGTAGTCTGTGTGGTAGGATGGGCACATGGGAGGAATTGGGCCAGGTGACCTTGTTGTCCACGAGTACAACAATTCTGTTGGGATTCTTTTGGAGGTCCTTGTGGACCAGAAGCTCATGAGGAACCCCTTTTCTGTTCCATGGAGGTACCGGGTGTTGTGGAGGAATGAGATCATCAAGGAACATGACTTGGGAAGCTTGAGGAGGGTGGCCGTGTATGATGGCAGGATAGGAACATGAAACCCGGTGATATGGTTACACTTACCACGGATGACTTTAAAGGCCCAGCCATCGTTTGGTCTTCCCCTCGGCGTGACGCTGAGTATTCGTGTAATTTTACTTTACAATCTTTCGGAATGGTTTTGGGCATCGATTCCGGCATTAAGTGGAATTCTTCCTGTCCAACAGATTCCCAGGTCAAAATTCTTTTAGAACATGGTCAAGGGTGGATCAACCAGAAATTCCTGAAAGTAATCACGTGAGGGTGGGAGATTTGGTGAAGCCGATTTCAGCGAGTCCGGTTGCTAGTATTTGGTCGTACAGGTTGTATGAGGTGCCCGTAGATCCGAGCGTGGAACAGCGACAGACCGGGAGTATTTTAAATACTTGTTTTGGGTTGGTGTTGGATATCCGGCGAGGTTATGTCAGGGTGGTGTGTCCGACGGGATCTGGATGGATTTGGGTGGGGAATTTGGAGGTGGTGTATGGAGCCCGGTGATCTCGCTTTGGATTACGCTTACAAGCCCTACACGAAAGAGCCCGATGTGGTATTGGTTTTGGGGTTGGCAAAAATTGGAAAGCAAGAGATGTTGTACCGCACGTTGCAGCCCGACGGGACTATTGTGGTTGTTCCTGTTGGATTATTGAGGCTCGTGGCGAACGTGTGAACAAAAAGCATAAGAAGTAGTAGATTGTTAGAATCCCGTCACGGGAAGAAAGAAGACGACATGAGCGAGACGACAGAAGAGCAGGTTGCGACCGGACCGGATCCACGAACGATTCTTTGTAGGGTGGTGGATGTGGAGATGGCCCTTGGGCGTTCTTTCCAACGCTTCGTAGAGGAGCAGAAGGGTTCTTTGGAGGACCTGATGAATTTGGCCCGTGAGGAATTTTCCAAGATGGAATTGTTTACACCGTCTTTAGGTGAGTCTCAGGATTCTCGTGAAGGGTGAAACTTTCTGAAGTTTGTGTAGGAGATCTGGTGGTGTTAGTACGGGATCCATGGGTAACCACGGATCCCATGCCAGAGACTCCGATGGTGTCTGGGATATATTTGGGAAAGATGGTTTCCAAGTGGTCTGGAACCGATTTGAAGTGGTGGAAGATGAGGTTGTTGACGGGTGATGGTGTGGTGGAGAAAGTCGTATCGGACGATCATTTCATAGACGTTATTTCGCGAAGGTGATTGATGGATAATCATTTTGAGACCGTCGGTGGGTTGTATCGGTGGCGTGACCCTGAGCATTGGGGGCATGGTGATGAGGTATTGGTTCACGTAGGATTTTGTCCGAGTTTGCTTAAGGTCCTTAAGGGCGAGGTGGTGCCGGTCTTTTTGACGCCCCGGGGTGAAGAAGACATTCATTTTGATAACGTGGAGTTGTTGTATAAATGATTCCTTATGGGATAGGGTGGAACCATGGTAGATGAGAAAGTGGTGGTTGGTGTTCGGGTGCGGCTCAATGCGTATCGGATCATTGATGATGTGGTAGAGCGAGCTGTGCAGTTGGGATACAATCGGGCTTACAAGCACACGGATGATCCTCGGGAAGATATTTTTATTCAAGAGATTCATCGAGCTGTTATGAACGAGTTGTGTGAGGTATTGAAGTTTGATGATGAGGGGTGAGTGAGGCCTGGGGATTTGGTGATCATTTCCACTTTCACGCCTGAGTATGGCGAGAAGGTTGGGATATTGACGTACCGCCTTCAGCTCGGGTATCCTGATTATCACGAGGTATTGACTTGTGATGGGGTGGAGTGGATCCGGGCCTCCAACATCTTTTCGGCCCACGAGTTTTCCCAGGTAATCGACAGGGAATCATTCGTGCAGGAGTGGTGAGGGCGGTTCCTTTGGATGTATTCGTAGTTGAATACATCGGTGAAAAGTCACCGGTAAGTGTGGTACGATTGTGATATGGTAGAGTTGGTGGATGTGGAGATGGAGTATGTGAGGGTAGGAGATCTTGTTTTCCCTAGTTCCAATTCTTTTCAGAAGCCTGGCGGGGGTGGGTATGTTACTTGGGATACCGAGCCGATATCCGATTCCAATTTATTTCCGGCGATTTTTTTGGGTAGGCTGGACATGGCGTGTTTGGTATTGAGCCCCAGTGGTGTTCAGAAGATATCGGCGTGGTGT
>Ga0214919_10009828_pt1 | contig 12257 bp, 14 predicted proteins | sample LL1503_MetaG_FD_177994 | JGI IMG/M metagenome (GOLD analysis project Ga0214919, IMG submission 177994) | Freshwater microbial communities from Lake Lanier, Atlanta, Georgia, United States - LL-1503 | ecosystem: Environmental > Aquatic > Freshwater > Lake | place: USA: Georgia | collected...
GCATGGATTCTCTTTTAACCACTGTTTTACAAGCAGATTTAGCGCATGTGCAGGTTAGACAAAATGAGGATGTTAGGCGAATTTCTGCTTGGGTTGCACTTGCAGCTGGACCAACGATGGTTGCTGGAATATATGGGATGAATTTTGAACACATGCCAGAGTTAAATTGGAAGTATGGGTATGGAATAGTTATGATCATGATTGGACTACTGAGTGGATTTTTGTTCTATAAATTCAAAAAATCCAAGTGGCTCTGAGCAAAACTGTTGGGTTTAATTGAGCAAATCTGCTGATAGGGTCAGCCAGTAGTAAAAGACCGGGTTGTTAGCTCAGTTGGTAGAGCAGGTGACTCTTAATCACCGGGTCGGGGGTTCGAGTCCCTCACAACCCACTTACTTTCCCAGGTAAGCCTTTTCTAATTCAGCTAAATTAATTTTCTTCATGCCAAGCATTGCTTGTGTGGCTCTTTGAGATCCTTGTGCATCTGATCCACCTAGGTACTTCATCATCTCTGGTGAGGTTACCTGCCATGAGACTCCAAACTTATCTTTAAGCCAACCACACTGACTTTCACTGCCACCATCGGCGGTAAGTAACGCCCAGTACTTGTCTATTTCACTCTGATCTTTGCAAGGAATTTGAAATGAAATTGCCTCACTGTGTGGAAATTGCGGACCACCATTTAAACCAATAAATGGCCGGCCAAAAATTCTAAAATTAACAACTACCTCTTCACCCTGTTGGTTTCCTGGCGTTTGGGTTGGTGCAATCCAATTATCAGCGATTGAGCTATCTGGAAAGATGCTGGTATAGAAGGTAGCCGCCTGGCGAGCATTGCCATTAAACCAAAGACAGGTTGTTAACTCCATTGGTTGAAAATACTGCATTGCTTCTGATTTGGGTAATAACCGATCATCGCAAAATAGATATAAAGGGTATAACTCTATGCTTTATACATGGCAGGGGTTAAAAAGGTGGCACCACACCAAATTCTGGCAAACTCTCTTCGGAGTTGGGCTCAAGAAAATGATCTACTTGCAGATCCATACATCTCAGGATTAATTACTGCCGTTTCAAATCGTAAGAATCTACCAATGTGGGCAAGTCTTAATCCCCTTGAGTATCTGCCTCACGCTCTAGCTCAAATAAATAAAACATTAAAGCGAATAGTCCTCTTTATTACCATTACTAGAAACGCACTGGTCTTCTTGCCAGTGGCCTTAACCTGGTATGCAATTGCCAAAGCGACCAGCGCCTTTGCTATCTACACCTCAGATAACACGCTTGGCGTAGTTAACTTCCTTGATTTTTGGGAGAACGGGTATGGCGTATTAGATGAAAAATGGTCACTTAGCCATGTGGCAACCTTAGATTTTCAAATTATTTTAGTAATTATTGTTTTAACGATTGCAGTCACCTTGATAGATAAGCAGTTTCGCGAGAATCATGCACATCTTGTAACGCAGCTTGATGAAGACCGAATAAATCTAGCTTTAAGTATCTCCTCCTTCCTATTTGATCACCAGAGAGTTACCCAAGTAAGCATGAATCAATCACTAGCTAAAGCACTTCGGGATTTATCAAACTCAACTGAATCATTGGATAAGAGCAGCAAAGAGCTTGGCAAGACGGTAAAGGCAATCCCATCGAACCGAGAGATTCTTACTGAGATAAAGGCAATTAAATCCCGTAACCGGTTTGACTCAATTTAATTAATATGCGAAGACGTCAAGTTGAGGGCGAGGCAGAGGATGCCACCTTATTGGCAGGGTGGATGTATGCCGACCTACTACTAGGTTTAATGGTTATATTCTTGGCAACCATCTCATTTGTGCCAATTGACAACTTTGTTAGTAAATCTCTAGTTAAAGCCACCTATAAGCAGGTTGATAAAGCTTTTAACTTCAACCGCGGCCTCTCCCTGGTCTATGACAAATTTGATGCTAAATCACTTGAAGCAGATATTGAGGCTTTTAAGAAGCGGGAAGGTTTAGATAACAACTCTGAGATTATCTTTGCGCAAATTTTGGGTGGTTATGATCCTAAAACTGAAGATGTTGAGACTGGACGAAATCGAGCACTTATCTATAGCTTCTCACTAACTCAGGATCAAAATGGTTTGTTTAGAAACGCTTCAGTTACAGCAGGTGGTGAATCAGGGCTTAAGAAGGATCAAATCGCTTTGCGATTGACCTTTGTTTCTAAGATTAAATAAACTTTAAAGCCCAACTACGCTAAGAATTGTTCCAATAAAAGGAATTACTGCAATTAACTTGCCGAAAACCTGCTCCTTCTTAACAGTTACCACCTCAATTCCTGATTGAATCTGAACGCTCTCACCTTCTGCGCTAACAATGAAGGCAATAATTGGAGATGGATTTGGTGCATCAATTCTTACCATTGCCTTTGCACCACTCTTAAAATCAGCACCAGTTTTATAAAGTACTATGCCAGATTTTGCAGATCCCAATGCATTCTTTAATCCATCTTGTGGATGTCCTAGGCGAAAGCCCATGCCAAAGAAAACAACTATAAGTAATAGAAGAACAACAATTCGGTTACGAGTAGATGAAAACATTAGATAAGGGTAGAGGGGTATTTGCCTTTACCTAGGTAGATACGCCTAAATTACCTTTTCTTTTTTGTTGATCGCTTTGCAGTAATTGCTTTTTTCGGAGCGCTGGCTCGCCTTTGAGCACCTTTTGCCTCAACTTCGCGGCTAATATTTTCAATCCAAGCATTTATATCTAAATCTGCTGTGGTCTCAACTGGTGATAACTCTTTGCTTTTTTCAATCGCTTTTCTTACTGAGGAGAGAGCTGATTTAGCCATCTCAGATAAAGATTTAATCTTCATAAGTAATCCTCCTAGATTTGGCAAAGTAATTGTTCCAAAAGGCAGTGAAAAGCGTTTAGGTTCCTTAATCTCAGCTGGTTGAGCAGCAGCTGCTGCTGCAATTGCAACCGTATCGGTCATTCCCAGCATCAAACGATTGGTGCGAGAGTCTGGTCTGCCAGTTCCCCGCCAGGTGGCAACCTCAATCACTGAACCAGCATTTAACTTACCAAGAACTAATTTCTGACCATCTGGCAGATCGATCACCACCGGATTCTCCGAAACTGCAATTGGGATATTTGTGATGGTTGGGTTCATTTTCTTTACCGCTTTCTTTTTCATGTTGGTATTTAGACAGTCTTAGTGAATTCAAGGCCGATTTTGTCCTTGAGAAATTTGATTGGAAATCCTCTGGGAATATCCCCACAGCCAGCGCTTATGTCAAAATCAATAGAAATATCACCAGTAGAAACTGAATTGATAAGTTGGCGGCACTCATAAAAAACAGTGGCATCTCTTAGATCAGCTAGATGAATAGTTGCATAGTAAGTATTGCAACCGACCCCATCGATACCACTTACCGTAACTTTAGATAACTCAAATTCACTGCCATTAAATTTTTGTTTTGCTGAAACAGTTACCGCAGCATCACATGCATCCATGCGAACCTCACCGCCACCAATTCCAACACTGCCAACGCCGCTATCTTTTCCAGGCGCACCGGCAACGCCGGGAGCACCGGGAGCACCGGGTGCTCCTGGAGCGCCTGCAACACCTTGAGCGCCAGGTAAACCTTGCGCGCCTGGTACACCAGGTAATCCATTAATTCCATTTATTCCATTAGCACCTGAAACACCAGCTGGTCCTGGTTGGCCATCAGCACCTACTAGTAATCCTAAAACCTGATTTAGATTTGACTCAGTAATTGATGGTGCACCTAAGAAGAAGTTACCAATACCAATTGGAGCAGCAGATATTCCAAGTCCCATACCGATTCTAGTGAAGACTAAAAAGGTTATAAAGAAGATTAGTTTTTTCATATCACCATCTGCTTTTCAACTTGTGATACTTGAATTTGATCAGCCCGAGAGGATGAATCAAATACAGAGCTAAAAAATCCATGAATAAAGAGAATTACTGAGGTGCTTAAAATCAGTAATTTACCTCTGGCTGTAACCTCAAGTGGCAGTGATTGAATATAAAAGAAGGTAACAAAGGAGAAGGTTGCAATAAGTAACATCTCAATGACGATATAACGTTCAGCATTTTTAAAGACCTTTATAACTGGTGAATCAAATCTAACCATCAGCAGCGCAAGGGGAGTTGAAAGTAGAAGGGATGAAATCACGGCAAATTGCAGTGATTGTGTCCACACATAGGTTGTGCCAACCAGATATAAAAAGGCAAAGGTAATGGTCCGAGGTGAGAGCACTCTTGGTAGTACTAATATCCGAATCTGATAATTCTTACCCATTTGATGCAGATCTTTCACAATGTACTTATATAGATTTATTCGGGCAAATATCACTCCGCTTAAAATGACCGGAATTAGGTAGGAATTAATCGCAATAGGTGCCACCTGATCCACAAAACTATTAGTTAGAAGTTGAGCTACTAAGAAGATTAATCCGCCCAATACACTGGCAACTAAATCAGGCAGGAACCTCTTTGCAAAGTGAAAGTAATTATCTTTGTTTAAAATATCTTGATAAAGACTTGAAAGTATTCCAGGTGCTACCCAACCAATGCCTACTGCTACCAAGGACATCACTGAGCGAACACTGGTCACATTTCCAGTAATACTTTGCGCGAAGGCAAAACCTAATGCTGCAGTAAAGCCGGAGAATGGATCAGTTACACCAATAATTGCAGCAAGTGCGTATAGTGCAAATGGAATCAAACTTATCCCCAGTATTAATTGCCCATTAAGACCAATATAAGCACCAAGAAATATGGTGGCAATTGGCAGACTTGCCCAGGTAATTGGCGAGAGCTTATGCAGCAACTCCCCCTCCCGGATTAATTGGAATTTGAACAATGATTTATGGAGCTCCTCGACCGCGCCAACTCTAAATTTGGCAAAATAATTAAACATGCCAGGTAGTTGTTCTACTGGCTTAGCTCTTAAATACTCGATTCGTTCATACTTTTGCATCCGCATCATTGAAAGGGTTGAGATTAAGAAAACCAGAGTCAGAAGAATTAAAATCAATTTTGTTGGAACCTGGATTAGGTTGTAATCACTTAGATTCACAACCTTTACGCCAGCCACAATCTTCGGTGACACATTAACTCCAGTTGTCACAACTGTGTATATGCCAGATTCAAAGGAGTCTGGGATTTGCACTGAAAAAACCACATAACCTTTTGGATCTAATTTGCTCTGACGAAAATCAAGTGTTTGCCCAGTAGTCGAAGTTAATTGGATCTTCCAATCCTTAACCTGGCTATTTCCGCCAAGCACAATGCTGTGCTCTTTGCCTTTTTCCCAGGATAAGACTGGAATATCTTGGGCATTGGCGGGCGCCATTGAAAGGACTGTGAAGGCAAGCAAAATGCTTGCAAATAACTTATTCAACATTTTTCATCGCATCCATTATTAGCCACAACCCAAAAAGAGATGGCAGCAGCAGGAATAAGGCTTTAGGTGCTAACAGTTTGCCGATAAATGGGATGGTAAAAAAGACCACTCCTAAAATATCTTCACCCGTTGGCTTTTGAGCATCTGGTGATTTATTTGCATCACCTTTGACTATAAAGCCCTTCTCAATATCGCCATCAATTATTCTGTGAGAAAAGACAGCAACATTATCTCCATTAAAGCGCTTGGCTTGATAGGCAATCACATCATCAATCTTTGGTTCTTTCCTAGAAATTGGCATTGTAAGAATTACATCACCAGTGTTTATTGCCGGTGCCATAGAACCTGTTAAAACTATTCGTGCCTTTACATTTCCCGTGAATGAGAGTCCGGCAAAAACCATGAGGAGAATTGCAATCATGTAACCAGAAAAACTCAAAGCCTTTTTGGTACCTGAGTATTTTTCCTTTAGGTCTTCACTTTGAACTTCAGGTGCTGCATCCACAAGTTGAGCTGCAATAATTTCTTTCACTCCATGATTCGAAATATATGCAGATTTCTCACCACTTGTTGTTGTCAGAGTAACTAGAATGTTTTCACCAGATTTAAGTGGTGAACCTTCAAGCCACATTTGGCTCTCCGTGTCACCACTAAAAATCTGTTGACGAAGCATAAGTTCCCACTCCTTACTTGTGTTAATTAGTGGTCAAAAATGATTAGCTGCTACATGAACTAGAACCAGCTGTAATTGCATCCTCTTGAGTTTCGATAACCAATTTATTCAAGTCTTTCGCAGCTAGTTTTGGTAATCTAAATGTAAATGTAAGACTGCTACTCGTTTGAGTAGTAGTTACTAAACATGTGCTCCCGCTGCTAGGTTTTGTTGGTACAAATGAAGTTCTACTTTGGCTTGGATAGGTAGGGGTGGAAGCGTTGTTTGCATTCCAAAGTACTGCAACTTCAGTAATTGGTGCAGCGGCACTTAATGAAAACTCATTTGGATCTGTATTTGACGTTGCACCAAAGCTACTAAGTACAAAATTTACGCCATTGCAGGCAGCGGGAATATTTGATATTACAACTTTTCCAAGTCTAAAGTTTGCAAGTTCATCAGATACTCTCACTGCACTTGCTGAAGGACTAGGAGTAGCTGCAGGTTTCTTAAATGTTCCGTTGGAATTTCTCTCTGTAAAGTAGTAACTGCTTGGAGAGGCGGCGACTTGAGGAGCTGATGGTTGTGTTGCATAAGGCGCTGCAGTAGTTGAGGTGTTAGGCAGCCACCAGCCAACTTTCGAACTACTACTAGAAACAAATTGTGGAGAAAGTCCGCTGCTATTTCCGTAGATTGTTACTGGACTTACAGCAGTTGTGCTTTCACCAGATGTATTGGTGATGAAATTAAAACTTGGATTAGGAGATATCCAAGTGGTTGCATTTGTGTAACTAGAGGCCGGTGTAACTTTTACTGAACTTTCACCATCTCCACAATAAACAGTTTGAGTTACGCCTTGTCCAAACTCTGTATTGCCTTCTGGAGAGTTAATAGTGATATTGGCCGCCAAAGTTGAACCAACACCAAGGACAGCGGCAAGTAATCCTACGCCCATCCATATCTTTGTTTTTTTCTTTCCAACTGAATTGCCACCTTGCGGAGTGTTTAAGTTAAGAATAGACATTATCGTTTGCTCTCTTTGTAGGTGGGTTAATTACGATCTAGGGTCTCTAGAAACAAGGGTTATATAGCTAAAGGCAGCTTCAAAATTTGAAAATGGAATTTCAAAAGATGAACTAGTTCCAAGAATTTGGAATGAGACTGTTGAGTCTGAACAGGTAACCGGTTTAGCACCCTCTGATGTTGAGACAGTTTTTGAAGATGTATAGCCCAATGCTGGACAGCTATAGGCAGTAACTGCGGTAGCGGTATCAAAGATTTGTAAGTCAAAGTATTTCTCCTTGCAACCCAGACCAGTTGAAGTATTAGTTGTTGATGTGTCGACAGCAGAAACAGTCACTGTGTCTAGATAAAACTTAGGTCCACCAGCTCCAACTCTCATGGCTGTTGCGGGAGTAATTGAAATATTTGTATCGCACGCAGTAACAGCTGTAACACCCTGGCCTAATGCAATTGGTGCATTTGTGTTAATGGTGATTGTGCTGGACGCGAACGCTGAACCAATTCCAAATAGAGTTGCAACAAGTCCGATGATAAGCATTCCTTTTGAAGACTTTTTGCCATTTGCAGAAGTGCCTGACTGACCATCAAAACGTAATATTTCCATTGCTACTCCTTAGGTCTTGCTTTGAAACCTCTGTGGTTTCTAATAATGCAAGTAAAGCAGTGTGGAGTAATTAAGTCATCCACGGGGTGTTAAAAAATGGGTAATACCCGCACGCTATAAAGAGCTGCTTTGAATGGTTAGGTTGGTGACATCACGAGCAAGTTGGGCTGGATCGGTAAATGTGATCATATAAATTCCTAATGTGCTATCAAATGAAAGTGAGTGATATCGATCAGGATTATCTAAAGCCACCACCAATGAGGAGCTGACTTGCAACACTAAATCCGATTCTGCAGAGGTACCAATTTTGCACGATTTAATTGAGCAAAGATTAGATTTTCCATCTGTACGGTAGAGCGGAAGTACTTTTTGGGATTGATCAAAAGCTTGAATAGTGAACTGGGTAGATTTGCACTGGTTAGCATCTAAGCCTTGGATTGTGATGCCAGTAAGTGCAGATAGCCCATCTGATCCACTGCCATACTCACCAGTTGATCCAGTCATTAGATTTAATTGAATCCAAGAGTCACAAGCTTTGAGGGTGAACTCACCTTGGCCAAACTCAACGAGTCCATCAGAGTTGCCAATTGCAATATTTGAAGCCAGAGAGCTGCCAAAAGAAGCAATGACAATTGCTGCCCCGACCAACACTGCACGAAGTGCGTAACTCTTTGGTGCCCGCTTCATAATTATTGTTTATTAAGCGTTATTTACAGTCTCAACAGTGGCTCGTCTTACTACCTGCCCATTGATATTTACTACTGTGGCGCTGGAATCTAGGTAGAAAGTGACATCTGCTGAGGTTGTGCTTAAAGGGGTTCCGTCATACATAGAAACACCAGAGACATTTAGATTCACATTAGCAGCCATTGTGCCGGTAATTGGTTGACCATAGCCTGTTAGATAGGTAAGACCTAGCTCAGTTGGTTCGGTGACATTTGAAGTCGGTGCAATCTTTGGAATTATTACCTGCAATACTTTGGCTTCAGGAGTTGTGCCAAGTACTAACTCCGCACTGGAACCATCAATCATTCGAAGACGAAGCTTTCTGCCACTGCAGCTTTCTATATTTAAATTTGAAATAGTTGCAGTTCGTATTCTAAAAAAACCATCTGAGCTATCACTTGATGATGGATTTGCATGCCACTCCTCACCGAGGGCAATAAAGACATTTTCATCACAGGCAACAGCTTGTTGGGAGCCCTGACCAAATTCAAGGGCGCCAGTTCCAATAGTCACGCTAGCTGCGTAGGTGGAGAGTAGGAAAGGAATTGCTGAGACCGCTGCAACACCAAAGATCACTTTACGTCTTGTATTTGAACCACCACGGCGTGATTTCACACTGCCACTTAACGGTGAGTTCAATCCGATCGACATTTTAATCCTAACTAAAAATACAGGTATTGCAAACGCAATCTCTGTTAACTATTTCAGTGTAATGCCGCTCTTGGTTATATTTAAGTCCACTGCTAGCCCACGAAGTGAAATGGTTCGGGTATTACTCGCATCCCCCGCATTACAAAGCTTTGGATCGGTAGATACTTCAGAGAGGGCAACAAATTTAAGTTGAAGAGATGTGCCGGAAATCCCTCGACTTGAAGAGAAAACCCGTAAGCCATTGCCACTATTTAGGATAGCTGTAGCAGTTGGACCAAATGATGCGATCCTTAAATACGAAGAGTTAGCACCTGCTACCTCAAGAGTGCTTTTCTCATCCTTACCTGAGGTATTTGCAATATTGGCATCAAAGGATGAGATTGATGATGTGGCACAAATAAGCAATACCCCAGAGTTTGAAACTTGAACTCTTGGAATAAATACTGAGCGAGCGCGTGGATCAACAATTACCTCACTTGGCGCCACAATGCGCATACTTTGATTGGCAATTGCATGCGGCGGGGTTGGTGTTGGCGATGGTGTTGCAGAAGGCTTGGCGGTTGCAGTATCAATCGGTGAAGGTAATGGCTGCGCAGTTGAGGTTTCACTTGGTGAAGCTGTTGGCTCTGGTTGATCACCTGCAGGGGTATCTTCAGTGGGCACCGTTTCAATCTGGGCTGAATCACTGCTTTCACCGGTGAGGGTATTAATCAGATCATCGGCAAAAGAGCTAGGGGTTATGAAAATTATGGCAAATATACCCAGTGTGGCAAACACTTTTTTAGGTAAGTCTTGATTTTGCAGTTGCATAAGAGATTAAGGATAACTTCTTTAAAAAAAAGGAAAATAATTATTGGGTAATACCCGAAGGCCTTAAGAGGTAGGTGAACTTGCTTTGCTAGGCTTAATTAATGAGCATGAATTCAAAGGGATTTAGAGTCATGCTTGTTGAAGATGAAGAGTTCACTAGAAATATGGTGGCAGAGATGCTGACCAACTCTGGCGTAATTGTTTCGGGTGTGGCCACCGTCGCCAAAGCGATCGCCACTATAGATACTTTTGATCCCCATGTGGTGCTTACTGATCTTGATTTAGGCCATGGTCCAGATGGCGCAGATTTGTTACTTAAAGTTTTTAAGGATCGACCTTGGACTGGGATGGTGATTATGACTGCCCATGCCTCTCCGGAACTTGCAATCAGTGATGCCTCTAGAATTCCAGATCCAACTGTTTATATTGTTAAATCTGAGATCAAATCAATTGCAAATCTACTACTAGCAATTGAGGAGTCAATTGAGAAAACCGGAAAATTCCAGAAAGGTGTGGCAGCGGTAAGTGAGAAAATCACTATCACGGCAAGCCAAGCTGAGATCTTAAGAATGATTGCCGATGGTCTTTCCAATGCCTCCATCGCAAAGGAGCGGGGTATAACTTTGCGGGCAGCTGAAGCCTTAATCCAGCGAACATTCCAGGCTCTGGGCGTTAACTCAGATCCAACAGTTAATCCTCGAGTGGTTGCTGTTCGGATGTGGCACCAAGGCAAAGTAGCTGTTAAATAAATGCGTACAATTTTTCCATCAATTAAGAGTAAACCAGTATTTAATTTAGATTTTTCCTTAGCCTATGCAGGCATTATATTTTTGGGATTCTCAATCGCTGGAACTGAGTTGTTCCAGTTATACCCAGAGAATAAAGCTGAAATCATTGAAATTAGATTAATCCATACCTTCTACTTGCTGATAATTGTATCTCTTACTCAGGTTTTCCTTAGAAAAATCCATATAAACAATGTGGGATACGCTGGATTAGCTCTGATCGGATTATGGCTTGCAATTCCTTCATTATTAGTACGAGTTTTTCTCATGGAGTCCTTTGGCCTAATTTCAAACTCACAAGTTGCTTCATATTTTGTTGAACAGCTATCAATAGTTCTTTTGCAAGCATTTTTCTGGATTCCGGTAGTTATTATCCTTGGCGGGCAGCGAAGCAGAATTTTTGAAGCTTTTAAAGATTATGAAAAACGATTAGTAATTACTGCTCGACGGAATATCACACAATCTACTGAATTTAATGAATTAAAAAAACAGGTGGATCAAGATTATAAGGACGAGTTAAATATGCATGCTCAACTTTTGCTTAACTCCTTTACCTTTGGTGATAACTCAAACTTATCCTTAGGAGATAGAAATGAAATTATCCAAAAATATTTAAAAACCAATACCTTAAGAGATTTATCCAGTACATTAAATCAAAAATCAGAAACAGTTTCGATTCATTCAAAGTTTGAGCAAGATATGCATTCCTTAAGCTTAATTAGCAAGCAATTTAATATTTTGTATAACTATGTAGCAAGAAAAACTCCTATTGAAGCTTGGGTATACACCTTGCTCTCATTTGTCTTGATTTATCCCAACTATGTTCATTTCTTCACTACTAAACAGATTCTTCTCTCACTTCCAGCATTTTTGGTGATACATCTGGTTGCGCTCCAAATCAATCGAGTACTTCGAGGTGGTGGAAAGTTTGCAATTTTGCAGACAAATCTGCTTACTCTTTTAATTGGATTTATACCATTTATTGAAATGCTGATGTTTATGTTATTCCTTCCAAACGAGGCAATTGAGTTTCCTATTGTTGTAATTGCAATTTTTTATCCACTAGGATTTTTCGTTTACATAAGGTTTATTCAGATAATACAACCCGGTGCAATTGGCGCAATTACAAATGATGAAATCTATACAAGCCAATCGCTAAATGCTGCAGTTTCAAAAATTGTTAAGGATGAGTTTAAGCAGTCTATGTCACACCAATGGGCCATATATATTCATGGCAAAATCCTCACCCGACTTGCTGCAACATCATTAAAGCTTCAGCAGGCAGTTGATAAAAATGATGGTGAAAATTTGCAAGCTGGCTTGAATAGTTTAAAAGTAATTCTTGATAATCCAACAAAAGATTTTGCTCAAGATCCAATGAATTTAAAGGCTGAGATTGCATCTCGGTTAGATCCTTGGGAGGGTTTAATCACCATAAATGTTGTAATTGATCCAGCACTAGAAATGGTTTCTAATGATCGAGTTAAGGATCTGGGTGAGGTAATAGAAGAAATTGTTTCTAACTCAGTAAGACATGGTGGTTCTCAAAATATTTTGATCAAAATCACCTCATTTGATCACCAGATGTAC
>Ga0214919_10009829_pt1 | contig 12257 bp, 13 predicted proteins | sample LL1503_MetaG_FD_177994 | JGI IMG/M metagenome (GOLD analysis project Ga0214919, IMG submission 177994) | Freshwater microbial communities from Lake Lanier, Atlanta, Georgia, United States - LL-1503 | ecosystem: Environmental > Aquatic > Freshwater > Lake | place: USA: Georgia | collected...
TGTAGAATCTCATGGTTTTGCGCCTACTATTTCGGATGTCGACCATGAAGTCAATGACTCAATTTTTCTTCGCTGCACTCACTTCAGCTTTGATGGCTGGTTCTGTTTTTGCCGCTGATGCTGCCCCAAAAGCCGAAAAGCCAGATCTGGCCAAGGGCGAGGCCATTGTGGGCGGCGTTTGCGCTGCTTGCCACATGGCAGATGGCAACTCAAGCACTCCCGCCAACCCCAAGTTGGCGCAGCAGCACCCTGAATACATCATGAAGCAGTTGCAAGAGTACAAATCAGGCAAACGTGCCAACGCTGTCATGATGGGTTTTGCTTCCCAATTGAGCGACGCCGACATGCGCAATGTGGCGTACTTCTTGGCCAGCAAAACGGCCAAGCCCGGATTCGCCAAAGAAAAAGAGTCTGTTGCCTTGGGTGAAAAGATTTACCGCGGCGGTATTGCCGATCGTCAAATTGCCGCTTGCGCTGGTTGCCATAGCCCGAATGGATCAGGCATGCCTGCGCAATACCCCCGTTTGTCAGGACAGCATGCTGACTACACCACCAGCCAACTCACCTATTTCCGTGACGGCATTCGCAAAAACAATTTGCAAATGACACAAGTCGCTGCCAAATTGAACGACCGAGAAATCAAGGCTGTTGCTGACTACATTGCAGGTTTGCGTTAACAGCACCACGAAGAGTTAACGCTCGTGAGTACAAAATGGGCCTTCAGGGTCCATTTTTTTTGCGCCTTTAACCCTTGCCAAGACGGGGTTAAGGCTGAAGTTTTCCAATCGTTCATCTTCTTTGAAAGTTAGACATGCTGATTCGCACCCAACAAGACGGCTTCATTCATCCCCTGAGCAGTGAAATCACCGAGCAGGCTTCTTATGCCAACCGGCGTCAACTGCTTCGTCAATGGTCTGCAGGCGCAGCAGCCCTGGGAATGGGCTCGTGGGCGCAACGTGAGGCGTTTGCGCAAGGCGGTGCCGCCGCGGTCAAATTGGCTGCCCTGCCTGCGACGCAATCAAGCGTGCAAGGCGCCATGACCGTTGAGAAGGCCACTTCTTACAAAGATGCCACCACATACAACAATTTTTACGAATTTGGTGTCGATAAATCAGACCCTGCGCGCAACGCCCACACCTTGAAATCCGCCCCATGGACCCTTGAAGTTGAAGGCTTGGTGAAAAAACCCACCCGTTTTAATTTGGAAGATGTCATGAAATGGGGTGCTATGCAGGAGCGTATTTACCGCATGCGCTGCGTCGAAGGTTGGTCCATGGTCATCCCTTGGATGGGGTATTCATTGTCTGATTTGATCAAGCGCGTCGAGCCCTTGCCCAATGCCAAGTACCTTGAGTTCGTGACACAGACCGACCCTCAAACCATGCCAGGTCTGCGCGGTGGTTACATCGATTGGCCCTACCTTGAAGGCTTGCGCATGGACGAAGCCATGCACCCTTTAAGCTTGCTCACATTTGGCATGTACGGTGAAGTTCTGCCCAAACAAAACGGTGCGCCCGTTCGCTTGGTGGTGCCTTGGAAGTACGGATTTAAGAGTGGCAAAAGCATCGTGAAAATTCGGTTCGTTGACAAACAACCTGTGGTATCTTGGGCCAAATCCGCGCCTCAAGAATATGGTTTTTACTCCAACGTGAACCCTACTGTGGATCATCCGCGTTGGAGCCAGGCCAGTGAGCGGCGCATTGGCGAAGGGGGCATGCTCGATAAAAAGCGCAAGACACTCATGTTCAATGGCTATGAAGCCCAAGTAGCTTCCCTCTACGCAGGCATGGACCTTGTGAAGAACTTTTGATGCTGCGCCAGGTATTGCGCAAGCCAATGGCCAAGCCAGGCTTGGTTTTGGTTTGCTTGATACCCTTTGCTTGGCTTTGCAGTGGCATTTTCTTAGACAGCTTAGGCCCCAATCCTGCAGAATATTTAATTCGTTCGACAGGCGATTGGACATTAAGGTTTTTGTGCATCACTTTGTTGGTCACGCCTTTGCGCGTGATTTTCAATCTGCCAGAGTTGCTGAAATTCAGGCGCAATTTAGGCGTACTCACATTTTTTTATGCGCTGATGCATGCGCTTTGTTACAGCGTGTTTGACATGGGCCTGGCCTGGGATGAGATCGTTGCCGACATTGTGAAGCGACCCTTCATTGCAGTGGGTTTTGCAGGGGCCGTCATGCTCAGTTTGTTGGCTGCCACTTCGTTCAATACTGCCATCAAAATACTAGGCGCTTTGCGCTGGCGCATGTTGCACCGCTTGGTCTACGCCATTGCCATGCTGGCCATTTTGCATTTCTTCTGGATGAGGTCTGGCAAACAGAACTTCAATGAAGTTTTTGTGTACGCCGGGATCTTGGGTGTCTTATTGGGCTGGCGAGTCTGGCATGCTGCACAGAGTAGGCGTCAGGCACGCCTTTGATGGCGGCCAAAGGCCCCTTCCATCAAGGCACCAAGTGCTCGCCTTGAAAGGTATCTGCTGCTGTTTCGCGCTTGCGAATCAAATGCACTTGATCACCATCAATCAGCACTTCAGCGGCGCGTCCTCGGGTGTTGTAGTTGCTTGACATGCTCATGCAATAAGCGCCGGCCGATAGCACGGCCAAGGTGTCGCCTGCATGCACATTGAGTTCGCGATCGCGGCCAATCCAATCGCCACTTTCACACACAGGGCCGACCACATCGACCAAGGTCATGGCGCCAGCGCGCGGTGTGACGGGCACAATTTGGTGAAAGGCTTGGTACATGGCTGGGCGAGGCAAGTCGTTCATGGCGGCATCAATGATGCAAAAATTCTTTTGCTCGCCAGGCTTCATGAACACCACATCTGACAGGCACACACCAGCATTGCCTACCAAAGAGCGACCCGGTTCAATCATCAGTTGCCGCTGGCCAAACCCACGCGCATCTAACTTGGCCAACAGTTGTTGCCACAAGGCATCGGCGGCAGGTGGTGTATCGCCGTTGTAGTCAATGCCCAAACCACCGCCAAAGTCAATGTGGTGAATGGGGATGCCTGCTGCTTCAATGTCGGTCACCAAATCAAGAATCCGGTCCATGGCGTCCAAGTACGGCGTGGCTTCTGTGATTTGCGAGCCAATGTGGCAATCGATACCCACTACGGCCAAGCCTGGCAAGGCCGCTGCACGCTTGTAAGTTTGAACCGCGCTTTCGTGCGCAACGCCAAATTTGTTGCCTTTGAGGCCGGTCGAAATGTAGGGGTGTGTCTTGGGGTCGACGTTGGGGTTGACGCGCAAACTCACGGGCGCTTTTTGACCGAGCGATAAAGCAACATCGTTGAGCACTTCCAGCTCTGCTTCGCTTTCGACATTGAAGCAAGCGATGCCGAGCTCGAGTGCTTGCTTCATTTCTGCGCGTGTTTTGCCGACACCCGAAAAAATGATTTTCTCGGGTGCACCACCTGCTGCCAAAACGCGAGCCAACTCACCGCTCGAAACAATGTCAAAACCACAACCAGCTTTGGCAAAAACCTGCAGCACGGCCAAATTGGAGTTGGCTTTCATGGCGTAGCAAATTTGCACCTTGCGGCCTGCAAAGCCACGTTCGTAGGCCGCCAGGGCCGACAACATGGAGGCCTTGGAGTAAGCAAAGACCGGTGTACCAAATTGGGCGGCGACATCGGCAAGCTTCACATTCTCCATGCACAAGGTATTGGCTTGGTAAGCAATGTGAGGCTGTCCAGGAAGGGTGTTGGCGGTCATGGTTTTGTGGCGGGAGGTGTCTGGGGTTGGGGCGCATCGCTTTGAAAACGAGGTGTTAAAGTTTGGAGTAAAGTGGCTCGGTCTGCCGACAAGGGATCTTGGGGATGAACCAAGGGACCTTTTTGCCCGCAGGCAGTCAAAGCCACCGCACAAACGCCAAGAGTTTGGGCAATGACTAAAATTCTCAAAACTTTGAACATGTCACGGATTGTAATGACCGACCTTGAATTTCTGGATACGGCTGAGCGCCTTTTGTCTCGCATTGAGACCAGTTGCGATCGAATCAACGATGAAACCGATGCCGACATCGATAACCAGAGAGTGGGCGGCATGATTACCATCACTTTTGGCAATCGCAGCCAAATCATTGTGAATTTGCAAAAACCCTTGCATGAAGTGTGGCTTGCCGCTAAGTCTGGAGGGCACCACTACAAATTCAAAGATGGAACTTGGCAGGACACCAAAGGTGAGGGAGAGTTTTTTGAAAACCTCTCACGCTTTGGCTCAGCGCAGTCGGGCCAGTCGCTGAACTTCTAACGGGGCTTGCTCAATTACGGAACAAGTCCAGAATCCGTTTTTTCTCATCGGGTTCTGGCAGGGTGCTGCCTTTTTCGTTGCCCAATCCCAGGCTGGTGACGCCACTGCCTTTGGCATATTCCTCAAAGTACCAATCGCCATTCACGTACAACACGCCTTCAGGCGCGATGGCGTCCATGATGGGCATGTTTTTAAGGGCAGACTCCATGAAACTGATCCAAACGGGCAAACTCAAGCCGCCGCCTGTTTCACGATCGCCCAATTTGCGCGGTGTGTCGTAGCCAATCCAAACCACAGCCGTCAAATTGCGGTGATAGCCGGCAAACCAAGCGTCCATGGAGTCGTTGGTAGTGCCGGTTTTGCCGTAAATGTCGTCACGCTTTAAAGCGACGCGGGCTTTGGCCGCCGTACCTGTGCGAGTGACCTCTTGCAGCAAACTGGTCATGACAAACGCATTGCGGGGTGTGATGGCGCGATTGGCTTCATTGACCATTTGAGGCGGACTGTCAACCAAGATTTTTCCCTTGTGATCGGTGACGCGGGTGATCATGTGCGGTTGAACGCGGATGCCGCCATTGGCAAACACAGAATAGCCAGTGGCCATTTGCATGGGGGTGACTGAACCAGCGCCCAAAGCCATGGTCAGGTAGGCAGGGTGTTTGTCTTCGTCAAAACCAAATTTGCTCACCCATTCTTGGGAATTGCGGGTACCCACAGCTTGCAAAATGCGAATGGAGATCATGTTTTTCGATTTGGCCAAACCTTTGCGAAGTGTCATAGGGCCTTCGAAGGTGCCGTCGTAATTTTTAGGCTCCCACGGTTGACCGCCCGTGACGCTAGCATCAAAAAACAAAGGCGCATCGTTGATCACCGTTGCAGGGGTGAAGCCTTTTTCCAAAGCAGCTGAGTAAATGAAGGGCTTGAAGCTAGAGCCAGGTTGACGCCATGCTTGAATGACGTGGTTGAATTTGTTCTTGGCAAAATCAAAACCGCCGACCAGCGCTCTGACCGAACCATCTTGCGGACTGATGGCCACAAAGGCACCTTCAACTTCAGGCAGTTGGGTAATTTCCCAACTGCCTTTGGGCGTTTGCACCACCCGTATCACAGCGCCACGTTTGATTTTGATATTGGGACCCGCTTTGTCAGAAAGGCCAGACTGGGCGGGCTTCAAGCCGTCCCCTGTAATTTCAAGCAGCTCTGCATTTTGGCGAATGGCCACAATTTTCTTGGGACTGGCTTCCAACACCACGGCCGACATGACATCGCCATTGTCGGGATGATCGTCCAACAATTCATCGATGGCGTCTTCCATCTCCTTTGGTTTGGTGGGCAACTCAATGAATTTTTCGGGGCCGCGGTAAACCTGTCGGCGCTCAAAGTCCATGATGCCTTGCCGCAAGGCCTGATAGGCTGCATTTTGTTCTGTCGATTGCAGTGTGGTGTAAACGTTCAAGCCCCTTGTGTAAGTCTCTTGGCCATACTGGGCAAACATCATCTGACGCACTGTCTCAGCCACGTACTCTGCGTGAATTCGACTTTTGTCGTTGTTGGGCCGGATGCGCAGGGGCTCGGCCTTGGCTTCCGTGGCCTGTTTGGCGGTGATGTAGTTGTTTTCTTCCATCCGCTCGATGATGTACAACTGCCTTGAGCGTGCACGTTTTGGGTTGCTGATAGGGTTGTAAGCCGAGGGTGCCTTGGGCAAGCCGGCCAGCATGGCAGCTTCTGCAATGGTGATGTCTTTGAGTGATTTGCCGAAATAAGTTTCTGCGGCTGATGCAAATCCATAGGCCCTGTTGCCTAGGAAAATTTGGTTCATGTAGATCTCTAGAATTTGATCTTTGGTGAGCAAATGTTCGAGCTTGAAGGTCAGCAAAATTTCGTAAATTTTGCGGGTGTATGTTTTCTCGGTAGACAAATAAACATTGCGCGCCACTTGCATGGTGATGGTCGATGCGCCTTGGCTTTTGCGTTTGCTCAAGTTGGCAATGCCTGCCCTGATGAGGCCTAAATAGTCCAGTCCACCGTGTTGGTAAAAGCGCGAATCCTCGATGGATAACACGGCGTCTTTCATGACTTGCGGAATTTCTCTGATGGGGGTGAGGTTGCGACGCTCTTCGCCGAACTCGCCCATTAAGGCCCCGTCTGCCGTGTAAATGCGCAAAGGTAACTTGGGGCGGTATTCGGCCAGATCAGAGGTGTCGGGCAATTGGGGGTAGGCCATCACCATGGCCACACCCACCACCATCAACACGGACAAAAAACCTGCCAAGACAAGCCCGACGGCCCAAAGACAAATGCGCAAGGCCCAGTGCAATCTGGGCGCTTCAATCAAGTCGCTTTGCTGAAAAGATTTTGATTTGGATTTTTTGGACATGTCTTAAGCGGAGATAAGCGCTGACCGCATTTTCAAAAGGGCCGGGCAGATGGCGCAATTTGAACGTTGCAGAAAGCAACTGGATTGAGAGGAATTGTAGTCCTTTCGAGTGCACAGGGCAGGTCCAATCAAAGCACTGTTCGATGTCCATGAAAGTGAATCTGTGCTGTCCCTTCCCTCACGCATGCCTGCCGTCTCTTTGCGGTTTGTCCTCGGCCCTATTTTTATCCCTTTTAATGCGTTTACAGCACCCTGTGCAGTCAGCGCTGTCAATTCAAATTCAAGCCCTGTCAAGGTTTGGGCCGCTTTGGCAGTTCAACATGCTGCGGTGCTGTACCGCAGGGCTGAGAATTTGGCGCCTCTCATGGCTCAATTGAGTGTGGATTGTTTGCAAGCCAAGCCCCATTCGACCATTCTGATGCTTGACTCTCCTGAAATTTGGGCGGGCGATGTTCATTGCCAAGCGCATTGGGGGCCAGAAGACATTGAGGCTGAATGTTGGTTGGAGGCTGCTACTGCACTTCAATGGCCGGTGGCCGAGTTGGCAATGGACTTTGAAGTTCGTTCAAGCTTAGAGGGCCATTGGTTAGCGCAATGCAGGGCTTGTCCACAAAGCTTGATCGAGGCTTATGTGGCACAACTCAAGGTGCTTGGCCTTCAACCCGATGCCATCCATTGTGCATCGCAAATGGATGAGCTGGAGGAGGCTTGGGGGCTTCAGCCAGGGGTCATGGCTGAAGCATTCAGATTGCCATGCATGGACGAGTTGGCAAGCCACTATTTCAATTTGTTCAAAGAAAACAAGGCATGCTGAATTTGCTGCGTTCTTCGAAACTTGAACTTCGCAAGCTTTACATTGAAATGATGATGGCTTTTGGAACGGCGGTGTTGGTGGTGGCCGCCCTGATTGTTTGGGAAGAAATCAATGCGCAACAAGAAATGGCCCAAGCTATATCCAATTTGCCCAGCTTCGTATCCATACAGCCAACGGAAATGGTTTCTGAAACCGAGGTAGCCAATGCGCAACTTGAATTGGCACGTTTGAAATCACGCGTGAATTACTTAACGCGTCGACAGGAAGAGCAAGACGACTGGAGCGAGGTGCAGGCTATTTTGTTGGCAAACCACGACGGCCGCAAGGGGCTAATGGCTGAATTACAAAGCCTGAACTGGCAGCAAGGAAAACTGGAGTTTGAGGGCCTCAGCGAAGACCCCGAAAAGTGGCGCAGCCTGATGAACGACATGATCCTTTTCGATCGCTGGAAAACACCCCCCCAAATTCTTCACGTGCACAGCGCAATGAGCAAGCCTTCGCACAGTGGGGCCAGTTTGGTAGAAGTCAAACTGAAAGCCGCCCTTTGGGCTCATGCCTCGAATTCACCGATTGCAAAGGCTGTGCCATGAACCTGCATGAATTTAAAAACCTTGGCTTGCTCAAGTGTGTGTGGCTGGTCTCCAAGGCATGGCCTCAGGCTGCTTTGCATTGGCGCAATCGCAGTCTGTTTTCCAGTTTCTGGGCACGTGTTGGGCGCGCCATTTTGTTGTGCGGTGTGAGCATGGTGTTCCTGATGGAAATTTGGCAAGCGCTCACAAACTCTGGGCTCCTGCCATCTTATCGCTTGCAGTGGCAGCACATGGCAAATGCACACATGACGCGGCAGGCAGAGCAGTCATTGCAAAAGGCAAATTCCGCCGCACTGTCTGTGACGCATGCGCAAAGAAATCATGCCCTGCTTGAATACCGATCTCAAGTAGATGAGTTGATTTTGGCTTGGCCAAATTCTGCATTTCGCATGCAGTTGATCCATCGTTTGCAGCAATTGGCTCAGACAAAAAACTTGCACATCGTTCAAATGAAATTCAGCCCCATGCCCGATGAACATGGCTTTGAAGCTGGCGCATTAGATTTCAGTCTGAAGGGTTCTCAAGCGGCTACCTACGCTTACTGGCAGGCACTGAATCAATTGTTTCAAAATGGCGTTTGGCCCAAGTTAATGTGGCGTTTGTTGCCAACGGGTGAATACTCGCTAGAAGGACAAATTAATTTGCTGTGGGACGCTGAAGACGCTTTCACAGACACAGGCGTTGAAATCCAGGCAGCCAGCCGCGCCAAAGCTAAAAACCTCAGTTTTGATGAGCGTGTTTTGCCAGACCACCCAGTTGCGCAAATGCGCCTGGTCGGAACCGTTCAAACGCTGGCTGAGCCGCCTACAAAATTATTTTGGACGTTCCTTCAATCGGGCCGTCAAATCAGTGCGGTGAGGCCAGGGCAATATGTCGGCATTGAAAACCGACTTGTGCTTTCTTTGGACGCGAAGGGGCTTTGGCTGGCAGATGAATTCGGTCAGCCTGCAACTTTGTTAGCTTGGGAAAAGGGGACGCCATGAGCACGCTAAATTGTTCACGGCTTCAGGCTATCAGGGTGGCCGTGTGGGTGTTGCTTCAGTGCTGGATTCCGCCGCTTGGCGCCCTGGAGTTAGAGCAAAAGATGAAGTGGCGTTTTCAAAACATCGAGGTCAAGGCCTTGCTGCAATCGCTGGCCGAAATAGGCAATCAAAATCTGATAGTGGCCGAGGGTGTATCGGGGCCAGTCAGCTTGCACTTAAATGACATGACTTGGCGTGAAGCCTTGGCGGTCGTTGTGCAGTCAAAAAATTTGGTGGCCACCCAGCAAGCCGGCGTTTTGTGGATTGCGCCTAAAAAAGAAGTGCCTGAAAATTTACAAGCCTTGGCCATCCCTTTGAAATATGCCAAAGCCTTGGACGTGGTTCAGCGCTTGCAATTGACAGGCAGTGAGGCTGCAAAATCGGGCCACCATTGGCTCAGTGCGCGAGGCACCGTCATGGCTGAACCGCGAACCAATCAGTTGTTCTTTTTGGACACGCCGGTTTACTTAAAGCAGATGCAAGAGGTCATCAAACGCTTGGATGTGCCGGTCCGGCAAGTGATGATCGAAGCGCGCATTGTGGAAGCTGAAGAGCAGTTCGGAAAATCCTTGGGTGTGCGCTTGGGCGGCGCCTTTGCGGCCCCATTTACGGCGCCCTTTGCCGCCAATGCCAAGCCCGTGAATATGGCAATCAGTGGCCAAGCGCTGGGCAGCACAGGGGGTGTTCAACCTGGCTTTGCCTTGAATTTGCCTGCAGGTTCAGCCGGTCAAACCATTTATCCGCCACCTAGTTTTGCCATTTCACTGTTCAACGCTGCAGCCAATCAATTTTTAAACCTCGAAATTTCTGCACTTGAAGCCGATGGCAAGGGCAAAGTGGTGGCCAGCCCAAGGGTGGTCACAGCCGATCAAACCAAGGCCCTGATTGAACAAGGCACCGAGTTACCTTACCAAGTGAACAATGGCAATGGCGCCGCGTCTGTTGCCTTTCGCAAGGCCAACTTGAAGTTGGAAGTCACACCCCAAATCACGCCAGAGGGGGCCGTTGTGCTTGAGTTGGACATTTCCAAAGACAGTGTGGGCCAAAACACAGCGGCAGGCTATGCCATCAACACCAAGCATGTGAAAACTCAAGTTTTGGTGGACAACGGGGGAACAGTGGTCATTGGCGGTATTTTGGAAGCGGCCGACAAGGACGATGTGGCTCAATTGCCTTGGCTTGGAAGCCTGCCAGGCTTGGGTTGGCTGTTTAAAACCCAGCAACTAACGCAACGAAAAACGGAAATGTTGATTTTTGTGACGCCCAGGGTGCTGGCTGAAAACCTAAGCCCTGCGCCCTCGAATACACTTGGGGGCTCAATCCTTCCTTGAGTTTCTACTTTTGCTCATTATCTTTGTTGGCCTCCCGGGATCTGGCAAAACGACCATCGGCAGACAGATGGGGCGTCGACTCGGCTTGCCTTTTTTGGACTCAGACAGCGTCGTCGAGCAACGTTTAGGGTGTTCGATTCGAGAGTTTTTTGACCGTGAAGGTGAAGAGCGTTTTCGTGACATTGAGCAAAACGTCCTTGACGATTTAAGCAAGTACCACCACGGGGTGCTGTCAACAGGTGGCGGCGCAGTGCTTCGGCCACTCAATCGGCAAAATTTACACACGCGAGGCAATGTGGTTTATTTGCGCTCAACGCCTGAAGAAGTTTTTAGAAGACTGAAGCACGATATGCAAAGACCGCTATTGCAAGTCGACGATCCACAAGAAAAGTTGAGGGCTTTGTTCAATGCACGCGATCCACTTTACCGCGAGACAGCGCATTTTGTTTTTGATACAGGACGTCCCAGCATCAACAGATTGCTCAACACCATCATTGCAGAACTAGACCTCGATGGTTTTGACACGCACGCTGCAAACGCTAACCCAAGCCGAACATGAACACATTGAACAAACACCTTGAAACTGTCCGAATTAATTTGGCTGACAGAAGTTATGATATTTTGATTGGTGAAAATTTATTAGGGCAAGCAGGTACCTACGGACAATTGCCCCAAGCTGCTGCCGCTTTGATTGTGACCAATACCACGGTCTCACCGCTTTATGAAGCCGCCTTGCGGCAAGCGCTGTCGGGCCATTACAAACAGATTCACAGTGTTCATTTACCAGATGGCGAGGCACACAAAGATTGGGTCACACTGAACCTTATTTTTGACACCTTGCTCGGCCGTGCGTGCGATCGCAAAACAGTTTTGTTTGCATTGGGCGGTGGTGTCGTCGGTGATATGGCGGGCTTTGCTGCCGCCAGTTTCATGCGCGGCGTGCCCTTTGTTCAGGTGCCCACAACGCTGCTGGCGCAAGTCGATTCGTCGGTGGGCGGCAAAACAGCCATCAATCACCCCATGGGCAAGAACATGATTGGCGCGTTTTACCAACCGCAGCGGGTAGTGTGCGATTTGGGTGTTTTAAAAACTTTGCCAGCACGCGAACTCAGCGCCGGACTGGCCGAAATCATCAAATACGGTCCTATCGCTGACATGGTATTTTTTGATTGGATTGACGCCAACATGAACGCCTTGAAAGCTTGTGATACCCAGGCCATGGCGCATGCGGTGAAGCGCAGTTGTGAAATCAAGGCTTTCGTGGTGGGGCAAGATGAGCGAGAGTCAGGTTTGCGGGCCATCTTGAATTTCGGCCATACGTTTGGCCACGCCATCGAGGCCGGCCTTGGTTTTGGTGAGTGGTTGCACGGCGAGGCGGTGGGTTGTGGCATGGTCATGGCCGCCAATTTGTCAGCCGATATGGGCTTGATCGATATTGCTTTTGTCAAGCGTTTGACAGACCTCATTGAGCGCGCTGGTTTGCCCATCAAAGGCCCTGTGCTGAATGCACAAGACAATGCGGGCCACTACCTTGCACACATGCTGCATGATAAAAAATCTGTGGCAGGCGACATTCAATTTGTCTTGATGGATGGCCCAGGCAAGGCCCGTGTCAGTGCTGCACCACAAGCCATGGTGCGTGCTGTGATAGACCGTTGCTGTGCTTGAAATCTACGCTTGCTTTGCTGAAAACTCGCGTGGCAGGCGGCATGCTGAAGCGCCCGCCCCAACGCGCAATGACTTCCAACGTGATCGAGACCGCATCGTCCACTCAACGGCTTTTCGCCGGCTGGTTTATAAAACGCAGGTTTTTTTAAATCACGAAGGTGATTTATTTCGCACCCGCCTGACTCATTCTT
>Ga0214919_10009831_pt1 | contig 12254 bp, 9 predicted proteins | sample LL1503_MetaG_FD_177994 | JGI IMG/M metagenome (GOLD analysis project Ga0214919, IMG submission 177994) | Freshwater microbial communities from Lake Lanier, Atlanta, Georgia, United States - LL-1503 | ecosystem: Environmental > Aquatic > Freshwater > Lake | place: USA: Georgia | collected 2015-03-15
AACGAGATGGTCTTCCAAGTCATCGGCGCCGCCAACCGCGACCCCGCGAATGTCGAAAATCCGGAATCCTTTGAAATCCGTCGCACCAAGATCGACCATCTTTCCTTCGGCTACGGTATGCACTTCTGTGTGGGTGCGCCACTTGCGCGCATGGAAGCGCGCGTGGTGTTGGAGACCTTGATCAAGCACCTCCCTGATGCGCGTCTTGTGCCCGGTAGCATGGCCTGGCAGGAGCGCGTGCAGTTCCGCGGCCCCGGTCGTCTCTTGCTCGAGCACGCCCGTTAAGCGAGAGCGTGGGGCGTGCTTGTGGGCTGGACTTGGGCGAGTAAATGAGGCGCGCTGTCGGCGTGTTTACCCTTGCCCAAAAAACCGCGTTTGTAACCGGAGGCGCCTCGGGCATCGGAGCCGCGATCGCCCGCGAATTTGTTCGCGCCGGCGCGCGCGTGATCATCGCCGACCGCGATGCGGGGCAAGGCCCCGCCGTGGCGGCAAATATCGGCGCGCAGTTTGTGCTCCTTGATGTCGCCAGCGAAACAGAATTTACCCGCGTTGCCGCTGAGGTCGGCGCGGTTGATGTGCTCGTTAACGTCGCCGGCATCGGCCACGTCGGGGCATTGCCGGCAACGACGGCGGAAGACTTCGATCGGCTTTACGCGGTGAACGTTCGCGGCGTATTCAACGGCTGCAAAGCTTTCGTCCCTGCGATGCTCGCGCGTGGCTCGGGCAGCGTGATCAACTTGGCTTCGGTGGCTGGCATCGTCGCCGTGCGGGACCGGCTCGCGTATACGACGACGAAGTTTGCCGTGGTCGGCCTCACCAAGGCGCTCGCGCTCGATCACTCGCACACGGGCGTGCGCTTCAACTGCATTTGTCCCGGCCGCGTGGAGACGCCGTTTGTCACCGCGCGCATCCAAGAATACCCTGACCCCGCCGCCGCTTATCGTGAAATGGCTTCCACTCAGCTTAACGGCCGCATGGTGCAACCAGAGGAAGTCGCGGCCGCCGCGCTTTATCTGGCGGCCGATGTTAGCGCGATGGTCACGGGTAGTGCGTTCATGATCGATGGCGGTTGGACGGCGGGGAAATAATTTCCCTGCGCGCTTTGTTAAGTTTGGGTGCGGCTCAAGGTCGCGCGGTACCCGGACGGGGTCTGACCGGTGCGTTGGGTAAATTGCCGCGAAAAGAAAAATACATCGCGAAACCCCAACGCCTCTGCGATTTGGCTGATCGTGAGGCCGGTCTCGGCGAGGAGTTGGCGTGCGCGCGTGAGGCGCGCTTCGATCACGCAGGCTTGCGGGCGTTGACCGGTGATTTTTTCAAACACGCGAGAGAAATGATCCACACTGTAGCCGGCGGTTTTGGCGAGTTCGGCGATCGGACGCGCCCCGCCGGGGTTTTCTCGGATTTCAGCGGCGATGCGTTGCATGATTTCGCGGTGATGTTGGTCCAGCGCGGGCCCAGCGGGTGCCAACGCTTGAACCGAGGTTTCGCGGACAAGTTCGCCTAAGAGCGCCGTGAACAACGCCTCGGCCGAAGCGTGCGCAGCGGGATCGGATTTTGCGCGCAGCGTCAGAATCCGCCGCATCGTCGCCTCGACGAAATCCGGATGCGCCGTGCGCAACACCTCCACAGGTGGTGTGAAACGCAGGGGCGGCGCGCGCAGCGTGAAGTGGAAAAAATTTACCACCAGAGGACGTTTGGAATCGTGGGTGGCCTCGTAGCGCCGGCCGGGGCTCATCCATACGCCCGTGCCTGGAGTGAGTGCGATTTCGCCGCGGTGGGTGATCATGCTTCCGCGGCCGGCGCTCACAAACCACAGATCGTAATCGCGTAGGCGTGGCGCCCATTCCGGTCCTAGATGCCAGCCCGGTTCGCAGCGCACCCGGTTGCAATGCGCGGATAGAATCACGGGATGGTGGAATGCAGCGACGGCCATATAAAGCGGATAACTACAAAAAGATGCCGGACGCCTTCATGGCAAGACAGGCGTGAGTACATTAAAGTAAGAGCGGATAAGTTTACCCAATACCTGTTTCGCTCAACCCGCTTTTTTCGTCATCATGTCTACCGCGACTCCCGCCACGCCCGCTCCTGAATTTGATCTCGGCGCCGAACTGCATGCGCCCGAGCTTTATCAACCGGTGCCGGACGCGGCGCATTCGGTCGCGACCCTAGACGACATTGGTCCGCGTGAAATCGCGTTTTACCGCGAACACGGCTATCTTGCCGTGCGTGAGGCGTTCACGCCGGCAGAAGTCTCTGCGGCGCTTTTCGGGCTAGTGGATTTGATCATGGGTAAAAATCCGGCGTTTAACGGCATCACGTTTGAAGCGGCGGCGAAGACGATTTTGCCGACGTTGAGTGCCGAGCAGCGGCAGGACGCGGTGCGCAAGGCTTGGCACTTTGTGAATTTCGAACCGCGTCTGAAGGCGATTTCACATCACGCTAAATTGTGGGCCGTCGCTAAAAAACTGATCGGCGACAAGGAGCCGGAGATGTTTCAAGACATGGCGCTCGTAAAGCCGCCCCGTCTCGGTCGCGAAAAACCGTGGCACCAAGATCACGCGTATTTTGATTATCCGCTCGGTATGCCGGTGCTGGGCGTGTGGATCGCACTTGATGCGGCGACGATCGAGAACGGCTGCATGCAGCTCTTGCCTGGTCGCCACCGCGAAGGCCCGATTACGCATTTTCAGCGGCGCGATTGGCAGATCTGCGACAACGTCATCATGGGCACAAAGTCCGTCGCAGCTCCGTTGCCGCCCGGTGGTTTGCTGTTGTTTGACGGCTTATTGCCGCACGGCACACCGCATAATTCTTCGGCCAATCGGCGGCGCGCGCTGCAATTTCACTACGCGCCCGCGGGTATCACCAAGACCACGGCCGAAGAGCGCATGAAGCACTTCGGCAGCGAAGGCAAAAACGTCACCTGCTGATACTAACCGGACAGCCGTGTGTCAGGCTCAACCCTAATTTACGCATCTTGACATCTTTTTACACACGCATCTTGATGCTTTAATGAGAACGACCTTAACAATTGATCCTGATGTGGAGCAGTTGCTCAAGCAGTCGATGCACGAGGAGAAGCTGGGTTTAAAAGCGGCCCTGAACTCGGCTTTACGCCGCGGTTTGGTCCATCAGAAACCGGCCCTTCCGCTTAAGCCTTTCCGCGTTGAGGCCAAGGCCATGGGTCTCCGGCCAGGCTTTGATCCTGCCCGCTTGCAAGATCTCGCGGATGAAATCGAGTTGGAGGCATTTGCCAGCACCGCGAGTCGTCTGCGTAAGAGCGCATTATGATTATACCCGACGCAAATTTACTGATTTACGCCTATGATAATGAGAGTCCTTTTCATAAGGAATCAGCTCGTTGGTGGTCAAAATTACTTTCCGGCCACGAACCCGTAGGACTTTGTTCGGTGGTGATTTTCAGTTTCCTCAGGTTAGCGACTCACCCGAAGGTTTTTATTCATCCTATGACCGTGCAAGAAGCCACGGAGCGGGTGCGGGCTTGGATGGATCGACCTAATGTAAGAATGCTGCATCCAAGTCCTGCTCATTTTGCTTCAGTATGCTCCTTGTTGGAGGCTGCTGGCACTGGTGGTAATCTTGTTAGTGATGCCCAAATCGCAGCTCTGGCGCTGGAATATGGCGCTGAAATTCACACTGCCGATATGGATTTTAATCGATTCAAAGGAATCTCTTGGAGTAACCCACTGTCTGCTCGTTGAGGTGGCGCATCGAAGCTTACCGCAAGGCCTAACCGAGGTAATCTAGTTGGAGCCTTTGGCTGCTACGACGAGTCGACGGAGATGAACGCCGCCCTTGAGGTATTTGGCTCGTGCGCACTCCTTTAGCTTTTGACCGCGTCGAGCACGATCGAGGGCGTGAGCAGCTCGGGCAAAATCACCGGCTCGGTTTTACCGGGCTGCCAGATGACGTTAAACGGGACGGCGCTACGTTGATATTTTGCGAGCTCGGTGGTGATGGCCGGGTCTTTGTTGGTCCAGTCGGCGCGCAGTGTGACGATTTTTTTCGCGGCAAATGCGCGGAGCACGGCGTCGGAGTGGAAGACGATTTTTTTGTTCGTCTGGCAGGTGGCGCACCAACGTGCGGTGAAATCGACGTAGATGGTTTTGCCTTCGGCGCGGAGTTGCGCCACGGTTTCGGGGCTCCATTTTTCCCAGACGACTTCGGGCGCGCCAGCGGCTTGGGCGGCGGCGGTTTTCGATGCGATGTCTTTCGGCCAGCCCGTCCACACGCCGACGGCAAACACGAGCGCGGCGGTGACGGTGCCGAAGCGGACTTTGCCGGGCTTGGTACCGGGGGCGTTGTAGCGACCGTAGAACCACACGCCGAGGGCGATGAGCACGAGGCCGAAAAGCGCCATCAAGGAACCATTCTCGGTCGTCTGGCCGGCGAGTACCCACGTGAGGTAAGCGACCGTCGCGTAGAGCGGAAACGCCATGAATTGCTTAAACGTTTCCATCCACGCGCCGGGGCGAGGCAGGATTTTCACGGCGGCGGGAAAAATCGAGAGTAGCAAATACGGACCGGCGAGACCGATCGCGATGGCGGTGAACACCGCAAAAGACTCTACGGTGCTTAACGTCAGCGCGGCGCCGAGGGCGGGCGCGAGAAACGGTGCGCTGCACGGGGTCGCCACCACGGTCGCGAGCACGCCCGTGAAAAAAGATCCCGCGAAACCCGACTTCATCTGGAGATCGGAGCCGACGCCGGTGGCGCTGAGGCCGAACTCAAAAACGCCGCTCATATTCATCGCGAAGATCAACATCACGGCCGCGAGGGCGAAAACGAAGAGTGGGGATTGCAGTTGGAAACCCCAACCGAGTTGGTCGCCGCCCGCACGGAGGACGGCCAGCACCGTGGCGAGGGTCCAGAACGAGAGGAGTACGCCGAGGGCGAAAACAAGACCGTGGAGAATGACCTTTTTCTTGTCCTGGCCGGCTTGGTTGACGAAGCCGAGGATCTTAATGCCGAGCACAGGGAAGACGCAGGGCATGAGGTTCAAAATAAGCCCGCCGACGAAGGCGAGAAACAGCGTGCCGAGCAGAGAAACCGGAGCGGCCGGAGCGGCGGTGGTGGTGGCGGTGACCAGTGGTGCGGCCGGCGCGCTCGCGCTGGTTTGGACTGGAGCTGGAGCCGTGGTGGCGAAGGCGAGATCGACGCGCAAGCCAGGGAGCGAGCCGTCAGCGCGCCAACCGTTGCTGCTCGTGAGTACCCCGGCGAGTTTGGCGGTGTCTTTGGGCGCGTCGGGGGAAATCGGCAGCGTGAGAACGAAGCTGCTGTTGGCGGCGGCGGTGACGATCTGCGCGATTTCGTAGGCGACATAGTTGTCGTCGGCGAAGAAGCGGAGGTCTTGCGGCGTCGCGGCTGGGTTCGCGGCGGTGGGGGTGACGGTGAGGGTAACGTTTTTGGCGTCGCGGGTGGCGGAGAGTTTCCACGCGGCATCAGCGCGAGGCAGGTTGACGACGACGGCGGCGAGGCGGGCACCGAAGGCCGGATCAGGCGCTGCGCTCGCGCTGACCGGGAGCGTGAGGCTGACTTTGGCATCGCCTGGCATGCAGACATCCTCGCACATCAGCCACTCGGCGGCGGCTTTGAGTGTGACGCTCGCACCGGGCGCGAGATCGGCGGGCGGCGTTAAAGTGACGGGCAGGAGCAAATCGCCTTCGTAGCCGTTGCCGACGATGGTGCCGGTGCGGTCTTTGAGGGCTTTGGGCGCGGGCCACTGAATCTCGCTGGCTTTCCAGCCGGGCGGGAGCGTCCACGCGATCGTGGTGACTAGGCCGGTGCCTGGGTTAAGCCAATACGTATGCCAGTGTTCGTCGTGGACGAGGCGGAGCGCTACCTGCACGGGTTTCCCTGGCACAATCGCGGTCTCGGCGGTAACTAGGGATGCTTTGACGTGCGCGTAAGCCGTGATGGGTAAGAGCGCGGTAAGGCCGAGCGCGAAGAGGGCGAGGAAGCGGGAGACTTTCATTAGGCAGAAGATGGCACAGGAAGCTTCGAGGCGTAAACCCGCAAGATTGTTCCCTTAGTGGTCGGGGCTCGGTAGTAAGGGTAAGAGCAAAGATTTTTTCAGTTCTAGTAGACTCGTTGGTAATGGCTCGAGGTGGTGCGAGGCTTGCGCTCGCGTGCGCGAGCGCAAATAGGTGGGCCTAAACAGCGCACGAACTAGAATCTAGCTTGAACCAAAGATTTATTATAATTTTCTTTGGATATGCCTACTATCCAAAGAAAATTGCCTGTATCCCGGCGAATCTCGGCGCAAACTACGATTTCGCCCGCCTTTCAGACCACGCTCGCAGCCGAGGCGGTGCGGGCACTCGGCCTTCACCCCGGCATGATTCTTAGTCAAACCGTGGAAGGTAACCGTCTAATTCTCGAGCCCCTCGGCACTGTGGATACCCTCGCAGGGTCGCTCGGCACGGGCCATGCGACGGTGGGCATAGAAAAGATGAAGCAAGGGGCCAAGGCAGCGATCGCCGAGGCGGGCCGCAAGGCACTCAACGCGGCACGATGAGATGAAATCCATCGCCATCGACGCCAACGTTATTGTCCGCTATCTAACCGGTGATGATCCCGCGCAGTCGCCGGCCGCGACGGCGCTGTTTCACGCCGCCCGTGCCGGTCGTGTAAACTTGGTCCTTCCCGTTTCTATCCTGCAGGAGAGCGTCTATGTGTTGGAGACCTTCTATGGGGGCACACCCAGCACCATCGCGCCGAAGCTAATGTCTTTGCTGAGCCTAACCGGAGTGACCTGTCCCGACGCCCGCTGGGTGCTTGACGGCATTCAGTGGTATCGCGCCAAGAATGCCGATTTTGGCGATGCTCTGCTTTGCGCCTACGCGCTTCACCATGACTGCGAAGTAAACACCTTCGACAAGGAGCTGATCAAAAATTTCACCGAAATCACCGCCTCCGAACCGACTCATTCGAAGGTTAAGTGAACGCTAACCGTTACTCAGGGCCAAGCCGTAGGGCCGATCTTGGGTTGGTTCAGTGCGCGAAAAGCTTTGTCGAGTAATAACGCTCTGCGCGGTCGCAGAGGATGGTGACCACGCGGGATTCGGGGCCCATCTCGACGGCGGTGCGGAGGGCGGCGATGATGTTGGCGCCGCTGGAGGTGCCGACAAGCAGGCCAAATTCGCGACTAAGGCGGCGGGTCATGGCGATCGCATCGGCGCTGGAGACTTTAATCGCGCCGTCAAGTTGAGCGTGGCGCAGGAGCGGCGGGACGTAGCCGCCGGCGACGCCTTCGATGGAATGGCAGCACGGCATCTCGCCGGAAAGCATGGCGGCTTCGGCCGGTTCCATGGCGAGGATGCGGACCTTGGGATTAGCCGCGCGGAGGGCGCGGCCGCAGCCGGTGAGGGTGCCGCCCGTGCCGTAGCCTGCGACAAACGCATCTACGCGACCTTCCATTTGGGTGAGAATCTCGCGGCCGGTAAATTCCTCGTGGTCGCGGGCGTTGATGGGGTTTTCGAATTGGCGCGGAAGAAAAATATTAGGATCACGCGCGGCCATTTCCAGCGAGAGCTCGATTCCGGTGGCGTAGCCGTTGGTCGCTTTAAACAACTCCACCTCGCCGCCAAACTGTCGGATCAAGTGCCGGCGCTCGATACTGGCCGATTCGCTCATCAGGATGTGCACGCGGTAGCCCAAGGCCGCGCCGACCATGGCCAGCGAGATGCCGGTGTTGCCGCTGGTGCATTCCAGGATGATAGATTTCTCGTGCAACACCCCGCGCTGGACGGCGTCTTCGATGATGCACAACGCAAGACGGTCTTTGATGGAGCCGGAGGGGTTGAGGAATTCGGCCTTGGCGTAAAGGGTGCGATCCGCCTCGGGAAAATGTAGTGCAATGAGCGCGGTGTTGCCGATCAACGAAAGGACCGGCGGACGGGAACGAGCGAGCATAGCCATGGAAGTGGAACTAAGCTTAGTGCGGAAATCTACGTTTGGCGATGAGGCAGGTAAATAAAAACGCCCGCCCGAAAAATGGGCGGGCGTGGGAACGTGAGGGTAAAACCCTTTAGCTTTTCGGGGCGACGATGGGTTTGATGGTCGAGCCGGCGGGGTAAAAGCGCTTGGGCTGGTCGGCGGGCGCGACTTTTACGCCGGCGATCATGAGTAAGTTGGCCAGCGCGTCGTGGGCATTGGGGCCGTAGCCGGCGTAGAAGCCGACGAATTTACCTTCGGTGTTGATCACGAGTGTCGTCGGTAGCGGCGTCATCGCGCCCCGCGTGAGCTGCATCATGATAGTTTTAGCCACGGCTTCTTTGTCGCCGCTCGCGGGCTTGCCGATCGGGTCGAAGACGGTGGGGAAGGTGTACTTGGGGTGATTAGCGACGACCCACTGGTCGTAGGCTTCGCGGGTGTCGAACGCACACACGCCCAAGATCACGACGTTTTGGTCGGCGTAGCGGCGCGACATCTCCTCGTAGTGCGGCATCGCTTGTTGGCAGGGGCCGCACCAGGTAGCCCAGAAATCGAGGACCACGGTTTTGCCTTTAGCGAAGTCGGAGAATTTACCTTCGGCGCCGGTTGAGGTGATGACCTTGAAGTCGGGTAACACGTCGCCGGCTTTGAGTTTACCGTAGGCTTCACGGAAGGGCGCGGGAGGATTTTTCGCTTTTTCTGCAGCAGCAGCGGCGGCGACTTTGGCTTTTTCGGCGGCGGCCGCGACGACGGCAGGGTCGACTCTGATGCCAGCGACGGCGAGGGCGGCTTCGGTGCGGGGATCGGTGGCGCCGCCGTTGCCTACGATCACGCCGACGATCTTACCATCCCGGCCGATGACAAATTGAGTGGGAATGCCGGTGACCCCGTACCACTTGCTGGCGGCGCGCTCGGCGAAGGAGGCGGAGTCGCGCTCGTTGGGGTCCCAAGCGAAAACGAGGTCGGGATATTTCGGCTGGTTGGCGGGAATCCACTCTTTGAATTTGGCGACGGTGTCGCTGGTGCCGGAGGCGATGACCACGACGCCTTGGTCTTTGTATTTGGCGGCGAGGGCTTGGGTGTGCGGGAAGGAGGCGATGCAGGGGCCGCACCAAGTGGCCCAGAAGTCGAGGATGATGACCTTGCCTTGATAATCGGCGAGGCGGACATCGCTGCCCGCGAGGTTTTTCATGGTAAAGTCGGGAGCGAGGACTCCAGCGGTGAGGGTGGCGGGCGCGGCGGCGGCGTGAGAGGCTGGGAGCGTCAATATGCTGACGGCGATGAGACCGGCGCTGACGAGCAGCGAGCGAATGAAAGTGGTTTTCATGGGGAATTTGATTTTTATAAAAAAAGCAGCCCGCGCGATTGAGCGGGCGCGGGCTGCTAGGGAAGTTAGACGAGTTTACAAGACGCGGCAAACGCGGATGCAGCTGAGTTACTCAGCGCATGGCGTCGCGGTTGGCTTGGTCGAGTTTGGCTTTGGTTAGGATCTCGGGTGCGACCTTGACGCCGGCTTGGGCGAGGGCGGCTTCGAGGAGGACTTCGCCCTTGAGGTAGCCGGTGCAGAGGGCGGCGATCTTGCCGTCGCGGCCGATGATGAATTGCTGCGGGATGCCGCCGACGCCGTAGAGTTTATGGGAGGCGCGATCAGAGCCACGTTCCTGCGGGTCGTGGGAGAACACCATCTCGGGATAGGTGGCTTGGTTTTTCTTCACCCAGGCATCGAAGGCGGCGCGGGTGTCGCTTGTGCACGAGGCGAGGACGACGACGCCTTGGTCTTTGTAGTGAGCGGCGACTTCGTTGGTGTGCGGCATCGAGGCGATGCAAGGGCCGCACCAGGTGGCCCAGAAATCCAGGATGACTATCTTGCCGCGGTAGTCGGAGAGTTTCACGGCTTTGCCGGTGAGATCGGTGGCGGGAAAATCGGGGGCCGCCGCGCCGACTTTGAGCATGGGGACTTTCACTTCCGGAACCGCAGGTTTGGTCTCCGCGGCGGTCCAGACTTTTTTCGGCATGTCTTCGGCCGCGAGTTTGACGCCGGCGCGCAGGAGCAGGTTGCCGATACCTTCAGCGACATTTGCGCCGCCACCGACGACGATGCCGACCATGTTACCTTTGGCGTCGATGACGTAGGCGTGGGGGACGGGCGCCATGGCTCCGCCGGTGAATATCAGTGGGGCGACTTTCTTCATGTGATCACGCTGAAGGGTTCCGAATGCCTTTTTTTCCTCCGGAGTCATCTCGTTGAAATCTTTCGCAGGTTGCGGGCCCTTGCCCGCGGGGTCGAAGTACACGGGAAAGCTGAATTTGCCGGCGTTCTTCACCCGCCATTGGTCGAAGTCCTCGCGCGGGCTGTAGGCGGAAAGGGCGACGACCACAACGCCTTGGCTGGCATACTTGCGCGTTAGGTTCTCGTATAAGGCCAAGCCGTCAGCATACAGGCCGCCGCCGGAGCTGATGGAGAAGATGGCGGTCTTACCCTTGATGATCTCAGACAGATTCACCGGCTGGCCGTCGACGGTCTGCAGCGTGACGTTCGGCACGGGCTGGCCAGCAACCAGCTTGGCAAAATTTTCCATGAACGGTGCCCGCGGAGGCGCCGAAGCTGCCGCCTTGGCGGCCGCGGCTTCATCCGCTGCGGCTTTCACCAGCGCAGCTTTGCCGGCGGTGGCGGTAGCTTCGTCGACCTTTACACCGGCGAGGGCGAGCGCGCCTTCAGTGCGGGTGTCGGTATCACCGCCGTTGCCGACGATGCTGGCGACAATCTTGCCGTCGCGTCCGATGACGAACTGCGTGGGAATGCCCGAGACGCCGTAGAGGCTGGATGAGGCGCGTTTATCGAAGGTGTCGGAACCGCGCTCGTTGGGGTCGAAGAAAAACTGCATCGCCGCATATTTTGGCTGGTTGGCGGGAATCCATTTTTTGAAGGCGGCGATCGTGTCGCTTGTGCCCGAGGCAACGACGACCACGTCTTGGTCTTTGTACTGAGCGGCGATTTTCTGGGTGTGCGGGAATGACGCGATGCACGGCCCGCACCAGGTGGCCCAGAAATCGAGGATGACGACCTTGCCCTTGAAATCGGCGAGGTGGACTTCCTTGTCGTTGATGTCGCGCATCACGAAATCGGGGGCGACGGTGCCGGGCGTGAGTAAGGTGGGCCGGGCGGGCGCGGCGGCGCCGGCAGCGGGCTTGGGAGCGGCGTTGATGGTGGAAGGAGCAACCGAGCCACCTCCACCTCCACCTCCGCCTCCGCCTCCGCTCATGCGCAGGGCGCCGCCTGCGGCGACGAGGGCGTCTAGGTGCGCCTCTGTGAGCTTAATACCGTTGCGGGCGAGTGCCGAGTAGGTCATGGCGATGACCTTTTCGCCCATGCCGATAAAGCCGGTCCAGAGGGCGCCGTCGGCTTTGACGAACGCGGTGGCCGGATACATGCCGACGCCAAAAATCGTATTGGTGACGTTTTCCGCCCAGGCTTTGCCGGCGGAATCCCAAGCGACGGCGAAGCCGGGGTTAGGGTGAGCGGCGACCCATTTATCGAAGTCGGCTTTTTCGGTGGCGGAAAACACGGCGAGGGCGACGAGGTTTTGATCTTTGTAGGTGGCCGCGGTTGGGCCGAACCAGGGCTGTGGGCCGTTGCTGGTGCAGAACTGGATTAGCAGCGGCTTGCCGCGCAGGCTTGAGAGTTTGAGCGGCTGGCCATCGGTGCCGGTGACGGTGAAGTCGGGGACTTGGGCGCCGCGCGCGACGTTGCCGAATTTTTCGGGAGTGAAACCGCCGCCGGTGGGAGCGGCGCTACCCATACCGACCATGCCGACCATGGCGGTCTTGGCGGGCGCAGCCATGGCGGGGGTCTTCATCATGGCGGGGATCGATTTTGGCGCGCTCGGATCTTTCTTGGGCTCGGGCGGGATCGAGGCGAGGTCGACCTTGGCGCCGGCGCGGGCGAGGGCGTATTCAAGGCGGTAATCTTCGCCCGGTCCGCCGCCGCTCACGGTTTCGACAATTTTACCGTCGCGTCCGATGACAAACATCGTGGGGAAACCGGTGATGAAATACTGGGTGTTGAATACGGACTCTTTCCAGCCGTCTTTACCCAGTGGGTCGAAGGCCATGGTGAATTTGTATTTCTCGGCGTTGCGCTGGATCCAGCCGTCGTAGGCGGCGCGGGAGTCATCGGCGGTGATGCCGAGGAGTACGACTCCTTGAGCGGCGTATTTTTGGGCGATGCGGTCGTTGTTGGGCATCGCGGCTTGGCAGGGGCCGCACCAGGTGGCGGAGACATCTACGATGAT
>Ga0214919_10009832_pt1 | contig 12253 bp, 10 predicted proteins | sample LL1503_MetaG_FD_177994 | JGI IMG/M metagenome (GOLD analysis project Ga0214919, IMG submission 177994) | Freshwater microbial communities from Lake Lanier, Atlanta, Georgia, United States - LL-1503 | ecosystem: Environmental > Aquatic > Freshwater > Lake | place: USA: Georgia | collected...
TACACGAAAAAAAAAAAAGGCGGAAATCTTAAATGATAGAAGAGGACTAGCAAATAATATAAGGGAAATAGAAATAGGGGGAACAAAAAAAAGGAAGAAAAAAAATAGAAGAAAAACAATTAAAAAAAACAAAAGGCATTTTTCTTTGGGAAGAAAGAATAAACGTAAATCTTTAAAAAAGTGTAAACGATTGTAATGAAGTAAGAAGCAAAAAATATTTTTGTTTTTTTCTTTTAAATTATTTTTTCTTTTAAATTATTTTTTCTTTTAAATTATTTTTTCTTTTAAATTATTTTTTATTTTAAATTATTTTTTATTTTAAATTATTTTTTATTGTTTTTTTTGTTATACTTTTCTCAAAAGTATACTTACTTTGTTGCACAAAGCAGGTCGCAGGACTGCGAGCCTTGTGACCTTTCTTCTGACGAGGAATTCAACAGTTTGGCGATGATTTCATCTTTTTCCTTGATTTCGGCCTTCAATTTGTTGAATTTTTGGTCCAGTCTGTTTCCTACGTCTTCAAGAATCATGTTGAAGAGGTAGACTATGGCGAGTGCAACAAGTGCTGCGCAAATGGTTTCGGGTTTTATTGCTTTTATTGCTGTTGCTGCTGCTGTTGTTATGGTTGAATAAAATAACTTGATAATGGTGTAAATGGTTAGCGGTATTGTTACGACTGGAATCAAGTCTAACATATTGTTTCTATTATTAATATTGTTATCAGCGATGATAAATCCGAGAGTGTTCATTTTTATATAAGTATTGGTTTATTAGTTTAAAACTGTTTGTAATGGGAAAATACTTTTATTATATAGACTAAAAAGTATTTCAATTTTTTCCACCTTTAAAAAGGCGGAGCCCAAACAATTATATTTGACAAAAATTTATGAAAAGGATTTATATTCAAAAAAATAAAAAAGAGTCTTTGTCTTTTTTATTTTTTTATTTTGTTTTTTATTTTGTTTTTTATTTTGTTTTTTATTTTGTTTTTTATTTTGGTTTTGTTTTTCTTTTTTATTTTTTTAAAATTGATTTTCAATTGTGGATTTATTTGGCTCTTAAAGCAGGCCGCAGGACTGCGAGCCTTGCAACCTTTACCGCAGGGGTTGCCCACTTTGGTGAAAGGTTGAAGTTAGGATGGTGCGGATTTTGCCATAAAGTTCGGATGCCTTGCGTTCATATTGGTCTTCGTAACGTGCATATTCTTCGTGTTCCAGAAGCAAAACTTTGACTACATCTTCCATCGTGACTCCTCTTGCGGCCAGTTTGGCTGCAATTATGAGCGGGGTTTCTACGACTACGACTTCGTCGTTGTCTTCTTCTACGACTTCGACGTTGTCTACGTCTACGACGGGTTCTGGCTCCACTTCTTCGTCATCTAGTTGCTGGTGAAACATTCTGAAACTAGTGAGGGCGTTGTCGTCAAATTGGTCTTCTTCTTCTTCAAAGTAACTGTCGTAGTCATCTTCATCATCGTCATCTTCTGGTTCTTCGGCCATAACTGATCGGCACATTGGGCAGCCGAATCCGTTTACTGCGGAATTTTTCATTAAACAACTGCAATGAAATGTGTGGCCGCATTCGGTTGTAACACAATTCTTCTTTTCATCAATGTCGTCGTAGCAAATCGGGCACTCCAAAACAATAATTTCAACTTCTTGATTTTGGAAAGACATTTTATAAATTTTATAGTATTAAGTATTCGTGTTGGTTATTAGCAATTTTGTTTTAAAACGTTTAAATGGTGAAAATACTTTTATATATATGATAAAAAAGTATTTCAATTTTTTTAAGGGAACTGCGTACTATTACACATGCCCTTATGATCCCTCCTTATTTGTTTTCACTTAAAAAAATATTAATATTTTTATTATTTTTTTTATTATTTTTTTTATTAATTTTTAATTATTATTTTTTGAAACATAATGAAAGAAATGAAAGGAGGGGTCATAGGGGAACCTTGGTTCCCTTAAAAGGTTCCCTTAACTACAAATATAAATCTCTTTTGGTTTTCTGCACTTTGTTCACATAATTTTCTAATGTGGTAGGCTGATGTTCTTCGTCCTGGTCTGCGTCTGTATCAAAAGAGGTCATCTCAAATTTGAATACATTGGTTGGTTTGACTTGGCCTATGCGGTGGCATCTAGCGACTGCTTGGTCTTCCACTGATGGATTCCAGTGCGGACTTATGAAATAAATTTCTGAGAAATTTTGTTGCAAGTTGAGTCCTTCGCAGCCGGTTTGTATCTGAATCACGATGGCGTCCGCTGCATCAGAAATGTTTTTGATACCTTTTTTGCTGTTTCTACCATCATACGTGACCACTTTCTGCAGACCACCTTGTCTCAATTTGGTTGCCACAAAGTCTATTTCGTCTTTGAAATGGCAGAATATGATTTTGCCGTTACCATTATCTTTGCGCTCCAATATTCGGTTGATTACGGCGTCTAGTTTGCTGCTATAACCGGCGCCTTTGTTATATTCTTCTTTATTTGTGTCTTCGTCTTCGTTATCACTTATATCTTCGTTATCACTTATATCTTCGCTGTCGCTTATATCGTCTGTGTCTTCTTTTTCCTTTTGTATGTTTTTGATTGTGGGTTTGATTAAAGCAGGAAGAATGCATGACTGTCTTGCTTTCAATATGGCAAGCAGTTTGTAATTTTCTGTGCTGCCGCTGATGCTGTCTGCTAGAAGTCCAGAAATATAATTACTTGATACATTCGTCTGATTGGGTAATAAAGAATGAATTTCTTCTGACAGTTTTTTTTCGGCTTGATCTTGCCATTCTACTTTTTCATGATGAGTTATTATGGGTGGAAGTAAAATACCTACCTGTTCCTTGGTGCGTTTTATCATATAATCATTTCTTATAACCTCTAAATTGTCTGGATTTGTGTAAAACTCGGATTTGAGTCCAACGATCTTGCACAAACTGTAGAAATCTCGGCGGCGATTTTGAATGGGTGTGCCCGTGACTAGCCATCTAATTGGCGCCATGATTGCATCGCAAGCCTTGAAGCGAGTGGTCTGGCTGTTTCTTAGGTGGTGTGCTTCGTCAAATATGATGCGGCTCCATTTGATTTTGTGGAGGGGGGTTTCGTTTAATGGCTGTGTTTTGCGTCTGGGGAGCAACATGCTGTATGAGGTGATGACGATGGGTGCCCGTTCAAGATCTTCTTGGGTTATTTTGTTTTTGTTTTTATTGGTGCCGTGATACACGAGTGGTTTGTGGCCAGTGCATTTGTATAATTCTTTGATCCATTGCTCAATGAGGACGGGAGGTAGGACAATGAGGGTTCGGCGCTTGAAATTGATGAACATGACGGCGATCATGGTGAATGTTTTGCCGAGACCCATTTCGTCGGCGTAGATGCCGCCTCTGTTGCTGGCTTCGCAGCGTGTGCACCACTCGGCTCCGTCGTATTGATATTGCTTGAATCCGTAGCCGGAATTTTCTAGTAGTTTGTTGAATTTTTCTATTGTTTTTTGTTCAGTTGTTTTATTTTCATTTACATTTACAGAGGCTACTTCGGGTGAGGTAGCGTCCATATTCATTTTATTATTCGTATTATTGGTATTCGTAATTGTTGCAATTATGACTTTAAGTATTTTGATTTGTTAAAAGAAAAATATTTTTTGTATATGTGTATAAAAAGTATTTCAATTTTTTCTAAGGGCATGTGAAATAGTACCAATGGTTCCCTTCTTGCTACGCTGAGTATCCCTCCTTTTATTTTAAATTTTTAATTATACAAAAAAAATAATTTATTATTATTTATTATTATTTTTAGATTTTTTAGATTTTTATTGTTTTTATATTTTTTTGTTTTTTTTTATTTTTGTTTTTTTTTGTTTTTTTTATTTTTGTTTGGCTCTTTAAGCAGGCCGCAGGACTGCGAGCCTTGCAACCTTTTTCTAGAACATCGGGATGGCGATCTGAACTCTAGTTGCTAAGTGCATTTGTTGCATCTCTTGTTCCAGTTCGGCTTCGTATTCTTGAATTTGGGCATCCAAGTTTTGTTTTGTGATGCTTTGAAAGTATTTAGTGTATTTGCTTTGAATTGGTTTTAAGTTTTGTTTAATATTTTTTTGTTGGATTTGTTTTTTCACAATGCAGAAATTTTCGTTGTCATCGTCTAAAGAAGAAATGATTGCGCCTCGCTTGGAATCCATTTCTTTGATAAAATTGAAGGCGGCTTCTGAGTCGTGCCATTCTTCTACTTGCACATATGCGCGGTTGATTAGTTGGCCTTGAACAAATTCTGGTAAGATGGTCACTTCATTAACATCTGCGATGTTATTTTTATAAAACAGTTCCTGGATTCCTTGATGGGTGTAGAAGCCGGAGTTGTTAATGATTAAAGTGGAAGACATTTTATATTTTGATAAGGTTTGCTTTTAAAGATTGTATAAGGGGAAAAATACCTTTTGTTATATGAACAATAAGTATTTCAATTTTTTTGTTTTTGTTGAATAATTGTGGTCACTTAAATTTTTAAGGAATATATTAAAACATCTGTTTTATTGGATACCATCTGTTTTTAATTGGATACCATCTGTTTTATTGGATACCATCTGTTTTTTATTGTATTGAATTGGGTTTCAAATTGTTAAAGGATTGGGTTCCTAGTTGTCTTGGATTGGGTTTCTAATTGTTAAAGGATTTGATGCGGATTTGATCTGGGTTGGGTTTCTATTTGTTAAAGGATTTGTCTTTGACTTGATCTGGACTTGATCTGGATTTGATCTGGATTTGATGCGGCACAGTTGGATACAGTGCATTTGATACAGTAGAATCCTGCGAATACAGTAGAATCATTGTGTTTCTATACCGTACACATAGTATCTATTAGCACCATATCGGCTTCAATGGGTTTCTTTTAAATAAGAAATGAGTGACAAAACGGTATAAATGAGTGACAAAATGGGCACCATAATGCTGCCAAATAAATGACTGTTGATTTGGAGTTTTGACCGATGTTTTGAAAATTTGACTAACAATTTGAAGTCAATGAAAGTCTCTATATAAAGTCTATTTTAAAACAATAAAGTAAATATATTCTTCTATTATACTTTTGTAAATGATATGAAGAGAGAAAGAATAGTTAATAAGTATTACAATATGAAATCATATTGGCAAGCAAATTGAAATCATATCTGCAACCAAATTGAAACCATATCGGCTGCATATCGGCTGCATATCGGCTGCATATCGGCTGCATATCGGTTTCATATCGGCTGCATATTTGATACTATACAAAAACTTATCATTATAAATATGACAGTATACAACCCAAAGTCTTAATAATATTATGCAAAATAGAATGTAATATTATTTTTGATTATTATTTATCTCTTTAGAATTGAATGAAGAGAGAAACATAGATTGGTATCGTTACCGTATTGAATTAAAGTATTTGAAATATGATGCACTATATACTATTAAACGGTTACGGTACTATATACTATTAAACGGTTACGGTACTATATACTATTAAACGGTTACGGTACTATATACTATTAAACGGTTACGGTATTAAGATAACAGTGCATTATAATGTAAAAAGGTATAAAAATAAACCAGTGACAAAATGGTAGAATCCAGTGACAAAATGGTAGAATCCAGTGACAAAATTGACACCATAATGCAGCCAAAGAAATGAATGACAAAACGGAGTTACTACTGACAAAATGGAACCCTATTAAACTCCTATATAATACTATGCAAAATATAGTATACTATTATTTATATCTATTATTTCTCTCTTTGAAATCAGATAAAGAGAGAAAAGTATATAAAGGAATTATTACTACATCATCTATAACCATTATAAGAAACCAGTCTCAAAACGGAGTTACTACTGACAAAATGATACCATATTAACTCCTATTAACTCCTATTAACTCCTATATAATACTATGCAAAATATAGTATAATATTATTTGTTGTATTATTTCTCTCTTTTAAAACAGATAAAGAGAGAAAAGTATATAAAGGAATTATTATTACACCATATATAACCAATATATAGAAACCAGTCGCAAAATGGAGTTACTAGTAGCAAAACGGTTTTAATATAACCGACACTTAGGCTTCAATTAAAAACAAGAAAAAACATAATTTATTACATTATATTACACAATATTTATATATATATAACTACAACTACAACAACTACAACAACTACAACTACTAATATCTATTCGTCTTCTGATTCATAGTCATCTTCTACTTCTTCTTCATCATCGGACTCCTCTGGAAGGGCATCAATGCCCCCAGTTTCGCTATTGTAGATACCCACTTCTTCTTTTGTTTTTGGGTTGTACAGCATATTGGTACTTGACTTCAGGTATTCTGTGCCGTCAATGGTGATCCTCTTTACCGTAACCTTAGTTACTTCTACTGGTGCCACTGGTTCTTTGAATGGCATTACATTGCCTTCAGGAGCAACAAACTTGACCCCTTCTACTGACTCTAACTCATATTCTACGAAAGACTTGCCTAGTTTTACTTCCAAAACCGTAGCAATTGTTTCTACGCCTTTGTTATCTCTGTGAGTGACCTTCTCTCCTACCTTTAGTTTCGGATCACTTGCAACAATAGTTCTTGTTCCTTCTTTTTGTTTTTTTGGTGCTGTTTCTTTTAATTTTTGTTCCTTCTCTAATTTTGCTACAGCAGCATCTTTTAATTTTTGTTCTTTTGCTGCCGCGATCTCTTGTGCCTTCTTTTCCTTTTCTAAGGCAATAGCCGACTCCTTTTCTAATTTTAAAGCAGCGGCTTGCTGTAATTTTTGTTCTTTTGCTGCAGTTGCTTCTTTTAATTTTTGTTCCTTTTCAGCAGCGGCTTGCTGTAATTTTTGTTCCTTTGCTGCAGCGGCTTGTTGTATTTTTTGTTCTTTTTCTTCATTTTGCATTGCAGCACGTTCTTTTTTCTCTGAATCCAACTCTGCCTTTTTATCCGCTTTTTTTGGTTTTTCTTGTTGTTGTTTCTTTTCAACTACTTTTACTTCCTCAATTTGAACTTGAACTTCTACTTCCTTTACTACTTCTACTTCAACTTCTGTTTCTGATTCACTTCCATTTGACATCTCTTCTGCAACAAGTGAAGCAAATAGATCCTCTACAGCAGAAGTTTCAATTGCCTTCTTTGTGGACTTTGGGCGGCCAACTGATTCCTTTTTCTCCTTTACTGGCTTTTCTTTGATGACCTTTTCTTTTACTGGTTTCTCTTTAATCACCTTCTCTTTGACTGGTTTTGGCTCTTTGACTGGTTTCTCTTTGATCACCTTTTCTTTGACTTCTTTTACTGGTTTCTCTTTGATCACCTTTTCTTTGACTTCTTTTACTGGTTTCTCTTTGATCACCTTTTCTTTGACTTCTTTTACTGGTTTCTCTTTGACTTCTTTCACCGGTTTCGGCAGATCCTGCAAATGAAATGAATCAATAGTTATATTGTGCTTACCTGCCTCTTCAATCGCCGCTTCCGGTTTCACTCTCAGTTTTCTTAGGACTGATAGGTAGTGAACTGGTTTGCGGTTTTCGCTGTCTTTGAACTCTGGATCCGCGCGGTCTTCAATTGTGCCGCATAGCGGCTTTCCGGATGAAGATGTTTCTGTTTCAGTTTTGCAACTGTTGCAGTACGTTTCTTCTTCTAATTTTATATTGCAGCATTGAGTGAAAAGCCCGTGGTTGTAGGACAGTCCGTGGCAGCCATTTAAATCTATTGTTTCACGGTTGAAAGGTAGAGGAATTAACCTTTTACCCTTTGCAGACGAAGAAACTACCGACTTTGACTTTACTGAATTTACTGAATTTACTACGCTTGAACCCCATGCTTCCTCTATTAGAGACATGCACTTTGAACTGTCCAGGTTGTATTCCGCGCTCAGTACTGTTACCACTTCCGATGCCCATTGCATCAAACCCTTCATCATTACTACATTCATTGACTTTGACATTACGCTTGATGACATTTTTACAATTTTTTACTTATTACTTATTACTTTACGATTACGACTTATTACTTTTAGTATTTGCTTAACGGGGAAAATACCTTTTACTTATACTTTTTTCATATTTTCAATTTTTTTACATTACTTATACCTTTTTGCATACTTAAAATTTTAAGGGAACCTATGTACTATTTCACATGCCCTTATGATCCCTCCTTTTATTTTATTAAAGGGTTTTTGTTTATTGGTTACTATACGGTTACACTATTAAATTCATTTATCTCTTCATTCATTTTTTTTAACTTTAAATATAATTTATAATTTATAAGACTACTATGAATGAATTGAAATTTTAAGTTCTCATAAAAAATCCACAGAATTAAAAAAATTGAAATACTTACAAATAGTATAACAAAAGGTATTTTCCCCCTTATACAATCTTTAAAAGCAAATCCAAAATTACCATAATTAATATAAATATAAATATGTTACGATTAAACAGAATGACAGTTCAAAAAGATATTCGCTCCTTGATTGGAACGAATCCAACAAATACAAAAACAAAGTTTGAGCCTGATAGAACCGCAAACACGACTGCTCCTCTAAGAATTCCAGATCATCAAAGGTTTTATATCTGGCCATATTCCAAACAATCACTCTTAATTGAGTCCATACTAAGCAATAGCCCTCTGCCTCTAATGGTATTTACAGATCAGGCAGTACAAGGCGGCTCCGCATGGTTTGTTCAAGACGGACAGCAGAGATTAATAACTCTGCAAAGATTCGTTCTTGGGCTATTTGCTTTGGAAGATGGCAGAAGGTTTACTGATCTAGATGATGATGACCGGTTGAATTTTCTGGGTTACACAGTTACATGCGAGATAATCCAAAACCCAACTCCTGATCAAATTGCAAACATATTTGAGAGGTTAAATTGTGGAAAACCTCTTACAGACAACGACAAGTATTGGAATAGAAGGGAATCGCCAGCGGTTTCCTTTGCTCTAAACGAGTTGATGCGTCATCCTGAACTTGATAGTCATTTTCGCAAATATGTTGGAAATGTTGGTTCTGGTAAAAGTCGCAGCCAGTTGTCTGATCTTGTTGGTGCAGTTGTTGCAGTAGTTAGAGGTTCAGTTGATTGTATTGCTACTTCATTTGATAAAGTTGGTCATTATGTTTGTGAACCAATCAGTGAAGAAACTAAAGCACATGTCATCATTGTGTTTAAACAGTACTTTGAAATTATCCATCACTCCCTCCAAAACCACTCTGTTGCAAAACCCCGGAAGTTATATATTAAACTTACAGGAATGCTTGGTGTCTATTTATTCTGGAGACTGCATCCTGACTATTTTGTTCAGGAAGATCAAGACAGTTTTAGAGCATCTATTAGATGCTGGAGTTGGTTTGCTTGGAAATTACAGAGTAAAGATTTCAAGAAGGAATACTTTGCATCGCTTTCTTCAGGTCATCAAAGAAATGTGGATAGAGAAGCACTTAAATCCAGAACTGATTATCTGATGACAAAATTCCGAGAACCAGTTATTGTTAATCAAATGGACAATGAAACAGTTATATCTGGTGCTTCTATTGAAAGCGATGATGACGAAGATCATAGCAATGAGGATCAAGTCAACAGCAGTAGCGATGATGATGAAAATTAACTATATACTAACTAATATCTAAAAACTAAAAATAATTAAAAACTAAAAATAATTAAAAACTAAAAATAATTAAAAACTAAAAATAATTAAAAACTAAAAATAATTAAAAACTAAAAAATGAAATTAAAGGATTCGTCCTTCTTTTTTCATTTTTTTATAATTTAAGTAAATAATGTTACGGTAATTTAAAACAACTTGAATACAATTTTACCTGCGGAAAAAACATTAATTATATTTAAACATATAATTATATAAATGATAGGAACTTTTATAGTTATATTATGGTTATTGGTTTTTAGTATATTATCGCATTTTCTGTGCGTATATTTAGACTTAAAAGGTGCTCTAATGAAAACCATATTTATTTGGACATTTTTCATGTGCTTTGTTGCATTATTTGAAATGATGTTGATATTTAATCACAACTATTTATCAGAAAAAGGAACATACTATTACGAGAACAATATGTGTCATTGGACAGAAGATAATTCGTTATTAGATGCATTTTCATCCAAACTATATATGGATTTGTACGCAGATTACTCTCTATGTGATAAAAGATATTCAAATCGTTTAGATAAAGATAATGGATGTCGTTTTGTGTTACTAGGTGAAATAATTCACGGTCTATTTTGCATTATAATGTGTACAATAATAATGTATTTTTATTTTTTTAATTTCAATGAACTATATATTTACATATCGGCAATTATGTTTTCAGGAATACAATTTGCGATGATAGTATGGTATTTAGCCACTATTTTTATGGAGATGGCCTTCGTAAAAAATGAACAATTTTGGTGGTTTCCTCTTTTGTGGAATGTACCCTGGATTATAGTTCCCCTTTATGTCGCCTATTATGGTGTAAAAGAAATAATTAATATAATACCAACCCCTATAATAAATAGTGTTACTTCTACTGTTAATGTTGATCTTTGAACTACCGTAACCCATTAACAACACGATGCATGTCTTGTCTAAAATTTTTTGGACCTTTATTTTTAATAATTTTATTCATTTGTACTACTTGTGTTATGCGTTTATTCAAAAATTGTATGTTTGCTGTATCATGATAAATTTTATCTGTTTCATCAAGAGATAATCCATTTAGAACCTTATTCATAATTTCAGAACGTTTTTCTAAGCAAGCCTTGCAGCCGCAACCTTCATCTATATAATGAGTTGTCTGAATAAAATCTATATGACAATTTTCTAGTGTCAAAGAATTATACAGATCATATTGTTCTAAAGAAAATGGTGTAAATGATGGTCCTGACTTTTGTTTCCAGGTTGTATAATATTCATTTAATTCTTCTGTAGAATAATAATAATTCAAATACTTACACTTCATTATATCATCTAACAAATTAATAGGAATCCGATAATTGTCTTTAAATCGTGAATAAATATTTTTGATGGGTTTATTTTCAGATGCATAATCCTTAACTATTCTTATTTTATAATTAAAAATATTGGTTAAAATATCACCCCATAAAGCCGAGTCTTTAAGTCGTAATTTAATATATTTAACGCCATTTTGTTCAATCAAAAGATACTTATTAGAGAAATCAAACTGATCCGGAAGATTCTGCAGTTCATATTTGTCCATAAAATGATCACCAAGTGCAATATGAGGAAATATATTATTAAACCGTATTATCACTTTATCTACATTATATGTGTTAACATTCTCATCAGAATTGTTAAAATGATATGATCCAATTTTTTCAAAATAAGCAGATATTTTTCTCTCTATAGGGCTCCTATAAATATCAATAACATATACTTCTTTCCCAATATAAGAGTAATAAAGTATAATTTCGTTGATAGTGATTCCCCTTATTTTTCTAAGCACATAGAGCATTTCTTCATCATGAATGTGAATAACATTTATTTGTTCTGAGCAAAATATGCGCAAGGAACTAACAATAGAAGTAGAACCGACTTTTGGTGCACTAAAAACGAATACTAGTTTTTTATTAGGTTGTTTATCAAACTCCAATTGCTGTAATAGGCGCATTTTTTCTGGATCGTTTAAAAAATCAAATGAGGACATAATTTAAACTAAATTGTGATAATATATATTTATATTATTAAAAAAGTATTTAAACATATTATATTAAGTATAATATATTCATGACAACTATGTTTGAAGCCATTGTCGCAATGGACAAAAATAACGGAATCGCAAAACAAGGTAAAATTCCCTGGAAAAGCAAAACAGATATGAAATTTTTCAAAGACAAAACAATAAACAATATTGTCGTTATGGGCTTCAATACGTTACAATCTCTGCCAAATGGTGCTCCGTTAAAGGACAGATTAAATATTGTAGTAACAAGAAAAAACAGTCAAGATTTAAACGAAAAATATAAAAACCTAATGTTTATGAATGAAGAACAATTGTTGCAATTTGTAAAAAATCCAGAATTATATTTGACTAAACATGATAAAGCATTGTTTAATTTAAATCCAGATTATAAGATTTATTTAATTGGAGGAGAACAAATATATAAGAGTTTTTGCCAATTTTGCAGCGCTATTTGGATAACAAAAATTAAATCAAAATATAATTGCGATTTAATTTTTTCTTATGATTTCTCTAATTATGATAAAACAACAGAATGTGAA
>Ga0214919_10009833_pt1 | contig 12252 bp, 7 predicted proteins | sample LL1503_MetaG_FD_177994 | JGI IMG/M metagenome (GOLD analysis project Ga0214919, IMG submission 177994) | Freshwater microbial communities from Lake Lanier, Atlanta, Georgia, United States - LL-1503 | ecosystem: Environmental > Aquatic > Freshwater > Lake | place: USA: Georgia | collected 2015-03-15
CCCTTGACGGTCAATGGCAGTAATGACCATGCTGTGGCTGCCAGAGCCAACGGCAGCGGCACTGACGCTAAAGCGATAAATGTTGTTGGTCGAACAGAAGCGGGTGCACGCATTTGGTTCGGTTAAGGATGTGGCGGTCGCGCCGTCAAAGGATCCTTCCACCCGGGCAATGCCATATTGGGAACTTGCGCTGGCGTCAATATTGATCGTTCCTGTGCTGCTGGACACTGATGCGCTGAGCGCCAGGTTTGAATTCGCGATGCTCAAGGTTCGGCGAACTTCCGTGTAAGAGTCGGTGGCCATCTGCACCCGCGCCAGGATAAGGTGGGTCGCATTGGTCTCGGCAGAAGTGTTCCAGTCAATAGGGTTGCCCACTTTGTCATTGACGCCAGTACTCTTTGTGGTTCCGATAAGCCGCAAATCCACGTACCAACTGACGCTGCTGTAGGCATTGGTTCCGCTGAGGGAAAGCGTCGTGGTGCCGGAAACAGGCTCGGTAACGCTAGAGACAATAGTCGTTGGGGCGCTGGGTACCACCACGCTCACCCGATCTTGTCCCTGGGGCGTAGTGATGAGGACATTGCTGCCCGCTACCACTGCAACAACGCGGTAACTGGCTGACACGGTAACAGCGCGCTGCCATTGCATAGCGGTTCCACCGCCGCCGACACCTGCCAGCGTTTCCACCAATCCGAAGCTGCCGTCAGCCTTTTGCAGCTCGACCCGGTAAGTCGTACCCGAGGCAAAACTGTCACTCCAAGAGAGCACCAAGGTATTGGTCTCCAGGTTCAGTGTAGAAGTCAATTGCGACAGGTTGGCGGTTGCGCTGTTGCGGACTAGCGTTTGCACGACATCGGGGCGCAAGTTGTTGGCTAGTGCAGCCACTACCTGAACTTGTTGGGCGCTGGTTAGTTTGGTCTTGAGGGAGTCCAGGAGCTGGTCTTGGGCATCGCCACCGCTTAGATTAGTTGCAGTGGCGGCGCGCAGCGGCGTTGTTATCAGACTAGGGACTTTGCTGGCGTCTAGCGTCCCGCTCAGGGCGGTGACCACGGCTGTTTGGGCAGTCTGTACTGCGTCGCTAGTTATAAGGTCGGAAGCACGGCTAGGTACAAAGCTTGTAAAGTAGGACGCGGGGTCAGAGCCCACAAGCTTTGCAGTGACCATCTCGGTCAATGGTGTGATGTTGGCTGTTGCAGTCAATCCAGTGCCTGTGGCCACACTATGCAGCGTCCCACTGCCATCGGGCTTAGCCACTTCTAAAACACAGGGCAAAGTACCGCTAGTGATTGTTAGCTGATAGTTGCCGTCAGAACCAGTTGTGGCAGTTCCCGATCCCGTTTGACATTTGGCGCTAACAGGTGCGCTGACGATCGCCAGTCCAGTAGCTGCAGTCCCGGCCAGTGTGAGCTTAGTTGCAGCGTCGCCGCCACCCATTGGACTGCTGCCGCCACCGCATGCAAGCAACGTCGCAGACAGACAAGCTGCAAAAGCAATTGAGCTAAACGTCTTCATAGCCTACTTTCTAAAAGATTTGCAACGCTGCCTGCTGTGTGGGAGCACAAGCCATTAATCTATTTGCAATAAGGTGACGGGCGGTTCCACTTATCTGTTGCAACTCCGCTAGGCCCGGTGTAACACCCTCCACCAGGCGCGGTAGAGGCTCCACCGCCTGGACCGGTATAGGCCCCACCACCTGGTCCAGTGTAAGCACCACCGCCGGGACCAGTATACAACCCACCGCCTGGCGCGGTAGAGGCGCCGCCGCCCGGACCCGTATAGGCGCCACCACCGGGGGCAGTAGATGCCCCACCGCCTGGGCCGGTATAGGCCCCGCCGCCAGGCCCAGTGTAAAGACCGCCTCCAGGACCGGTGTAGCAAGGGCCCCCTGGTCCTGAATAACCGATGCAGCCAGCAAATGCGCCTGCTGAGATCAGTGTGAGGCCTAGGGCTAATAGGATGTGAACTTTTCTCATATGGTGTTTTCCTGTTGTTAGGCTAGTCAAATAGGGAGCCATCACCCCATGGGAACTTCTTGCGCAGTGCTGTTGCCGTCTTATTCATAGGCCAGCGCATCCTTAGATCAATTTGCTCCCTCAGCGCCAACGTCAAGACGTTAAGCGATATTGGCATTAGATACCCTATGGGGCTCACTGGATGAGCCTGGGAGGAAAATTCTTAAATGATGTCCTAAGAGCCATAGCCCCATTGCAAAGTGGCCAGGTTTTTGGGTCGATAAGATTAGCCACCTACTAAACGTATTTCAACAATCAACATAAGGAAAGACCATGTTCAGTCACGTAATGATCGGTGCCAATGACCTAGAGGCATCTAGGAAGTTTTATGACGCCGTTCTAGGCACCTTGAACCTATCACCAGGGGTAGCCAATAACGACAATCGCTACTTCTATCGCAGCCCTAAGGGTTCTTTTTCAATCACTAAGCCCCTTGATGGCCAGGTTGCAACCCATGCCAATGGCGGGACGATTGGATTTCTTGCTGAGACACCCGAGCAGGTGCAGGCTTTTCATGCTGCTGGCATTGCCAATGGTGGAACTAGCTGCGAAGAGCCACCAGGCCCAAGAGAAGGGCCATTCGGTGCTTTGTACCTTGCTTATCTCCGGGACCCGTCCGGAAATAAGATTTGCGCGCTGCATCGGCCTGCTAAGCCGGCCTAATGGGAGTAGCCTTCAGTCGTTTTTAAGACTGTGCACGTAAAAAGTCGCCTAGAGTAGGAGTAGGAGTAGGAGTAGGCTATTGAAGTTCAAATGTCGAAAATTTAGGTTAACAGAACAATTATTGGAGTAGCTAAACTCTGGGAGTTTGGAGTGACGCGGCGTCAAGAAGGCTGACGGCGATCAAGAACTTCAGTCCATAATTGGTAGCAAAGTCACTAGGTGGCACGATTGGCTGATCCGAAATGTTGTAACGAAGGACACAAACCAACAATGCCCGCTAGAAGTCCCCGATACATGAAAGATAGGCGTGAGCAAATTGTCTCCGCCACCATCAATTGCCTTGAGAATTTGGGTCTGGCACAGACCTCTCTGAGTGACGTTTGCACCGCCGGGGAGATTAGCCGCGGTGCGCTCTACGTTCACTTTGCCAGCAAAGACGAGCTTCTCGAAGCGGTTATTCAGCGATTGGGGGAGGAGAGTTTTGCCAGGATATCATTTGAAAGCGTCGAATCTTTTCAAAATTCGCTGGAAGCCGAGTTGAAGTTGATGGTGGCGCCATCCAGAAGTGGACTGGCAAACATCGAGCTTGATCTGTTAGCTGTTAGTCGAAAAAATGAACGGCTGCGATGCGAAATGGGCAAAGCTGTCGCTCGGCGATTTGAACGCCTTAGGACTGGTCTTCAAGGGCTTGGTGACGCTGGCTTGCTTAGACCTGGCGTCGACGCAACGGTGGCAGCGCGCGCCATCGATGCTTTTCTAGTCGGTACGGTTACGGGGGCGATCACGCAGCGACCAGCAGCAACTACCTTGAAATCGCTGCGCTTAATCTTGGCGTCAGTTTTCCGTACGTACTGACCGCGACAAGTCAAACAAGGCAGCAATAGGTCTTTCATTGCCTAGACGGCACGCATCTCAAACCACCGTTCTCTACCTCGAAATAGCGGTGGCGGGTAACCATGTGGTGCTATTGCGTGGTATTTCCTATTTTTTTGGGTCGACATCAGATACGTTGACATTCGCAAAAAAACCGACTAGTATTTATTAAAACGACTAACCGGTCGTTTTGTCAAGTCTCTGAATCTATCCGGAAGCCATCAAACTATAAGGAAACCACGTAATGACAACTAAACACATTGCATCGCTACGGTTGGTCGCATTTGCCTTTGGCCTAGCAGCGACAGCAAACTCTGCTCAGGCGCAAGCCGACGCCAGCACTGTCAAGTCGGATATTGCCCCTAACTCACCCCAGCAAAAGTCCACTGAGAATGTAGTGCAGGAGCTTCAGCCTGTGATCATTTCATCAGGTAAACGCCTTCAAAATCAGCGCGATGTGGCCGGGAGCGTCTCAGCGCTGCAGGGCAGTGCTCTAGAAGCTGCTGGTGCGCACGATCAAGAAGACGTCTTCAAATTGGTGCCTGGCGTACAGCTAAATAAAGGCGACCCGAACCAGTCACTACCAACCATCCGTGGTGTTGGTACGGTTACCAATTCCGCCGCATTGAGCCTGCAACAGTCAACCACTGGCGTATACATCGAAGACGTCCCCTTCACCGATCCGTCAGCCTTCATCGCAACGGCCGATCTGTCACCGTTCGATCTTGAACGGGTGGAGATTCTTCGCGGCCCGCAAGGCGCGCTTTTCGGCTCCGCTTCGCTTGGCGGTGCGATCCGCTATCTGGTGAATAAACCGAACTTGAGAGCACAGGAGTTTTCTACCATGGGGTCGGTCGGGACCGTGTCGAACGGTGGTGTGGATTACTCAATGTACGGGATGGCGAACCTTCCGTTGGAGACTGACAAGAGTGGCGTGAGATTCGTTGCGTTTGACCGTCACGATAGCGGCTACATCCGCAACATCGGTACCGGCCAAGATCGGGCTAACGGACTACGACAATATGGTGGGCGCGTGCTTGGTGCTATGGACTTGGGTGGCGGCACCAAGGTGACGTCATTGCTTATGACGCAGTCGACGACTGTGGATGATGGCTTCGCGGTATCGCCGAATTCGACCCGTCTGGAGATCAATACCCCTACCGCTTCACCCAGGACTAGTATTTTCTCCCTCGCAAACATCCAGGTAGAAACTCCGATGGGGACTCACACTTTCTATTCAAACACTGGATTTGTTGAAAAGAACGCGAATTCCACCGTTGACCAAACTCGGCGCGGGGGTGACATTGGCCCGCTCCTAGGATTACCCTCACTACCAGTGATTACCAGCCCGTCGACCCTCAAGGGAAAGGCCTTCTCGCAGGAGTTCCGGTTGGCGTCTGGTGATAGTGGTCAGTTGAATTATGTCAGCGGCATCTTCTATCAGCAAACAGCATTGGATGGAGTCTCTATCTGGAATGCACCGGGCGGCGCGGCCTTATGGGGAAGTGCTGTTTTGCCAAATAACTTGCTTCTAAAGGAAGTCGACACAGTTGATACGTCCGAGGTGGCCTTGTTTGTTGACAGCGAGTACCAGTTGAGTAAGGACTTGTCGCTGGGTCTGGGCGGTCGTGCATACAAGAACAAATCCCATTACACCGCGGATGCTAGGCTAATCGAGGCAGTGCTTGGGGCAACTATCGTGGACCGTGCAAGCGATGAAAGTGGAGTCACGCCTAAGGCCTCGGTGAAGTACAGGTTTGGAGACCAAATGTGGTACGCACTTGCATCCAAGGGCTACCGTTTTGGCGGTGTCAACGCGGGTAGCGGCACATCTTACAAGTCGGATTCTCTGTGGAACTATGAGACCGGTTTGCGCCTGCAGCAATCGCGTGATCTGAAAGTCGATCTAACAACGTTTCTAGTCAACTGGAAAGACGCTCAGGTCAATGCTCGCCAACCTGGGACTCCCCCTCTCAACGGTATCGCAAATGTGGGCGAAGCGCGTATCACAGGAGTCGAAATTGCGACGCAATGGCGAGCACTCAATAAATTACTCCTGTCCGCATCGCTCGCTTACACCGACGCTGTTACCGCATCACCATTTACTTCAAACAATGGCTCGGTGGTACCTGAGGGAACGCGGATGCCGGGAACCGCAAAGCTTCAGTCCTACCTGCAAGGTACCTATCTCTTTGATGGTCCGTGGGAGACAGCGGGCAAGTTCTCTGTGGTACACGCTTATACGGGAGACCGCACGCTAAGTCTGGATAGCGGCGGCGAAGCACCAGCGTTCGGGCAACTGGATGCGCGCGTGAGTTTCTCAGGTTCGCGTTGGGAACTCGGACTGTTTGTAACCAATATTGGCGACATTCGAGGGGTAAATGGCGGCGCGCCTGTTGCAAGCTTTGGTGGCTCGTCGTACACAGACTACTTTCTCATTAAGCCGAGAACTGCAGGCGTGACTCTTAGGTACGACCTCTAATGAACGAAAGCCAAGGTAGCCTTCGACTAGGTTGGCTGGATGCTACGGCAGTGCTTTGTGCGCTATTCGCGTACTCCATGCTGGAGACCATGATAGCGCCAGCACTTCCTCAGTTCCAGCGTGCCTACGATGCATCTCCAGCGCAACTCGGCTTAGTTATGGCGTCCTTGCTCCTGGTGGGCGCCATTTCTATGCCATTGGTGGGTAGATTGGGTGATCTCTACGATAAGCGTCATGTTCTAGTTGGAACACTAACAGTGACCGGCATTGGAATTGTGATCGCGGCGTGCGCTAGCAGCATCACAGAATTAGCCCTAGGCCAAGCCCTTCAAGGCTTCGCTTTCGGAATTATGCCGGTGGCTGTAGGCTTCATGAATGAGGGTTTTTCACCTCGAATGGCTTCGTTCGCTAACGGATTAATCGTTGGGGCCGCTACGCTCAGTACCGCCATTGGACTGGCCGCTTGCGGCCCCCTAATTGAGATAGGTGGACTGCAGGCCATCTACTGGCTCCCACTTGCACTGATCGTTCCAAGCGTCCTGTGCCTTGCGGTTACCAGAGGAACCCCACGATCAGATATGCGGATAGCACCTGGAGGGAAGGGCAGCGTTGACTGGATTGGATCCGCAAGCCTTGCATGTTTGCTCGCGTTGCTCTTGGTTGGGCTTGGTGGCGCAGCCTCCCACGGATGGTGGTCACTCACGACCATCGGACCAATAGCGACGTTTGCCATACTGATGCCAATTTGGATTAAATATGAGAGGCGCGTGGACTCACCAATTATGGACACACGTTTATTAGAGTTGCCAGGTGTCGCTGAGATATGCGTGATCGTCCTCTCGGTTGGATTCGGTTCGGCGGCAACTTATGTGCTGCTCCCGATGCTGCTTCAAGCAGACCCTGCATCTGGCCGCGGGTTCGGTGCCAGTACTTCATCGATAGGGCGGCATATGCTACCGCTTGGTGTTGCCGCTCTTGTGGTTGCACCGCTTGTCGGAATTTTCAATCGTTGGTGGGGCGAACGTACCGTTGTGTGCCTTGGCGTACTGCTGACGACCATCGGTGCCGGTCTACCTGCCCTACTTTACTCACAATCGTGGCATTTAGCAGTAAGCGCTGCAGTCCTCGGTGCGGGTGCGGGCATTACTTTGACCGTTGCCATGAATACAGTAGTGCGCGCTGTACCCCCCGACCGAGCTGCAAGCACATTTGCTGCGGTGATGCTAATTCGAACTTTCGGCAGCATGCTCGGGTCTCAACTGTGTTTGACGGTCTTGTCGACTGGACTTCGCGGCACAGCAGCGGAAACTGCCTCTTCTCGATTCACAGATGCTTTTGTGCTATCCGCAGCCGGATGCTTGCTTGCTTTGGTCGCCGGGTCGCGGTACCCAAAAGTGCCTACACCAGGCGCGGCCCACTTTTAGTTATATCTACTACGGCAAACATACAACTTTGCCCTAGTTTTGCCGCTGTAATACTTATGTCATTCAAGCACGTCGCCGATCTTGTTCCCACCTTTTTGCAACTCCCAACTATCGATGAGATGCAAGTTCGTACGGTGGCTCTGCAGGCGCTCAACCACCCGCTAGTCAGCATCAGGAAGGTTGGACATAGCCGCAATGGCGAGCCAATCGAGTTGATCTCAATTGGACGAGGTCGGGGCCAGGCATTGCTGGTAGGAACCCCCCACCCCAATGAGCCGATTGGCTGCCTCACAATCGAATTTCTCATCGATCGATTTCTTACAGATCAGAAGCTACGGGAAGAGCTTGATTTCACGTGGCATTTCATAAAGTCAATCGAGCCCGACGGGCTCCGCTTGAACGAGGGTTGGCTGAAGCGACCTCTCAATCCTGAGGCTTATCTTCAGGACTTTTTCCGCCCAGCATTGGATGAGCAAGCGGATTACACGTTTCCGCTGGTGATTCCTGGCTACTCTTTCACAAGTTCCTCTCCGGAGAACGTCGCCTGGCAGGAGGCCATCCGGATCGTCAGGCCCGACCTTCTGGTCTCACTGCACAATGCGGAACATGGCGGTGTGTTCTACTTCGTAACGCGAAATCTGAGTGATTTAACCGCCGAGTTGGCCGAACAACCTGGGCGCTACTCGATGCCACTCGACGAGGTCGGAGAACCTTTCGCGGAAACAGTCCCGCTATTGCCAGGTGTATTCCTCGCGCCAGATGTGGTCGCGCTTGTCTCGCACGACTCCGCGCCCAGGTCCTACCACGCAGGCAACTCTAGCTTCGGCTACACAAAAGATATGGGTACATTCGGCTTGGCAATAGAGACACCGTACTGGCGGGAGACCGGACCTCCAAGTTCAAACATGACCATGACACTTGCAGCTATATTGGATCCGGCTCGGCAGTGGGCAGAGGACTCAGTTCGACTAATTGCGACGCATCTGCCACGCCTAAAAAATATTGCCCAAGGAAACGAGATTCGATTCGCTCGCGCGATCGAGGACATGCAGGCTCAGATCGAGCGGCAGCGCTTCATTTGGCAACAGTTGCCTGCGGTCGTACTGCCTGCCAGCGTTGGACGGGCACAGCAGCGCATGGTAAGAATGGTGCATCTACGCCCCATTGCGATGCTTCGACGCCTTGCTTCCAAGATCTCGACTCGTCGCGGCGACCCTGAACTATTGTCGGATTCGGCGGAAGCTCAAACGCGCCAGTATTTGCACAAGGCACTGGCAGAGCCGATGCTGAGTTCGGGGATGGAGCGGGTGCCTCTTAAGACCTCAGTGTCAATACAAGTAGATGCAATCTTAACGTCTGCCTCCATGCTTAATGTTGAAGCAAGATCGAAAAGTTGATTGCAAAATTTCGCGAGGCAGAAAGGGTGCCAATTGATGCGAGGATCCTTGCGAACCGAGGATTTCAGCATGACGCATTTTGGTTGATGCACGGTTGACAGTTCGGGTATCCAAAGATGATCGCTCTTCCCGATTTGTGTTGGCGATGAAGCACTTGTAAAGCTTGGCGTTGCCGTAATCCTAGGGTGATTGCCAAACTTCGACGTATGACTGCTCGTTGGAGTACCGGTCGTCGGGTTTGGGCCACCAGCGGTCGCTGACCGAATCGAGCCGTAGGCCTGCGTCAGGCTAATTGCGAGCGTTCACGCGGTACGGTCGAAAGTCAATTAGGAAGCACAATCTGATGACCACTAGCACCAACTTTCGGCTAGGCCAATTTGATCATTTTGGCCATAGTTCAGCCGTCTTTCATGGCGCCTCGCAGCGTGCCCTGTACGTTCAGCTACACCGGTCATTTGGCGCCAAGGTCGCAGAAGACCATGCTGCTGTTCGTTATGAGACGCCCTTCGCCTGCCTGACCAGTGCCAAAGTGTCACAAATACGACTAGGACGGAAAACAATAAGGGACAACGCCAATTGCACATTGCCCCGATTGGCGTCACGATAGCGCCAGCAAGATTTCATCCAGTCAGGAACTTTCATGACCCAGCGCCTAGCACGATCTCCCTCGCATCCCGTCATGCGGCTCTTACCAATGGCCGCTGCTGCTTTACTAATGGCCTGTGCCAGTCCGCCCAGCGCGCTGGATGCTCGCACCGCCACCATCCAGCGTACCGCCAACGGCGTACCGCATATCATCGCGGGAGACCCCGAGACCCTGGCCTACGCCATGGCCTATGCCTACGCGCAGGACAATGTTTGCATGACTGCCGACCAGCTGGTGACCGTGCGCGGCGAGCGCTCGCGCTACTTCGGCCCCAGCGCGCCGGGGCTGCTGGCGCGGCGAATGCTGCCCAATGAGCAGGTTGACTTCTTTATGGCCGCCCACATGGACGATGCATCTCTGGAGCGCGCCTGGACCAGCAACGCCAGTGCCGAGTCATTGGCGTTGGCACGCGGTGCTGTTGGGGGCTATAACCGATACCTGAGCGACCACGTCGGCAAACTCCCCGTTGCCTGTAATGGCCAACCATGGGTCAAGCCTATGACCTTGGCCGACTTCCGCCGCCAAGCTGAACTGACCGATGTCCAGGCCGCCACTGCCGCCTTGGCCGATGCCGTACTTGGTGCCCGTCCGCCGGCGCCCACAGCCGCTGTTGCACAGCCCGCCAATCTTGCTGATGCGGCACAGGCCATGCGTGAGGCGGGCCTGCTCGATTCGCCATTGGGTTCAAACGCCTGGGCCTTTGGTAAGGAAAGCACCGCCAACGGCAGTGGCCTGCTGTTGGGTAATCCGCACTTTCCATGGGCTGGCGTCAACCGCTTCTGGCAGGTGCATCTCACTATCCCGGGCAACCTTGATGTAATGGGCGTGGGCATCGGCAACTTTCCGCTTGTGCAGATCGGATTCAACAAGGACGTAGCCTGGACGCATACCGTCTCCACCGGAAAACGTTTTACATTGCATGAGTTGACGCTGGCAGCCGGGGACCCGACAAGTTACATCATTGATGGCCAGCCTGTCAAAATGAACTCGCGCACCTTGAGCATCCAGGTGCGCGGCGCTGACGGCAGTCTGCAGTCAAAGACCACAACAGTCTGGTCAACCAGGTGGGGGCCAGTGCTAGTCATTCCGCGTGGCGGTCTGAACTGGACGACCAAGACCGCCTACGCCATCAAGGACGCCAACCTGGGAAATGTGCGGGCGACTGATTCTTCACTGGGCTTTGCCCGTGCACGTAATGTGCAGGAACTGCGAGATGCCATGAAGAACATTGGCACTCCTTGGGTCAACACTCTGGCTGCGGATCGCAATGGCGATGTACTCTATGCTGATGTTTCAGTGGTGCCGGATGTGGATGCTGTGCAACTGCAGCGTTGTGCGCCAAGCAAACCGGCAGCCGCTTTGCTGCCAGCCGCAGGCCTAGTGGTGATGGATGGATCGAAGAGTGACTGCGACTGGCGCCTCGATCCGACCTCGCCGGTGCCCGGTCTCATTCCGTTCGATCGCATGCCAAAGACGATACGCAGCGACTGGGTGCACAACAGCAACGACGGATTTCAATACACCAACCCGCAGCAGAAGTGGTCCGGCATCTCGCCAATGGTGGGAGACGCCAGTGTGTCGCGCCCGCGCACCCGTGCCGGCTTGACCCAGATTCCCGAACTGCTCGCCCGCGGCAAGGTCACACCTGAAGCGGTGCAGCGCGAGCTTTTTGGAAACCGCAACTTCATGGCCAGCGTCGTCATTCCCGACCTGCTGGCAGCCTGTACAGACGCACCAACTGCGGAAACGCGTGACGGTTGCGCCGCCCTGCGTGGCTGGGACCGCAGCAACAACCTTGAATCGCGCGGCGCACATTTGTTTCGCGAGTTTTGGCGAACAGCGCGCAGCGTGCCAGGCGTTCATCGCGTAGCGTTTGATCCAGCACAGCCAGCAGCAACCCCGGCGGGCTTGAAAATGAGCGACGCTGCGGTGGCGGGCAAGGTTTGGGAAGCGCTCACTGTAGCTGTCAAAGCAGTGCGCGCTGCTGGGTTTGCGCTTGATGCACCGCTGGGTACAGTGCAGCATCCGCTGATCACCGATGAGTCCATCGCCCTGCACGGCGGTGACGAGTTCGAGGGAGTGCTCAACAACCTTGGTAACCAATTTGCGCCGGGAATCAGCGCCAAAGGTCTGACAATCGACTATGGCTCAAGCTATGTTCAGACCGTGACCTTCGACGAGCGTGGTCCTGTAGCGCAAGCCATCCTGACCTATGGGCAGAGTACCAACCCGGCATCACCGAACGCCAATGACCAATTACGTCTGTTCTCACGCAAAGAGTGGCCAGCGCTGCACTTCCACGCTGATGACGTGGCGAAGGCCCGCGTCGGTGACGTACTGCGACTGATGCGACCCTGAGTTGCGGGCATGCGTCCCCCGTGACTGAGCGATTGGCGACATTTGCCTAGGTGGTAATCATCCCCTAGAACCAAAGGCGCGAGAAGTAGAATTTTCCATACAGGAATTTCTACGTGAAGAAGTCAAGATTTACCTTCAGCCACCTCATAGCTATCCTCAAACGTGTTGAAGCCGGCCAGGCTGCATCTGTCACTGCCAAAAAATGTGCTAACCGATAAATGTGGGGGGCAAGTCAACTGGCCCTGAAAAAGCGCTCAGGCAGGCCTAGCCTGGAGTCCTGTGATGCCCAAAACCTGGACCATAATCATGTTCATGTGGTCGGATTTTCTATCCGAAGGATGGATAAGTAGTCAATGATGTCTAGCAAAAGCACCGATAACTTAGATCTGAAGAAAAG
>Ga0214919_10009834_pt1 | contig 12250 bp, 5 predicted proteins | sample LL1503_MetaG_FD_177994 | JGI IMG/M metagenome (GOLD analysis project Ga0214919, IMG submission 177994) | Freshwater microbial communities from Lake Lanier, Atlanta, Georgia, United States - LL-1503 | ecosystem: Environmental > Aquatic > Freshwater > Lake | place: USA: Georgia | collected 2015-03-15
AAAGAGAGAATTGAATTTTAATGCACCACCCTTTGTACCAACATTACGACCACTTAATCCTAATGCACCAGCCTTTGTACCACCACCACCACCACCACCACCACCACCACCACCACCACCACCACCACCACCACCACGACCACTTAATCCTAATGCACCAGCCTTTGTACCAATAGCACCACCAATGCCAAAACCATTTTATGAAACAAATATTATTGATCCTAATATTGAAGTATTAAGTTTATCTGATATCCATGGAGATATGCAAAGTTTTATGATTGCAGTAAGAGACCTTGGAAATTTGATTAGAAAAAAAAAATCTCCTGCTCGAGAAGATGATAAAATCTTTAAAGATGAAAAAGAAAAGAAACAATATAATTTAACACATTATGAAGATTTTAGTCAAAATACATATGATGATAACATGGAACAAATATTAAATTTAAATTTAAATGTTGATGAGGACATATATATACCTGATTTAAATTATGAATGGTGTGGAGAAAATAAACATCTAGTAATTTGTGGTGATATAATAGATCCAAACAGAACTATGGAATGTCTTAAAAATAAAAAACTTTGTAGTCATTTAAAAGATAAAGATCCAAAAGAATATGATAATTGTCTTAAAAATAGACCAGCTTGTTCTTATTATCCACAAATAGAATTAAAGATATTAATGTTTATAAATGCATTAAATAAACAAGCAATAAAATCTGGTGGTAAAATTATTAAATTATTAGGTAATCATGAGTTAGGCAATATTTTTCCATCTCCAGAAAACCATTTGGCAAACAAATATGCATTTAAAAAAGATTTAGATTTGACTAATAACTATTATAACAACATATCAAGATTTGATATTTTTAAATTTGGTCAACCAGGATTTAAGTTATTAATTGAGGGTGGTATTGGTGTATTAGTTAAAATAAATAATACAATATTTGTTCATGGAGATTTATTAGAAACTTATAAATATTACGATAATTTAAATAAATTTATAAATGACCCAGACAAATTAACAGAGGAACAATGGAAAAGTAATTTAGACCTCATTAATCTTAATAATCAATTTTCTTCATCATTATGGGTAAGAATGCGTGGTGACGATGAGGATGCAAGTAAAAGAGCCACTGCACGAATGGAAAAAAATAATAATGAATCAGTCAAATTTTGCAAAGAGTTAGTAGATTCATTTACAAAATTTGTAGGCGAAGAACTAACTGACAATGTAGATGATTTAAAATTAGTTATTGGGCATTGTCCACAACAATATATTTCTGTTTATGTACAACCTAATGTAACATATAATGACTTAATTAGATCAGATACTATTAAGGAAGTTTTTGGAAGAACTATTTATGAAGGAAAACCAGATTTTGATAGAACAGATAAAAGAACAAAGATTTTTGGTATAACAATGGAATGTCAAATACCGAAAACAAATTTACATCGCTTACATCGTGTTGATATTGGAATGTCAAGAGGAATGGATGCTTACACACGATGGAATAGTCTAGATAAAACTTCACCATATTGGCGCGAATATAATTTTCCAAAAAATCTTGAAGAAGAAAATCAATTTTTATATTCAAAAACTCCACAAATTTTAATAATAAATAAAGATGGAACTTTTGAAATAGCAAAATCAAAAATGAGAAACACTAGAATTCATTTACCACGAGAAGAGTATGAACAATATATAGTAGATAAAAATATTGAAGAGCTAGACTATAATACACAGTCGCATTCGTTTTATAAACAAAAGTATTTAAAATACAAAAATAAATATGTACAATTAAAACAAATGATAAATTAAATTATTTTACATTACCCCTTTTTCACTAAAAAATGGGATACTTAACAGTTAAAAAAAATATAATTGCACCTTTTCTTTTATTATTTCAGAAAATTTATAACATCTACTATATTTTTATAGTCTTGTTTTATCTATTAAATATGATTTAATTATTTTTATCATATTATTTAGTGCATTTTCATCACAATTATTACATTCCATTCGATTGCTTTCGGTTTGATACTTTAGAATTAAATGTATTTTTGTTCTGTACCCTTTTTATTAGGTAAATATTCTACCAATTTTCTTTTTAATCCTAAATTTGGAGTTAAATCTATATTGAATTCTAGATGGTGATATTTTTAATTTATCACTCCAATCACCTATTATTATAGTATCTTTATCTAATTTATTTTTAATTTATCATGCTAAATCAGTTTCTGCAGGGTTTCTATTTATATTTTCTAAATACATCATCTTTATATTTTCCTAACTAAAAATTGATTAAAAAAATAAATATATATTAATTTATTAAGTTAAATGTTATGGACAGATAAAGCTAAAAAAATATTACAAAAGTATTGGGGTTTTTCTGAATTAAAGGATAAACAAATTAATGTTATTAATGAATTGCTATTAGGTAATGATGTTATTGGTTTATTGCCGACAGGATATGGTAAATCAATGTGTTATTTAATTCCGCCTTTAGTTACAAAAAAAGCAATATTAATTATTTCACCATTAATTTCTTTAATGGATGATCAAAAAGAAAAATTAATAAAAATGAATATACCTGTATCTGCTTTACATGGTAATAATAAAGATAAAGATAGAGAAATATTTGAAATTATTGATGGTAATATTAAAATTATTTACATGTCACCTGAATACTTGGTTAAAGGTGATGGATTGGAATTAGCCAAGTCATTAATTGAAAGTAATTTACTTGGATTTTTAGCAGTAGACGAAGCTCATTGTGTAAGTGTATGGGGACACGATTTTCGTCCTGAATATTTAAAAATAAAAGAATTTAGAAAGTTATATCCAAATATTCCAATATTAGCAGTTACAGCAACAGCAACAAAATTAGTTACTTCAGAAATAACTAATTTTTTAAATTTACAAAATCCTGCAATTATTACCGCTAATTTTGATAGACCAAATTTATTTCTTAAATGTATTGAATATAAGAAAGAAAAAGTAGAAAAACCAAAAAAGAAAAAAGATGATTTACCTAAAATAAAAGATATTACAGATATTACTAAAGACATAGATATGAAATTATTAATACCTTATTTTGAAAAATATAAAAATGATAAAATTATTATTTATGTAAATTCAAGACAAATGACTACAAATATTTCAAATGAAATTAATAATATACATCCTAATGGAACAGTATCAGAAGCATATCATGCAGGTATGTCTAAAGTACTACGTGAAAAAGTTCAAACTAAATTTTCAAATGGAGACATTAATATTATTGTATCTACAATTGCTTTTGGTATGGGTGTAGATTTTATTGTAAGATGTGTTATAATTATTGGTGCTTCATCATCTATTGAAGAATATTGGCAACAAATTGGCAGAGCAGGTCGTGATAATTTAGAAGCTGAAACAGTCGTATTCTTTCAATATAAATCATTAGCTATTGCAGAATCTAATATACGTAAAGAATATACAAATCCAGTAATTAAACAAAATAAATTACAAAATGTATATAAGATAAAGAAGTATTTATATACAGATACATGTAGAAGAAGATTTGTGTTAAATCATTTTAATCAACCTCCTAAATTCTTTAATTGTAATAAATGTGATAATTGTTGTAGAAATGACTTAACTGATATTACCGAATCATTATTTAAAATAATTAGTAATAATTATCCTAAAAATAATTTAAACTTTGAAAATATAAAACAAAATTTAATAGCAAAAAAATTAATTAATGTATTTAGAGATAAAATATTTTTTTCTAATAATGAATATTTTAATGATTTAAAAATTTGGTATGATTATGTAAAGTTAAAAAATTATGAATTAAGTAATTTACCAGAAAATTTAAAAGTAAAAATAAATATTCAACACTTATATGATACACAACCAGAAGATATTTTTGATAAATATACAAAAATGATGTGATAAAATAATTTCAAAATTTAATATTAAAATATATTTATATCATCATTACTATTAGATTTGTTAATATATATTTCTATTTTTAAAATATTTGCAATATCAAATATATGTTCCGTAAATATGTTTATAGAATCTTCAACTCTTATTTTATTTTCAGATGCAAATTTATTTAATACTTGTGTTGCTTCATTATAATTATTATAATTAATATAATTATTAAAAAACTTAGTAAAATGAAAAAATTTACTATTATTATATATAATCATGCTAATAATTGATTTTGCTTCATTATAATTAATATAATTATTTGTATCTTTTATTAATTCATTAATTATTTTATTTTGAAAATTAACTCTATCTAATTCCAATGCAACTCTTCGTTTTTCTTCTTCTTCTATTTTTTTTTGTTTTTCTTCTTCTTCTAATTTTTTTTGTTTTTCTTCTTCTTCTATTTTATTTTGCGCTTCTTTTATTCTTTTTTGTACTTTATCTATTCTTTTTTGTTTTAATTTTAAATATTCTATTATTGGTGCTTTTATATATTCTTCTTGTAAAATAAATATATTTTTAAATTTGAAACCTTCATTAAAAATTTTATATATAGTAATACTGTCTAAACCAGGTCTACAATGGTGTGCGTGTACCTTACAATTTTGTGGAAAGTTGTTTGACTTTGATATAAAATATAGTATTATGTTTCTTGATATAGTATCTTCTAATATTGTTTTAGTTAGGATTTTTTCAGATATAGTTGATAATCCTTTATTAAATGGTTCCTTAAATAATTCATCATTCCAATCAAGTTTAACATAACCCATATAGTTATAAGTTATAACAAATGCATTATACATACTTAAATAATTACCAAAACAATCGCCATTTATACTAATATAAATAATATAAAAATTATCTATTTCTGATTTAGAATTATTACCCCATTGACTATCTCTATATTGTATTACTTCACTTTTACCATATTTTCCATATTCCATATGTATAATTTTATATTTTCTTAAATTATCTTTAATAATTGTCTGATTTTTTTCATATAAATTTCCAAAATCACTATTTTTAATTTTTTCTATAATTTGATTATGATATTCGTTCAAATTATTAGCATTATAACTATCGTTTTCCATCTTTGTTTTTTAATAATAACATAATAACTTTAATATATTTTAAATACAATTTTTGTATCTGTATAAATTATAAAAAATTTACCAATTAAAATGATACCATCTACAATATAATAAAATTATTTAATAATTATTATATTATATACATATATATATGACATGTTACTCATATAAAATATTAAATACAACAATAACACCTATTCTTAAGAATGTTGATGTTGTTCTTATATTATCAATGGAAGGAAGCAACCGATTTAAAAATGATCCATTTTTATTAAATCTTGCCAAGAAAACAATAATTCAATATAATAAGGGATTTATAAAATGTAATAAACCTTCAACTATTAAAACATCAAAAGAAGATATTGTTCACGCATATTATAGTGCATTTGAATATTTGAAAGAATATAATAATGTAATAATATTAGAGGATGATGCTCATGTTATAAATAAGGATCCATTAATTTATGATAAAATAGATAAATTTATTAATACACAGGACTTTAATATTTTAACATTTGGTTCAAATGGACTATTTTCAAATTATAATGAAGATTTTTTTAAGATAGACCCATTTTTTTTTTGGGCAGCACAAGCAATTATATATTCACAAAAAGCAAGAAATAAATTAGCTAAAGATATTATTTCATCCAATTTTAATAAAGGACCTATGGATGCTATATACATAGATCATTTAGATAAAAAATTTACTTATAAATATCCACTCATTGTTCAGTTATTTCCTAACACAGAGAATCAAAATTTATGGGTCAATAATATTTTTGAATTATATATTATTAAATTTACAATAGCTCTATTAAAATTAGATACAAGCACCAAAAATTGGTTTTTATTGTATTTTATATTTAGAAATTATAAAATAATATTGTTATTAATATTTTTAATAATAATTAGTATTGCATTTTATTTAATAAAGTGAAAATAGTTAAAACTAATATTGTTTAATAGATTTTTTTGTATCAGTAAAAATTACAAAAAAATTTAATTTATATATATATATAATGTTCTTAATAAACCGACAAACAAAACTAGAAAAAGTACTAGAAAAATTAAAATCATTACCAACAGAAATGAAGGGACTATTAGAAGCACAAAAACCCGTGTCTGTGTCATTGGACGAAGAGTGGGAACTCGTATCCCGTACTACAGCACCCGTATCAGCACATGTATCAGCACATGTACCTGCATCCGTACCAGCACCCGTATCAGCACCCGTATCAGCACCCGTATCAGCACCAACTAAAAAATTTTATAATACAAATATTATTGATCCTACTATTAAAGTATTTAGCTTATCTGATATCCACGGAGATATTCAAAGTTTTATTATTACATTACGAGATCTTGCAGAAGTTATTAAAAAAAAAAAAGCTCCTCCTATAAATCCTAAACTAATAGATAAAAAAAATTTTAATTTGACGTATTATAAAAATTTTAGTAATAATACATATGATGATAATATGGAAAATATATTAAATTTAGATTTAAATACTGATGAAAATATATATATAGATGATTTAAATTATGAATGGTGTGGAGGAAATACACATGTAGTAATTTGTGGTGATATAATAGACCCACAAAGAGCAAAAGAAGGTGAACATATGTGCTTAAAAGAAAATGATTTACCATGTGCATATTATCCCCAAATAGAATTAAAGATATTAATGTTTATAAATGCATTAAATAAACAAGCTGCAAAAACTCATGGTAAAATTGTTAAATTATTTGGTAATCACGATTTGGGTAATATTCTTGATAATGCATATTATAAATATACATTTTCTCAAGATCGTAAAATTGATAACTATTATAAGGGAATTAAAAGAATTAATATTTTTAAAGTTGGTAATCCTGGATTTAATTTATTAGTCGAGGATGGTATTGGTATATTAATTAAAATAAATAATACAATATTTGTTCATGGAGATTTAAAAAGATGTTATGATACATATGATGACTTAAATCAATTTATAAATAATCCATTGAACCGAAATGCAACAATATGGGAAGCAAAATTTAGAAAGCAATTGGATTATAATACAGAACAATCATCATTATTAAGTAGAACACGTGGTAATAGTATAACATCAACAATAAGAGCTACTCATAGAGTTAGAGCACTCAGTGTTAATGATCCGAAAGAGGTATACCAATTTTTGTATGAATCAAAAAAATTTTGCGCGGATTTAGAAGATTTATTTATAAACTTTGTAGGTGATGAAAAAATTATAACTGATAATGTAAATGATTTAAAATTAGTTATCGGACATTGTACACAGCATTCAATTTCTACTGGAAATCAAGGGTTTAATGTAACATATGATAAAAAAATTAAAGAAAATGGTATAAAGGAAGTTTTTGGAGAAAACATTTATACAGGACTAGTAAATTTTGACAGAACAGATAATAGAGCAAGAATTTTTGGTATAACAATGGAATGTCCAAGTACAAAGACGTCATTAAATCGTATATATCGTGTTGATGTTGGTTCATCAAGAGGATTTGATAATTATTCAGGTCCTGAAGGTAGTTCAAAATATCCAACAACTCTAGAAGAAGAAAATAGATTTTTATATTCAAAAACTCCGCAAATTTTAGAAATAAATACAGATGGAACTATTAATATAATAAAATCAAAAATGAGAAATACTAGAATTCATTTACCGCGACCTAATTATGAAAAGCATGTAACAGAAAAAGGCATTGAAGAGCTAAATTATAATACAACAAGTCATAAGTTTTATAAACAAAAGTATTTAAAATACAAAAATAAATATTTACAATTAAAACAATTAAAATAAATTATAATTATTTAAAAATATTTTTTCTAAAAACTTATAGAAGAACATTTACTTGAAAATAAATTATAAAAATTAAGTAGATATTCTTCTCAAATTATTTAATTTATTTATATACTTATTTTTAATCAGTTTTGATTGGGATTGGTATGTGTATGTTCCTTTAAGGAAAAGTCTTTAATGAAAAGTCTTTAATGAAAAGTCTTTAATGAAAAGTCTTTAATGAAAAGTCTTTAATGAAAAGTCTTTAATGAAAAGTCTTTAAAGAAAAGTCTTTAAATAATATCAAATTAATAAAGTTATTTAAAGAAATATTAATATAATTAATTATCAAATAATTCAGTTCCCCGTTTATATGAATAAAATTCTATAAATGTGAGGAAAAACGTGTTTAATTTCTTAACAGTAATTAAATACTAAACACAATATTTAGAAATTAATCGCTATTATATAGATAATAGTTTTATTTACTATATTGATAATCTTAATTAATAGAAATTTTATGATTAAGTATTAAATACTAATATAGGATAATTTAGATTAATTATAACTAAATATTACACTGAGTGCTTCCTTTAATATTAATATTAATGAGAAGAAATACAATAAATATAAAATTGATTAATAATAAAATGTAAAAAGATATAGCCTATTTAGCTCAGTTGGATAGAGCGATCGCCTTCTAAGCGATAGGTCGTAGGTTCGATCCCTACAATAGGTAATTTAAATTATTGACTTCTCACAGCAATTTTGAATAAACAAGCTAATTTTGTTATTCAGAAGTCAGCACAAAACAGCATAGATGCCCGAGTGGTCTAAGGGGGATGACTCAAGCTCATCTATCGAAAGATTCGTGGGTTCAAATCCCACTCTATGCAAACTGGTTGATTAGCTCAGTTGGTTAGAGCACCCGTCTTATACACGGAAGGTCCCGAGTTCGAGCCCCGGATCAACTACAATGTCATGTTTCCTTTGTTCAATAAATTTTAATTAAATTTATTGAATAATGAGAAAAACTAATATTTTAAGAGTAGTACTTAAAAATTTATTTATTTATTAAAATTCAATATATATGAAAGAATAAAATTTATTTTTTTTATTAGATATTATTAATTATTATTCAGTACTATCATCATCTACATTATTAGCACTACCATCATCTACATTATTAGCACTACCATCATCAGTATTTGATTTGTTACCTCGCATTGATATTACAATTATAATTATAATTAATAATACAATAATTCCTCCTATAATACCTACATATAATATATTATTATTTTTTGGACAAGTTTGTGCCGGACAAATTTGTTGTGGATATTTTATTGGTGTACAAATACCAGGATTAAATTCTAAATAATTATCTTGATTAAAATAACATTGTGTATCTGGTATTATAGATACAAATTCATTAGCAATTTCTGCTAAAAAATCAATAAATGAATCTTCTTGATTAGAATTATAATTAGATGAGATTACTCTAGTAATAAATATTTTCATTATTATATTTAAAATAATATTAATTGTATTTATTATTCTAATTTCTTTATTTATTGCATTATTAAAACCATTATTAAAACCATTAAAAATATTTTTAATATTTTTTTTATAAATATTCATTCTATCTCTAGCAAATGATGATGTTTCTAATGGAATAAAAAAAGGTATATAATTATCAAATAAAAAGTTTAAAAAATCTGTATCATTTTCAAATAAAATTTTAGGTATAATAATTGTTATTGAAGTACGAGGACTAGTTTGTATAGAATTTTCTTTCATAATTGTATAAAAACCAAATATAGAAGATAATCTTATTATTTTTATACTAGTATTTATTAAAATTTGTTTATTTAAATTAAAAAAATTATATACATCATCATTATTATAATTTTTCATTAGTTCTTGTTTAGGTTTTAAATTTTTAATAGAAATATAAGAATCACTAATATTATTATTTTTTCTTTGTTCTATATCTATCATTTGTATTTTTAAATGTTTAATAATATAATCTTCAAGTTTATTTATATTTATTTTAATAATAAATATACCTTTTGAATTTAAAAAATTTTTATAATTATTTATTAAAAAATTATTAGGTGTATAAATTTTTTTGTTTATATCATTTTGAAAATTCAGTTTTGTTACATTATTACTACTATCAATTTCAGATTCAAAATAAGCATTAGCTATATTTTCATTAATATTTTGTATTAATCTATTAAAATTTGATTCACTGTAATTATTGTTAATTAAAATTTCTTTAGGTTCACTGTACATTTTAATTTCATCTTCACTAATCTTATCCATATATATATATTATAAAACAATTATAAAAATTTATATATTTGTTAAATTTAAAACTAAATAAATTTGAACCTAAAACATTACACATCATAATTTAAAAAAATTGATTAAAAATCATTTTGAAATCTAACCTATAATATAGTAAATTAATAATAAAATGCAAAAAGACATAGCTTATTTAGCTCAGTTGGATAGAGCAATCGCCTTCTAAGCGATAGGTCGTAGGTTCGATCCCTACAATAGGTAATTTAAATCATTGACTTCTTACAGCAATTTTGAATAAACAACTTTTTTTGTTATTCAGAAGTCAGCACAAAACAGCATAGATGCCCGAGCGGTCTAAGGGGGATGACTTAAGCTCATCTATCGAAAGATTCGTGGGTTCGAATCCCACTCTATGCAAATGGTTGATTAGCTCAGTTGGTTAGAGCACCCGTCTTATACACGGAAGGTCCCGAGTTCGAGCCTCGGATCAACTACAAAATAACGTTTCCTTTGTTCAATAAATTTAAAATAAATTTATCGAATAATGAGAAAAAAATATATATTAAAATAATCCATTTTTTGTCTTCTTACAGCAACAAAAAAGTTATTAAATATAAACTTTTGAAAGACAGCACAATTACGGAGATAGCAAAATATTAAATTCTCCATACAGCAAAAACAATATAAAAATAATATAAAATATCTTTCAAGTCTTCTTACAGCAATAGAAAGTTATTAATTTCTGAAGACAGCACAAATCGCATTTCATTTAATATAAAAAATTATTTATATTTACTATTTTAATTTATTATTTTAATTAGTTAATTATTTGAATTTTTATAATTTTAATAAAAAAATTGATTAAAAATCATTTTGAAATCTAACCCATAATATAGTAATTAATAATAAAATGTTAAAACATAGCTTATTTAGCTCAGTTGGATAGAGCAATCGCCTCCTAAGCGATAGGTCGTAGGTTCGATCCCTACAATAGGTAATTTAAATCATTGACTTCTTACAGCAATTTTAAATAAACAAACTTTTTTTGTTATTCAGAAGTCAGCACAAAACAGCATAGATGCCCGAGCGGTCTAAGGGGGATGACTTAAGATCATCTATCGAAAGATTCGTGGGTTCGAATCCCACTCTATGCAAATGGTTGATTAGCTCAGTTGGTTAGAGCACCCGTCTTATACACGGAAGGTCCCGAGTTCGAGCCTCGGATCAACTACAAAATAACGTTTCCTTTGTTCAATAAATTTAAAATAAATTTATTAAATAATGAGAAAAAATATATATTTTAATAAACCATTTTTTGTCTTCTTACAGCAATAAAAAATTATTAATTTTTGAAGACAGCACAAATCGCATATTATCTTAATTATTTTATTTATCTTAATTATCTTAATTTTCTTTATCTTAATTATCTTCTTCTTCTTCTTCTACTTCTTCTTGTACTTCTTCCTTATCAGGGTTATTATTACTAAATAACCTTATAACCAAATATAATAAAAATAGTCCAACAATAAATCCTCCTAAAATTTTTACATATAACATAGTCTTATTTTCTGTTGGTATTACTGAATTAGATGTAGATGCAGAAGTTCCTAATGAAAGACCTATTTGCTTTTGTGGCCGTACAGTAAAAGTATAAGGAGTACCATTTATTAATCCAAGAACTGTTGCTCTTATTGTTGTTAAACCATTTAGTGTTGTTCTTGTTGCTGTTGATGTTGGTGTTATTGTTGTTACTCCTCTCTGTGTTGTTGTTAAAAATGATGAAGCATCTACAATTGTATTTATACTTATATCTACATTATTTGTTATTACATAACTAGATATATCACCAATATTAATTGTAGGTATAGTCCAAGATACATTAGCTTGACCATTACCAGCAATTGCTGTTACTGCTGTTATATTATTTGTAGGTATAGCTGGTGCTGGTGCTGGTGCTGGTGCTGGTGCTGGTGCTGGTGCTGGTGCTGGTGCTGGTGCTGGTGCTGGTGCTGGTGCTGGTGCTGGTGCTGGTGCTGGTGCTGGTGCTGGTGCTGGTGCTGGTG
>Ga0214919_10009836_pt1 | contig 12250 bp, 15 predicted proteins | sample LL1503_MetaG_FD_177994 | JGI IMG/M metagenome (GOLD analysis project Ga0214919, IMG submission 177994) | Freshwater microbial communities from Lake Lanier, Atlanta, Georgia, United States - LL-1503 | ecosystem: Environmental > Aquatic > Freshwater > Lake | place: USA: Georgia | collected...
ATTTGTATTGATTTATTTTTTATTTGTATTGATTTATTTTTTATTTGTATTGATTTATTTTTTATTTGTATTGATTTATTTTTTATTTGTATTGATTTATTTTTTATTTGTATTGATTTATTTTTTAATTACCTTACCCGTCGATACTATCTTCTTGCAATTCCTCTGTTACTTTTGACAACTCTACTGTTTTTAGAGTTTCTACTTTCTTGCTTCGTTTAGACGGTTTGCTCTCCTTTGTTGTTTCATCTCCGCTTGATTCCTTTGCTACATCTTCTTGAACAGTCGCAACTTTCTTCGACTTTTTAGCAGGCGCTTTAACTACTCCTACTTCTTTCGCGGTGTCGTCTCCACTCGATTCCTTTGCTACATCTTCTCGAACAGTCTCAACTTTCTTCGACTTTTTAGCAGGCGCTTTAACTACTACTTCAGTTACATCTGCGTCCTTTACGACGACTACTTCTGCCTCAACTACGGCAACTTTCTTAAACCGTTTAGCAGGTGCTTTAACTACTCCTACTTCTTTTACGGTGTCGTCTCCACTTGATTCCTTTGTTGTATCTTCTTGAACAGTCGCAACTTTCTTAGACCGTTTAGCAGGCGCTTTAACTCCTACTTCCTTTGCGATTTCGTCTGAGACAACGACGACTACTTCCGCCTCCACTGCGGCAACTTTCTTCGACCGTTTAGCAGGTGCTTTAACTACTCCTACTTCTTTTGCGGCGTCGTCCTTTACAACTACTGCCGTAATCGCTTCCACTGGAACATGGTCTGCAACTTTCTTAGACTTTTTGGAAGTTTCTTTAGAAACTTTAACTGCGTCGGTTGGTGCTGGAACGGCAGTATTCTCGTAAAGTTTTTTGAATACAAATTCAGACGCTTCTTTATTGTCAATTTTGAATTTAGTCGACATCATGAAGACAATCTGTTCAATCAATTCGTTCTGTTCGAGTTGCTTTGTAATAGTAGATTCCATGGTAAAATACATTTCAAAACTAAAAAAAAATATTTCAATTTTTTTTTGAATGTTTTACAACTTCGCACTTTTCAAGTGCGTGGTCACTGTTACCTTCGCCGTTAATTTATTGCCGACGCGTCGGCATTTTAAATGTGCAAAGATTTAAATTGTGTTTTAGCAAATAGTATCATCAGTTAATATACGAACACCTGGTATCGTATGCATTATTTACAGATTGTGGCGTGGGTTGGTTCTGGTTCAAGTGCATTTGGGATTGGTCCTTAATTACAGACGTAGTCTCGAGTTGATAAGTTCCAGGCGATAATGTGATTTTAGAGAAATCTAAACTTAAATCAGACGCTTTGATTTTATTCGAATTCCGTTTTCTTAATAAACCAGGATGTTTTATTACTTTATCGTTAAGGTCTATTGCTTTCTGCCTTTTCCGACGCGTTTTCCCAATACTTTCATCATCGGCAAAATCATATGCATCTATTTCTGTGCTTATTTTCTCTGGCGCCAATTCGCTATTAATATAATCTTTTGCCTCGTGTGGGTCAAACCCATATTTTTTAGATAAAGTCACGACTATATTATTTATATATACTTGTATGATTTGACTCATCGTATTTTCAACATAGGATGTTACTAGTACTGGCACTTCTGCGTTTAGCTTACCGCTCATTTTTATACTTTATATTTTATTCATATATTATTTCAATTAATAATTATTATTTCTTGTCTTTTCCCCGTATTACGAATAACGAGACTGTTGGTTTTGTGCTTGGAAGTAAATATTCTATGTTTTTATTTATTTCTGTAAAAAATAATATACCTTTATAATCTATCGGTATATCCTGAGTCTGGGTTATATAAGCGTCGAATACGGTTTTAATTTGCGGTATGAAATCGCACAACCCATCGTCGTATAAATTAATGGTAGAATTGTCTTTACATTTGAAATTACGCAGACCCTTTACTATTTCCAAGACAATTTGCAACCGTTCCATTTTTGAATAAAACGCCATTGTATTAGTATTATAGTATTAGTATTATTATAGTATTAGTATTATTATAGTATTAGTATTATTATAGTATTAGTATTAATATGTGATTATTTAATTTCATTTATTATTTCATTATATAAATGAAATTGCACATAATATTAAAAGCGGTTTTGACAAAAATTGCCGTTATTTTATTTTTTGCCGGAATCTATTATTATTTGAGAGACGACTTTGAACATATAGTTGTTACAGACAGACCAACTACTTTATACGATTGTCTAAATTTAAGCACAACGATACAAGCAACTATCGGTATTTCTAATATCTATCCTACAGGCGTGTTATCGTATATAGTCATGCTTATACAACAAATTCTCGTTATACCTTCGATTTTACTAGCGGGTTATCTAGTTCATACATTATAGTTATTATATTTCATCCGTAATTTTAGAATTATAATTTTAAATGTTGAGAGAAAAAAATTGAAATTTTATTTTCAAATAAGTAAAAGTATATTTTGAAGATTGCATATAAAAGAAAATGGCCCCATTAATAATTCAACGAATTGTTTGTCCTGGTTGCGCGAGCCCTCTATGTGAATGGTGTGGTAAGGCCGACATTTACCCCGATTATCATTGCGTGGTTCATTCTAACCTAGTGATTAACGCTGCCCGTTGTCCCAACGAAAATTGCCACGGTTTGGTATATAGATGTTCTGAGATTGTGGAAGTGGATGGATTTCCGTATTTAGGGGATCTCGAAAACTTTATTAGTTGCGAACTCTGTAAATACCGCCCAGCAACCGAGAATATTGAATATATTGTGGATATTGTAGATATTGCGGACATTGCGAATAATAACGGGAATAATATTGAAGATGAAGATGAAGATGAAGATGAAGATGATGATGATGATGAGGAAGATGGCGAAGACGATGATGAAGACGATGATGGCGAAGACGATGATGGCGAAGACGATGATGATGGGGGAGAAGGTCGGTTTCCTTATCCTGTCGATTACGACGAGTTTTTGCAACAGATTGCAATAGAGCGAGCAAATATAGCGAATATCGCTAATAACGATGCCGATGACGGGGATCGCATACTCAGAGAAATCAATCTAGACGAGGCGATGGCAAAGGGACACTGGTAAGTATAAAATAACTCAACAAAAATTATAAAACCAATAACTCAAAGAAAATCGTAGTATTTATGTGTTGGCGTATTAGATATGCCATCTCTCTTTTATTTTTTTATATAAAAAAAATAAATAACTATTCTACATACTATTCTATTTTTATTTTATTTGTGTTGATGTCGGTGTTTATGTGTTTAATTATTATATATACGAAGACGGAAGATAGAATTTACATCGTATCCAGAAATGTATCCCGCTGACGGCAAAGCGCCTCCTATTTTGTACGCTTTGAAATTATAGACAATATTATCGTCCGCTTTAAGATAGACTACACCCTTTTCTACGATAAATTCGAGTTCGTATCTATCATAATTATCACCGTCAACTGCATGTAAACATTGGATGACATTGTTACACCTATTAATATACCCAAATTCAATGTTCTGGTTGTACTCTACAATGCATTTATCTTTATTCCACGTACCATATGGTGTTATATCGAATTTATAAACGATGTTTTTTGACATAAAATATCGTTTCCCGTCTGTATCATACTGAAATCTAATCATTTCTTCAGATAGATTCTTGAGCGCATCTAGCGTGGTATCGTCTTTTATTTTCACAGGCATCAATACTTGCTCTACAATGTACTTGGGTTCTTCTTTTAATAGTGTATCGGGGTTGATATAGGGCGCGAGAGTAATTTGATTAAATTTTATAGGGGCAGATACTGGTTTGATATCACTTTTGAGTGTATATGTATTGATTTTTATAGATACAGGAATAGTATGTATATGTATCAATTTCAGTGGAATAAATTCATATTCTCTCCATTTCTGCGGCGGAGGGATACGATAGTCCAGCAAACAATCGAACAAATAATTCTCTAAACTGCGTTTTGTGTCATATTCTGATACATTTACAACTCCTACTCCAAATATGGTCGGGGGGGTCGATGCTGTCGGAGTTTCAACCTCTCTATATCCTGGTTCCGTCGTTATAGACTCACTCGTTATAGACTCACTCGTTATATGCTCCGAGAAATCGTCGTGCGCTGGATTGTGTTCAAATACCAGATGTTCGTTCAAACTTTCATACGCTTTCGTTTTATCGAACCCAAACTTGGTAGATAATACTTCGATTGCATTGTGTAAATAAGTATGAACGATATTAGCCATCGTTTTGGAAATATATTCAGATGGAGGAAGAATTCCAGTGTCTGTCATTTTATACCTTTCAAATAAAAAATAAAATTTCAATTTTTTATTTCACATAAATTGAAATAATTTTCCAACCTTTTAAAGTTATAAATATTAATATGGATTGCACTAGATTTAACGTGTCTTGCGATTACTGTTCTAACAAACGAGACGCGTCTTTTATCCTCGGCAAAAGGTGCGTGCCTTGCTGTAGCGATTGTATAGATTTAGTAAATAATCCAAGAGAATCTACGACGGAGGAAAGAAAAGCGGTATATAAAGAAATGAAAGAGTTGATAAAATATAGTCTCGGTTTATCAACCCCGTCAAGCGCTTTGTCCAGGGCAGATAAAGAGCATGGTTCGTGTATCGGTGCGTCCGAACTTTGTAAAGATAAGTCTCGGTCATTTATTAAATACAATGACGATTCTCTCACTCGAGAAGAAAATGTTGTATTCAATATAAATTTTACACCAGAAATCGGAGTAGATTTGTCTTATACATCAGTGTCTAATGGGATGAGTTTATCATTTAATAAAAAGATGATTGTGATGCTAGAAAAACGATTGTATAATATCAGAGTTCAGTATATTATCACGAACGCCAGAAATGAATATTATTGATCATTTTCCACACTCCGAAAAAAAATTGAAATGAAAAAATAATATTATTAAAAGTATTTTAAAACAACCAACCAACCAACAACATGTCTTACTCATTGAACTCTGGAAACAAACGCAAACACGAAGAACGAAAAGGACGTCCGGTCGCTACAAAGGAATTGGCGCCGGTCCCCAAATCATCTTGGACGTTTAATATGGTGCTAGACGCCATTACGTGCGCGATTCGACAGGATATACGGGATTCTAGACCCCCTGTTATGAAAAAGCGCAGAGTATCCGATGAAGTCGACGAAGAGCCTGTTGCCCGCATTGAAAGACAAAGACCGCTTGCCAAGGACCTACCGTTGCCGTCGTGGGCGAAAAAAGTTCGCCTTACCATTACCGAAGTCGATGAAGAACCTGTTGCCCGCATTGAAAGACAAAGACCGCTTGCCAAGGACCTGCCGCTGCCGTCGTGTGCGAAGAAATAAATTATAAACCAACTCAAATAAAATTATAAACAAACTCAAATAAAATTACAAACAAACTCAAACAAAATTACAAACCAACTCAAATAAAATTATAAAACAAAACACCTCACTAAATCGTAGATAAAAAGACAGACTAGTAGAATAGTCTATCTTTTTATTTTGCACTATACAATCTACTATACAGTCAATAAACCAAAAGATATACTTATGCTCATATTTCATCTTTTTGTCTACTGTTGTCTATCTTTTTATCTACGATTTTATACAAGTCTGTCTAATAAAAATAACATAACATAATATATATATATATATATATGCCTTTAGCCAGATTTTCCAAATTAATAACTTCTCGGAACCAAGGGGGGGGGGGATAAAAAACAAGGGTTTCCTCCTTCTATGGGTCTAGGTCCTTTTGCAATGAATGTAATTAAAATACGTGCATGGGGGTACCTTAGGGATACTATACCACCCCCGACAGTAATACCGACAGTTCTAACTTATAGTGATGACACTCAAGCAGGCAGTTTCGATTGGGTTGGGGTTACGTTTACACGAAATGTGTCTTATCCTGGTTATGCTTATACCGCTATTACAACTTATATCCCCATGGGGATGGGTGAGGGGTACACACTACTCCCTGTCCCGGATACCTTAACATCTGTTACAATTGGTAATTCAGTTAAAACTATTGGTGGTTATGCGTTCACTGGGTGTAGTGCATTGACAACTGTTACAATTGGTAATTCAGTTACAACTGTTGGTGAGTCTGCGTTCTCTAATTGTAGTGCATTGACAACTGTTACAATTGGTAATTCAGTTACAAGCATTGGTCTTTATGCGTTCTTGCTAAGGGGAGTGGTCCCAGGGTCGGACATTCCCCCACTCCCGACTGTATATATATCTCTGGACACTGCGATTGCGGTTGGACTCATTATAACGTCTCTTCCTCAGAACAATATATATTTTTTTGGAAGAACGGTTACAAACCTTCTTGCTCTTTAAACAGTGATACTAATAATGAAATTAGTGGATTGCATTAAGTCGGTTGCACATTTTCTTGTTTCAACCCGGACGAACGGTAAAAACTAAAAGGTAAAATTTCATTTTCTTTCGTAAATAAATAAAAAGATATACTATTCTACTAGTCTATCTTTTTATCTACGATTTTTATTGAGTTTGTTTTGGATTATTTTTTGTTTTAGTTTATTAAATATTCAAAATGATATTTTCTCGAAAAATTCGCGAATATCGCTATTATCCATATTTTCTATTTTTATTCTGAATAGAAGGTTGTCGAGACTGGTTTGGTCCATATACAATAGCGCCTCCTTTCGTTTTATCAGGGTCTTTATCTCGCTCTCCATTTTCTCAATTCCGTTGTCGTAAAAACTTACCGCGTCTTCATCATTGCACATAACATCTGCGTCTTGTTCTTTATCGTCTCTCCATATGATTATGCGTCGATGAAGGTGTTCGATGAGTTTATCGTGCACAGATGACGCCCAAAATATCAATGACCAATGGGGGTGAATATTGGGCAACTCTTGTGCGACGAATTCATTGCCCCGAATTAACCCTATCTGGTTCTGGTATAACATTAAATCAGATGTATTGACTGAGTGGGGTGTGGCGGTATCTTTCATCAAAAGGAACGCTTCTTCCCATTTACGATATTCCGATTTGTAGTTGGCGGAAGAGACGTCGTAGAATTCTGCTTTGTCGCGGGCTTCTTCTTTGTCGCGGGCCTCTGCCATGATTGTGGCGATTGATATAACTTGGACTTCTGTTTTGTCTGCATTGAGTGGGACTTCGATGAGGTCATCGTCGGATGTACAATTTCGAGGAGAGTTTAGAGAATGTTCGTAATAGAATTCTATATCTTCTGCCCCCTGCAAAAACAGACGAAGACGCGGATCCCATACGCCGACTGCCTCTTTGCTAACGCGATTGTAAAGAACTCCGTTCTCATCCATATCGTATTTTCCTCCCCTGAAATCCACCCGCTTCGTTTTTATTTTAAAAGGGGGTTGGTGTTCGCGGTTCTCTGAAGTAAATTCTTGAACGAATTGCATGTTTAAATGAGCGTTGATTAAAAAATAAGTTCGCTTACTTGAAAATAAAATTTCAATTTTTTAAGGTGATAGACAATGCATATGATTATGTAAAAATAATAAAGGAAAACTATGAACCGAATGAATTATTTGATTGGCGTCAAATAGCGTCTAATTATCATATACTATTTCAAATCGTATATCTGGTGCAGTAAGCAGTGTTAAATATAATCTACTTTATATTATTCTAAAAATATTGATCATCTTGGATGACGTTGAGAGAAATAGTGAATATATAAAAAATAAACGAAGAATAGAACTTCTCTCGGTATAAAATAAAATATAGATAGAGTATGTTATGTGTATCTTTTATTTACCTGTGGGGAAAGTATTATAGGGAGTTATCGTAGTAGAAAGTTCCGTCGGAGAGAGGTTTTATGTGGGCTAAGGCGGTGCTGGTAATTCTTAGTGTATGTACGCTTTTATATCCTGGATTGTATGGCAAGGGCATAAAATACAATTTATCTTTGTGTAATTCTTTCAAGAATGTATCGTCGGTTCGTATTATTTTGTATGCAGCCTTTTCTAGCGGGTTTTTATTTTTTTTATTTAAACGGCGTCTAACAATTTTAACCACCTCGGACCAGGTATAAAGATTAAACCCACTCGAAAGATGGATTTCCTTATTTTCGGCGAAAATATATGTTCTAAAATCATTCATTACTATTTCTTCTGCTAAAATCATCGATTCTTTGTTAAATATAATCTGCTTTTCCTTTTTTTCTTTTCGTTTTGTTTCTCTTTTCGTGGATAGTTCGGATAAAACCGATTTCAGACCGCCGCCGCTTTTTATATTATGTTTTCTAGAACGCATTATGTAATACAATAATATTATATAAATATAATAGTTATATGGTGTGATGTTGCGATTATTACAATCGTAAAATAAAGTATTGTATTAAAGTGTAATTATTTTATAAAAATAAAAGACAAGTAAATAAAAAGATGTACTATTCTACTAGTATATCTTTTTATCTACGAATTTTTATTTTAGTTTATTTTAGTTTATTTTAGTTTGTGTTAGTTTGTTTAAAATTTGGACATTTAAATGCCTATTTAAAATTGAAAATTGTTTCGGTTTATGTGACATAAAGATGACATTGGTAAAACCCGTTTTTTGTTCGAAAATGTTATTTCGCGGATAATGCGGATTTTTCTTACGACTGGACGGAACGGAGTTCCTCCTCCTCCTACTCCCCGTTCTTGTGAAAGGTGTATTTTATCGCCGTGCGATGTATTATAATAATAACCAGTATCTGCTGCGTAGATAGGGTCAGATTCAATTACCGCAAGAAGGCATGGTGTAATACCTTTGAACGGAATTACTATAATATCGCCTATCTTCATATCTTCGATGAATTTTCGGTCTTGAGATTTGGATTTCCAATTCGCGTTTTCGTTGTAGACTTCGTCGATGACGGCAGTTCGTTCTTCGGATAAATGACCGAATGGACATGTGATCAAGTTTTGAGATATAATGAAATCTCGCATCTGGGCTTGGTCCATATTACCGCGTGGATTTTGGCGAATAGACCAGTATTGATTGGTTTGAGCAGACATTTCGATTACAGTTGAATGAATAAGATAAGATATGATTTAATAATTATTTAATAATTTCAATTTTTTCTCTCACCGATATATAAAATTAACCGAAAAAAATTGAAATTATTTTTTCAATTCATAAAAGTATATTTCCAACGCCAAACGCCAAACGCTAAAAAATGACTTTTGTATTTCAAACATTTGCCGAATTTTCAAACGCATTCGCTGTCACCAACCCTCTTTACAAATCTCAGAAAGATAATGTAAGAGACGCTCTCATGGTATCAGCTCCGCTTGCCCCCACGCCCGACCCAACTACCTTACCTGGGTTCATCCAAACGGTCATTCAACCTCGGATAAACGCTCGTTTTTCAAGTAACGACATACGCCCCGAAACACCAAGCGAAACACATTGGTTGAACCACTGGGAGAAGTTCGGACAATCTCCTTTTCCGATGCGACAGATTCATCCTATGTTTGCGTACAATGAAATTGGTCAGATAACCAAAGACGATATCAAATCGTGGGGAAAAGTCAATCCTGAGATTAAATCCAACGTCCTGCGTGCGTGCCGCGATTCCGAACAAATGCAACTGCTAGTATTTGCCCAACGCGTTTCACTCCCTCCAACTCCAACATCCGATGTCGCCAAGACGGTTATCGGGTCAAACGGCACTTTCCTCAAACAATTAACTGCCGCGTTCAACCTGCTCTTCGTCTGGCGGGATGGGTCCGATATAGTCATCTACGGAACTATTGCCGCTGCCGTGAATGGTGCTGCATTGCAAGTAAGTCACCGCATAACCAAGTGTTACTTTGAGCATTATCGGAAATACCGATTTCTTGAAACCAAGAAGAATTTCGGCGGGTCTTACTCGTCCGACAAATCGCATATACAATACCTCAACAGCGACCGAGAACGCTCTGCGAGAGAGATAATTCTCAGGCGACTTGAAAACTCCGAGACGGAGTTCCTTGTTCCGACTGGGCGGGTCGTCGGATGCGACCGTTCCGCGGCAATTGTCGAGCGGTGGGTGTTTCACGAGAATGCGATGACGCGATGCGATCCGGTATGTTAAATTAATATTATAAATATAAAACAACTCAATAAAAATATAAAACAACTCAATAAAAATATAAAACAACTCAATAAAAATATAAAACAACTCAATAAAAATATAAAACAACTCAATAAAAATCGTAGATAAAAAGATAGACTAGTAGAATAGTATATCTTTTTATTTATTTACGAAAGAAATGAAATTTATAACTTTTAGTTTTTACCCTTTACCCAATTTGAAACGAGAAAATGTGCAACCGACTTAATGCAATCCACTAATTTCATTATTAGTATTACTGTTTAAAAAGTACGAAGGGTTGTAACATTTCTTCCAAAAAAAACTATATTAAGTTGAGGAAGAGACGCTATGCCGAGTGCATTTGCAGTGGACAGAGATATAAATACAGTCGTGATTGGTGGGGTGCCGCCTTCAATAAAGAACGCAGAATCATCAATCAACGTGACTAAATTACCAATGTTAACAGTTGTCAATCCAGAACAATTAGCGAACGCAGAAGCACCAATACTCGCGACTGAATTACCAATTATAACAGTTGTCAGTGCGGTACAGGAAACGAATGCATTCATACCAATAGATATAACCGAACCACCAATTGTAACAGATGTTAAGTTAGCATAACCAGGGACTCGAATTCCAGGGATAAACGGTATATCAGCGATATAAACAAAACCGCTAGACTGGCGCTGTGTAAACTGATTTCCTTCCCAATTAACACTTTCTCCTTGGTTTTCATTATAAGTTAGACTTGTTTCTGGGACCTCGGTCCTAGCGTCTGGCTCTGGGGGTGGTATTACTGCAGGGGGTGGTATTACTGCAGGGGGTGGTATAGTATCCCTAAGGTACCCCGATGCACGCATTCTAAGTGCATTCATTGCAAAATGACCTAGACCCACAGAAGGAGGAAACCCTTGTTTTTTATCCCCTCCCCCCTGGTTCCGAGAAGTTATTAATTTGGAAAATCTGGCGAAAGGCATATATATAACCGTAGATAAAAATATACAATGCGAGCATAATTATATCTTTTTATTTTATTGTATGAGAGAATAATGAAATTTACAACTTTTATAATTTACATGTATGAGCATTTGAACACATGATGTTTTACACCTTTTCACATTTAAAACGCCGACTTTTTACTCCTTTCCTCTTATATTTTCTTGTTAAACATTTTCTTTTTTTACGGAAATAGCGTTTTGTTTTACCGCCGTTTAAAATATTAGGGTCAACTATACCTCTAACATCTTTTCCAGTTTTTATACTTATAATAGAAGAAACAATATTGGCTATTCCTCTATTTATATCTTGTTTGCCGGTTTTATAATCATAAAACTTCATATGTTTTTGTGCAAACGCCAATGGAACCTCTACACCTACATTGTTTTTTAATATTAATCTCTCTCTATAAAAATTCTCTTCAACTTCATTATTAAATTCGCCTTCTTCGTAATCTATGGGTTTAAATGCCTGTATACCAGTACCAATCTTTCCTGCGTTTCTAATATTTGTAAACAATAGTGTTATAATCGTATTGTCTTTTTTATTTGCATACTTTTTAAAATCTATGATTTGGTTTGATTTTAATAATAATGCTTGAAATTTACTAGGAGTAAGTTTATTTTCCATTATCCCCATATATTGCCCAATAAATCGTCCCATTAAATTATTCTTCGTATCATACAACTCAACATAATACTCTTTTCTTAGTTGTTTTGGTATAATTCCTCCTTTGTCATAATATGGTTCTGTTTGCTCTAATAAATTTGACGCAGTTATTTCTTGTCCTGGTAAAAGACTTTCAATAGACATTTATAATTTATTATGATATTATAAAGTCGGCGTTTTAAATGCGAAAAGGTGTAATAGTTATATACGCGTGTCTATTTACGTGATTTACGAGTTTTACGGGATTTACGGTATTTACGGGATTTGCGCATAGTCGAGTGTTTGGATCGTGACATTATATAATAACATAATATTTTAATAAAATATATTATAAATAAATACTTTATAAAATCGGCGTTTCAATATTAAAATGCCTAAATTAAAATAGAAAAATGCCTAAATTAAAATAGAAAAATGCCTAAATTAAAATAGAAAAATGCCTAAATTAAAATAGAAAAA
>Ga0214919_10009837_pt1 | contig 12249 bp, 6 predicted proteins | sample LL1503_MetaG_FD_177994 | JGI IMG/M metagenome (GOLD analysis project Ga0214919, IMG submission 177994) | Freshwater microbial communities from Lake Lanier, Atlanta, Georgia, United States - LL-1503 | ecosystem: Environmental > Aquatic > Freshwater > Lake | place: USA: Georgia | collected 2015-03-15
TCTGTGAAAGGGTTTGAATGAATCGGCTCGCGCTACAAGTATCGTTGATCGTTGTCATGACCGCTGGCCTTATGTGGAGCGTGTGGCCCCTGAACAAGTCGCTGCGCCTTGGCAAGGATTTGCGCGGCGGCGTGAGCTTGGTGTACTCGGTGAAGATTCCGGCCAATGCAAACTCGGAAGCGGTTCTGAAGCAAGTCATTGACGTGCTGAAACAACGCGTGAACCCAACCGGCGTGCTTGATATTTCTTTTGTGCCACAGGGTCGCGACCGCATTGAAGTGGTCATGCCGCTTCCAGGCGATGACATTCGTCTGAAGCAAGTTTCCTTTCGTCAAACGTTGGCCGACTTGGTCAAGCGCAGCGGTATTGACGCGGGCGAATTAAATCAATCGCTAAAGGATGGCAACGCCGCCGTTCGATTTGGTGGAACCGACGCCGCTTTCAAGGAGAAAATCACCAAACTTCAAGCCGCATTTAATGAATCCAAAAACGCGCGCGCCGCGTTGGACGACGCCACAAAAAGTGGCGGCGATGTGTCGGCTGCCGAGAACACATTGGCCAAGGCCGACATTGCGCTTGAAGTGCAAATGACTGGCGTTGCCACCAAGGCCCTGAGCGAGTCGCGCTTGTTGCGCGTGTTGGCGCTGGATAAAACTCCACGCCCCATGCGCGACGCGGCGGGCGCGGTTTTGTTAGATGAGAACGGAAATAAAAAGATGGGCTTGAGCGATCGCGATCGCGGTCTTGAATCCATTCGTGGTGAGTTTCCTGGTTCGACAAATGATTTTGCAACCATGCTGGCTTCGTTCAGCGAGTACGAAGCCGTACGAACAAGTTTGGACGATCCCGAGGATCTCAAGCGTCTCTTCCGCGGCGCAGGCGTTCTTGATTTCAGAATTGCCATGAGCAATCGAACTCCAGAAGGCGTGAATCCAGAGCAAATGCGCAAGGAACTTTCCGAGCGCGGTCCAGCTGGCGCGCAAAGTTCCGTGGCCGCGTGGTTTCCCATCAATGATCCGAAGCAGTGGGGCGAAACCCCCGCGCAAATTGACGCTTTGTTGCGTGATCCCGCCAGTTATTTCGCCAACCGCGATTTAATCGGCGCCAGTTATGACGGCAAGCCCTATTTGCTTTTGTCCACCACGCCTGAAAAAACGCTGACACATTCCACCGGTGGCCGTTCATGGAGCATGGTGCAGGCGTCTCGCGGCTCTGACGAACTTGGCCGCACCAGCGTTTCTTTCCGTTTGGATCAAAATGGCGGACAAGAAATGGGTCGGCTCACGGGTCCGCACATTGGACGCGCCATGGCCATTGTGCTTGACGGCCAGGTCTACACCGCGCCAAATTTGCAAAGCCGCATTGGTGGCAGCGGTCAAATCACCGGCAGTTTTGATGAGGAGGAAATTAAATATCTCATCCGCGTTCTTTCCGCGGGCGCGCTTGAAGGTCAGCTCAGCGCGGAACCAGTTTCCATGAGCGTGCTTGGACCTTCGCTTGGTTCGGACAATTTGCAACGCGGCTTGCTTGCGGTGGCGCTTTCCACTTTGGTGTTGGCCGTGGTCAAGATTCTGTATTACCTGGTCGCCGGTGGCATCGCGGATCTTTCACTTATTGTGAATGCCTTCGTCATTTTCGGATTGATGAAATTCATGGACGCCACATTCACGCTTCCAGGTTTGGCTGGCGTGGCGCTCAGCATGGCCATTGCGGTCGACGCCAACGTTCTTATTTACGAGCGCATTCGTGAAGAGTTGATGATCAACAAGGAACCGCTGAAGAACGCGGTGCGGCTTGGATTTCAACGCGCCTTCGCCGCCATTTTCGACGGCAACATTGCAAACTTGATCATCTGCACCATGCTCATTCTGTTCGCGGGAACGGAAGTCAAGGGCTTCGGCGTGACCATGGCGGTGGGTGTGTTCGCAACATTCATCACCGGCTTGTGGGTCACGCGCGTGTTCTTGTCGGTGTGGACCAATTGGCTTGGTCAAAAGAAATTGCCCATGTTGGCCATTGTTTTTCCAGGCGTGGCGCGCACGTTGTTGCCTTCAATTGATTGGATCCGCATTCGGCGGCCCTTGGTCATTGGCTCGTTCCTTGTGGCCATTGTGTGCCTTGGTGGAATTATCTATCGCGGCTCGGATATTTTTGAAACAGAATTCCGCGGCGGCGTTTCCATAACAATGACCACGCGCTTGGCCAATCAGGGCGAGCCTGCCAATGCCACGGGCCATTTGCTTTTGTCGCGCGCCGAAGTGGAGAAGCGCGTGCAGGATATTGGCGAGCAAAATCCAAATGATCCAATTTTGCGCGAGCTCACCGCCTCAACAGCGTTGACCGTTGGTGATCAAACCGCTGATTTCCAAGCCGCAACTTTCCAAATTAAAATTCCTAACCCAACCACAATCGATGACGAAAGCAAGATCACTCCGACCGTGACCAACGCCGTTGTGAAAGCGTTCTTGAATGAAATGGACGCGCGGCTTCCATCCAAGTACAAGGGTGAGGCCGATGCGTCGCATGCCAAGCACACATTTCAGCTTGAACGCGACACTGTTGGCGCCAGCATTGGGCGTGCAGGCATTGACCGACCTGTTGGAAATTATCGTGGTGGCGTGGCCTTAGTTGTGGACGAGATTGTTCCGCCTGTGACCACGGATGACTTAAAGCAACGCATGGCGCGCTTGCGCAATCAACCGGATTTCTCGGCGCAAGCGGGCCGTGAATGCGATGTCATTGGTTTGGATCCCGTCAAACTTGCCTCGGGCCAGACGGGCTTCAGCAGCGTTGTCGTTCTGGTTTCAGATCAATCCATCAGCTCGCTGAAATCCGCGTTCGAAGCTTGGGACGCCTCGCTTGCGGCCTCGGAATGGAAACTTCTTTCAACTGCGATCGGTCAAGGAACCACCCTCGATCAAGTCAGCAGTTTCAGCCCAAGCGTCGCGCGCAGTCTTGTTGCAAACGCCACGGTCGCCGTCGCGTTCAGCTTGTTGCTTATGTTGGGCTTCATCTGGGTGCGCTTCGGTTCATTCCGTTTCTCCTTCAGCACGGTGCTGGCGTTGGTCTTCAACATGATCGTCTGCCTTGGCGCGTTGGCGTTCAGCGGCATGATTTCACACACCAGTTTGGGCGCGGCGCTATCCATCAGCGATTTTAGAATTGATTTGAACGTTGTGGCTGGCTTGCTCACAGTTCTTGGCTATGGTCTCAACGACACGGTTGTCATTCTTGATCGTGTTCGTGAAAATCGCGGCAAGGCGCACTATGCCACTCGCAGTGTTGTGAATTCAAGCATCAATCAAAGTTTTGGTCGAACCATATTGACCGGCGGCAATTCAGTGGCAACCGCGTTGATTCTGTTTGGACTTGGTGGCGTTGGTTTAAGGCCATTCGGTTATGTGTATTTTGTCGGCGTACTTGTCAGTACATTTTCTAGTGTCGCAATCGCGGCAACATTGGTGTATGTTCGTCGTGAAGATCCAACTGCCCAAGAAAAGTCCGAGTCAGATTCACGTTTGAATACAAAAGTAATTCCAGCCTAACACGCCTACTAAAGGAAAAACACAATGAATAAATCTCTCCGCGCATTGCTCGCAGTCATCGTTCTTGCTTTCGTCGCCACTGGCATGTACTACGCATGGTTCGCACCTTCCAAGCCGGCCATTGAAAAAGTAGATGGGCAAAAGAAACTTGGCTCAAAATTGACATTGAACAATGGCGCTCCAACCGACAATGTGATCACAGACACATCGGGCGCGTCCACCACGTCGACGGCGGTCGCGGTTTCTGTTCCGCTTCGAGTTCAGCCAACATCCACAACGGACGAGTCCGTCATTGAACCGCGCACGGCTTCAAGCGCCGCCAACATTCCAGAGGGATTTGAGGTTGATACAACTCCAATGCAGCCATTGCCAACCACGTTGCCTGGTTTCACTCCAACCACCGCGACGGGAAGCGCCATTGTTGCCGCGGCCGCCACGCAAATGTCAGCAACTTCCGCCAATGGCGACAACGCCTCCATGAAAAGTCCAGCCACAAGCGACCCATCTTCCACCATGAAGAAGCCGGCGGCGACAACCACAAGTTCTTCGGCAACTGTTCTTCCTTCGGGCAGTGGATCACTTTCCGCGCCAGGAAATAAATACGCCACCACTTCCAGCAACTCGCCTGCAAGCGGGACCGCGTCAACCAAATCCATGACGGCCGCAACTTCCTCATCAAGCACCGCATCAAGCGTGCATGTGGTTGTTGAGGGAGACACATTGACCTCCATCGCCAAGCAATATTGGGGAACTTCCCAAGGTTGGGAAAATATTGAGAAGGCGAACCCAGGATTGACGCCAACCAATTTAAAGTTGGGTGCGAAACTAAATATTCCATCCAGAGACGCGTCGGTCATGACAACAAAATCAATTCAAAGTGTCTCCAACGCTTCAACGGTGGCGGGTTCAAGTTCCACGACGGGTGATTACGAAATTGTCTCCGGCGACACGCTGTCCAAAATCTCCAACAAAGTCTATGGAGATGCAAAGCACTGGAAACAAATTTACGAAGCCAACAAGAAAGTCATCGGTGAAGACGCGGCCGTGCTTGTGGTTGGAACCAAGTTGACCATTCCTGCCAAGTCAACATCCGACGCCAAATCGTCGATGTCAACGAGCAAGCCCACGGCCATGCCTGTGACCTTGCCCAAAGCTTCATCCGCTGGGACAAATTCATCTGCGACTGGCGTGCCCACGACTGGCGCCGCCAAAAAACCAGTCTCCACCCAAAGCAGCGCACCCATGGGTGCCTCGCCCAACAACACGCCCAACACTTCGCCAGCTTCAAAGCCAGCATCGACTCAGCCAATAAGCGCGCAAGCACCCAAGACGCCAATCAATTCCTCAACGCCAACGTTGCCATCATCGACTCCACCAACAAGCGCGCCAACACCAACGCCGCCTATTGGTTCGCCAACGAAGCCGTTATAAAATTATCGCGTAGTCGCGCCAGATTCAGCCCGCCAATCACAATGCTGGTGATGTGTTTGTGCGCCAATATCCATGGCAACACAATGGTGGGTTGAAGTGCTCCACTGGCCAGCGGCTTTTTTACAAAGACGGCTTTGCCCAGTGAATGCGCCAGCGGTAGCAGGCACAACATGTCGGTGGCGTCTGGATGTATTTCAAGCATGACCGCGTCAATCAGTTCATGCTTCAGCGCCATCTCGCCACCCACAATTGTTTTTGAAGAGAAGCCAATGCTGCCAATAAGGGATTTGTTTTTCATTTCCTCAAGCGCCTCAACGCAACCGCTGTCGTTGAGAATGTCAAGGTCGTTTCCGTTTGAGTGCACAAACACGGCGTCAAGCATGTCGCAATGCAGCGCGCGCAAACTCTGTCGCACGCTGTGCGTGACGGCGGCGGGGGAGAAATCATGGCGCGAGACGCCGTCCGCAAAAGTCTCGCCAACTTTGGTGCTGAGGAATAATTCCGCGCGTTGATCAGGCGTCATGTTGACCAACACTTTTCCAAGTCGCTCCTCGCTCACGCCGTAGGCGGGAGCGGTGTCGAACAAGCGCACGCCATCGTTGATCAGTTGGCGCACCAACGCCAGCGCGTCGTGCTCGCTTGGAATTTCAAAGGCGCTTGGATATTTGGCGCCTTGATTGCGGCCAATTTTAAACGCGCCCCAGCCAATCACGGGCACGGGCTTGTGAAGTCGCGGCGCGGAGCGCGTGGGAATGTTCAGCGCGTGTGGTCTATGGGTTGGGGCGTTGAAATTGGAATTTCCAGCCAATTTGCCTTGAAAATCACCATGCGTATCGCCCGACTCATGGTCCGGCGAATTGTCCATGGAAGAATGTGAAGCGCTCATGAAATGGCGCTCCACTGCGCGCTTTCCCAAGGGCGCGCCGCCAACTTTGGTCGCGGCAAATCCGCCGGCCACGGCATGTGCGCGCCCGTGGTCCGTGGCGAATGTTCAAGTTGCTTCATCATGGCCGCGGCGGCCATAGGCGCCATCACCAGTTTCACGGGCCATATGGTTGTGACTCGACCTGATGTGTGCGTGAATGTTTTGGATGGGCGTCGACCATCGCCAGTGCGTGGCTCGGCGCGCATCACTGGATAACTTGCAAAGTGGCAACCGGTGAATGACTGCGCGGGAATGCATTTCTTAATTTCGTCCATGGCGTACTGGGCGAACTCGTTCTCGTGCATGGCGGAACCATCCTCGGCAATTTGACCGCCCACATGCCACACCACATCGCGCGCGTCGTGCGTTGACACATCGCTTGTCACGGTGATCCTGGTCTTGGCACCATCAATGCAATGACCAAACACCATTGGAAGCGCGCCGCGAACCATGGCTTGTCGCAGCGGCCGCTGCTGCATGGGCGTGTCAGCAACTTGGGCCAACCCAAGGATGTCTTGGTTGCCAAGACCTGCGCATGCAATCAAGTGGCGCGCGCGCACCATGACGCGGCGTGAACTTTCAATTTCAATGTCAACATGGTTGGCGCTTTGGGTGACGCTGATCACGCGGCCCTTGAGCAGTGAATGTGAACGCGGCGCGGTCAATTCTTGCAACAGTGAACGCGGATCGATCACGGTTTCAGCCAGCGTCAACACCTCGCCGCTCACGCCCGCAAGCCACGCGGGGCGCGCGCTTTCATCGATTGATTCTGGACGCGTCCGCAGCGCCAATTTGGCGCCAAGCATGCCAGCCGCGCCGCGCAAACCAGAGGTTCGCCATAAATAACATTGACGCGTCAGCACGCGCACATTGCTTAGATTCATCAAGCCGCCATCAAGCATGGCAATCCATTCATGCGCGGCTTCGCTGGCTTCCTTGGCGTCGTCGCCGGCAAGACCGCCCAGCGAATATTTCACGCCCGCATGCAGAATGCCTTGACTTGAAGTTGTTTGTCCAAAGCCCAGGGAATTATTTTCCACAAGTAAAGCGCTCATGCCCGCGCGTTGCGCCGCGGCCAACGCAAAAAGTCCGGCGCATCCGCCTCCAACAATCAACGCATCAATAATGATTGGCTCACTCATTGGGCAATTCGCTTACGGATGCTATCCTGCTTCCCGCGCTCACTCACGAAATTAACCGCAAAGAAAAATATGACAATTCAAGCAGTCCTTATTCCTGGTGATGGTATTGGTCCGGAAGTTTCCGCGGCGGTGTGCCGCATTCTTGCCGCGGCCAAAGCGGACATTCAGTGGCTGCGCCATGACGCCGGACTTGCCGCAGTGGAGGGCGGTTCCAAAAGCACATTGCCCGAGTCCACTCTGGCGGCCATTCGTGAGCACCGCGTGGCGCTGAAGGGTCCATGCACAACTCCGGTTGGAACGGGTTTCTCTAGCGTCAATGTGGCGCTGCGAAAGACGCTGGGTTTGTACGCAGCGGTCCGGCCCATTCGCAGTCTGGCCGGCGTGCCCACGCGATTTGAAAATGTGGACTTGGTTGTGGTCCGCGAAAATACCGAGGGCTTGTACGCGGGCATTGAAAATGAAATCACGCCCGGCGTGGTCACCAGTTTGAAGGTGGCGACGGAATTGGCAAGCTTGCGCATCGCTGAATTCGCCTTCAAGTACGCCAGTGACCGTGGGCGCAAGAAAATTTCCGTGTTCCACAAGGCCAACATCATGAAAATGAGCGACGGCTTGTTCATTCGATGCGCCAAGGAAGTTTCGCAAAAATGGATTGGCAAAGTTCACTACGAGGAGATGATTATTGACGCCGCGTGCATGCGCTTGGTGCAAGACCCGACGCGCTTTGACGTGATCTTGATGGAGAATTTGTACGGCGACATTGTCAGCGATTTGGCGGCGGGATTGATCGGCGGTTTGGGCGTGGCGCCAGGCGCCAACTTTGGCAATGAATACGCGGTGTTTGAAGCGGTGCACGGATCGGCGCCGGACATCGCGGGCAAAGGTATCGCCAATCCGCTGAGTCTTTTAATGAGCGCGGTGATGATGCTGAATCATTTGGCGGTGACGCGCTCTATGCCGCAGTTGAAAAAAATTGGCGATCACATTCGCGCCGCCTATGACCGCGCGCTGCAAGATGGCGAAAAGACCGGCGACATTGGCGGAACACTTTCCACGGAACAATTCGCCGACGCGGTGATCAAGCGACTTTTATAATTCACGCGTGACGCGAGCCAATGAATTGACGTGCGAGATGTGCAATGCAATGCGCGTTCACGGCGCGTTCATGGCGCGCATGATCTATTACAATTTAAAAAAACAACGCCGCCTGACTTTCGGAGCGATCACACTGCAACCCCCACAAGGGCTCAGTGCGCAACTCGGAGACCCGCCGAGTGCCCCGCCAATCAGGCGGCACTGTCAACATACTTCCTAGTTGCACATCTCCAAATGGAATATGCAATATTTGTATAAGTTCCATAAAAAAATAATCGGCATTCAGTTTCATTCCTAGGCGCAAGGGAACGTGCCAAATGCAACGATTTCAGCCTGAAATAGCGGTTGTGACACAGTCTGCACTGGTGTCCACGTTGCGGCTTCGGTGCAGGTGAAGGCTTACAAGACCATCGCAAACTTAGGTGGTTGGAGTTTCAACCGCCGAAGCGGCAATCCGCCCATCATCGCCCACTTGGTCAACTTTCACGGTCACGCGCCTGCTCACGCCGCGTTCCGCCATGGTGACGCCGTGAAGTTCATGGCACGCCTGCATGGTGCGCTTGTGATGCGTGATAATGATGAAGTGGCTGCGATCAAGGAAGGGCGGCAATGCTTTGGTGAAGCGCTCAACATTGGCCTCGTCAAGAGCGGCGTCGACTTCGTCCAGAATGCAGAATGGACTTGGACGGCTGCGGAAGATGGCCATGAGCAGGGCCACGGCCGTCATGGTTTTTTCGCCGCCGGAAAGTTGACTGATCACGCGCGGCTCTTTGCCGGGCGGCTTGGCGCGAATTTCAACGCCACTTTCCAGCCAATCAATTTCGCCGTTCTCCATTGGAATTAAATACAAGTCCGCGCTGCCTCCGCCAAAGAGACGGCGGAACATTCCGTCGTTGCCGGCAAAGCGTTCGCGCACGGCCTCGAATGTTTCCTTGAACTTGCGGCGGCTGACATCGTCCAATTTCACAACCAGTTCGTTTAAGCCCGCGCGCGCTTGATCAATGTCGCCCACTTGCTTGGCCAACTCCTCGTTCTTGCCTTCAAGTTGCGCGAGTTCGTCAATCGCCTCCATGTTCACATTGCCCAGGCTCTTAATTTCATCGCGAAGTTGCTCGGCCTCGCGGCTGGCGGCTTCGCGATCAGGCGTCATGAATCCCTCGCTTGATCGCTCCACCATGTAGTCGGCGTAGCCCAACGACAAATCAATGCTCAATTCCGTCAGCGTGCTTTCCTCAATGGATTCGCGGCGAACCTCCGATTCACGTCGATCCATTTCAACCGATGAGTGATCGCGCTCCACGCGCGAGGCCTCGTCGCGCACAACACGCAGCGCCTCGGAGAGTTGCTCCGCCAATTGAACGGCTTGCTCAAGTTGCGCGGCCACAATTTCCACCTGCGCCGCGGCGGCGGATTGACGTTCGGCGGCCGCTATTTTCTGCGACTCGGCGTGCGCTTGCTGGCGCGCCAAATCCTCCGAGCGCTCAGCGCGTCGCTCCGCCTCGGATTGCAAATCAGCGTCCTGCAATTTGGCCTCGTCAAAAGAATTTTCCAGCAAGCGACGCTCGCGTTGACGGCCTTGCAACAGCGCGCCAGACTCGCCAACTTTGGTGCGCGCGCTGGAAAGCAACTCGTTGGACATTTCAACGGCGTGACGGGTTCCACTGACCGCTTCAGTGGCAAGCGCAATAGCGGCGCGCTCGTCCGCAAGAAGTCGATCAAGACTTGCAACCTTGGACGCGCCATCACTGCGCTCGGTGTCAATTTCACGAAGGCGTCGATCGGCTTCGTGTCGTTCAAGTTCAGTGCGGTCGCGGTCGTGACGAACGCGTGAACCAAGCTGCTCCAATCGATCCGCTTGATATTGCGCGTCCAATCGACTGCGCATTGCAACCTTCATGCTTTCGTCGGCTTCGCGGTGGCGAGCGGCGGCAATCTTTGATTCCTCGGTCAAGCCGGACAAGTCGCCTTCGGCCATTGAAATCTCAATGGAAATGGCGCCGATTGCGGCTTCCAATTCACCGCGCTCAACGCGACGCGCCAACACGCCGGAGCGCAACGCGCGCGCGCCAGTCATGTGGATTTGTCCACGATGATCAACCATTGCGCCGCAGCGGCTCACCAATGTGGCGCCGCGGAATTCGCCAGCGGCTAAACGCAACGCCATGGCCAATGACTCAACCACAAACGCGTCGCCCAACAATGATTGCACAAGCGACTTCAATTCATTGCTGCAGCGCACGGCATGAACCAATGGTTCAACGCCTTGCATATCAGGGCGCGCGGCGGCGGGGGAGAACGGCATGTCAATGGCGCCCATGCGAACGCGACCTTCTTGACTGCGAATGGAATCCACCGCGCTCTCAAGATCGGTGTGCGTGCCCACCAGCAACATTTGCAAATCTTCGCCCAGCGCGGACTCAATGAATGGCGCGTGCTCGCTATCGGTTTCAATCAGGTCGCCAAGCATGCCGGCGAACCACGCGTAATTTTGGCGCTGGGCCAAAATGCGTTTCACCGCCTCATCCAAACCCTCGCCCATGGAGGCCATTTCATCAAGCAAACGCAAACGACTTTCCAAACTGGAACGCTCTTCGCGCCGCGAAGAAAGACGCGCCATCGCTTCGGCTTGTCGATCACCAACGGCTTCAACCGCGCTGGCCTCCGCTTGAAGTTGAGCGTGCAGGCGTTCAATTTCCAGTTCCGCCACCTGGCGCGAATTCAATTCAGTGGCGCGCTGCGCCTCAAGCGTGGTCAATTCTTGTTGCAAGCTTTCAACACGCATGGTGAGGCGCTTGACTTCTTCGTTCAACAACGGAACACGCTCATCCATGGCCGCCAATCTTCCAGCGGCGCGGGCGCGTTCACGCTCCACGCCAGAAGCGGTGTCGCTGCGTCGGCGAATTTCCTGCTCGGACTCGCTTAGTTTTTCAGAGGCCACGGCGCGCTCGCGCGAGGCGCTTGCCGCGGCTTGCTCGGCCTCCGTCACTTGCGCTTCCGCGGCCGAGGTCAACGCCAAGGCGTCCTCTAGGCTGGCTGACAACTCGCTTAATTTTATTTTCATGGCCGCAATTCGCTGCGCCTCGGTTTCCGCCGCCGCCAGATTTTCCGCGCGCGCGCCCTCTAAAAACTCAAGCCGCTGTTGGCACTGGCGCTCAACACCCACGGCCTCAAGTTGTGTTTGCTCAAGCGAGTGGCGTCGATCCAATTTCTGCGCGCGATCACTGTCCGCGTCAAGACGTTGTTGCTCGGTGGTTTCCAATTGCGCCGTGACGTGTCGTCGGCGCTCCTCAAGCGAGGTCACTTGATTGGTCAAGCCCACAAGTTGCTCGCGCAATTCGTGGTACTGCTCAAACGACACGGCGCGTCGCAGGCCACGGCGGCGATCTTCAAGCAGCTGAAATTTTTTCGCCTTTTCAGCTTGTCCGCGCACAATGCGCACGCGTCGCTCCACGCCAATCAATTGCTCACGCACCGCAACAAGATGGCGCTCCGCAAGATCCAACTTGCGCGCGGCCTCATGCTTGCGCGAACGAAAGCGCGCCACGCCGGCGGCCTCCTCTAAAATAGTGCGCCGTTCAACAGGTTGCGCGCGCAACATGGCGTCAACTTTTCCCTGCTCAATAATGCAATACGCGTCGTTGCCAATGCCCGTGTCAAGGAACAATTCACGAATGTCGCGCAAGCGAACTTTCTTGGCGTTCACCAAATATTCGCTGCGGCCATCGGCCCACAGGCGACGCTCCACTTGCACTTCGTCGCTGTCCACTGGAAGCACGCGATCACGAACCGCCTCGCGTCGAATGACTTCGCCATCCTCAGGCTCGTCGCCAAATTCCTCCGCTTCAACAAGTTCAGGCGACGCCTCGGAGCGCTGCAAAAATTCCGCCATCTTTGGATTTTCAAAAACCAAAATCACGCTGGCCATTCCCGCCGGCTTGCGCGAGGCGCTGCCCGCGAAGATCACATCCATCATGGCGCCACCGCGTAAACTTTTCGCGCTGCGCTCTCCCAGCACCCATTTCACGGCGTCCACGACATTGCTCTTGCCGCAACCATTGGGTCCGACCACGCCCGTCAGCGGGGAATCAAAACGGAATTCGGTTGTGTCGGC
>Ga0214919_10009839_pt1 | contig 12248 bp, 8 predicted proteins | sample LL1503_MetaG_FD_177994 | JGI IMG/M metagenome (GOLD analysis project Ga0214919, IMG submission 177994) | Freshwater microbial communities from Lake Lanier, Atlanta, Georgia, United States - LL-1503 | ecosystem: Environmental > Aquatic > Freshwater > Lake | place: USA: Georgia | collected 2015-03-15
CATCATCGTGGAACAAAACGCCATCGCCGCCCTACACCTCTCCGACCGCGCCCTGATTTTGGACATGGGTGAAGTGGTGTTTGATGGCACCGCCAAGGAAGTGATCGAAAACACCGAATTGCGCCAGCAGTATTTGGCGATTTAAGGTGGCACAAAGGCTAGCGGGCCCCGGAGACGCTTGACTTCCTGGTAAGCCCGAGGGCAATAAGCAGCATCGCAAGCATGCTCAAGGCCATGGCCAGGTAGGCGTGGCTGAAACCCGTCAGCCCGCCGCCTTCAAAGTCAGCAATGGCGCCGATGCAGGTCACGGCCAACAACGTTCCCACGGCATTGAAGATATTGATCAGCCCCTGGGCGGTGCCGCGCAGGTTCGTCGGCGCTTCGTCTATTGCAATCGCGCGCAATGCGCCGCTGACCACCACACCCAGGCCGATACCTACCAGCACCGACGCAACCACGAAGGCGGTCAGGCCTGTCTGCGGCACTGCGCTTTGCAGGTAGCCCAGCGTCAACAGCCCAAAACCGAAGATCACCATAGTGCGTGCGCCCAGTCGGTTCAGCAACCGCCCCGCCGCCATCGAGCCCACCATGGAGCACAACACCAAAGGCAGCAGTGCCAGCCCCGCATGCTCCACACTGACGCCATACGCCAGCGTGGCGATAGTGGTCAAAAACACAATGCCACCCATGGAGAAACCCACGCCCAGCGTCAGCATATAGACAAGAGCGAGTTGCCGGTTTGCAAACAGCGCAATCGGAATCAGCGCATGCGCCTGGCGCTTCTCAACCACCACCAAAACGGCCAGCAATACGCCACTAGCCGCGAGAAACCAGGGCCAGAGCAGCATGCCGGTGGCCGAGTCCGGCAGGCGCGAAATTCCCATCACCAAACACAATAAAAACACCAAAGTAAGGGCAATACCTGCTGCGTCGATAGGCCCGGGCACTACATCGCTGCGCTTGCTTGGCAAGCTGCGGGCACCCCAGACCAGTACGACCAATGCGATAGGAATATTCACCAGGAACAGCCAGCGCCAGCCCAGCGTGGAGGTGAGCACCGTAGCCAGTGGCGGCCCCAGTACAAAGGCCATGCCGTGGGTGGCGCCAAGCAGCCCCAGCACACGACCCCTGCGCTCAGCTGTGAACACATCACCAATCACCGCACTGGCTACTGGCGCAATGCCGCCCGCGCCAATGCCCTGGATCGCGCGGCTAAACAGCAGCAGGTCCAAGCTGGGGGCAGCGGCGATACACAGTGAGCCGACGGCAAAAAGTGCGACGCTGGCCAGGTACACCGGACGGCGGCCATGGCGGTCGCTGAAGTAAGCCATCAGCGCGGTGCTGCTCATCGAACACAAAGAAAAAACGGTCGAAACCAGTCCGGCAGCGCGGTTATCAATACCAAAAGCTGCGCGCAGTGCCGGCAGAACAGGCCCCACAATGGCTGAATCCAGCGCGGCCATAAAGACACCGACAAACAGCACCTGCACCAGGCGACTTTGTATTGCCTCAGCCGTAGGCAAAGGAGTATCAGGCTGGGTGTGCTGGCTCATCAATGGGATAGGGTTAGTCTGCTTATTTTGTCGGGGTTTGCGCGCAGGTTCAACTAAGCCACACCAAGCGCATCGCCAGCCCCGCAAACACCAGGGCAGCGGCGCGGTTCAGCGCTTGCTGTGCGCGCGCAGACGCGCGCAACCGCTGCCCAAAGCGCCCCGCCAGGGCGGCGATGCTGCCAAAGACGAGCAGGGTCGCCAGCCCAAAGCAGGCGCCGAGCTGCACGATTTGCCATTGCACCGGGCCCAGGGCCGGATCCACAAACTGGGGCAAAAATGCCAAAAAGAAAATCGCCACTTTGGGGTTGGTGGCATTCATGACAATGCCGCGCGCGTAGGTTTGGCGGGCGCTCAGGCCCTCGGCCGCTTGGCTTTCGAGCAAACCGGTAGGTGCGCGCCAGGAGAGCCAGGCCAGCCAGAGCAAATACAGCGCGCCCACGCCTTTGAGCACAGCAAAAGCCAGCGGCGAGGCCGCCAGCAATGCCGCCAAGCCCAGCGCTACCGCTGCGGTGTGAAACAAAAGTCCGGTACATAAACCCAGAACGACCAAGACACCGGCGCGCACGCCATGCTGCGCAGCGTGCACCAGCACAAACACATTGTCCGGGCCGGGCGACAAGGCCAGCAGCACCGATACGGAAAAAAACGCCAAACCGATTTGCAAACTCACCATACGCGTACGCAAGCTGCCTTATGCGCCCGCCAGGCGCAGAGCCATGCGGTTGTGTTCTTCGACGAGCGGACCCAGTTCCATGCTGGCCAATTGGCCCTCGCGCACCAGCACGCGGCCACCCACCATCGTGTAGGCCGCGCCCTGGCTGGCGCACAGTAGCAGGCTGCCCACCGGGTCATGCACCGCGCCACCGGCAAAGCCGAGGGTACGCAAATCAAACAAGGCCATATCGGCGCACATCCCCACCGCAATTTGGCCAATGTCCTTGCGCCCCAGCACTTGCGCACCGCCACGCGTGGCCAGGCGCAAAGCGTCGCGTGCGGTCATTTCAAGGGGCGCGCTGTCGCAGCCATACTGGGTGCGCCCCTGTGCGTCGGTGGTGGGTGGCTCCAGCGATTTGCGCAGACGCGCCAGCAGCAGCGCCTGGCGCGCTTCGCCCAGCATCTGGGCGCCGTCGTTGCTGGCGCTGCCGTCCACACCCAGGCCCACCGCCACACCCGCCTCCAGCATGCGGCGCACCGGCGCGATGCCGCTGGCAAGGCGCATATTGCTGCATGGGCAATGCGCCACGCCCGTACGTGTGGCGGCAAACAGGCTGATGCCGTGCGCATCGAGCTTGACGCAGTGGGCATGCCACACATCCTCGCCCAGCCAGCCCATGTCTTGCGCATACTGGGCCGGCGTACAGCCGAAGGTGTGCAGGCTGTAGGCGACATCGTGGTCGTTCTCGGCCAAGTGCGTGTGCAAGCGCACGCCATATTGGCGCGCTAGCGTGGCCGAATCTTTCATGAGCTGCGCGCTCACGCTAAAGGGCGAGCATGGTGCGACCGCCACTTGTGTCATGGCACCGTGGCTGGCGTCGTGGTAACGCTCGATCACGCGCTGGGTGTCCTTGAGGATGTGCGACTCACCCTCAACCACGCTGTCAGGCGGCAATCCGCCTTGGGACTGGCCCACACTCATGCTGCCTCGGGTAGCCACAAAACGCATGCCGATAGCGCGCGCCGCTTCGATGCTGTCGTCCAAGGTCACGCTATTGGGGTAAATGTAGAGGTGGTCGCTGCTGGTGGTGCAGCCGCTCATCAGCAACTCGGCCATGGCCACTTGGGTGCTGGTGTAAATCATGTCCGGCGTCAGGCCCGCCCATATCGGGTAGAGGCCACGCAGCCAGCTAAATAGCTCTGCGTTTTGCACACGCGGTATGGCGCGCGTGAGTGACTGGTACATATGGTGGTGCGTGTTGACCATGCCAGGCACCAAAAGGTAGTGGCGGGCGTCGATCACCTCATCGGCCATATGCGGCATCTCCACCGCCGGGCCTATGGCGGCGATCAAGCCGTCGCGCATCAGCACCGAAGTCTCACGCAGTTCATCCCCCTGGTCGTTTTGCGTGGCCACCGTGTGGGCGTTGTGGATCAGCAGGGTGGACATAGGCCGATTGTGCCGTAGCGCTGCGCAATGACCCCTGTTTGGCATCTGCACGGACGCCGATGGCGGGCCGCAAGACGCACGCGGGGCTTATCCAAGCCGCGCACCCTTTGCCCGGACGGCCATGGCCATGCACTCGCTCTATGATGCCAACCATGCCAACCATAGCCGACCCCGCCGCCCTCTTGCGCAGCCTGTTTGACACTGCCGTGCAAGCCGCCCAGCCCCTGCACAAAACAGCCGCTTTTTTGCCCCCGCCACCGCGTGGCCGCACCCTGGTCTTGGGGGCAGGCAAAGCCGCAGGCGCGATGGCACAGGCGGTCGAAGCGCTGTGGCCCCAAGACGCGCCCTTGTCAGGCCTGGTGGTTACGCGCTACGGCCATACGCCGCCGCGCCCTGCCGGACTGGCGCAGCGCATCGAGGTCGTAGAAGCCTCGCACCCGGTGCCCGATGCGGCGGGTGCGCAAGCGGCCCAGCGCATCCTGGCGCTAACCCAGGGCTTGACGGCAGACGACCTGGTGCTGTGCCTGATGTCCGGCGGCGCATCCGCGCTGCTAACGCTGCCCGCCGAGGGTCTGACGCTGGCGGACAAACAGCGTATCAACCAAGACTTGCTGCGCTGCGGCGCCCATATCGGCGAAATGAATTGCGTGCGCAAGCACCTCTCGCGTATCAAGGGCGGACGCCTGGGTGCAGCCTGCGCACCGGCACGCGTGGTGACCCTGGCCATTAGCGATGTGCCCGGCGATGACCCTTCCACCATCGGCAGCGGGCCCACCGTCGGCGACGGCAGCACCTGCGCGCAGGCGCTGGCCATCGTGCAGCGCTACGGTATCGCGCTGCCGCAGGCGGTGCTGGACGCTTGGGCCAGCGGCGAGCTGGAAAGCCCCAAGCCGCATGACGCGGCATTTGAAGACCATGTGTTTCACCTGATCGCCACGCCGCAGCAGTCCCTCCAAGCGGCTGCCGATGCAGCGCGCCGCGCAGGACTGGCGGCCTACCTACTGAGCGATGAAATCGAAGGCGAGTCGCGCGAAGTTGCCAAAGTGCATGGCGCACTGGCGCGCGCTGCAGCCAAAGGCTTGGGGCCGTTTCAAAAGCCCTGCGTGATATTGAGCGGCGGCGAGACCACGGTCACCATCGCGCCGCAAACGCCAGGCCAGACACGCGGACGCGGTGGGCGCGCAGGTGAGTTTTGTATGGGCCTGGCGCAAACCCTGCAAGGCCAAAGCGGCGTATGGGCACTGGCAGCAGACACCGACGGCATCGACGGCATAGAGGACAACGCCGGCGCGCGTGTCAGCCCCGACACCTTGGAGCGCGCCGCCGCGCTGGGCCTGTCGCTGAGCAGCTACCAGCAGCGCAACGACGCCTATGGATTTTTTGCAGCCCTGGACGACCTGGTCGTGACCGGCCCGACCCACACCAATGTGAACGACTTTCGGGCGATTTTGGTATTGTGAGCCCCGGCCTTATAGCAAGGCCCTGAGCACATTTTCCGCCGTGGCAGGAGCTGTCAATTGCACCGGCTCTTGACCGCTGCGCGTTTGGGCGATGGCGTGGCGCAATGCCTCGTAAACACTGACGGCCAGCATGAAGGGCGGCTCACCTACGGCTTTGGAGCCAAAGACGTTGTCTTCGCGGTTGGGCTCGGGCCAGAGCGACACTTGGAAATGCGCGGGTACATCGCCCGCGGTGGGGATTTTGTAGGTGCTGGGCGCGTGCGTGGTGAGCAGGCCTTTGTCGTTCCAGACCAGTTGCTCACTCGTCAACCAGCCCATGCCTTGCACAAAACCGCCTTCGATTTGGCCAATGTCCAGCGCCGGGTTGATGCTGCGGCCCACGTCGTGCAATATGTCCACTTTGAGCACGCGGCTCTCGCCGGTCAGGGTGTCGATAACGACTTCGGTGCAGGCCGCGCCATAGGCAAAGTAGAAGAAGGGCCGACCAGTGAGCGTGGTTTTGTCGTAATGGATTTTGGGCGTGCGGTAAAAGCCATCGCTCCACAACTGGATGCGGTTGGCATAGGCCATTTGCACGACCGCGTCAAAGCCGCGCGTGGCGCTGGGCGAGCGCACCTGGCCACCGAAAAACGCTACCGCGCCCGCACCGCAACCGTCCAGACCCGCCACAAAAGCGGCCAAGTTGTCGCGCACATGGCGCGCCGCAAATTGAGCGGCCCGGCCATTGAGGTCAGTGCCCGCCGAAGCGGCAGTGGCTGACGCATTGGGAATAGTGTGCGTATCGCTGGCGCTGCACAGCACGCGCTCCAGCGGCACGCCCAGTTCGTCGGCTACGATTTGGGTGACCTTGGTGTGCAAGCCTTGGCCCATTTCGGTGCCGCCGTGGTGCACGCGCACGCTGCCATCTAAATACACATGTACCAAAGCACCGGCTTGGTTGAACAGCGTGGCGGTAAAGCTGATGCCAAATTTGACCGGCGTGATGGCAATACCTCGGCGCAGCACCGGGCTGTTTGCGTTCCACAGGTCAATTTCTTGCACGCGCTGGCGGTACGCGCAATGCTTTTCCAAAGTGCTGAGCAGCGGCTGCAAGATGTTGCCTTCCACCTTCATTTGGTAATGCGTGGTGTCGCGCAGCGCGGGCCTGGTGCCGGCCGCCGCAGCATTAGCCAGCGGCTCGTCGCTGTAGATATTGCGCAAGCGCACATCCAGCGCGTCTTTACCCAGGGCGCGGGCGATATCGCCCATGATTTTTTCGATGACGATCACGCCCTGCGGCCCACCAAAGCCGCGGAAAGCGGTGTGGCTTTGGGTATTGGTTTTGCAGCGGTAAGAGGCGATTTCGACGTTCTCTAAAAAATAGGCGTTGTCGGTGTGAAAGATGGCGCGGTCAGCCACCGGGCCCGACAAGTCGGCGCTAAAGCCGCAGTTCACCGCCATTTGCAATTGCAGCGCCGTCAAGCGACCGCTGCTGTCAAAGCCTGCGGTGTATTCGTAAGCAAACGGATGGCGCTTACCCGTTATCAAAAAATCATCGTCCCGGTCCAGCCGCAGCTTGACCGGTGCGCGCACCACCTGCGCGGCCACCGCTGCCCACACCGCCACATGGCCGGCCTGGGTTTCTTTGCCGCCAAAACCGCCACCCATGCGGCGGCATTCCACCCGCACTGCGTGGTTGTGCAAACCCAGGGCATGCGCCACCCAATGCTGCACCTCGCCGGGGTGCTGGGTGCTGCTGTGGATCAGCCACTGGCCTTGCGCCTGGGGCACGGCATAGGCCACTTGGCCTTCCAAATAAAAGTGTTCTTGGCCGCCCACTTCCAAACTGGCGCGCAGCGTGTGCTCGGCGGCCTGCAAACCGGCTTGCACATCACCCCGGCGCACCACCACCGGTGGCAGCAAATAGCTTTGTGCCGCCAGCGCTTGCTGCACGGTTAGCACGGCGGGCAAGGCTTCGATATCCAGCACCACTTTGCGCGCAGCGCGGCGCGCTTGCATCACGCTGCGCGCCACTACCAGGCCCACTACCTGGCCAATGTGCTGCACGGTGTGCTGCGCAAAAATCGGCTCGTCGCCGGCAAAGGAGGCAAGCATGGCGTTGCCAGGAATGTCCTCTGCCAGCACCACGGCCACCACGCCGGGCATGGCGCGCGCAGCACGCGCATCTACGCCTTGGAGCTTGCCGTGGGCTACGGTGGACAGGATGGGCGCGGCATGCAGCGTGCCTTGCAGCTCGGGCATATCGTCGATATAGGTCGCCGCACCGGCCACTTGGGCGCGGGCGCTTTCGTGCGGCGCGTCACGGCCACTGGCCGGGGAGCGAACGGCTTTGGCCTCGCGGCGGGCTTGCGGGGCGCTCATGCTTGCAACTCCAGGTCCGGGCGGTGGATGTCGGTGGCAACTTCGCCCTGGCTTTCGAGCCAAAAGCGCCAGAGCAAATTGCCAAGCACCTGACGGCGGTAGTCACCGCTGGCGCGCATGTCAGAAATAGGCGAAAACTCGGCGCGCAGCGTCTCCATGGCAGCGCGCACCGTGGTCTCGGTCCAGGGCTGGCCGCGCAAAGCCGCTTCGGTCGCGCGCGCCCGGGCCGGGGTGGCCGCAACGCCGCCCGCGCCCACCGAGGCCTGCGTCACCTGGCCCTTATGAATCTGCAACTGCAGCGCCAGGCAAACGGCAGAAATATCGTCTTCGGTACGCTTGGAAATTTTGTACACCCGGGCCAGCGCGCCCCGCTGCGGGCGCGGCACTTTGATGTAGGCCAGCACTTCGTCCGCGGCCATGCAGGTTTGGCGGTAGCCGGTGTAGAGCGACTCCAGCGGCATTTCACGGTAGCCGCGCGTGCTGGCCAGCACGATGTTGCTGCCCAAGGCGATGAGTAGCGGCATGGAGTCGCCAATCGGCGAGCCATTGGCCACATTGCCACCCAAGGTGCCCGCGTTGCGCACCGGCAGGCCGGCAAAGCGGTCGGCAAAACTTTGCAGCTGCGGCCTGTCTTTAACCAGCGCGTCAAAAGCGTCTTGCAAGCTGACTGCGGCGCCTATGGCCATGTGGTGTGGGTAGCGGTCTACCTGGCGCAGTTCCTCTACCCGCGTGGTGTCCAGCACGCGCGCAAACTGGCGGTGCTGCTTGGTCACCCACAGGCCGACATCGGTGCAACCTGCGACCAGTTGGGCATCTGGATGCGCTTGGCGCAGTGCCAGCAGTTCGGGCAAGGTGTTGGGGGCGAGGTAGGCGGAGTCGACGGACTGCGCGGACGCAGTAGCTGCCGCCTTATTCGCCGCTACCGATTTCGCCAGCGCCTTGAGTTGCTGTCGCAGCGCGGGGCTGTCCAAGGGCATGGACGGCAATGCTTGCATCTGGCAAGCGGCGTCCAAAATCGGGCGGTAGCCGGTGCAGCGGCATAGGTTGCCCGACAAGGCCTGCTGCGCGCTTTCGCGGGTGATGGGCTTCTGGCCCGCCTGCTCGCACAGCGCCGCCATGCTCATCACAAAGCCGGGCGTGCAAAAGCCGCATTGCGAACCGTGGCACTGCACCAAGGCCTCCTGCGCCGGGTGCATACGGCCACCGGGCGCAGCCAGGTCTTCCACCGTCCACAAGGCCATGCCATCAAGCGAATGCGCCAGTTTGATGCAGCTGTTGACGGCACGGGTCTGTAATTTGCCGCCTTGCAAATGGCCCACCACGACAGTGCAGGCACCGCAATCGCCCTCGCCGCAGCCCTCTTTGGTGCCCGTCTGGTGCAGGTCTTCGCGCAGTAACTCGAGCAAGGTGCGGTCGGGCGGGACATCGTGCAGCGTGTGCAGCACGCCGCCCTTGATAAAGCGGATGGGCTGAGGTAGTGCTTTGGATAGGGTCATGGAGCTTGGCGAAGCCTCAAACGGGTGCAAGGGTAAATCAGGACAGCTTGCGCTGGCCTTGACGTTAGCATACGCACTCTTTTGAAAACCCCAGCGCCCTACCCGCCCCACCGCCCGCCGCATGACTTTCCCCCGCCTTGAACTGACCGGCATCACCAAAGCCTACCCCGGGGTGGTAGCCAATAGCGAGGTCTCGCTCACGGTGCTGCCCGGGCAGACGCATGCGGTGCTGGGCGAAAACGGCGCGGGCAAGTCCACGCTGATGAAAATCATCTACGGCGCCATCAAACCTGACGCCGGCCAAATGCGCTTTAACGGCCAACCCGTACACATTCGCAACCCCAAAGAGGCGCGTGCGCTGGGCATCAGCATGGTGTTTCAGCATTTCAATTTGTTTGACACGATTACCGTGGCCGAAAACGTTTGGCTGGGTCTGGACAAAAGCCTGAGCCTGGACCAGGTGAGCGAGCGCATCAGCAGCAAAGCGCGCCAATACGGCCTGGACATCGACCCCTCGCGCCCAGTGCACACCCTGGGCGTGGGTGAGATGCAGCGTGTGGAAATCATCCGCGCGCTGCTGACGCAGCCGCAGTTACTGATCTTGGACGAGCCGACTTCGGTGCTGACGCCGCAAGCGGTAGAAAAGTTGTTTGTGGTCTTGCAGCAATTGGCCGCCGAAGGCTGCAGCATTTTGTACATCAGCCACAAGCTGCACGAAATTCGCGCCCTGTGCAAGGCCTGTACCGTGCTGCGCGGCGGCAAGGTGACGGGTGTGTGCAACCCGGCAGAAGAATCCAACGCATCGCTTTCCAGGCTGATGATTGGTGCGGAGCCGCCGCAACTCAAACACGCAGTGCGCGAACCAGGCGCGGCGCGCCTGACGGTGCGCAATTTGCGCCTGACGCGCGAAGACCAGTTTGGCGTGGACTTAGGCGGCATCAACCTAGAGGTGCGCGCGGGCGAGGTGCTGGGTATTGCGGGCGTCTCGGGAAACGGGCAGCGCGAACTGCTGTATGCCTTGTCCGGCGAAGACCGCCGCGCACCTCAGGGCAGTATCTGCATGGGCGAAGTCGATGTATCAGCCCAAGACCCGGCGGCGCGGCGGGCCCTAGGCCTGCATTTTGTGCCGGAGGAAAGGCTGGGACGCGGCGCCGTACCCACCCTCAGCCTGGCGCACAACCTGCTGCTGACGCGCACCGAGGCGATTGCCTGGCGGGGCTTTGCAGGAGGCTGGTTGCAACTGGCCCAGCTGCGGGCGCAGGCGCAGCGCATCATCGAGCGCTTTGGCGTCAAGGCCAATGGGCCGGACGCGGCAGCGCGCTCGCTGTCGGGCGGCAATTTGCAAAAATTTATTGTGGGGCGCGAGATCGACGCCAAACCCGCGCTGTTTATCGTGTCGCAACCTACATGGGGGGTGGACGTCGGTGCTTCGGCCCAAATACGCGGCGCGATTTTGGCTTTGCGCGATGCCGGTTGCGCGGTGCTGGTGGTCAGCGAAGAACTGGACGAGTTGTTTGAAATTTGTGACCGTTTGCAGGTAATCGCGCATGGCAAATTGTCGCCCTCGGTTGCGGCAGGCCAGGCCACGGTGGCACAAATGGGCGAGTGGATGAGCGGCCTGTGGGAGGCGCAGGCATGATCAAGTTGCAAGTGCGCGCCCAGCCTTCGGGCTTTTGGACCTTGGCCTCGCCGCTGCTGGCGCTGCTGATCACCGTGCTGCTGGGCGTGGTGTTATTCAGCTTGCTGGGCAAAGACCCGGTGCGCGCGCTGCAAATGTTTTTTTGGGAGCCGATAAAAAGCCCCTACGCGCTGGGCGAGCTGGTGGTCAAGGCCACGCCTTTGCTCTTGATTGCGCTGGGGCTGGCGGTATGTTTTCGCTCTAATGTGTGGAATATCGGTGCCGAGGGGCAGTACATCATTGGCGCGGTGTGTGCCAGCGGTGTCGCGCTGCTGGGCGACAAAGATACCGGCAGTTGGATCGTAATGGCCGTGGTGCTGGCCGGGGTGCTGGGCGGCATGGTCTGGGCCGGTATCACCGCACTCTTGCGCGACCGCTTCCATGCCAATGAGATTTTGGTCAGCCTGATGATGGTCTATGTGGCGGTGCAGGTGCTCGGCTTTTTGGTCTATGGCCCCTGGAAAGACCCGCAGGGCTACAACTTCCCGCAAACCAAAAATTTTGACGCCGTGACCCGCATTCCGCGCTTGATGGACGGCTCGCGCATGACGATTGGCGTGCTGTTTGCGCTGCTGGGTGTGGGCACGGTGTGGGTGTTTTTGTTTCGCACCCGCGCCGGGTTTGCGCAGCAAGTGGGCGGCTTGGCACCGGCGGCGGCGCGCTATGCCGGTTTTTCGGCGCGCCAGGCTTTGTGGACCGCGCTGCTGGTCTCGGGCGGCATGGCCGGGCTGGCCGGGGCGCTGGAGGTGGCCGGGCCCATCGGGCAACTCACGCCTTATGTGCCAGCGGGCTACGGCTTTGCTGCCATCATCGTGGCCTATGTGGGGCGGCTGCACCCGGTCGGGCTGGTGTTCTCCAGCTTGCTGATGAGCATGTTTTACATCGGCGGCGAGCTGGCGCAATCGCGCCTGGGCCTGCCCAAGTCGCTCACTGGCGTGTTCCAGGGCCTTTTACTGTTTAGCCTGCTGGCCTGTGACACGCTGGTGAACTACCGCCTGGTACGCCAGGCGCAGGCCGCCACCGGAGGGAGCCGCTGATGGAATCCTACGCACTGCTCATCGCTGCCACACTGAATGCGGGCACGGTGCTCGCCATTGCCTCGCTGGGCTTGTTGATCAACGAGAAGGCGGGCATCGTCAACCTGGGCGCCGAAGGCATGATGCTGTGCGCCGCGATTGCCGGTTTTGCCACGGTGGTACATACCGGCAGTGACACCCTGGGTTTTGCGGCGGGCATGCTGGCCGGGGGCGTGATGGCCGCTATTTTTGGTGCCTTGGTCATCTGGCTCAATACCAACCAATACGCCACTGGGCTGGCGCTGAGCTTGTTTGGCAGCGGCTTTTCGGCCTTTGTGGGCGTGGGCTATGTGCAGGCCAAAATCCCCGAGCGGCCGACGTTTACCGTCCCCGGCTTGGCCGATATCCCCTTACTCGGCTCGGCGCTCTTCAAACACCACCCGCTGGTGTACCTGACGATTGCTTTTGCCGCCGCGTTGGTCTGGTTTTTGTACCGTACCCGCAGCGGCCTGATTTTGCGCAGCGTGGGCGAAAGCCCCGAGTCCGCCCATGCCCTGGGCTACCCGGTGCGCTGGATTCG
>Ga0214919_10009840_pt1 | contig 12245 bp, 11 predicted proteins | sample LL1503_MetaG_FD_177994 | JGI IMG/M metagenome (GOLD analysis project Ga0214919, IMG submission 177994) | Freshwater microbial communities from Lake Lanier, Atlanta, Georgia, United States - LL-1503 | ecosystem: Environmental > Aquatic > Freshwater > Lake | place: USA: Georgia | collected...
CTAGGGGGGGGTACGCCGTGCTTCAAAGCGGGCGAAGGGACTTGAACCCTCGACATTCAGCTTGGGAAGCTGATAATTATTGCATTATTTCAGCTGTTTAAAGATACTTTATTTGAGAACAACAGTCATGGCGTCGGTAGTAGCTAGAGTAAATATGCCCTTCATTTCAAGGGTCCAAATCCACAGCGATTTCATTGCTTTCTGCTGTTGATAGTCATCGCCTGCAGAGACAGACACAACTCATCATTTCTTAGTAATTGGTTTGGATTTTGCCCCTGCGTGGTGTAAGTTGTTGGCAACTGGGCGAGTCGTTCATTCCAGGGGAGATACTCAAATGACTAAATCCATGTTCCGTGTTCTGGGTGTCGTTGCTTCTTTGGTTGTTGGTGGGGCGGCTGATGCTGCTGTTGAATGGAAAGTGAGCGATGGGGGAAATGGGCATTTTTACGGATACGGAAGAGTGCAAATTTCTGATGCAACATTTCTACAAGTACGAGATGCGGCAGTCCTGAAGGGAGGACACTTGCCCACTGTTACAAGCGAAGCCGAAAATACATTTGTATTCCAGAACATCGGCGGCGGACTCGGACTGTTCCGACAACCTGGAGGGGCGTGGCAGAATGTCACTGGCGAACCAGCTTTCTATCAAAATTGGGCCCCTGGCGACCCGAATGGATCGACAACTAATCTTGTATTTGCTGCCTACTGCTGTCATCCCTCTAGCACATGGGCTGATTACAGCGACGCCGATCTCGGGAACCCAGCAGAGCCTTACACCGAATTCCGTATTGAATGGGAAGCCGACTGCAACGGTGACGGCGTCGTTGACTACGGACAAATTCAAAGCGGTGAATTAGCCGACACCAATCACAACAACATTCCTGATGTGTGTGAACTCGTGATCACTTCAGTTCAACCCATTTCAGGTGCATCTATTGGTGGCACAGCAGTCAAGATCAACGGCAACAATTTCCCAATTTCACCAATAGTGACATTCGGCGGTGTTTCCGCAACCGACATTGTGCGTGTCACTCCAAGTCTGATTACAGCTGTCACACCTGCAGGAACTCCTGGCATGACTTTGGTGGCTGTGAACGGTGCATCGAGTGAATCGTTTTATTACAGACCAAATTGTGGATCTGATTTAGATAATAACGGAGTGGTGGATAGCGCCGATGTCGGAATTGTTTTATTGGATATCGGAAACTGTTCCGAGTCTCTGACAACTCCTCAAGAACAAGAGCCGATGATCTTCCAAATAACCGAACCCCCAACCCCCGTCCCGAATAAAAAATAATTTATTTGTCACAGAGAAACTTTCGTACACAAAGGAAACCCATATGAAATCAATTCGCAATCGTTTGAACTTCGTCGCTATTGGTCTTGTTGCTGCTGTTGTTGGAACTGCAAGTGCAACTGACCTGCTAGTTCCTTCTCAGTACAACACGATTCAGTCGGCTATTGATGCCGCAGTGAGCGGAGATCATGTGCTTGTTTCCGAGGGAACTTATCTGGGACAAGTAAATTTGTCAGGTAAAAATATTCAGTTGATAGGTGTGAGTGGAGCGACTTCCACAATCATTGACGGAGAGAATGCACACACAGTAATGATTGGCAATGGCGAGCCAAGCACTTGTCTTGTGCAAGGGTTCACCATTAAGAACGGTTATGACAAAGATTGCAATTCAGGAGGATGTGGAGGCGGGGTAATGCTAGTAAACTCTAGTGTTAAATTTTTAAAGTGTTATTTTTTAAATAATAAAGTTACTGATGTAAATTTATGGGGTGCGGGTGCATGGCGAAGTAGTGGTGGTGCCCCAGTCGTGGAAGAATGTTTCTTCCAAGGAAATAAAGGCTCGTTTACGTGCTCAAGTATTTATCACTATTTAAGCGGAACAATCATAATTCGTGATTGTGTGTTTATTGACAATGAAACTAAAAAAACATCCAATAATGGTGAAGATGGTGGAGACATTCATATCCAAAGTGAAGGTAGTGATATTAATTCAATTATTGATCGGTGCACTTTTCAAAGACATATTGGATACTTAGGAATTGGCATTTCCATGGACAAGTACTATGGAGGTGCAATGACCTCAATAATTTCTGATTGCAAATTTGAGTCACCCGTTTTTCATGATGGCTACAACTACCAATTGACAACTGCAGTGCGTGTTGGCGGACATGACAGCGGAACGTATTCAATTACTCGAACAAATAATTTAACCTGTGGAGTAAAGAAAGATTATTCGGCGCCAAATTGGGCTCGGGTTGTAACTGTAAGCAGCGGAAATATTCTTGACCAGGATTGTCCAGATAGCGATTCTGACAGCGATGGAATAATTTATGCGCAAGATAATTGCCCGCAGGTTTATAACCCACAGCAAGAAGATTGCGACGGCAATGGCGTGGGTGATGCTTGCGAGATCGACTGCGACGGCAATGGTTCTGCCGATATTTGCGACATTGCCAACGGAACTGCCAAAGATTGCAACGGCAATGGTATTCCTGATTTTTGTGACATTGCTAGCGGCCTTGCCAAGGATTGCAACAGCAATGGCATTCCTGATTCCTGCGACATTGCCAACGGAACTGCCAAAGATTGCAACGGCAATGGTATTCCTGATTTTTGTGACATTGCTAGCGGCCTTGCCAAAGATTGCAACAGCAGTGGCATTCCTGATTCCTGCGAGATCTTCTCTGGCGCAGTAACTGACATTAACGACAATTACATCCCAGATTCATGTGATGTGGTTTCGGGGCTATTGAATGACTACAACCACAATGGGATCGCTGATAGTACCGAATTGGTCACGGTTACAGCGCAACTTGCCATAGTTACCGCACAACTTCAGTGCGGAGATCTTGACGGTAGCGGCGATGTTGGTTCAGAAGATCTTGGCATGTTGCTATTGAATTATGGACCATGCGAGGGTGCGTCATTGACCACACCACAAGAACCAATGATCTTTCAATCCGTCGAAACCCCAAACCCCGTCTTGAATAAAAAATAATTCGTTTGTCACAGAGAAACTTTCGTTCACAAAGGAAACCTTTATGAAATCAATTCGCAATCGTTTGAACTTCGTTGCTATTGGTCTTGTTGCTTCTATGGTTCTTGGAGGTACTGCGATGGGGCAGGTTGGAACGGTTGTGGCTTGGGGCAAAAATGACTACGGTCAATGCCTTGGGACCGGCCTCAATGGATCTGCACTTACTTCCACACCATTAGGAGATGCAGTACAAATCAATGGCATCACGCTTACTGGTGTTTCCGCGATTGCGGGCGGTGCCTACCACACCATCGCTCTGAAAAATGGTGAAGTTCTTGCTTGGGGTTGGAACCAAAACGGTCAATGCACCATTCCTCTTGCTGCCAAAGCGGGTGTTACCGCTATCGCAGGCGGTTACGCACACACCATCGCTCTGAAAAATGGTGAAGTTCTTGCTTGGGGCCGTAACGATTCGGGTCAATGTAACGTTCCTGCTCTTGCACAGAGCGGCGTTACCGCTATCGCGGGCGGTTCCTACAACACAATCGCTCTGAAAAATGGTGGAGTTCTTGCTTGGGGTGACAACGGCTCCGGTCAATGCACCGTTCCTCCTGCCGCGCAATCTGGCGTTACTGCTATCGCGGGCGCTTATGATCACATGATCGCTCTGAAAAATGGTGAAGTTCTTGCTTGGGGTTCAAACGCATTTGGTCAACGCACTATTCCTGCTACTGCACAATCTGGCGTTACCGCTATCGCTGATGGCGTTGGTGCCATCCACACCATCGCGCTGAAAAATGGAGAAGTTCTTGCTTGGGGTGCGGGTACCACCAACACGCATAGCTATCCAGAGTGGGGGCAATGCATTATTCCTACTGACGCACAATCTGGCGTTACCGCTATCGCGGGCATGGGAGGACACACTATCGCTCTCAAAAGTGGTGCCGTTCTAGCTTGGGGTTCCAACGACAACGGTCAATGCACCATTCCTGCTGCTGCACAGTCTGGCGTTGCCGCAATCGCAGGCGGTTTGCAACACACCATTGCTCTCAAATCGCATGAGACAATCACTGGAGTCCTCCCCATAAGCGGGCCATCAAGTGGCGGCACCAACATCACTATCACAGGCACAAACTTTGAAGCACCTGCAACAGTGACCATTGGTGGAGAACCAGCAACCAATATTGTGGTTGTTTCTGATACTCAAATCACCGCAACAACGCCTGCAGGATTTCCTGGACCCGCAGTCGTCACCGTGAATCTAGGCAGTTCTAAGGCTTTCTATTACAGGCCGAGTTGTGGCTCTGATTTTGACAACAATGGCGTGGTAGATAGTGCCGACTTGGGCATTGTTCTTTTAGATTTTGGAAACTGTTCCGAGTCTCTGACAACTCCTCAAGAACAAGAACCACTGATCTTGCAAGCTGTTGAACTACCAACTTCCGTTCTGAATAAAAAATAATTTGTTTGTTCTGAGAACTTCTAACTCTTCATAAAGGATTCAATCATGAAATCAATTTCTACAGGTGCTGGATTGGCGGTTTTGGGCGTTTCGGTATTTGCCTCAGTACTAATTGCGAACCCAAGATTCGGTAGCAATGCTGAAGCTTCAGGCGCAAATGTGGCACAGCAAATTGTTGCAGCTGCAACTGCGCAAACTGATCCAACCGTAGTTTGGTATGGAACTCAAAGTGTTGCTGTAGGTATTAATTCAGAAACTTCAATGAACCTTGCTCTTGTTCGAGCTTGGTCTAATGGAAGGGTGGAAATGAAGTTCCTCCAGAAACAGGTTACTCGAAATAACCAGAATTCTTACTACGTCTTTTGCAACGAAGGAATTAATTGTGCAACTGGTTGGACTGTTGTTAGTGATCCCAATCTTGGCTACACGGCTGCAGCTGATATTGATTTGAGTGGCCAAGTTGATAACGGTGATGTGGGAATGGCTTTACTAAATTTCGGACCTGCTCCGCGTAATGATGTACCGCCTTCGGATTGCCCTTTGAATCTCATCAATCCGTGATCTAAACATATCGCAGAAATTCTAAATAATTTCTGCGGATCACTAAGAATTTCCAATACAACAAAGACCAAGTAAGTCCTTGTTTTCTCCTGTGTATATAAGGATTTCTAGATTTACATTGACACGGCAGGTTGCAGCAGATCCAGAGTTCCTGATCCCTCTCTCTCTCTCTCTCTCTCTCTCTCTCTCTCTCTCTCTCTCAAAGAAAAAACCCAAGAGGATTGAATCTCTTGAGTTGAAATATTTATAAATTATGTAAGGGCGTCGGTTGTTGTTTCAGGCTTTTCGACGACGTGAGACGAATCCTGCGAGAGCGAGAATCGCGGATGCTGCTGGAGCGGGGACTGGATTTGTATTCCACTCAACGATCATGGAAACAGGTCCTGGAGTTATTACAAATGGAGTGTCATCCCAATACGATGTGTGAGCGATAAATTGTGTGCCAGATGCCGTGTCATTAGAACCCCAATTAAAGTTGCTGTAATCCCAAGCTTCTCCAGATACCCAACTCCAGCCACCAGCATCACTTTCTTTGTAGCCACCAAAATTTGGTCCGCCATAGCCGTCTGGAGTCCAATAGGCATCAGTAGTACCAATTTTAAATGCGTTATAAATCCAAGTGTTTTCGTTTGCTGATCGAATTGATGCAAGATAACCACCGAGAGCAAATGCTTGGTCTCGCATTGCGTACCAACCTTGTGCTGGAGTCACGATAATGTCGTAGTAGTGATCATTGCCGCCATCTTCTGCACGCCATTGCGTGACTTCAGCAAATGCGCCTGATGACATGGAAAGACCGAATGCGATGACGCAGCCCGAAAGTGTTTTATTTTTCATTATGAATTCCTTTGAATAATTTTAATGTTTGTAAATAAATTTGTTGTTGTTTCAAGCACGTCGACGGCGTGAGACGAGTCCTGCGAGAGCCAAAAGCGCAGACGCTGCGGGAGCTGGGACAAGATTGCCAAGAGTTGGTGAAGTAGCGAGAACTCCAGGTGAAACAGCAACACCAAGGTTGCATTGGAAGTGATTGCTGCTTTCATCGTAAAGAACCGCAGTGCCTGCAGATTCATTAAATTTTAATAAAAGTTGAGTTGATGCATCAGAAAGAATCTGTGTTTCTTCAGGCGCGGTGAAATTTGAAAGGTATTTCGCTCCTGCACTGATCCGAATCCAATCAAGATCGCCAAGGAATGATGGGTAGGCTCCAGTCGCTCCCCAACCTGCTCCATATCGAAACATGCCAATCGACATCCAAGATCCTGAATGATCTCCATAGACGCCAGTACTTGTATGCGTGGCGGACAATTCACCATTTACATAAAATTTTGTGTAAGTTCCATCGTAAACATAAGCAAGGTGAAACCATTGTTCAGCTGGCAGGTTGCTCAATTGACCTTCATTGTGACCATTGGGATTGCTTGCTGATGCTGATGCTGTGTAGTGACCATCGGCACCTAGGCGAATAGTTTTGTCTTCATAAGTGTCTCGCTGTTCAGAAATCACTTGTCCAATAGGAGCATTGGCTTCTAATCGAATTTGCATTTCGTAAGTGAAAGACCCTTGATTGAATACTGTGTTTCCAAGAATTTGGATAGTGTCTGACTGTGCTCCAAAGTGCGCGTAGCCGTTTGAGTAATCGGCAAAGCAGATAGAAGAAGCAAATAGTGTCGCCAAGCTACAAACAGATTTTGTGTAATGAATGAGACTCATAGTAAATGTCCTTTGGAAATTGGGAATTGGAAATAGAGAAGAAATACGTAAACAGACAAAGGAAAAGGGCAAACTGGAAGTGCAACATGAAAATGTTGTTTGAACTTCATTCTGAATTTTGGAGCCCTTAACCAACTCAACCTCGTTGAGCACCCAGAAGAAACAGCAGCGGGTCAACCATCCGCTTGTGTAAATTGTCACGGAAATGGGGTCTGTCAAATGAATTATCAATAAATATTTAATTTTTTAAATTTATTGGCTTGGTCGATCCCGTACTTCAGTACAGTTTGATGATATTTTTGTATCAGATGTCCGAATCTTAACCAGTAAAGCGGTAAGTCCGGTGATTGCAGTAGCTTTGGGTTCCCTTTGGTGGCGCATCAAATTGAAAACACGGCTTGTATGATTTGATTTGCAAGGCCGTCGGTCAGCTTTGAACGCGCTTTCTCAACTTGTGAAGTCGAGACACAGTTGATTTTTCAGGAGTTTCAATCGTTTAAAGTCATTGGCAACAGTAGCAGCAAGAGTTGGTTAGATATGCTTTTGCAGATGGGCAATCAGGTCGAGAGCAAATCAAAGAATTGGTTACAGAAGGTTTATCCATACACGATTTGCGGTGGTGTGCTGGGTGCCATATTGGGATTAGGGTTTATTGTTTGTGTTGCATTTGCTGACAACAGACTGTCGCCAGAATCATGGATACAGTTTGTATGTTTTTTAGTCGCAGGGGCAGTAGTTGGATCAGGATGTGGTGTAGATGTAATCCAGCGTAAAATGTCACTTCTTCATCAATTCACTATCTGCGGTGCCGTGATGGGCGCGATAGTGGCATTCGTGATTGTTGTGTGGATGATTGTTGTTTGGATTTATCCTGATCCTAATTCTTACAACACATTGAGATGGATATTATTCTTGACGATACCGTTTGTATTTTGCTCAATCGGAGGGGCAATCGTTGGAGCAGGAATCGGATTGTGGGATAGGAATTATTTTAAAAGAAATATAATTTAGTAGTGTCATCAATTTTTCAAATCACGACTTTCAAAAGTTTTTGGCATTATCTTTGCTGTGGCATTTTTTTAAAAAGCAAACATAGACTCTAATCACCTCAAAATTTGCAAAGGCATTGTGAGCGATGTATGGCACGGACTATTGCCGTGTTGATGGTGCTTGCCGACGCCGTTGACATCATCACGCGGCTGTGCGCCGTGCTTCAAAGCGGGCGAAGGGACTCGAACCCTCGACATTCAGCTTGGGAAGCTGACGCTCTACCAACTGAGCTACGCCCGCAATAGGTGATTTCAACCATGGCATCAGTCACAGCAACAGTAGTAGCAGCAGTAGAAATGGCTGAAGTCACAAGTTTGCATTCTACAGTTGCGGTGGCATGGACATATGAAAAATTTCATTTGTCCGCGCACCTGTGCGGCGGCATAAATTGTGTCGGCAGAAGCAGGTGAACCAGTCAGTCCGCCGGTTGATGCTTGTGGCCAAATGTTATTTCGACGGCCAGGGCAATGATGCATACATCAATAGAATCAAACCAAACTGAATGGCGATCATTTTCCAATTCTGTTTGAAGCGGCCAGCCAGACCGTAAATCAGAAATAACTTGAAGTAAAGAATGGAGCTGGTAGTCAAGAGCCATAACGGACTTATGGGTATGGTTCCTATGAATACGTAATACAGAAAATAAATTAAACGGGCTGATGCGGCGACGCCCGTTAATACAAATGCGCCAATCATTGAATCCATATGCGTGGAATAATCCTTGCGACGAATCGCCAACAGGCCGCGAATGAAATAGGCGGCAAGACCGGCGATGACAATATAAAAATTAAGCTGGAGCAGCACAACTGGAACGCGCTCCCACACATTCCAAATTGTGCTGGCAAAGAAAATGAGGGAATACCCCAAAAGTATTTTTCCCGTTGTGCGATGCCATCGCCCAAGCGCGCTTCCTGATGCATGCAGCATGCCGAGCGCGACTTGCAACATCATCATCAATAAAAATATGACGGAGACCAAGACATGGACATCTAAACTTAAAGTCCAATCTAGTAATGTTCCATAACGAATCCAATTGTTTTGGAACAGCCTAGAAAACATGGGTTGCGCAAAAATTGAAAAAATTAATAAGGATGTTTCAATTGCAGCAATACATTAAATCGTCATCACTCGGTTGCTGCGCGGCGAGGGCGAGGTGATGTTGGTTACAGAAATTTTTGGAAGCGCCATATATTGAGGGGAAATCATAGCGTTTCAAATTGATTAAAAGTAAATTATCCACATTGAATTTGATTGCGCGAACTTTGATATTGAGACGATTAACCGCGAGTTCGGCTTGGCGGAACAGTGATCCACGAGTTTGGATCCGCGCCCATGCGACGCCCAAGATCCGACAGAGCTCGCATTTTTTCTTGGTTAAAAAATTCTGTATTAATCGGTTTCCATGTTTTAGGAATCCCCACCCATCGGACCTCTACATCGCCATCGCCACGCAATTTGTTCAACTCTGCAATTGTGAATAGCTGGCGTAATCCAATAATTTGCGCGGAGGAGACCGCTAAATTAAAACTACGTTTTAAAATGTCTGGCCACTTTGGCTGGACGGTGTACGGCGGTTCCGTTTCATAAATATTCAAGAGAACCCAATAACGAATCTTTGGAATGGGAGCGTCTGGATGGAGACGTTTCCAAATTCCGCCAAATGTTTCGGCGCGATTTGTTGTGCCGCCGTAGAAAATATTGCTGGACAAAGTGCCGTCCGCAAATAGAGACCCATTGATTTCGCGAGGTTCAAACGCGACTGGAATCGCCGACGTGGAAAGCAAGATGTCAGTCAATGTGTTCGGATTTCCAATGGAAACAGCCTCTTTTGCGGCATCTATAAAATTAAATATATGCGGCATTCCGGAATCCATATTTGTGCTCTGTATCAAAAGTTGCCGACTCTTCTTAGATGTATTCACGATTTGCTGGGCAAATTTCAAATCAATTTGCGAACAGAGTTCACGTTCCAAACCAGCCACATCGTAAAAGCTTGAATTTTCTGGCAGAAAGTAAAGCATTCCCCGAGGGATCTTCCAATCATTTTTTGGATTTCGAAAGAGTTCATCTACACGTTCATAATCAATGTCGCTACCCAGGAACGCGAATGGTGCAATCAGTCCGCCCACGCTCACTCCTGAAACGCCATCAAAGAGCGGGCGCGCGTTTGGGCCAGGCGGAACTTTCCCCCACCCGACAAGAAATCCAGTTCCAAATGCGCCATTGTCGCCACCACCAGAAATAATTAATAAATCAAGTGTGCAGTTTGGTTCGTGCTGTTGACGTTCGTACAGTGTTTGAACTTGGGTCTCGATTTCTATTCGATTCTTATCAGCGGCTGCTTTCAGTGTCTCATCCATCTCAGCCAATAACGCTGCTTCCGATTTGACAGGCCGCTCAGGCGAAATTCCAGTTGAATTTGTCATGCGGATGACAAAGTAAATTGCGACCGCAATGAGCAAGGGCGACAGTGCTCCGCTTACAAAAATAAGAAGGGCGCTTTTCCAGGATCTTGGTGGCGCGGTCAATGGATGGGAGTGTGGATCTGATGCGTGCTTCATTTAGAGCGCAACTGTAGTGGATATTGTCGCTCGTTTGATTCCTGAAAATATTCCTAAAGCTCAGCACTCTTTTGAGCACTCCAATAGAAAGCGTGAAATTCAAACAGCGAATAGATTGCACGCGCATGCCAAGGACATCGGCGAGCGCCGCGCAATTTAAAACTGGTGACGATCAAGAGTGGTTGTCTGTTTCGTATGAGGCGTCGCTTGGGCGCGCGGGTGGAGAAAATAAAAAAACGTCGCGTCGTCGCAAACAACTTGGCGCTTTTTACACGCCGATGATTCTGGCGGACGTGCTGGTGGAACTTTCACTTAAGCCGTGGTTGAAAGAGCGAGCGCCGCGTGCGTGTCCAACTATTTTGGACCCGGCCTGCGGCAGCGGAAATCTTCTCATTGCTGCCGCGCGTGAGTTGGTGCGAACAGGATGTTCCAAGTCCGCTATTGCGCGTGGCATGCACGGCGTTGACATTGATCCAATCGCGGTGTCCATTGCGCGCACTAGGCTTGCGCACTTTCTGCGCTTGGCGCCCGCGGCCGCGCGCCAACTTTCGCGGCAAGTGCGCGTGGGCGACGCGCTTTTTGAAAAAAATCTTCAAGGCGCGTTCGACATTGTGCTTGGAAATCCACCGTTTTTAAATCAGTTGATTGGCGCCACTGTTGTGGACCGACGCCGCGCGCAGAAACTTGTGGAGCGCTTTGACGGCGCGGTGCGCGGATACGCAGACATGGCCTGCGCGTTTTTATTATTGGGTGCGCAAGCACTAAAGCCCGGCGGTCGCATGGCCATGATTGAACCAGTCAGCGTGTTGTCCGCCGCTCATGCTCACTTGGTGCGTGAGGGCGTTGGCAAACTGGCGCAACTTGAATGCATTTACTTTGAACGCCAACGCTGGGCTAGCGCGTCCACGCATGTTGCCATACTTGCGTTTGCAAGTTTGCAAAGCAGGGGCGCCGTGAACGCTGGAAGCTCCGTGAAAAAATCTGGCGCGCAGGTAAATAGTAAGCATGCGTTGCGCGCGGCCACTGGCATTGCGACCACTGGTATCGCGGACCATGCGGCGCGAAAAAATCATGGACATTCACTGCGCGTGTTGCCTTCGCCCGCGTTGACTTTGCCGTGGTCTGCGTGGCAAGGAAGATGGAGCGCGGCCATGGCGGCGCACGCCGGCGTTCCGCGCATGAAGCAGCGGCCTCACGGCGTGATTGGTGATCGCGCGCGCGTGGCCGCTGATTTTCGCGACCAGTATTACGGCCTGCGTGGCGCCATCAAAGATTCAAAAAGTTCCCACGGTCTTCGCATTGTCACCACGGGCTTGATTGATTGGGCGCATTGCATGTGGGGTGATCGACCCGTGCGCTTGCTTGGAAAAGTATGGAAGCATCCGGAGGCGAATGAGCGCGCGATTGCGGACGATCCATATATGAAGGATTGGCTGGCGGATGCCAAGCGACCCAAGGTGTTGGTTGCCGTGCAGACCAAGGCGCTTGAAGCGGTGGTGGACACGACCGGCCACATGGCGCCAAGTGTTCCGTTGATTCGCGTTGTGCCGCATAAACGCGCTGATTTATGGCGCATTCTTGCGGTTGTGCTTTCGCCCGCCACAAGCGCGGAGGCATGGTGGCGACACGCGGGTGCCGGTCTTTCGCCACACGCGTTGAAATTGTCGGCCAAGCAAATCGCCGCGTTGCCGCTGCCAACAAATATGTCGGCGTGGAATCGCGCCGCCGATGTGCTTGAGAAATTGCATCACACTGTTGGCGCCGCGCGCGAGAAACGCATTGACGAATTTGCATGGCTTGCCATGGAGGCCAGCGAGGTTGCTCAAGAAGAGCGCGCGGCGTTGTGGGCATGGTGGCGCCCGTTGATCACGCATAGAGATCAGAAAAAATAGTGTGATGGTTGGT
>Ga0214919_10009841_pt1 | contig 12244 bp, 15 predicted proteins | sample LL1503_MetaG_FD_177994 | JGI IMG/M metagenome (GOLD analysis project Ga0214919, IMG submission 177994) | Freshwater microbial communities from Lake Lanier, Atlanta, Georgia, United States - LL-1503 | ecosystem: Environmental > Aquatic > Freshwater > Lake | place: USA: Georgia | collected...
CTGATTGGGTTGGCTTGGCGTGATGTGTCCGGGTCTGTAGCCCTGAACAGTGGTAAATCCTCAAGGAGGTAATCCTTCATGCGTGACATTTGTGTTTCCTTTGGTTAGAGCCATTTGAGTGGTTAGAAGTGACTATACACAATTTGAGAAATCGGTGGTGGATTTCCGCCAATGGAAACAAACGTACTTTCCACCACCTAGCCCCAGCCTTGCTCAAACAATGGCTGGGAGTCTTTATGGGTATGGGATTGAGTCCCAAACCTGCTGTAAATGTTCTGGTGTTTGCTTTGCCATTTCAATATGAAACCAATTAGGCGAGCCTTCGTAAGACCCAGCATTATCTGTCGCCGTGTAAATCTTGACGCCTGCCTTGCCCTCACCTCGAGAGCATCGGTAGCCAGCGCCGTAATCACCATAGGCGTACCAGTGCATTTCACATAATCCAAGAGCTTTTGAGTTGGAAAGAAACCAGTCCCAAATTTCACGGGCTTGAGTTTCGTCTTTGTATTTCAGGTCAGCTGCGTACCCGGTGGCGTGAACGCTGAGGCTTGCCCCTGATCGCATTGGGCGGTTGGCGTAGGTGCCGAGCGAGACAAGACCCCAACGTGACTTAGTTAGTTCAACCAGTTTGCTGGTTACAGGTTGCGTGGTTTTGCCGTCCCATGAGGGGTAGTACGGATATGTCCTAGTCATCAGTTGGTTTCTTTTCCTCTGGGTGTCCTTTGAGACCGTTTGCTGCCAACAGGCCACCAAGCGCCCCACCAAGGGTGAGTGTTAATGGGCTGAGGATTTTCCATGCTTCTGTGTCATTGGGTGACACGTCGAGTGGCTGTGTCACGAATAAAAGTCCGTAAAGCAGGACAAAGATTGTGCCTGCAAAACTGAGTGAAAGGGTGATCCCTACCATGAGGATTAGTCGGGCTTTGATTTGGTCGCCTGAAAGTCGTGGTCTCATTTTCATCCGCATCGTCCTGTGCCCGGGGTTGTCATTGATGCTGTTGCTGTTGCTGCTTTGTTTTTTGTGCGTAAACAGTTGACACGTTCACGATCAGCGCAAGCGGTAAGTGATATCAAAAGAACCAATAGAATTAGGCTTTTTTGCATTATGCAGCACCAATGTCTTTAATAATCATTTTGCTGGCAATTGACGCGCGGATACCTGTGCCATACATTGTGATACCTGCGCCAGCAGCGGCGGCTACTTTGATAGTTTTACTTCCCGCTGTTAAACCCGTTATTTGTGTTGTAAATGTTCTTGTTTGTTGTGCGCCAATGGGAATTGAACCAATTGACTCTGCGTAATCCGTTGTTCCGTCGGTGATGTAAATACCAGCATCGGCAGCAGAACCACTTCCAGCAAACAAGTTTGCAAATACTGTCACTTCATATACACGGTTTGCAACGGCTGTAAATGTTGCTGTTAGTCCTGCCATATCTGCACGAGTTGTAAAAGTTTGATCCGTTGTTTTGGTTGCTAACCCGACTTGCCCCCAAGCCAGATTATTTTGCTGGGTTGCAGTGAGAATAGCCCCGCTGACGAAGGTTGTATTGGGTGTTGCCATGTTGTGTCTCCTTTAGAAACTTAGAAGGTTAGTAGTTGAAAGAGTACCGAAAATGGTGTCATCCAATGTGAAATAAGCATTTTGATCCGTGCTTTCAAATGTGTAACTGATGACGTGTGACCCGGGAGTAATTTGATGTGAGATGCCTGAGACAATGAGTGTTTGTGTCTCGCTGGTTGGCGTGCCAGTCACAAAGTTTTTGACCACTGTGCAGATGCTGGTGAGGTCAAGATTTAAGGCGATGCTTTGTTTGTCTGTTGTCATTGCAGACAGTTCGGTTTTAAGGCCGTTGAATCGCAAGATGGGGTTTTGGTATCGACCCAAAAGATAGTTTCCAAGTCCTGCAACTTCTGCTGTGGTGCTGTTGAGAAGGTCTAGCAGGCTGTATGTCTGTGTTTGATATTGAGCAATGCTTGTGGCGTTGCTGGTGACCTGCACAGCCCCGGCTGGACTCTGTGTTGAAATGTAGTTATACAAGAGCTCGTCGCCGTACATATTGGTCAAAGAACTGAAACCAAGACCTGTTCCGTCACCGTTAAAAGTGGCACCAGTGACAGGATTTAAAACACTTGACCTACCCTTAAAAGTAAGAGTTCCTGCAGCTGACATGAACAGATAACCCTGCTCTGATGTGTTGACTTGTTGCAAGTAACTAAGCACGTTTGTGTCTTGGGCGACTGCATAGGAACCAAGAGTTGATGAACCTGTGTCAATGCTGACAGCACCTTGATAGTTAATTTCGGGTTGTGCAAGAACACCAGTGTTTGCTGTGATGTTGTAAATCCGACTTCCAGTTGACTCGGCAGGTGGTGTCCATGCGTTGAGTTGTTGGTTTGCAAGAACAGTGAATTGATCAGCGCACGAGATTTGAACTGTGTCGTTAAAGCCAAGGTCGTAGTCAATATCCCAATCTGTAATTAGCCCGGTGTAAATCGGGATTCCGTTGGCAATTATTTGGATTGGTAATCGAGGGACAATTCCTGTTTGTTGTGTGGCCCCACCAATCCAATATGGCGACGACTGGTTCAGTGGGTCAAAGATTCGTGTCTTGTTCCAAAGGGTCAGGGTTGCGGTGCCACAGTTAAACTCGTCCAACTGGCGGGAGCGTCCACGGTTAATGAAAACGCTTTGCACATAAGTGGTGACGTCAGCCATTTGGATACCGCCAAGGGTTCCTCGACCGGCCGTGTCTAATCGACCATAGAAGTCATCGTTGAGCAGGAAGGGTTGACCGAACCCGACTGTCGTTTGAAACCCGATTAGGACTTGAAGTTGTGGCTGGCTCATATCGTGACGAACACCTGACCTGATAGTCGCTCGGCAGCAAGGATCGCTTCAATGATGTCTCGGCCCACGGTGGCGGGGTTTGAAACAAGGCCAGAGTTGACGGTGATTTGCAGATTGTTGACTGTACCCATGGCTGCATTTGCGTTGGCAACATTGCCACCAAAGAAAGCATTTCCAGCAGCAAGGCCAAGTCCTGCAGCTGACGTTGACAGGCTGGCAAGACCTTGGTTCAAATCGGCAAGAGTAAATCCTTTGGCACCATTGATAAGATCCGCTGTTACTTCTAGCCCGGCTGTTGGGCCAAGGTTAATAAGTTGAGCAAGGCCATCTTTGCTAAGGCCATAGCCAACAAGATATTGAAGGTTCGCAGCAAATTGTTTTGCATCTGCTAATTGCTTTTGAAATGCCTTGGCGTAGGTGCTTTCCTTTTGGACAGTTTGTGCCGTGTTGACAGCAGTCTCAGACAAGGCAAGAGCATCGTTGGCATCTTTGAGTTTTATTTTTGCGTCTGCTAAATCTTCTGTGGCTGAAATGACAGCTTCTGGGTCATCGCCCTTTTGAGTTTTAATGAGTTTTGCCATTGCATCATCAACATCTTTTGTCGCTTTTGCCACATCTGCATAAGCATCTTTGCGGTTCTGCAAAGCATCAGCCACGCCTTTGGCTGCTTCGTCTTGAGTTTTGATCGCATCGGAGAGGGAAACCATGCCAGTAATAGAATCACTTGTGGCATCTGCAAAGCCTTGCATTTGGTCTTTAGCATCTTGAAGATGTTTAGCAACTTCGTCAACCGCTGTTACAACTCGGTCACGCAAAGTATCGGCGTGATCTTTAGCTACCTTGCGGGCTGCCTCTTGTTTCTTGCGTAACTCGGCAAGTTCTTTAGCGCTCTTTTTTAGCGATTCGTTGTATCGACTTGTAAGCAACTGATCCATAAGAGCAAACTCTGCAGAGGTGTGCGTGATTGTCTTTGACACGCTTTCTGCTTCTCCACCAGCAAGATGAAGCAATTTTGCCAGCAATTTTAAACTTCCCGTCAATGGAAGGGCATTAGTAGTCATTGAAACTAAAGTCCCAATAAACGTCTTGCCACCTCCAGAAGCCTTATCAGTTGCAGCTGGAACTACTTTTAAGAAAATGTTTGTTAAGTCAGTAAGCGTCGGAGCAAGTTTCGCGCCTACTGCCTCGTAAAGGTTGTCAATGGCAATGCCAAATTTTTTCATGCCACCAGCAGTGGATGCTGCAGCTGCAGCCGAAGCACCTTCAAAGCTCAGGGCCAACTGACGTTGAATAGTGTCAAAGTCTTTTGTCTTAACAGCGCTTTCATCAAGTTTGACGCCAAGTCGTTTTAACGCGCCAAAGTTGCCATCGCTAGCTTTAGCCAACGCCAAAGAAACCGACTCGAGATCACGCCCCGACCCGGCAGAAATATCAAGAGCAAGGGTCAACAAGTCTTGAGCTTGTGCGACGTCTTTTGTGGCCCTGACCAGCGTGGTTAAACTTGGACGAAGCTGGTCATCGGCCACGCCCGATGCGGATTCCATTTTCTTTATTTGGGCTTCAAGAGATACAACTTGTTCGTCAGTGGCACCAGTTGAGTTTTGAACTGCAATCTTTAATTGTTTTGCAGCTGCCTCATCCTCAGAAAAGGCTGTGACGGCTTTGCCAAGTTGCTGGACCAAAGCCCCAGCCGACAGTGCAGCACCCAACTGAGAGCCAACCAAATCCTTTAGAGAGCCTTGTGCACCCTTGACGCCTTTGTCGTTGTAGGTAGTGACGATGGGAAGAGTAATTGCAGCCATGTGGTTATCTCACTTCTCTGTTGACTCGGGCAATAACGTCATCAACAATGCCTCGAATGGTTTGTGTCAAATGAGGTAGGTGTTCTTCTCCACCGGGCCACATATATCGAGACGGACCTTTGCGTCCTTGGCGGGCACCAGTCGTGTGAGGCACATCTTCTGCTTGGAGGTTTTCAACGAACTTCTTGCCGGGCTTGCCAAGGTTTTTAGAACCTGCGGTGTCATAGATTGCGCCAGCGGGGTTGTTCTGAATAATGCTAAACATCGAATAAGCCTTGTTGCCCATTTGGGCTTTGCGTTTTGGGCCGCCAAGTTTGAAACGGATGCCTCGAAGGATTAACTGTTTGTCCCATTTGGTTGCGTTGCCCCTGCTTTTAATAAGCACGCCTTTGGTGATGTTTGACTCGCCACCAGACGAGTTGAAAGGCGTGATGTCAGAGTCAATGAACCGCAAATAATCCTTGATGGATTTAATGGTCGGTGCAGCTTCTTTGCGGATTTGACGATTCATCTCTTTGACATAATCAGGCTCAAGTTTTTTCAAACGCTTAAGCGTCTGGTCAAGGCCTTGAATCTTCATGTCGGATTTGATGTTTGCCATTACTTTTGTCTGTCTTGGAGGGCTTGGCTAAGGGTGCTGATCAGGGTGATTGGCATCTCACGGAGGTCACGCCATGGAATCCCCGAAAGGATTAGTCCGGCGATAACTCCGTGGATGCCGTCACGCCAAAAGGGATGCGCTCCACGCGGTACGACACGCCTTTGACTTCTGACTTGAACTTGTCAATGTTGCTGACATGACCAACTTGTTTCATGGATAGGTAACTCAAGGTCACTAGATATTCCATGGAGAGGTTTTCGTCAACAGCTTTGATGATTGAAACGGTGTGCAGTTTCTCAAACTCGATGAGGCTTGCTACCGATAGGGCGATTTCGTGTTCGCTCCCATCGACCAGCACGGTGGCGATGTGGAGTTCAAACATTAGACGATAGGTGCTGTGTAAAGGCCACCAGCAAAGCTGATGCTTCCAACTGTTGCAAGGTCGCCTACCGCGCCAGTAATCGGGCGGTATTCGTTCATGAGGCAGTTAGTGATGGTGAAGTTTGGATTGGTTGCGCCTACTGCTGATGACGTTGGTTTTACCACGACAGTTGTTTGGACACCGACAAGTGCGGTCAAAGTTGCGTGAACTTTTGATGTGGCAAAGTCTTGGTTAAACGAGATTGTGACCATGTTGTTCTGGATTCCGCCTACGAACTGATGTCCGTTGGTTGATGTTGCTGACATTGCCGTGGATTCGACTGAATCGACAGCTTGTACAAGCTCCACATTGGTCACATAGGTAGTCAGGTCAATTGAGTTGACGGTGACGGTTGTGTCTTTAAGTACGAAAATAGCCATGACTATTCGGCCTCTGCTTTCTTGGTTGTTTTGTTTGATTCGATATGACCCGCAGCAATGAGGGCCTCAATCGAAGAACCCGAAAGCTCTTCATCGGTGATTGTGTCGCCGGGCGATTTGCCTGCAACAAGTTCTGATGTGACTTTATAACTAGCCATTGGTTCCTTATGGGTATGCGACCCACGGCACCGTGACGGTGTACGCGGGAAGTTCTTGGTTGCCTACGGTGTAAACCGTTGGGGTTGCGTCCGTTGCTGATGTTGCATTGACAACTAAATCCATTGTGTCTAAAAGCGCAATGAGCGCATCTAAGTTGCCCGGTGGAGGCATCAAGACATTGACGGGAAATGACAGTGACAACTGGTTTGTTGTTGAGCGCGTGATTTGTGGCGGGTCAATAATTACGGACAGCGGGCGAGCGTTGCGGGAGTCAGAGACAACTACAATGCCTGCAGCTTCAAGGGTGGCTACAAGGCGTAGTCGAGCGTCGTTTGTGCGACCCATTAGGCGACCTGTGCCCTGTTGCATCCCCACAGGCGCAAGATGTCGCCCATGGCTAGCGGTGATCCGCCTGCTTGCATTGATTCGTATGACATGAATGATTCGCCACCAGCTGCACCGCGTTGGCGGTACAGGTTGCCTGCCATCATTTGGGTGCCGACTTTGACGTCATCACCCGGAACCGTCGTCAGACTGTCGGTGTATCCGGCAGCCCTTCTACGACGGAACGCGAGCGCGTTAGCAGCCCCCGTGCAGGCTGTTACGAAAAGGGTGTCATTAGCTGTTGCGGTGGCAACGCCTAACCAGTCCAGCGTGTTTTGGACTGTGATCCATGTGCACGCTGTCGCAGCGTTTGTGACTGTGCCAGTAGCTACCGACCTGTCAAGGTCGGTGCCCGGGTCAAGAAAGATGAATTGGTTTTCACGGATGACGCTGTAGTCAAACAGCAAGTCACCTTCATCGTCTTGACCGAGGTACTCATACGGCGTGTTTGAAATGACTGTGTAAGTGCCATTCAGGTCATGACCCGCGCCAGCAATGGTGACTGTGTCTTGAACTTGGATGTCGGTATCAACAAAGGTCTGCAGAGCAACGACACCATCTAGGCGTGTATGAAACGCAAGATTGTATGTAGGCATTATTCTGCAGTCCTGTCAATTACTTGTTGTGGATCAGGTCAGGTTGAAGCGACGAAGGCCGCCAGCAATCGTGACTATCGGACAGAAGTACCCGTAGACCATCGCTGTGATTTCACCAGATGCGGGGACATTTACTGAAAGCATGAGTTCAGATGACTCAAATATTTCAATCGCTGAAGGCACGATAAGGAAAGCTGATTCGTCAATGGTTGTTGAAACCATGTTTGACGAGACGTACAGCGGAACTCCTAGAACATTGCCGAACAAGGTTGTTGCCTCGGCTGATCCTGCTGAGTTCTGTGGCTGTCCAGCAGAGAACAATGGACGGTTGCTGCCGTCGACTGCGTTCTGCATAAGTGACCATTGGCTGACACCACAGGTGTAGGCCGAAACAACGTCGCCAGTTGCAAGATATGCAGCTGCTGATTCTGTCGAAACGAATGACTGGATACCTGCTGCAGATGCGGCGGTTGTTGCAGCTTGTGTACCACCAGCGGTGATTGCAGCAATGGTTGCTACTTCAGTTGCTTTGCGGTAAGAGCGTGTCATGTTGTCAAGCATGATTTGTGCAAACGAAGGGTCTGAACGGTCTTGCAATTCAACTGACCATGTCTGTTGACCAGCAAGTTTGACAACTGTTCCGTTCACATAGCTTGAAACAATCCCTGTGTTTGATGGGCTTCCAGCTTCAGCGGTTGTGTCAACCGTGCCATTGGTTGTGATTTTTGGAATGCTGATTGTCATACCACCGGCTGGGATGGCACGAGTACCACCGCAAGCGTCGATGACTGGACGCGAACCAATGTTGGTTTGAACAACATTGTTCATGTATTGAACTGGTTTAAAAGCAGGGTTCGTGGTGAACGAATCGTTTGCTGCTGTGAGCATATATTTGGCTTTTGCCTCATCAGCTGCTGCAATCCACAGACGAGATTCGCTGTTTGGATTTAATGCTGCTTCAACACTGTGGTGCAGATAGTCGGCGTTTGTTTTGATTGGTGAGCGTGGTGCTGTATGGAAAAGAGCTGTGGGCACTTGTGTAGTGGCCTCAACAATTTCGGGGGTTGGTTCTGACATTGGTTCCTCCTCGGAAGTGTCTGTTGTTGGGGTTTCTGGTTCAGGTTCGGCAGCTGCTACTTGAGCAACTTTTGCTGATGCAAACGCACCGAATGGAAGCAACGATAGCTCCATCCAGCGACCTGATGCGACGACCATTACGTTTTCGTCGGGTGTGCCGACTGCTCCGAATGTGTAGTCAACTGGTTCAACTCCGACTGATACGGAGTCGTAGTATTCGCCCGGGCCAGCCATAGCGAGAATGGAATCACGCTCGGCACCCGGTCCGACTTTTGCTGCGAACAACATTGCGTCGCCAGTGTCGACACGCTCAAAGACCATGCCAAGAGCTTTTTCAGGGTTGTGATCGAGCATGAACTTTGGTGCAGGTCCGTCAGTTGGAAGGGAGCCGGCGAGAAACTTCACGCGCTGTCCATTTGAGACAGTGGCAATGGTGTTCCATTGGACAGCTACACCTTCAACGGTGCGTCGGGGTAGGCCATCAGGACCTGCGGCGTTAATGCTGAATAGTTCAGCGTTGAGTTCTAATTTCATTGTGTGCTCACATTTGCTAGAGGGTCGGGGATGTCAACCATGTTTTGATCTACGCCGTTGTCGATGTAGTCCGAGATGTTTAATTTGCAGAACCGCCCGCGGGGAAGGACGTTGTCCATTGACAAGGTTTGTGAGATGCATTCGATGTACTGCTTTGCGCTGAGATACAACGCGCGTTGAGATTCCTGCACATTGTTGTAAGTCATGCCAGTGCCAGCGTCGGCTCCAACAAGAACTTGGGGGACATTGCAAAGGTTTGCAAGTTCAGTCATTTGATGTTTACGCGCTTCAACCAATTGAAGTTTTGACGGGTCTGAATTGAACTCATGCCAAGTCACTGACGAGTTAAGTGCGCCAATGGCGTTGCGTTGACGCGCCCCAGCCCATGCCGAAACGAGATCAGATAGTGCCTCACCGTCCATGGGTTCAGAACCTTGAGTTTGTTGCAGGTAGCCAGCTGTGATTTCGTTAGACGCAAACCGCATTGCTGCATTGTCAAGACGGCTAGAGATTTCAATTGCTCTAGCACCCATTGACAGCCACGACTGAATTGGTGACAGGAAAGTAATGACGTCTTTAGGGTCAAGTGTTACGCCGTTGAATTGGATATCTTTAGGCATTGACCAGTATTGAGGTCCGGGCATATTTCTGATTGTCACATCAGCTGATGGAATCCATTGAAACGATAAAGGGAAACCAGTTGTTGAGGATCGTGAGGTGACTACCCAGTGGGCTTTTCCAGTGAAGAGCAAATCGTCCACCGTCCACGCAAGGATAAATTGGCGGGTGACTTGTGGATCAGGTCGTGACATCCACGTCTCAGACGGGATCATCATCTCTTCATATTCGGCAGCTGGTTCATTCCACATGAGGCTGTACTGCTCAAAGGGAAGGCCTGAGATTAGAGAAACAATGAGATCACGCGCACGAGAGATGGTTGGGATCTGAATGGCTTGTTCGCGTTTCCATGATCCGTACCAAGAGACGTAATTATTTACGCCACTGTAAGACGCACCCATGGCAGCCTTTATTGGTTCAGCTGCGAACGCTGGAGCGTTCAATTTTGGGCGAGAGAAGATTGCCATCGCTTGCAAGTTTCGCAATGAATACAAGTGTTTTCAAGCGGTTAGAGAAGATACAGAGATTATGAAGAAAAGGCGTAGGCGGTTTTTGTTTGTGATTTTGGTCGGCCTGCCATTGCGACGGCCCACACATAAGCACGACACAATTCAATGGGGCCGGGTGACCGAACTGAGCTCAGCGAGAGGTGGCCTTGGTGTTTGACGAGGGTGGCTCGAGAGCATTGTTCAATGAGTAACTCTTCACCTGTGTGGCGTACTTGCCCGGCAATAGTCATTGACCGAACAACGGTTGTCCATTTCTGCAACTCTCGCTGGCCCACGAGAATTGATGAGCCTTTTAACGAAGGGGAAAGATGGACGTCAAGTGTTGCGCCACACGCAACCTGCATCCCTTTGTGTTCCTTGCGTGACTTGTCCACCGCTTCCCACAGTTCACGCAAGTTGTCCACAATGAACTCAACACTGACCTTGACTTGATTTCCATCCTCGACGGCACGCACCCCTACGAACCTGTGGTCGTCGGTGCTGCTTTCCACGGCAAGCCAGCCACCTTCGGCGGGTAGTTCGCCAGCGTCGTTAAGTGTGGCAAAGAAACCTTGATCAAGCCATGCCCTGTGTGAAGTGACCCAAATGTTTACAGCCGATCTCATGAAACTGGCGGTGTTTGGTGCTTTGCTTTCTTCCTCAATCGTTTCCATGTCCAGCGTTATCCCAAGCGCGGGGTTGCTGTAGGGCCACGCCTCTGGGGACATCGGGTCAAGGTGGCTCGGTGGTGAATACTCGGCGTAGTACAGCTTGGAAACTTTACCTGTGTCAATTTCGCCGATGCCACGCTCACGCATCCGCTTAAAAACGACTGACTCTTCTGTGCCTGCAGTTGACCAGCAGGACATGAGTGGATCACGCCTTGCGCGTTGGGTCGGGACCATTCCTTCGTCAACGGATTCCGGGGAGCAACCAAATAGCTCGTCGACTACGAGTAAATCAACACTGAGGCCGTGACCTGCGGATGGCGTTGCAGCGCGAATCAACCAGCGTGTTCCGTCTTTCATGGTGACCGACTGACGTCCATACGAGTAAATCACCTTTGCGTCAAATTGTTCCTCGAGAATCCCGGCAAGGGAGTTGAACAATTCACTAGCGAGGTCAAGGCGGTGAGCAGTGGTCAACACGGTTTGTGCCTCGCCACGGATTATTGGCATCTTGACCAGCCAGAAAAGAACCAAGCATTTAAGAGCTACGGACTTGCCGTTCTGACGCGCTACGGACACACACGACTGTTTAAACATCAGGCGACCATCAGCGTTCAAACTAAGTTGATCACCAAGAACCTGACGCTGCCACGGCATCAGTTTCACTTTTAAAAAGACGTCAGCCAATTCCTCAAGCATTGGCAAATACGCCCTGTCACCACTCTCCGTGTTCGTGCACAGTCGAGGTCTTTCCGACAGAAAGTCAGTTGCTTCCGACCATTCCCTTGGTATATATGGCTCAGATACAGAATGTGCTGAGTCCGGGGTGAGGAAGCCAGTTTCATCTAAAAACTCATGACTACTTTGTGCGTTCGGTTTTTTGCGTTGGGGTTTTGGTTTGAGTTCTTCTTCGTTGCTTTGGAGGGTGCCAGCGGTCTTGGCGTTTCCGAACCGCGCCCCGGCTCTGCCATTGCAGCTACGGCATAGGACTCGGCAGTTCTCCATTGTGTTGGCGTCGATGGGGTTGATGAATGTGTCTACTGGTTTGATGTGGTCAATGGTGTTTGCGTCTTTGCCACAGATGGCGCAATAGGGGGATTCGGCGAGTAGCTGCTTTCGTATGCGGATGTAGCTGGAGTGTGAGTACGCCTGTTTGTTCTTTGCGTTGTTCATTGTGTTGATCCTGTGTTGTTGTGTGCTGTCATGGTTTCCTTTGTTGTTTATCTACCGCCCTTGGCTTCGCCTGCGGTTGCTCTCGGTTGTGTTGATGGTCTGGCGGTTTGTGTTCCCCACAGTTCAGAGCAAGTAGCTCTTGGTTGCCGGACACATTGTTGAAGTGGACACCATTCGTATTTATGACGTTTAGACGCTGCACTGGCGACTTACCCCAACAACCTTTCAGGTAAGTCATCTCGGGTGATTGGGCGCGCCAGCTCTACCCACGTCACCGTGTGTTTTACCTGCACAGTGCAATCCCGTACGAGGCCGTGGCCGTATTCAATTGTGGTCATGTGTTTAGTCTTTGCGTACGCCTTGAAGAATGGCAATGCCGATGGATATTAGCAGTGCATACCAGCAGAGTATTAACACTGAGAGAGCCTTGTACTGATGAAGTCGAGGTCTTTGGGTCGCCACAGGTAGCACTCTACGTGAGGCCCTAACGCTCT